>ENA-OUOG01005225-OUOG01005225.1-marine-metagenome-genome-assembly--contig:-NODE-5225-length-10648-cov-4.447829_pt1 | contig 10648 bp, 9 predicted proteins | sample MGYA00248635_ERZ508505 | MGnify/ENA primary metagenome ERZ508505 (study PRJEB26176, sample SAMN06267871) | marine metagenome | isolation source: Saanich Inlet, British Columbia, Canada | place: Pacific...
AGCATGCCTCGGGAGGTGGTGGCTTCAATGCCGTCGGTTACGACCCGCGACCGCGGCTTGATGTCTGGTTTGTCCATCCCTAAAGGGTAACCGATTACCGTGACACTCTCTTGAGAGCCGATACACGGGCACCCCCGTCGGCTCGGAGGCAAACCAGCCTAGGAGTGCTTCGGCCCCAAACTAGCGCAAATTGGTGCATAGTCACTGTTTCTGCTGCCCTGACTTGTTCGTGCTGACGGAGAATCACCCTCTGCAGTGAGTCAGCCCATGCGCATTTAGATAGGCTTCTGGTATTCCTGCGGGGATCAATCCGGCCGTGGACAACCTCGAAATGGCGGATTCGTGTGGCAATCCTCGTGAGACATGATTTCTTCGCCGACGCTTTTGCTCGTCGAGCGCGAACCAAAAAAATTGGACGTGCCGTTACCTCGTTGCCCACAGACCAGCTGACTTCGTTTGTCAAAACATATTCATTTTCGCTGGGCGGCTCACTCGGTTGGCGGTCCTTTTTTGCTCGAACCCTAATCGATTGGATCGAACAGTCCGCGAGTCATCGAGACACCACCACCGCACTTGCAGATAGGACCTCACACGGCGCACTTCCGCGGACTGTCGGCGGCTTGTTGAGCGCCTCGCAACTGACAGGGGCTCTTGGCTTGCACCTTGCATCCTTTACCTTCGAACAACACGCAAGAGATCTGATTGTCAGCAGGGAGCGAGCCGCCAAGCATTCCGTCGACTTGCTTCGGTTAGTACAAACCGCAATTTACGAGGGAGATCTAGAACACGCGGTTGCCGTCGCGAAACGCTTACGTGAGCGACTTGGGCCAAGGAGGAGCACGCTTGATAGCTATCGGAACCTCTGGGCCTATTTGGCGATTTGGTCCGGCAAGGTCGCAGATAACCTCGAGGTCGAACCGGCTTCGCGGTTGCACCGCTGGCAGGGTTACGTCCGTGATCAGAGGATCAATATCTACGGCCCAGGAGTGGTCCCGACCGAATGCAGTTCGATACCCCCAGATGAGAAGGTTGTCCGCATTGCTGGACCTGGCGCGTACAAATGGTCAAATAGTCGGGACCTAGCGATGGGCCGGACCAATATTGTCTACGTGAATCCCGAGACACTCTCCAGCATTGGCAAATCAGATGAGGATCGGATAGCAATTTTTGGCGGTTATGATTTTGTGCGAGTGAAAAAAGCAAGCGCTAACTACCTGCCAAATGCCCTCCGAGTCGACACTGCCTCACGTCTCTTCCTCAGGGGTCACCCAAATATGGTTCCTTTGATATGCCTTGACACCTGCCGTGTACCAGGCACACTCGTTCGAGTGTTTGGCAGCGATTTTTTTGCTTCGCCGATTGCCTACCGCGAAGACAGCCGGCGCTCTGTAGGCGAGGGCCAACGGCAAGACGTCCAAGGTTCTACTGGGCGCCCGTATGACCGGTCGACTCTAATGGCATCCCACAATGTTTTCGAGAACAGAGAGGTTGTCCGCAACCTTTATCTAGCTGGCAAGATTTCGGGAGACTCAAGCTTTTCCGCAGCTCTTGAAATGTCATCTCAGCGTTACGCCGAAACATTGGACAGAATTTATGGCGAGACCCGAAGCTAGGGCTGGAAGGAGTCCCATGGAAAGTGTGACATGGCTGGACTGCACGCTTAGAGACGGTGGCTACCAAAATAACTGGGAGTTTCCCGACCGGCTCACAAACCGATACCTTCAGGCAATGGACGGCCTCGGAGTCGACCGAATCGAACTGGGATTCAGAACCCTGACCAGCCGTGGATACAAGGGGCCAACAGCATTCACTTCGGACTCGTTCCTCAACTCTCTGGAGATACCGACCGGCTTACGTCTCGGAGTGATGGTCAACGTGTCGGAATTGGCCGAAACCGCAGATTCCCGGGCGACACAACTTTCCGAGCTCTTTCCGAATAATTCGCAGCGCCATGTTTCCTTTGTCCGGCTGGCTGCACACATCTCCGAGGTTGACAAGGCGATAGAAGCAGCAGGCTGGCTATCAGATCGTGAATACGAAGTTGGCCTAAATGTGATGCAAATTTCCCAAGCTGAAGAAAGCTTCTTATTGTCCATCGGCTCACGTCTTTCGGCTGCAGCGGTGGACGTACTTTATGTCGCCGACTCGCTGGGAAGCCTGAACCCCGAGCAGACTGAGACGATCGTGTCCCACATTCGTAACACCTGGCCAGGGGCAATCGGATTCCACGGCCATGACAATCTCGGCTTGGCTTTAGCAAATTCACTCGCCGCAGTTAACGCAGGTGCAACATGGCTCGATTCCACGGTGTTTGGAATGGGTCGCGGAGCAGGGAACACACGATCAGAGTTGCTATTTGGACACCTTGCGGGCAGCCGCGAGGGAGCAAAAACCGAAGAACTGCAAAAGATTATCGACGAGTATTTCCAGCCGCTGCAGCGTGTCTCAAATTGGGGGCCCAACCTCCAGTACGTGAGCGCAGCGACGCAAGGAATTCACCCCACCTTCGTCCAGGAGCTCACGGCACACTCCTCCTACTCGTACAGCGAACAAGTCGCCGCGATTGAGGCCCTCGCTTCACGCGATTCGCAGAAATTTTCGACGGAAAAACTCAATGAGGCGCTCACCTGGGTGCAAAAGTTTGACAGCCAAAAAAGTGGCTGGGACCAGTCCGAAATGTTCTCTGGTTCAACGGTATTGCTCCTCGGAGCCGGGCAAAGCGTCTCAACAAATCTGACAGCCCTGGAAGGCTTCATTCATCAGACTCGGCCGTTGACGATTGCGACGAACCTCGGCGGTACCGTCGCAGACGAATTGATAGACGCACACATTGCTTGCCACCCTCTAAGGCTTTTAGGCGATGCCGCACAACACGCGACGATGCGGGCCAAGCTAATAGCCCCTGCATCGTTACTCCCAGAAGCTTTGGCTCAAAAAATGTCTACTGCAAATCACCTCCTTAATGTCGGATTGGCTCAAACAAGCGAAACAGTCGCTGCGGAGCCTGGGCTTGTGAGCCTGCCCGCCCCCCAGGTTCTCGCTTACAGTCTCTTGGTCTGCCTATCAGGCGGCGCACAGCGCGTCTATCTTGCTGGTTTCGATGGCTACGCTGAGGGTGACCCTCGCCGCCAACTGGAACAAAAACTCGTCAATAACATCCTCGGAGCAGGCTTCCCTGGCGAAGTTATTGCGATTACACCGACCCAGTTTGACGTCACACAGTCCTCAGTCCATGGGCTCCTTTCATGAGGGAAGTTGATCCCACAAAACCGTATTGCGTCATCCCCGCAAGGTTTAGTTCAACCCGGTTCCCCGGCAAACCCCTAGTCCCACTGCTTGGGAAACCCATGGTTTTGTGGGTTGCGGAGGCCTGCGAGCAAGCCGTGGGAAACCACCAAGTAGTGATCGCCACCGAGGACCGTCGCATTTTTGATATCGCTTCCCTTGCAGGGTTCCAGGCAGCCATGACCTCCCGCGACGCGCTCACAGGCACAGATCGTGTAGCTGAAGTAGCAGCAGAAATTGGGGGACTAACGGTAGTAAACGTTCAGGGCGACGAACCCCTGGTTTCCCCCGAAGACATCTTGAAGGTGGCTCGTGTACATCAAGAGAACCGCGATTACGTGGTCAACGGCTACACCCATCTAAGTGCTGAAGAAGATCCACATCGGCTGACTATCCCTAAGCTTGTGCTCGATCAACACGAACAACTCCTGTACGCCTCTCGCGCGCCCATTCCCAGCTCTAAAGAGCCGAGAAGTGTGATGAGAAACCAATTTCTGAAGCAGGTTTGTATCTACGGGTTTTCTACGCAACAGCTGGAACGATTTTCCCGAAGAGGCACAAAAACGCCCCTCGAGAAGTCGGAAGACATTGAGGTTTTGCGTTTTATCGAACTAAACCAGCCAGTTAAGATGGTGAGGCTCGAGAACCGGGGAGTTGCCGTGGATGAGCAGGCTGATGTTCTCCCAGCGGAAGAAGCCCTCAAAAGCCGGCAGCGAAACTAACACGCTACTTCGTCTTCCACCCGCAGGATAACCGGCCGCCCGGGAAACCGCACCCTACCGGTTGCCGAGTGACTGGTCAAGCTTCGCAAGCCAGAACCTTCCGCTCAGCGCGCTCAAATCCCATTCCCCTTCGTGAACCCGGGAAAAGGCTGACCGCATGCTTTGAATATCAGTAGCTGCTGACCAGCGAGAAACCGCGATGTGGGGCAGGGAAAAATGAGCCGCTAACCGCCTCGAGTAGCTGTTTTTTAACACAATCGGGATTGCACCCATCAAAAGGGCTTCATAGAATCTATGGGTGTCATGACCATTACCCCGGGGGCAGAGAACTAAGCCTGCCGCGCGCATCTCCCCCAAGTATCGGATGCGGCCATCGTGGGAAAACTCGGGGTTCCCCAGGCGCACGTTTTCCGACACCGCGCCCATGGCCGCCAGCTTCCGCCTAAACCGAGGCGCATTTTTCACCGAAAAATTTGAATATACAGCCGTCTCGGATGGAGACGGGAGCCTCGGAACAGCTTCATACGCCGCGGCTAAGTGTGTTGTGTCGCCGAATACTCGATGGGCTTCACTTTCATCCGTTGGGTTAGTGAGCCCAAGAGGAAGCGGACGGGCCCCCAAGACGCGGGCCAACCAAAAGGGGCTGGCCAGGTTTGAGGCCCACACTTTCTCGCATCGTCGTGACGCTCGAATCTTCACGAGGTCCAAGGTGGTGACGGCAAAATCTGAGTGACCCAGGATCAAGTGTTTGACAGGGGGTAGATCAATGAGAGCTTCAATAGCGTTACCGCGCCACAGACCCGGATATCCGCGAAACAGAAAATCCGGCTTGGAGTAACGGACTTCATCGTGGTTTGCCAAAATAGTAACGAGCTGTTCTTGAAAAAAAAAATCTGACTCGGAGACTATCCGTGCCGCCCAGTCAGCCCATTTTTCAGTCAAAGTCATGGCCCTTGACTTCAACGAGGTTAGAGCCAAGCTTGTCGTTCAATGCTTTCTTGAGAAGAAATCTTTGGTCGTTGAGTCGGTAAACCGACCGGGCGAGCTCCACGAAATCTACCCCAAAATCCTCTTGAGATTCCCGCTCCCGAAGCGCATCTTCCACATCCCAGAGAGCTGCGTTTGTTCGTGACAATCCTTGCCACTCGTCAGTCACTACTACCTCCTCTAGTCGGATCCGACCGAGGGCCTTCCGAAGGAGGAGAAGTTCTTCATCTGCTCGCTCCTTCATTGGCGACGGTAATTTCCTGGCCTTGATTTCGAGAATTGTAATCTTGTCAGCCACTTCGCCAATACTGGCCGGAACGATTGGATGGCTTCTACTCAGCCAAACAGCTTCAGCGACGTAGGCAAGGCGCTCGAGGAGCACAGCCAACTGGAGTCCTAATCGGCGCCTACCCACAACGCAATCTTACAGGCAAAAAGCCTCGCACGCCCAGGGCCCCGCGCTGCCAGTCAGCTAGCCGCGGCTTCAATCTTGATTATCTCGCGCCGGGCACGCCGAATCCTCTGAACCATTCCTATGCGCAGGTTTACTGGGCGACGGTCTATTGAATGTCTCTTCTCAAGCTTCTGCCCATTCCAAACCAAGTTGTGGTCCCACCCCGGATAGTCATTCATCAAAAAATATGAACGGTTACTGAACAGGACTCTCCGAGTCGGCCCGAGATTGGCGGTTAGCGCGAGACATGCGGGCGCAGAAACACACATGTACAGATGCTCGGCTTGATTGATGATTGCGCCCTGGCTGGCAAGGGGTAGATGTGGTGAGTTCGTCACGACAGGAAGGCCGAGGGAGAGCGCGGCTTCCAAGTACCTGTCAGGAATTCTTCTGGGCGAACCTGGTCGGTCGTCGATGAAAATATACGGCTCCGCAGGCGGTTCCTCTTGCCTGCCGCTCAACAGGTTCGAGCGAAAATCCGACGAGCTGAGCTCTGTCGGAAACGCGAGCAACCCCGCGCAAAGGAGCCCGTTCAACCCGAGGTCCGGAAACGCGGCGTTTGAATAGCGCAACATTTGGCGGCCACCTTCGACCAGTCCGCAGCCCAAGCGTTCGGCGATCTCTTCTGCCTCCGCAAGGCTTTGGGATGGAACCTCTGCAAATGTGACGTTGGGGAGGTAAGTGTAAAATTCAGAAACTTGCCTGATATTGGCCGGGGCAGCTAGGACCACGACTTCAGTCGCTCTGCGTGCCCACGCCTCAATTGCTGGAGCAATAGCGATTTGATCTCCTAAACCCAGGTGAGAAAACAAACACACTCTCGATTGCGTAAGCGCGGTAAGGTTCTGCTCCAGTCGCCGCACCGGCGTTTCCAAGCTTTCTCGCGCCAAGTGTTTAGTCCTCTCGTCCCGGTTTTCTAGGCTATACGCACCACACCTAGAACCTCTCCTCAGTTCTCGGTTTCTTGCGCATGTTGCTGACCAAGTAGCTCCAACTGAGCGACGGTGCAATGTTTGGTCCAGGCAAGCAATGCGGGAGGTTCTTAGAGTTAGTGCGTGAGCCACGCATGCGAAAATCGAGTATCGCAGAATGCGCGACTTGGCGGACGCTGCCTCTGAGGGACCGATACGCCTCTGGGTTATCCATGCAGCAGTTGAGTCGTCGACAAGCAAACACCAATTTTTCCCCGGTGCTTGCGTCAAGAAGCCCACGAGCCGAGAGTCGCTCGCCCGAACCTCCGCGACGATTGAAACTAGACGGTCCAAAACAGGGCTCATATGCTGGGTGTTGAACAGAGGGAGGGTCATGGAAAACACGCGATATCACCCCGGGTACCGGCAGGTGGTTGATGTTGAAAACGAGGGCTACCGAACCAACTGGACGGAAGGCGCAATCCGTTCTTGCTTTCGCGAAAGCAGCGCGACCCTGCTTGATGTCGGAGCCGGTGAGCAGCGTTTTAGGCGCTTCGTAGAGGGCGAGGGGTACCGCTACTTTTCCCACGATTTTGGCGAATTTGTGCCCTCAACCGAACAACCCGGTCTTCAAGATGCGGCTTGGGACTACCCAGGTCAGGACTTCACGTGCGACATCTTGGAAATACCGCTGGGAAAGCGGTTTGATGTGGTGTTGTGCACAGAGGTGCTCGAACACGTACCTGACCCTGTAGCTGCGCTACGAAAACTTTATGATTTGACCAAACCCGGCGGCAAAATCATTGTGACGGTTCCATTCCTGTCTCTAATGCACCAAGCGCCATTCTGGTTTAGCTCCGGGTTGTCACCTTTTTGGTTTCAACATTGGAGCGCTGAACTTGGGTTAGTTATTGACGATTTGCTGGTGTTTGGCGACTTTGCCGACCTAATCGCACAGGAAAACTTTCGGGCCTTTTGGCCAAAGTATCGCAAAGGGCCTGCGAAAAAGCTGCTGTCCAAAGTACTCCGTAACAGGCTGTCCAACTCGGCCCAATACAGGGCGGGGCTTCCCGAGAAGATCCTAACGGCTGGTGGTTTTGGCACCTGTTTCGTTGGCTCGAAAGAAACCCCAGGCTCGGAGACATCCAGCCGGGAAAGTTCTCGGGAGCCAGCGCGGAAAGTGTCGTGAACTGCGAGGGAGATATTCACCCGGCAGAACCCTAGATGTTTTGGCTTATCCACGACTTGGACCAGCAGAAAATCGTAGGGTTCCGGACCCTAAGGTCCGGCGCAACGCGATTTGCGCTCGATCGGGTTAGTCCCCAGGTGCGCTCTCAGTTAGGACGTCCTCGCGCTCACGGTCCGCAAAGTGACGCTAGATGCCGCGGTCTTCGACTTTTCCCGTAATGTCCGAATACGATTGGCCCTGCACAGCGATACGGCGTCGAGGCACAGCAAACATTAGCCGATTGCGTTGAAGTTTTTTCCAGTGTTGATCAATCGATGCGCGCTGTACAGACTCGCCCTGAATGAAGAGTTGAACGCTCTCCCCAAAGCTCTGGGCCAGAGGCTCACGGGCATGCTCTTTGAGCAGGTAGCAGGCCGTGGTACTAACCGCCTGGCTGATTGCCAGGTTTTTGCTAACGTTTACCGGCCGATCGGAAAGGTTGTAGGCAAGGCAGAGCACATCCAGCCGAGTATCGCTCAGAAACTCCGCTACCACCTCAGAAAAATATTCGGGTGTGCAGTTAATCATCAAGTCATCTTCGACAACCATCAGCGCCGACCCGGGCTGCTCGGCTTGAAGCAGGTCCCGGTGCGACATTGCGCAGGCTAAGCTTGCCGAAGCTGCCTCGTCTAGGCCATGGGCTCTCAACTCGCGCCCGTCTACCGCAGCAAACCTCACAAAATCCAGGTCTAGGGCGCGGAGCTCCTTTTCGATGTTCTGCTTGCGGTCGGCGCGGCGGGTCAGATTGATGTAAACCGCAGGAATTACAACCCTGTCGAGAGCATTCAACACTTGCTGCGTCCGAGAGACCTTCGCTGTCCGTTGTCGACTAAGGACGCTCCGCTTCTTCCACCTGGCGAGCCACAGTGCTCTCCGCAGCGTCGCAGCCGTTGACGCCCAGAACCGGCGCCAGCGCCGGTCCACCGCTGTCCACCAGTGCCGGGCCAAGGCATCTATCGGCGGTCTCCCGGCCAGCAGGCCTCTAAGGCTTCTCATCCACACGTCTCATCTTGAACCGCTTTTTCGTCAATCCAATGTGTCAAAAACTTGCTCTAGCTCGAGGGATTCACGGGCGCTGGCCCGCCGAAGCTGACTGCCAGCCGCCCCTCCCCACTGCTTCCGCTCTCTCAGTGTAGTTTCCTTCGACCATCCTGGAGGCCCCTGAGCTAACTCGCGGTTCAATTATCCGCGCGGACCTCTGATCCCCCTGCCGGGTATGTGAGTTCCCGGCTCTGAAGGCTGTCACCGCGGCCACTCATAAACCGGAAGAAACTTGGCGAGCTCAGAGGTCGGCGAGGCAACAAAAATCTGGATCCCTCCGCTACTCGCTAAAGCGGGCGCGAGCGCCGACAGCATCTCTGTCACAGAGAACGGCCGCGACCCAGTTGACATCGTCTCGTGGAGTTGGCGCGCGGAGCCATCGTTCACCCGCGCCTGCTGGTTGTTATGGGGAGCGGGACGCGCCGCGTCGAAGGCATACTTCGTGTTGTCTTCCCAAAAATATGACGTGGTGTTGAGGTCCACTCCGACAAAGACGATCCGAGACAGGCCAAGCGCCAGCCCCAGTCCCACCATCCGCAAAATTGACGCACCAGAGTCCAAGAAAACTGCCGGGTGTCGAGCGCTCAATTTTTTGAGAAGAGCACCAGCATCACGAGTGAGATTGTGATGTCGGCGCGTTGATGGGCTAATCCGGCCATAAAGAAACGTTCGGCTTCGCAATGGTCTTGGTAACAGCTCAAGATCATTGCCTGCTCCCGCTGTCGCCGGCCGGAGGGCCAGCACCGAAGGATGCGCCAGTTGAATGTCGTCTCGATGCAACAACTTAATAGCGCGCTGCAGATCTTTACCGTCACCTACTTGAGGAACACTCTCCAGCGCATAGACGTCCGGGATAAAGGCGTGAACACCCCAATTGTTGATTCCCACGGAACGATGCATCGCGATATGAGCAAAATTCTCCTGGGTAAGACCATTTACGGAGGAGCCCGAGCCAAGAATAAATAACGTAGCAGCGCCGGGTTTGTGACTCAGGCCAGTAATAAAAGATTCGGGTTCGAATATCTTGCACCCCGTTGCGTCTGACTGAGACCTGAGAAAACGGGACTCGCGCTCTGCTTCCCTCAGCGACAGTGCCGTCCGCGCCCAGCGCATGCTGGAAACTTCAAAAAGTTTCCGAACGATAGTTCTCCCGTCGGAAATCTTCGGAACCATATCCGGAGCATACGGCATGCGCTGGGCCACGCCGCGAGCTCTCGAAGTCACAGAAAAACGCGAATGACTCTTGATTCGGCCGCCTTCCTGTGGCAACCTTGTCACTTAGAGTGGCGTCGCAACATTGGTCGGCAACATTCGTTCACGTGTTTTTCGATTGTCAATTGCCCGAGTTTAGAAAGAAGCCACATGGATTGGCGTGACCAAGCAGCATGTCTAACGGTTGACCCCGAGCTCTTTTTTCCAATCGGAAACACGGGGCCAGCCGTCGACCAAATTGACCGGGCGAAATCAGTCTGCTCTCACTGCCCTGTGACTGAATATTGCCTCCAGTACGCCCTAGACACCAACCAGGATTCGGGAGTCTGGGGTGGTCTGAGTGAAGATGAACGTCGTGCGCTCAAACGCCGTGCGGCACGGGCTCGTCGCGCGTCATAATCGCCACAGACCCAGGTCTGTCACAGTGAAAAAACCGAGCCATTGCGACGCGCCAACCACGCTAAACGGTTGGAAGATCAGACAGCTCAGATTTCTCGTAAAGGAACTTGGTTGGGACAGTAATTACAACCTCGGTCCCTCCCGTGTCTCGCGCTGACCACGATATTGAACCTCCGAGTTCGCCCTCTACAAGTGTGCGGACAATCTGTGTTCCCAAACCATCACTCACCTGACCCAGCCATGCCACCGTGCCGTTGTCACGAACACTGACGGTGAGGAACTTTTCCGAGCGAGCGGATTCGACGATTACTTCGCCACCTTCTCTTCCTTGCAGCCCGTGCTCGACAGCGTTAGTCACCAACTCGGTCAAAATGAGGGCGAGAGGCGTTGCATACTCGCTGGGCAAAAT
>ENA-OUOG01005231-OUOG01005231.1-marine-metagenome-genome-assembly--contig:-NODE-5231-length-10639-cov-15.014202_pt1 | contig 10639 bp, 8 predicted proteins | sample MGYA00248635_ERZ508505 | MGnify/ENA primary metagenome ERZ508505 (study PRJEB26176, sample SAMN06267871) | marine metagenome | isolation source: Saanich Inlet, British Columbia, Canada | place: Pacific...
CAGATCGACTGGGTCGGTCCTCAAGGAAAGTAAAAGAAGATGGCATTGATCTCGCCCTCGCGCCGCATCCGGCGCACCCCGTTTTCCGATGGTGTCGAGGCCGCAGGCGTCAAAGCCTATACGGTCTATAACCACATGCTTTTGCCCACGGTTTTCCGCTCGGTCGAGGAGGATTACCACCATCTGAAAGAAGCCGTTCAGGTTTGGGATGTTGCCTGCGAGCGTCAGGTCGAAGTGCGCGGCCCTGATGCCGCGCGTCTGGTCCAGATGCTGACCCCGCGCGATCTGCGCGGCATGCTGCCCGGCCAATGCTACTATATGCCTGTGGTGGATGAGACAGGCGGCATGTTGAATGACCCTGTCGTGCTGAAACTGACCGAGGATCGCTGGTGGATTTCACTGGCCGATAGCGACATGCTGCTATGGGTCAAAGGCATTGCCTATGGCTATCGTCTGGATGTCTTGATCAATGAGCCCGATGTCTCGCCGCTTGCGGTGCAGGGGCCCAAGGCTGATGATTTGATGGCCGATGTCTTTGGGGATGCGATCCGCGATTTGCGCTTCTTCCGCTTTGGCTGGTTCACATTTGAGGGCCGCGATATGGCCATTGCGCGCTCGGGCTATTCCAAACAGGGCGGCTTCGAGATCTATGTCGATGGCAGTGATATCGGGATGCCCCTTTGGAATGCTTTGATGGAAGCGGGCAAACCTTTGGATGTGCATGCAGGCTGCCCCAATGCGATTGAACGGATCGAGAGCGGTTTGCTCAGCTATGGCAATGACATGACGGCCGATAACACGCCGCATGAATGTGGGCTTGGCCGGTTTTGTAACACCCAGACGGCGATTGGCTGTATCGGGCGGGACGCGCTTTTGCGGGTGTCCAAGGAAGGCCCTGTCAAACAGCTGCGCGCGATTGCCATTGAGGGCGACAAGATCCCCGTATGTGACAGGCCTTGGATTTTGACCTCAAAAGGTAAACGCGTGGGGCAGGTGACCTCGGCGGTCTGGTCGCCCGATTTCAAAACCAATGTGGCCGTGGGCATGGTGCGCCTGACCCATTGGGATGAGGGATCAGAGATCGAGGTGCAATTGCCAGATGAAACGCGCGCGGCAACCGTGCATGAGAATTTCTGGAATTAATTACAATATATTACGGTGAGAACCTAATGTGGTTTCACCGTTAAACGAGAGGGACATGAGATGACATTTCGCGCTTTGGTGGTGGAAAAGGATGATGAGGGCAAAACATCGGCCTCGGTTCAGCAGCTCGACGAGGCACAGCTGCCCGAGGGCGATGTGACGGTGGCGGTTGAATATTCCACGGTGAATTACAAAGACGGTCTCTGCGTTGGACCGGGTGGCGGTTTGGTGCGCAATTACCCCCATATTCCGGGCATCGATTTTGCGGGGACGGTCGTGCAGTCGGATAACCCTGCCTATAAAGCGGGCGATCCGGTTGTGCTGACAGGCTGGCGTGTGGGTGAGGCGCATTGGGGCGGTTATGCCGAAAAAGCGCGGGTTAAGGCGGATTGGCTGGTACCATTGCCACAGGGTCTGAGCGCGCGCGCCGCAATGGCCGTGGGCACGGCAGGGTTCACGGCGATGCTGGCGATCATGGCTTTGGAAGATCACGGGCTGTCGCCCGATCAAGGCGAAGTGCTTGTCACGGGTGCCGCAGGCGGTGTCGGCTCTGTGGCCACGGCCATTCTGGCCAATCTGGGCTATCAGGTGGCCGCGGTCACGGGGCGGCCTGAGCAGGCTGCTTATCTGGAAAGCTTGGGGGCGTCGCGGATTGTTGCGAGGTCAGAATTGAACGAGACGGTTAAGCGCCCTTTGGAGGCCGAAACATGGGCGGGCTGCGTGGATGCGGTTGGCGGCGATATGCTGGCGCGGGTTTTGGGCCAGATGAAATATGGCAGCTCGGTCGCGGCTGTTGGTCTGGCGGGGGGCGCGGGCTTGCCTGCCACGGTCATTCCCTTCCTTCTGCGGGGCGTGAACCTGTTGGGGATCGACAGTGTGATGCAGCCCTATGAGAACCGTCTGCGCGCATGGGAGCGGATCGCGCGCGATCTGCCGATGGATAAGCTGGAGGCGATGATTGTGCCTGCGGGGCTTGAGGATTTGCCTGCGCTTGGAAAATCCATCCTGAAAGGCGGCGTCAGGGGCCGCGTCGTGGTTGATGTGACCGCGTGAGGGCTTGGGTTTAGGCCTTTCGTATTTTTGGAAAGATGAAAGACAGCGTTTCGCGTTAGAATTTGGGTTTCAGGCGGCTCGATCTGGAGCAAGTTTAACGCGAAACGCAATCAGGGCTTGAACCCGCGCGGCCTGCGCTAGATTGGCATGGGTGAGACATAAACGATTGGCGATATGAGCAAGCCCCCTGTCATTTTCTGGACGCGCCGTGATTTCAGGCTGCGTGATAACCCTGCATTGAGCGCGGCCTGCGCCAGCGGTGCGCCTGTGATCCCTGTGTTTATCTGTGATGAGGTGGTCGAGGCCCATGGTGCCGCGCCGAAATGGCGTTTGGGGTTGGGGGCGGAGGCCTTTGCCCGTAGCTTGCGTGAGGCGGGCAGCGGCTTGGTGTTTCGGCGCGGGCCTGCGCTGGAGGTGTTGCGGGCGCTGATGGCCGAGACAGGCGCGCGCGAGATCCATTGGAACAGGCTTTATGACCCTGAGGCGCGTGCGCGCGATGAGGCGGTTAAATCAGGCTTGAAGGCGGATGGTCTGGAGGCTGTCAGCCATGCAGGCCATGTTATTCATGAGCCTTGGACGGTGCAGACAGGCACGGGCGGGTTCTACAAGGTTTACACCCCGTTCTGGAAAACGCTGCGCGGGCGCGATGTGGCGCCAGCGCTTTCACTGCCGAAACTGGCAGTGCCTTCATCCTGGCCCGAAAGCGAGGCGATTGCGGATTGGGGCTTGGACCATGCCATGCGGCGTGGCGCGGATGTGGTGCGCGGGCATCTCAATATCGGTGAAGAGGCGGCGTTGACGCGGCTTGAGAGCTTTATCGAGAGCGGTGTCGAGGGCTATGTCGAGATGCGCGATGCTTTGGCTGAAAACGGCACCTCGCTTTTGTCGGAAAATCTGGCCTATGGCGAGATATCGGCGCGGACCTGCTGGCATGCGGGCGCGCGCGCCATGCAGGAGGGCAAGGCTGGTGCCGAGACCTTCCTCAAAGAGGTGATCTGGCGCGATTTTTCCTATCATCTGGTCTATCACACCCCGCATATCACCCGCTCCAATTGGCGGCCTGAATGGGATGGTTTTGCATGGAATACCGATGCCAGCGATCCGCAATTTCAGGCATGGATGCGCGGGCGCACGGGTATGGAAGTGGTCGATGCCGCGATGCGCGAGATGTATGTGACGGGCCGCATGCACAATCGGGCGCGGATGATTGCGGCCTCCTATCTGACGAAACATCTGCAGATGCATTGGAAGCTGGGGTTGAAATGGTTCGAGGAGTGCCTTGTGGATTGGGACCCCGCCGCCAATGCGATGGGGTGGCAATGGTCGGCAGGCTCGGGCCCTGATGCGACACCTTATTTCCGCGTCTTCAACCCCGAAACACAAGCCGAGAAATTCGACAAATCAGGCCGTTATCGGCGCAGATGGGTGGCGGAACTGGCCCCCAAAGCGGGGGCGCAGGCGCTGTCTTACTTCGAGGCGATCCCGAAAAACTGGTCCATGTCCTCGACTGACCCGTATCCCGATCAACCGATTGTCTCGGCCAAGGAGGGGCGCAGCCGCGCGCTTCAGGCCTATGAGACGCGTGGATTTTGATAATTTGAGAGATGAAAAGCCCTTGTGAGAGGGTGGTTTAATGCGCCAAAAAGAGCACAAGACTTGGGGAGAAGGCTTTGACGATTAGAACGAGTACGGATGGGGAAGCGGGGCTGCCGCGCTATTTCAAAGCCGTTTTTCAAAAAGCACAGAGCATCGAGCATGGGCAGTTGGATATGATCCTGCCCGATGGTCGCGTGTTTCGCATTGAAGGGGCCTCGGATGGTCCTGTGGCGGAACTGCATATTCTCAATACCGATCTTTTTGCGCGTTTGATCCGCGAGGGGGATTTGGGGTTTTGTGATGCCTATCTGGATGGATGGTGGTCCACGCCCGATTTGCAGGCCTTCATGGACCTTGTGCATGCCGATAATGAAGAGGTGTATGACGGGTTTCTGGGGCTTGGCCTGATCCGCGCCTATGAGAATTTCCGCTTCTGGTTGCAATCGAACTCCAAGCGGCAGGCGCGCAAGAATATCTCGGCGCATTATGATCTGGGCAATGAGTTCTACAGCCTCTGGCTTGATGAGACCATGACCTATTCTTCGGCGCTTTTTGAGACGGGGGAAGAGACGACCGAGGTTGCGCAACAGGCCAAATATGCCTCCATGGTGGATCAGATGGGCGTGCAGGCGGGCGATCATGTGCTGGAGATCGGCTGTGGCTGGGGCGGGTTTGCTGAATATGCCGCCAAGGAACGGGGCTTGCGGGTCACGGGGCTGACGATCTCGCAAGAACAGCATGATTACGCGGTGGAGCGTATCGCCAAGGCGGGGCTGTCGGATATGGTCGAGATCAAGATGCTCGATTACCGCGATGAGCGCGGGCTTTATGACGGGATCGCCTCGATCGAGATGTTTGAGGCCGTGGGTGAGAGATATTGGCCGATCTATTTCGATACGCTGCGCGAGCGGCTGAAGCCTGGTAAAATGGCGACGCTTCAGATCATCACCGTCGAGGATCGACGCTGGAAGGTCTATAAGCGAGGCGTTGATTTCATTCAGAAATATATCTTTCCAGGCGGCATGCTTCCCAGCCCCTCTGTCTTGCGCGCGCAGGTGCAGCGGGCAGGGCTTCAGGTGGAGCGTTCAATCGAGTTCGGGCAGAGTTATGACAAGACCCTGCGCCGCTGGTATGACAGGTTCAACGCACGCTGGAGTGACGTGGCCGCCCTTGGCTTTGATGACAGGTTCCGTCGGATGTGGAATTTCTATCTGACATCTTGTGCCTCGACCTTCCGCTTTGCCAATTGCGATGTGACCCAGATTACGGTGAAACGGCCCGAGAAAGCGTAAGATCGCGCGGCTTGGGGGCCATAGAGAGAGTTAGGACATGCCCGATATCTTCCTCTATGGCACGCTGCGCCATGCAGCCTTGCTTGATATTGTGGCAGGCAGCCCTGTTTCGCTGACCCCTGCGAAGTTGAACGGGTTTGCCACCTATTGGGCGAGGGATGCGCATTTCCCCCTGATCCAACGCGAAACGGGCGGGGTGGCGCAGGGGCTTTTGCTGCGCGATGCCAGTGAGGCCATTCGCGCAAGGCTTGATTTTTATGAACGTCCCTTCGGCTATGCGCTGCATGAGGTTGAAGTGGAGGTTGAGGGCGCGCGCCGCCCCGCCTTGGTCTATTTGCCTGATCCAAACGCCCCTTGGGTTGCTGCGGCCCCCTTTGATCTGGCCGATTGGCAGGCGCAATGGGGCGAGTTTAGCGTGATCGCAGCGACCGAGATCATGCGGCTGTTCGGAAAAATCAGCGATGAAGAGCTGCGCCACCGCTTTGGGGTGATCGGATCACGCGCGCAATCGCTGCTCAGGGCGCGCGAATTGGACCGCAGCCCGCGTATCGGCAGCGGTTTGGGGGCGGGCGATGTTGATCTGATCCAGACAGAGTATGTCCATGACGGGTTCTTCACGCTGGAGCAGGCCCATATGCGCTTTAAGCGGTTTGATGGTACGGCCTCGCCCGATCATTCGCGCATGGTGCTGAGGGCAGGGGATGCGGTGACGGTACTGCCCTATGACCCGAAACGTGATCGCGTTCTTTTGATCGAGCAGTTCCGCCACGCCGTTTACGCCCATGGTGATCCCCATCCTTGGATGTTGGAGCCAGTGGCGGGCATCAATGATCCGGGCGAAAGCTATGAGGAAACCGCGCGCCGCGAAGCGGTTGAGGAGGCAGGCGTGACCCTGAGCGATCTGCATTATGTGGGGCGCTATTACCCCACCCCTGGCGTGCTGGCGCAGGTGTTGATTTCCTATATTGGCATTGCGGATTTGCCGGATGACGTGACGGGTTTGGGTGGGCTGGCCGCCGAGGGGGAGGATATCCAGAGCTATATCCTGCCCTTTGAGGTTTTCGCCGAAATGCTCAACGCGGATGAGTTGCGCGTGGCCCCATTGGTGCTGTCGGCGCAATGGTTGATGGCGAACCGCGCGCGCCTGCGGGGGGCGAGCTAGGCCCTGCATGCGGGGGCGGGTTTGCGCGGCTTCGTGCTTGAGTTTGCCGCACGCCGCCCCTATCCCTGTAGGACACGCTTTGTGCTCTTTGGAGATAGTTTCATGAATATCCATTCCGACCTGTCCGATACAATCGGAAACACCCCGTTGATCCGCCTCAATAAGGTGAGCGACGCAACAGGTTGCGAGATTTTGGGTAAGGCGGAATTCATGAATCCCGGCCAATCGGTCAAGGACCGCGCGGCGCTCTATATTATCAAGGATGCGGTCGCCAAGGGGTTGCTGAAACCGGGCGGTACGATCGTTGAGGGCACGGCTGGCAATACAGGGATCGGGCTTGCGCTTGTGGGGGCCTCGCTTGGCTTCAAGACAGTGATTGTCATCCCCGAGACGCAAAGTCAGGAAAAGAAGGATATGCTGCGCTTGGCAGGGGCCGAGCTGGTTCAAGTGCCCGCAGCACCTTACAAAAACCCGAATAACTATGTGCGCTATTCGGGACGGTTGGCCGCCGAATTGGCCAAGACCGAACCCAATGGCGCGATTTGGGCCAATCAATTCGACAATACCGCCAATCGGCAGGCCCATATCGAGACAACAGGCCCCGAGATTTGGACGCAGACAGAGGGCAAGGTTGATGGCTTTATCTGTGCGGTCGGCTCGGGCGGTACGCTGGCAGGCGTGGCTGAGGCGCTTCAGCCTAAAGGCGTGAAAATCGGTCTGGCCGATCCCGAAGGGGCCGCCTTGCACAGTTTCTACACCACGGGCGAGTTGAATTCCCCCGGCAGCTCGATCACCGAAGGGATCGGGCAGGGGCGGATCACGGCCAATCTCGAAGGTTTAACCCCCGATTTCAGCTACCGCATTCCAGATGCCGAAGCTTTGCCGATTGTCTTTGATCTGCTGGCACAGGAGGGGCTGTGTTTGGGCGGCTCCTCTGGGGTGAATATCGCAGGCGCCATGCATCTGGCGCGTGATCTGGGGCCGGGACATACCATCGTGACGATCCTGTGCGATTATGGCACGCGCTATCAGTCGAAACTCTATAATCCCGAATTCCTCAAGGAAAAGGGGCTGCCTGTGCCAAGCTGGCTGGATCAGGCCGCGCAATCTGTTCCGAGTGTGTTTGAATGATGTCCGCCTCCCACCGTTTGGCACAGGGCATCTGGACCATCGGGCTGGCGCTTGTCTTTTCGCTGCTGCTTGGCCTGTCGGCCCATGCGCAAACCCAGACCCAGACACCGCCTGATTACGGTGCTTGGGCCGATGTCTCGGACCGCGCGCAGCGGATGATTGACGGGGCTTTGGCCTCCAATTCCCTGCTGGAGCAGATGCGCGAGGAATTGGTTGAGTGGCGCACCCAGTTTCAAGCGGCCCAATCGATCAATGATACCCGTATCGCCACGCTGCAAAGCCAGATCAGTGCTTTGGGGCCTGTGCCTGAGGCTGGCTCGATCGAGCCTGAAGAAATTGCCGAGCAACGTGCGGAACTGGCCACCAGTCTTGGCGAGGCCGAGGCCCCCGTCAGACGGGCGGATGCAGCCTTGCAACTGGCCCAAGGGCTGATTGCCGAGATTGACCAGATCATCTCGGATAGACAGGCGGGCGAGTTGCTCTCCTTGGGGCCATCGCCGCTTAACCCCAGCAATTGGCTCGGGGCGGCCAGCGCGGTTGGCAAATGGCTGCAAGGGCTTGGCAGCGAGATCGTCACCTATAGCTTTGCGGCTGATCAATTGGCGGCACTGCGCGCGAATTTGCCTTTGGTTTTGGCCCTGTTGGTATTCGGCGGCGTCTTGGTGGCGCGCGGCAGCGCTTGGGTGGATCGGTTCATGGAAGGGCCGATCAGCCATGAGGCCAGCTCACCCGGCGCGCGTCTGACAGTCTTTGGCCTGTCGATCCTGCGGGTCGTGATCCCTGTGGGTGGCATTGTCTGTCTGATCGAGGCTGTCTCGATCAGCGGTATTTTGGGCCTGCGCGGCGGCGTGTTGATTGATGCGATTGTGCCCTTCACCCTGACCATGGCAGGCGCCATCTGGTTGTCGCGGCAGGTTTTCCCCCTTCGCGACACCGCGTTTCGGCCGCTGAATTTACCCGAGCTTGAGACCGCCCGCGGGCGTCGGACATCCGTGCTTCTGGGTCTGATGATCGGTCTTTGGGTCGTGATCAACGCGATTTCGGGCGCTGAGAATTTCGAGGATGCGACCCGCCTTGTTCTGGTTTTCCCGATTGTCGTGATCACGGGACTTTTGCTGATCCGTTTGGGCCGCTTTCTTCTGGCGCATATGCGCAATTCGCGGGTCGAGAACCAAGAGCCGACAGTGGTCTCGCGGATGTATGGCGTTTTGGGGCGTGGCGTTATCGCGCTTGGATTGATCGGGCCTGTTCTGGCAGGGATCGGCTATTTCACCGCTGGTTCGAGCTTTCTGCAACCCATGAGTTTCAGCTTGGCGCTTCTGGCGATCATCGGGGTTTTGCAGCGCTTGGTCAGCGATGCTTACGGTCTGCTGACGGGCCAGAACGAGCATTTGGAAGATGCGCTGATCCCCACCTTGATCGGCTTTGTCCTCGTGCTGATCTCGCTTCCGTTTTTTGCCTTGATCTGGGGCGTGCGCGTCGCCCAGTTGAGCGATCTGTGGTCGCAATTCCTCTCGGGGTTTTCGGCAGGTGGCATCACAATCTCGCCCACGAATTTCATCATATTCGCGACGATTTTCGGCATTGGCTATACGGTTACCAAAGTCGTGCAAAGTACTCTGCGAAATAACCTTTTGCCCAAAACCAAACTCGACCCCGGGGGTCAGAACGCGCTGGTCACGGGCACGGGCTATATCGGTGTGACACTGGCGGCGCTTCTGGCGATTACATCGGCGGGGATCGATCTCAGCTCGCTCGCGATTGTTGCGGGTGCGCTCTCGGTTGGTATCGGTTTTGGTCTGCAAACCATCGTGTCGAATTTCGTCTCGGGCATCATCTTGTTGGTGGAGCGTCCGATCAAGGATGGTGACTGGATCGAGGTGAATGGCCAGATGGGCTTGGTGCGCGAAATCTCGGTCCGCTCGACACGGATCGAGACCTTTGATCGCTCGGATGTGATTATTCCCAATGCCGATCTGATCTCGGGCGTGGTGGTGAATATGACCCACCAGAACAATGCAGGCCGCGTGATTGTGCCTGTCGGCGTGGCCTATGGCACCGATAGCGAGCGTGTCGCGGGTATTTTGCAAGAGATCGCCGAGGCCAATCCGATGGTCCTGCTTAACCCCAAACCCAGTGTGGTTTTCATGCGGTTTGGCGCGGATTCGCTTGATTTCGAAATCCGCGCAATCCTGCGGGATGTGAATTTCAAACTGACCGTATTGTCCGAGATGAACCACGCCATCGCCAAGCGCTTTGCTGAAGAAAATATCGAAATCCCCTTCGCGCAGCGCGATATCTGGTTGCGCAATCCCGAGGCCTTGCTGGCGGGCGCCAAAGCCCAAACCAGCACCATGCCCCCCAAAGAGGATGGAGAGACTGGCGATGACTGAGCCCTTATTTCTGCAAGACGCCTATCGCAAAACCGCCATGGGCACAGTTGTGGCCCTGACCGAGGAAGGCGGGATCGTCCTTGACCAGACGATCTTTTATGCACGCGGCGGCGGCCAGCCTGGCGATAGCGGCATGCTGCATTGGACAGGTGGGCGCATCACCATCGCGATGGCCGTCAAGGGCGAGGGCGGCGCGATTGTGCTGGTGCCCGCGGATGCCGCCGAATTGCCGCCCGTGGGCGCGGAGGTGGAACAACGCCTCGATTGGGAACGGCGCTATGGTCATATGCGCATCCATACCGCCTTGCATCTGCTCTCGGTCGTGATCCCCTTGCCTGTGACGGGGGGCGGGATTGCCGCCGATAAGGGGCGTCTTGATTTCAACATGCCCGAGGCGCCCGAGGATAAGGCCATCCTGCAAGGCCGTTTGAATGCGCTGGTGGAGCGCAATCTGGATATCTCTGAGACATGGATCACCGAGGCCGATCTGGATGCAAACCCCGGTTTGGTCAAAACCATGTCGGTCCAGCCGCCACGCGGGGCAGGGCGCGTGCGTCTGGTGCGGATCGGGACCGAGGATGCACAGGTTGATCTGCAACCCTGCGGTGGCACCCATGTCGCCAATACAAGCGAGATCGGAAAGCTGGTCATCGGCAAGATCGAAAACAAGGGCCGCCAGAACCGTCGCATTACGATCGAGCTGGCTGGGTAGCGCAACTTCAACACGCCGCGCAATTTTCGCATAAAAGCTCTATTCCAGTCTTGCGTCCTGAGGGCTTCCTCTTGTATGTCGCCCCTCACGGACAGGTGGCCGAGTGGTCGAAGGCGCACGCCTGGAAAGTGTGTAGGCGGGAGACCGTCTCCAGGGT
>ENA-OUOG01005233-OUOG01005233.1-marine-metagenome-genome-assembly--contig:-NODE-5233-length-10636-cov-11.001799_pt1 | contig 10636 bp, 15 predicted proteins | sample MGYA00248635_ERZ508505 | MGnify/ENA primary metagenome ERZ508505 (study PRJEB26176, sample SAMN06267871) | marine metagenome | isolation source: Saanich Inlet, British Columbia, Canada | place: Pacific...
CCGTCAATGTCGCCTTGTGTAAGTGTGACACTTAAACTACGAATAACTTCGTCCATTGGAACCCATTCTGCTGTTGGATCGCCTGGTAATGTTGTTTCCGCATCACCTAATGGAATATAAACAAATGTGTAATCACCTGGTGCTAGTGTAAACGTAGCACCTTGCCAAGTGTATGACTCGGTAGGCATACCCATTGGATGCGGTGTATTAGGATCGTATGGCTGTAGTTGTTTGCCATCTGATGTAAAGTAGTTTACACCTGACAAAAGCCCTGCTGGACTATCCTGTGATAGTAAGTCGAATTGTTTTTGTGTGATTTTAGCATCATTTGAGTCTAATACTTTTAGTTCTGCTTCGTTGAACGTTGTACCATCATGCCATGAACCGTACCATACAGTAAGGTTTCCAGTGCCATCGCCTACATAGCCGACTGAGTTTGTGTGTGCTATTGCTGTTGTTGATAATAGTGACCCTATAATAGCACCACCTATTACATTTTTTATTGCCCTCATTGTGTTCTCCTTTGATGAGACTTCTTATTTAAACTGGTACTCTATTCCTAGTACCACTCCTATATTTATTTCGCCGTACCACTTTTCTCCTGCTGGTGCGACAAATACCCTTGTGTTGCCTATATCGTATGTGCCTCTAACGTAAGGTGCTACTGGACCAAATGCGTTGTATCCTGTGACAGCCCCAAGTTCTAATCCTGCGTTGCCTGATTCGAATCTATGTCCAGCATACAAACTCATGCGTTCCATGCTGTTGTAATATGCGCCAGCAATGTATCCGTTGTCTTCTAATCTAACATGCGGATGCGCTTCATTGTAAGATCCTTGCATGCCTAAATGTGTGCTTAATGCTAGTGCCCAAATAATATCCATACTAGTTATTTCCATTGATTGATAAAGAACACCCTGCGGTGTTGATGCAATATCCTGTGACACTATAAGTGCCAGATGCAGTTGAAACATTCTGAGTAAGTTCAAAGTCGTATGCGCCGCCTGAATTTGTTAGGTCTACTGTTGCACTTGCATATTCAGTTCCTCTTTGCATAACATCAACTGAGTGCCCGTCCCCTGTAAGTACAACATCAGCCCATTTTTGCCCACCATTGCCTCTTTGATATAAATTCACAGTATTACCATCTCCGTCTATTTCTACAAAGCCATCGTGACCTTGTTTGCCCATTTGAATGTGTTCTACTGTATTACCATCACCATTTACTATATTTGCAAGGTGATGTGCTGCGCCTCCACTACTTCTGTTTGTGTCTGTTTGATAACTGCCTAAATCATTATTGCTGCCTGTAATAGTCCAGTACGCTTCGTGACCGCCTGTTTCGTCTATATCAATAGTACCATCGTCGTGCATGCCTTGACGAACTGTAATATCGTTATTGTCTCCGGTACTATTTAAACTAACATAGTTGTCCTCACTACGTTGTTGTATTTCCAAGTCAAGGTCATTGCCCGATTGGTTTATGTATATTTCATTAGCATTACTGCTGGTTGATACTGATGCTGCTGCCAGCGCCAACGCCCACACGATAACCGTACGCATAAAACCCCTCCTGTACCATATCTATAACATATCCCTGATCTCTATTTAGGTTTAGTTGAAAATAATGATCGTCTCCCTGTTGTCTGCTTACAATGTAGTTGGGATCCTCATCGTAGAATATGTTTGTTTCTTTGTCTAATCCTCTTTCTCTTACAGCAAACAGTTCTTGGTTTTGTGTGCCAAGTTCGTCAATCCACTTTGCTAGGATTTGTGCCATTTGTTTTTCTAATTCATCTACCCATGCGGCTGTAAGGTAGGTCATGTTGTCCAAGTCTGTGATCCAAATATTTTTGATGCTTTCAACAAGTGGGTCTTTGTCCAACTCATCGAACTTCAAAAAGTCTATGTCCAATAGATTTGTTACTGGATACTGCTTTTCAAGTTCTTCGTCATACACAGGTTTTTTGCGCACTATAAGCATACCACGCAATAAATCTTCTGGTAGTTGCAGTGTAACAGGCTTGGCAGGTGTACTCCAAGGATTTGCTACCACCGTGGTTTGGAATGCTTGATTCATTATAACCACACCTACTTCGCTTTCTACACTGATCTCTCCAACTTCGCATAATCCTGTGCTGTCACAACTGGGTAGCAGTGTTATCATACTGCCGCCAGCTTCATCTACAACCATCATAAAGTCTGTGCCACGCACGTTGATGGTTGCGCTAGGTGTGCGTATGTTTACTCGTTGTCTGCTGTTCTTTGCTATTTGACCACTAGCGTATCTTACTGCGCCCAGTGTTGCTCGCATACTCAATGCGCCAGTGCCACTGTTTGGATCGTATATAAATTCGTCTATTACCATGCGGCTGTTTTCAGTTACATCAACTCTAGTGTCGTCTTCAAACTCCAACTGCCATGCACCATTTTGTGTAGTAATAGCGTCTTGCATTTCCAGGCCAGTGCCTACTACTCCGTCAAAACGGTCTGATTCTCTTTTGATTGTGCCTGGGCCGGTAGTTGCGGTTATTTCACCTATACTAGCCCAGGCTGTATTTGCTGTAAGCAATATCAATATTAGATACTTTAGCATTAATCGCTCTGTGTAATATCTACTGACTGATCATCACCTGTAAATGTAGCATCTAAATGATTATCATAGATACCACTTTGTGTTATGTTATAGTAACTTCCGCCGCCAGTAATGGTTAAATCAATGGTGTGTCCAACAACGTCTCCGTCGCCGCTTACATCAATGTCCACAACATTACCAGTTGTGCCGGTTGCTGCTGTAAGTGTTCCGTTTGTACCCGGTGCTGTACCTGTGCCAGCACTGTTATCAATCACAACATCAATCAATGCACTTTCTCCATCAACAGTCATTTCTACAACATTGCCGTCTCCGTCAATAACAAAACTTATATCACTGCTGTCAGCACTGCCAGTTTCACCTATATCAAAGTCTAGTGTTGTACTATCGCCGTCGATTTCAATATCAAGTGTTACAGTATCACAGTTACCAGTGGCTGTGCTGCTACACAACAAATCAATGTCATTGTAACTGCCCAGCACACTCCAAGTACCTGTATAGTTGTTACCTTTGATAGTTGCTGCGATTGTGTTTTGATTGCCAGTTTGTGTAATACTAAAAGTCATATCATCCCCGTCGAGAGATACTCCTGTAGTAGCATCACCAATCTGGTTATCCTGGCCGTCTTGTACAATGTCCAAGTCGAGTCCGTCACCTATTTGTTGTATGTATATCTCGTTAGCATGAACTGATGCGGCCAACATCAGACTAGCCACGAGTGCTAATACTCTTTTCATGGTTGCCCTCTTTCTGATAGGTTTGCGCCCTCCTATCAACAATATTTATGTGAATGTTGGTGGTTTAAACCACTACTCTTTGAAGTTCCACAAGCCCTTGCGAACGCCTTCGTATATTAGTTCTATTACTGTTGCTTCTATAGCACTACGCACTGCTAGGTTTGTAGGTTCATTGACACTATATCCGTTTTCTACTTCTACAGTTCTAGTTCCTAGTTCAATAAACTTGAATACATCTGTGCTTTGTCTGTAACTGGCTATCGACTTTTCTGCTGCTACACTCATCAACACTCTGCCTGTGCTAACGCTTACAATACGCATGCCTACAGTCACAGTGTCTATTCTATATTCTTGGCTAGCACCTATGCCAAAGTATCTAGCACCCTGTCCGCCTGTTGTTGTGTTGCTGTCGTATCCTACAATACCGCCTTCTAATATAAGTCCTGCAAACTTTAATGGCTGTAATGGTGTTGCTTCTGTTTCGTAGTTTTCTCTAGTGCTGCGTATAAGCTGACGTTCTTTGATAACATTGTCCATTCCTACTCGTTCTACCACTTCAAACCACTTGCCTCCGCCTGCTTCTAATAGTGCATCCATTACCCAAACTTCTGCGCCTTGTGTTACTGCACTGCTTAGATTGGCTGCGCCTGTGCTAGGTGCTCGTTGTCCTGTTTTGTCTGTAAAACTATATACACCTATGGTCATAGGAGGACCATCCAACTGAGGTACGTCAAGTAATTCGTATGTCATTGGGTTGTCTTGAATGCTTGGATTGGAGGAATATTTTTCAGGTACGCTGTTCATTGCACTGCAACCTGCTAACAAAAATACTAAAGGTAAAAACTTCCACATTAGAATGTAAACTCCCCTGGTCCTGGTATGGTGATTTCTGTGTATCCATCATCACCGTCGATAACAAGAGTGATACTTCCTGTTTCTGTATCTTTGGTCCAACTTATAGTTGCACCTTCTACTGTGGTTGTTCCTGTGTTGCTACATGTTACGTCAGTATCTTCGCCACATGCTGCAAACATATTATCCACCATTTGCTTTGATAGCGTAGCGTAGATTCTACTTTCTAGATTTTTAATAAACTTGTTTAGCGTTGTATTTTCTAGTTCTCGTGCAATTCTATCTGCTTCAGCTTCTGCAGATTTGCGTATGTCTTCACGGCGATTGAATTCTAGCTGCTCAAGACTCAGCACGTGAGCACTGTAGCCTTGGCCACTGAAACTGGGATTTTTGAATTGATGTACTAGGTCTGCATTTGCTATTGTAGGTAGTAGTAATAATGGTAATATGTATTTCAACATTTGGACTCTCCAAATGTATTTATATCATAGTTGCCTGCATACTCATTCCACGCTGTTGACCGTTTAGGTACAATCCGCCTAGTTTAAAGTTATTTACAGCATTGCCTAGATCGGTAAAATGCAGTGTACTAATATTATCATTATTTGCTTTCATTAACAACATGCTTGTAAATTTCTGTTTGGCTTTGTAGCTTTCAAACGCCGCAGGAGCAATGTCTTCTCTTGTGTGATTAGGATAATTGTTTGCTGCATTATTAATAATTTTTTCATCTGCATTAGGATAGGCTAATGAAAGCAGTTGTTTAAATATTTGTTTTTGAGTATTTTCATCCAACGGTGCATCTGGATTTTTTAGATATTGTGGATCATTTAATACTTGTGCAATTGACGGAAGTTTTACTCTATCTCCTCCAAATACAACAACACTTTTTGGTATCTTTTTAGCATCTAACGGACTTTGTTCACTCTGTGCAAATGTTACAAGTGGATAGTCGTTCATTGCTGTCCAGCGCCCACCGCCACCGCCTGAAGTACCAGACGCTTTTGTTTTTACTTCAACTAAATCGTTACCATATTTTAAATCGTAACTTGCTTTAGGATCTGTACCTGCTGTGATTTCTCTATTGAAACATGCAATAGCAAGTTCTCCAGGACCTGCTTCGCCTGCGTTTTTACCAATTAGCCCGGCATCGTTAATCATTGCCTTGAACACTGTTCTAGCAGTTTCGCTACCATCAAACCAGGTATCCATTGATTTAGGCTGTCCAGTATTATCAAATAACTGATCTGCCTTGATCATATTTTTACGGCCAAACTCTCTCAAGAAGTTTACTTTATCTCCAATAGGAATATCAAGTCCTAAAATAATTTCGCTTAGTCTACTGATAAACTTTTGTGCATCTGTATCTTTTTGGAATGCAAATTTTGAAATATTACCAATATTGCTTTTGCGCAACAACGCTTGAATTCTATTTAACACTGATGTGTCGCCTGTATTTTGCACTCTTGCAGCAATGTCTTGTTGTAGTTTTTCAATTTCTGAATTATCTACTGTTTGTGTATCTAGTCCAGCCATATTTGTTGCGGCTTCTTCGTCACCTGCTGCTTCAACTATTTTAAAATCACTATAACGCATTATTAACTCCTAAGTAATGTATTTATTCAATATCGGGGAATAAACATTCTTGTACGAATACTCTTACATCTTCTTCGTCAAGCCCAAGACTAGTCATTGTTTTAGGAGTATGCGGGTTTTGTTTTTGATAATGTGCATAACGATTTTGTGCTGCCTTTACTTCTTCAGGATCTGCTGATTGGTTATAGTTAGCAATGTCAGTTAAGTAAGCATCTACACTATCTAAGCTCAACTCCAACAGTTGATCAAGTTCCTCTGTTTTACTTACATTACCAGCAGCAACCATGTGTGGCGAGAAGATAGCTTGTGCCCATTCTGGCAATGCACGTTCTTTGCGCCATTCTAGTTTGCCTACTTCATCGCCAAATGCTTCAATCATCGGATGATCAGTTTCAATGGTTCTGCTGTAATCGTGGAAGAATCCTGTAATCTTGTTCTTGCCAGCAATAACGTCTAGTCCAAAAATAGGACCATTGTTGTCCAGTCTTGGAAACACACAACAATGCATCATCCACAAGCCTTTGGTATCACGCACATCAACAACATCAATGTGTGCTCTACGATAACTATCGCTGCTCCACACTCTGTTGAGCCATCCTGGTTGATTAAATCTGTCCATACCGGGCTCTTGGATTTCTGTACCTGTTGCATCAAACGCATCAATCAACCTGTCTTGTATTTCAATCAAGGTATCCCAAACTTCACTCATCTTCTAACTCCTCAAATAACTTCATAGCAAACTCAAAACATGTGTTTGCTTCGTCAGCCATGTCGTCATTTAACTTTGCTCTAACTGTTGCTTTTAATTCATCAACATTGTCAAAGTCATACATTTTGCCCAATCCTGGATTACGTTTGCGAATCATCTGTCCACCGTACATGTCTCCAAAGTGACGAACATAAACGTGTGCTAAAATATCATCGTGTTCTTCAAGTCCCATTACATGAGCAACATAGTTTCCTACAGTAGGACACAACAAGTCTACATTGCGTTGAATACGATAAGTATCTTCTAACTCTACCATGTCTTCTAAAATTTTACTAGCACGGGTAATATGTTCAATGCCCTCTAGCACGCCTTCTGTATTTGCAATACTTTCAAGAGCTGCGTATTGCACATATTGATTGTAGAGATATCTATGATATTCTTGAGGAGTCATACCTTTTAGCAGTTTACGTGCATGTTCGGTGCGCTCTGCTTTTTGGTGATTTTCCCATGTAAGTTCTTTGAGTTTACTCATTCTTTTTCCATTTTTACTTGTAACTTAAACCCGTTTGATCTACTAAGATTAATAGTTTCTATTGATTTTGTTTCGGCAATTTCATAAGAATATACTCCCACAATACTACTGCCTTCCTCATGAATTTTCATTGTTAACTCCATTGCAGTTTCGGCAGAATGTTTAAAAATTAACATTAAAACTTCAACAACAAAATCAATAGGCGTTGTGTCGTCATTTAAAAAAATTACTTTGTATTGAGCAGGTTCAATGTTATCAACACTAATTTTTTCATCAATTACTACGTCAGTATCTACACTCATTTTTTTCTCCTATAAAATGGGGGGATGTTACTCCCCCCTAGACTGTTAGCCTTCGATTGCGTCAAACTGTTTGATAGCAATCTTCTTTGGTTTCTGTGCTTCTGGCACATTACGCACCAAGTGAATGTTAAGCATACCAAGTTCCAATGTAGCATCTTCTACTTCGATATGCTCGGCTAGTGTAAACTGTCTACGGAAGTTGCGTCCGCCAATTCCTTTGTGTAGATAGTTTACTTCTTCGTCTCCTTTTGGAGCCGTACCTTCGATAGTCAGCACATTCTTTTCCAATGTGATGTCTAGGTTGTCCATACCGAAGCCAGCAACTGCCAACGAGATCATATATTCGTTTTCGTTGATTTCTACTACGTTGTACGGAGGGTAACCTGTGCTCTTTGTATTCTCAAATGTTCGTGACATTTCATCAAACATTCTATCAAAGCCTACAGTGGCACGTTGAAGGTGGGGTAAGTCTAGTGTTGTTAATCTTGTCATTTTGTTTCTCCTTATAAAGCAAGAATAATGTTGGATCCATTTTTGGCATCCAGTTTATTTATCACGATAGTTTTCCTACAAGATCTTCTTCAGTTAACAAAACATATTCGTGATTATCCAGTTCAAATTTTTCACCTGACAATACGTTGAATAATACTGTATTACCAACTTGAACTTTTACACTTACAAAATTGCCTTTGTTATCATGTTTTCCTGGTCCTACTGCTAGAACTTCGCCTTGTACAATTCCATCGTTTTTTGCCGATGGGATAATCAGCCCGCCGGACGTTTCTTGTATAGGATCGTGTGCTTTTACAACAATCTTATTAAGAACTGGTTTTAAATTCATTTTAATTACCTATTGTATTTTTTTCATATATTAAATTATGTGTTTGTGTACAACGAATAAAAGTTGCACACTTGGGTAGTTGTTTGATTGTTTTAGCACCTGCATATGTACAAGTACTACGCACACCTCCTAGAATGTCCTGTACCGTTTTGGCTACAGCACCTCTATAAGGAACCAATACTGTGCGTCCTTCTGATGAACGATAATCTTTCAATCCACCAAAATGCTTGTCGTTGGCACTTTCACTACTCATTCCGTAGAACTGTACAAAATGTTTTTTATCAAACTTTCGAGTATTTCCATCAACAAATTCATTTGTAATATATTTTTTAGTGATTACTTCGCCGCCGCCTTCATCGTGCCCAGCAAGCATCCCGCCAAGCATTACAAAGTCAGCACCGGCGGCAAAAGCCTTGGCCACGTCTCCAGGACAAGTGCAACCACCGTCAGCAATGATGTGACCACCAAGGCCATGAGCGGCATCTGCACATTCAATGACAGCCGAGAGTTGAGGATAACCAACGCCAGTTTGTATACGAGTAGTGCAAACACTCCCAGGGCCAATGCCCACCTTAACAATATCAGCTCCAGCAAGAATAAGTTCCTCCGTCATTTCTCTTGTTACTACATTTCCAGCAATGATTACTAGATGTGGAAAGTTTTCACGCACCTTGCGAACGTGTTGTGCAAAGTGATCGCTATAACCATTTGCAATGTCCATGCAAACGTATTTCAAGTTGTCTTCACATTTTTCATAAACTTGTTCTAGTTTGTTGTAATCGCTTTCACCTGTGCCAATACTCATTGCTACATAGTCAGTTCGATTGAGTCCGTCTCCGTAGAAGTATTGGATAAGTTCTTCAGCAGTGTAAGTTTTAACTAGACAAGTAAAGATTTCGCCAGAGCCTAATACATCTGCCATTTCCATTGTGCCAACACCGTCCATGTTAGCAGCCATGATAGGAACACCATTGTAATGATAGTCTTCAATGTTGTGCGGAAACGGTGGTTCGTAATTACGAAACTTTGTACGGCGTCCTAGCGATACTTCACTGCGACTTTTGAGTGTGCTACGTTTAGGACGAATTAACACATCCTTGTAGTCTAGTTTAATATCTTCTTCAAGACGCATTGTTTACCTCTTACCAGTTGCTTGCATCTTTAGCACGTTGCCGTTTGTAACGTCTAATTGCTGCTTCTTTTGCTTTGCGGCGTTTGGTGCCACGACTTTCATAAAACTCACGTGTTCTTAATTCTTGAAGGATGCCATCTTCTGCAACTTTCTTTTTAAATTTACGTAATGCTTTGTTAATGTCGTTGTTATGCACAATTACCTTAAGGCCGCTAATTTCGTCTTCTTTACGTTTGTTGTATCTCATTCTTTCTCTCTTTCAAAGATCCAATCGACATTAAATACTCGATTTGAACTAATATAATTATACGGTGTAAGCTCGTCTTTTGTCAAGTAAAAAACGTTAGGATGACTAATAATATAACTGCAAAATACTTTACTAGTTGTATTAAAATTGTCAATGTCAGCAACAACATAATCGGCTATGCGAACTATGTCTAACATCCATTTTGTATCAATTTCTTCCTCAACTTCTGGATTATAAAGATACACATTAACAGTTTCGTTCCATTTTTCAATTGCATGTTGCACCTGTGTTAACACATTATTACTTGGATGTAATACTGCTATGCTTTTAGATTTGTTGAGTAATTTATCAGGTGCTGTAATTAAATTAATTTTGGTCATTCTTTAGCCGTTGCCAAATTGTGCTAGTCGACTGTTCACTGTTTTGTTCGTATGTTGTATCACTTTTTTGTTCACCGTCTTGTTTGTAAATGTATTCAACCTCCCACGGAAGTTTTTCTATTTTACCAGTTATATATTGTTCTTTCCAATACTTGGCGTTCTGATCTGGATTTTTTATTTTCCACTGACGTTTTGCTTCTTTGTAGTCATCAGATTCTTCTTTGGTGTCTAATTCAAGTCGTCTTGCTTCTTGGGTGGGTTCCAAAACTCGTTGGGACAGCACTCCTCCATTATCTTTGGTTCTACTTGTGCTATCATTTCCGCTAGTTGCTTGCTGGTCTTTCCTGGATTGTGTGGCTGTATTATTGCTACTTCCTCCGTTATTGTAGCTTCGGGCGTAGTTGTTTTTCCAATCATCCCTGCTAACATTAGATCTATTAGTGTTGTCATTATTTTTCTCCTTGGAGTCTAGCCGGGGATACTCCCGTCTGCGCATCTCAAACGTGGCTTGACTCGCTATGAGCAGAAGTACTGCTAGTGGATCGAACACAAATATAATTGTTATTATTACCCATCTTACTGCTTCCTCTAGTATATCCTTGTCAGCAGTTTCTCCGTAGATAAACTCTGCTAGGTATTTTACTGGTCCTACTTCTGCTTCTAGTTTTCTATACTCAGTCTGTAGAGTATACTTTTGTTCTGTGAGTGTGTCAAT
>ENA-OUOG01005234-OUOG01005234.1-marine-metagenome-genome-assembly--contig:-NODE-5234-length-10635-cov-3.077572_pt1 | contig 10635 bp, 9 predicted proteins | sample MGYA00248635_ERZ508505 | MGnify/ENA primary metagenome ERZ508505 (study PRJEB26176, sample SAMN06267871) | marine metagenome | isolation source: Saanich Inlet, British Columbia, Canada | place: Pacific...
CTTCTTTCGCACTCTCTAAATCTAAATTAGAAAAAACTAAAAGTTCAGAATCTTTTTCAACTGACTGTATACCATTTGCATAACCTCCAGGTACTTTTAAAATTTCATTGTTTTGACTTTTCAAGATAAAAATAGAAGGTATTAATTCTCTCGAGGGTGAAGAGAAGTTGTCAAGCTTTACAACCATTATTTTTACGGATCCTCGAATACATTTGAAATACTTTTCTTCTATTTTGTGAGCCTGCCAGGCTCTAAATATATTTACATCTTTGTTTTTTATGACATACATTCGCTTTATCTCAGTCATGTCAAAGTCATTATTAAAAGTAACTGTTCCACGATCGTCAGAATGAGATTTGCCTTTTATTAATTCAACTGACATAATCTTATTCACCTGTTTCATTCCAAAAAATTAAATTTAGTTTCTTTTTAATTTTATCTTCATTAAAATTGTTGTCGAGTAGTTGTTGTGCGTTTTTTGAAAATGATGATAATGCATCTTCCGATAAATTAATAAATGCAGTAAAGCCTTTCTCTATTTCGGAAATTTGACTTGGGTGAGCTGTGTAACCTAATTTATTTTGAGAAACTAACTCTTCAACTTCGCCTTTCATTACAGAGTAAATAGGTTTATTCGCAGTAAGATAAGTTTGAAATTTGGATGGGATCATAATTTCATATAAAGGAGTGTCAACTAAGGAAATCAGCAGTACATCACTTTCCTCAAAATAGTCTGGCATTTCCACTAAGGGTTTTCTCCCTGTAAAATTTATATTTTTAATTTTTTCAGTTTTAGATAATCTCATTAATTCAATTAGGTTAGAACCATCTCCAATTATGTTGAGATATGCATTTGGATGATGACTACTAATCTTTTTAAAAGCTCTGATTATGTTTTCAAGATTTTGAACCTTACCTATATTACCTGCGAAAGTAAAGTTAAATCCTTTGTTCAAAAGGTTCTTATTGGTTCCTTTTTTGTTAATAATTGCCCAATTCGGCACCCACGTAATAGTCTTAGGTTTCCTCAGCAATTTGTTTATTTTAGATTCAAACCCCTTGCATGAGATTAAGATATTATCACAGCGTTTATAGATAAATCTAACTAGTTGAGTTAAAAAGAAATGTGTTAGTTTGGTTTGCTTTAATCCGTAGGCATAGATAGTTTCTGGCCATAAATCCTGAGACCAAATGGTTATTTTAAACTTATATATTGATTTAAGTAAAACAGCTGAAAACGCATTTGTTAGCGGACCAGTTTGATAAATAAAAATCTTGTTGTATTGTTTGCCTTTGAAAAGTAAAAACCAAAAGCTAAGAAAAGCGTAATTAATATAGTTGAGAATCTTTTTTAAGACACTTTTTTGATATCCTGGTATTACAAGAATTCTATGGACTTTGGAACCGTGGAATTCTCCTTTACAATAAATTTTATTTTTATAACCTTTAAGCACTTTTCCAAAAGGATAGGATGGATTTCTAGTCAATATCTCTAGTTCATTGCCATCGGCCAACCAATCTTTTACCAAGTCATTAATAATAAAATCTTCTGGATAGAAAACCTCCGTTATTATGAGTGCTTTTTTAGCCATTAAAAAGTATAATTTTCTTTATAAAGAGATTTGTTTTCTATCATATTTAGATGCATCTGAGAAATCATTTCTTTGTAGGAAGGAACGATGTAGCCGAAATCTGTTCTTTCGGACTTTAAGCTCTTATCCACCTTTTTATTAGAAACAGAATTAATGTCTAGTTCAATTCTATTGAATTCTTGTTTAAAAAGATTTAGTAAATCATATTTGTTTATTGCTATTCCATTAGTCAGGTGGATTAGACCTTTAATATCTTTTTCTATTGCAATTAAAATGGCTTTAGAAAGTTCAAAGGTAGTAACACCGCCCCAAAATGCTTGAGCGTAACCACCTATAGAGCCCTTTTGATTTAAAAACCAATGTAAGAGACCTTCTCCAGCTTTTTTTATTTCTGGACCTATAATTGATGTTCTTATTGTTAAAGCTTCGTCAGTCATTAATTCGCCCAAAGCTTTACTTCTGCCGTAAACATCGTCGGCATCTCTGAAGTCAGACTCAACATAACTTCCTTTTTTACCAGAAAAGACACAATCCGTACTAACATGTATCAGTTTCGAGTTAATTTCTTTAGTAATACTTAGTAGATAATGAGGTAGGTAAGAATTGATATAGATTGCATTTGAAGGATCATTTGTAGAACCTTTTATTAAAACACCTATACAATTAACGATTACATCCGGATTAGTTTTAATTATTATTTCTTTGAGCTTTTTTTTATCCGTAACATCACAAATAATTGAATCATCTGTTAGTTTAGTTCTAAAAACTAAATCAATAATTTCATAATCTGTGTTTTTTGCTAGATAACTGTGAAAAATATGACCTAACATTCCTGTTGAACCCAAGATTAGTACTTTTTTCTTTACTTTTTCCATACTGTTCTATTGATGTAATCTGTATATGATAAGATAATTCTCAGTACTTTTTTAGAAACATTATCTGATGTGTAATCTTGTACTACTCTAATAACACTATTATTTTCTGCATGTTGATCTGTTACAACATTGATTGCCTCAATCACTCGGTTTTTATGTAATCCAGACATTATTAATGTTCCTTCATCCATGCCTTCTGGTCTCTCGTGGGCTTGACGAATAGTTATTGCCGGAAAGCCAAGTATAGATGATTCTTCGGTTATTGTACCACTATCGGATATTACACAGAAAGCTTCTTTTTGTAGTTTTATGTAATCTAAAAATCCAAAAGGCTTCATAAATCTGATTTTATCGTTTTGGTTAACAAAATCCATTTTTTCTAATTTCTTTCTTGTTCTAGGGTGAGTAGAAACAATTACTTCTTTGTTATACTTCATCTGAATGGCTGAAAGAGTATCAAGAAGATTTTTGAAATTTTCTTCGGAATCGACATTTTCCTCGCGGTGTGTGCTGACAATGAAGTAATCATGTGGAGAAAGATTTTCAGACGCTAAGACTGTAGATTTTTCAATTGCATCTTTATGGTAATCTAAAACTTCTCTCATTGGTGAGCCTGTTTTGATTATTGTTTCTGGAGCTATTCCTTCGTTCTCAAGATATTTTCTTGCATGCTCAGATAATGGCATGTTTATATCACTCAAATGATCAACAATTTTTCTATTTATCTCTTCTGGAACCCTTTGGTCAAAACATCTGTTTCCTGCTTCCATATGGAAGATCGGAATTTTTTTTCTTTTAGCAGAGATTACAGACATACAGCTATTTGTATCTCCATATAACAGTATTGCATCCGGTTTATGTTCTTCTATTACTTCGTCAGATTTTATGATGACTTGGCCAATAGTTTCAGCTGCATTTTTTCCTGCAGCGTTTAAGAAAATATTAGGTTTTCTCATTCCTAGTTGTTCAAAGAATATTTCGTTTAATTCATAGTCGTAATTTTGTCCTGTATGAACAAGTAAATGATTGGTATGCTTATCTAATTCAGCAATTACTCTGCTTAGTTTAATGATTTCTGGACGAGTACCAACTATCGTCATTACTTTTATTTGCTTTTCCATGCTGAGATTTCGTCTTTTATTAAATCTAAAGTTAAAAGTAGTTCTTTCGTTTCTTGAATATTTAATCTGTGCGTATTGTGAGAGTTATAATCATCTAATGCAGACGTTTCAACATCTCCTTTTTCAAAATACTGTGCATAATTAAGATCTCTATTATCTGCTGGAATTTGGAAAAAGCCAGGCAAATCAACAGCCTTAGCCATTTCTTCTCTTGTACAAAGTGTTTCGTACAACTTTTCTCCATGTCTTGTACCGATTACTTTTATTTCGTTATCCGCTTCAAACAATTCTATTAATGCCTTGGCTAAGTCTAAGATTGTTGCTGCAGGTGCTTTTTGTACAAATAAGTCTCCTTGTTTTCCATTTTGATAGGCAAATAAAACTAAATCTACCGCATCTTCTAATGACATTAAATAACGAGTCATTTTAGGATCTGTAATGGTAATTGGTTCTCCAGATTTAATTTGCTCTATAAATAATGGAATTACAGAACCTCTAGATGCCATTACATTACCGTAGCGTGTCAAACATATAGTTGTATCTTCTTCTGCTACATTTCTAGATTCTGCAACGGCAACTTTTTCCATCAAAGCTTTACTCATACCCATTGCATTAATGGGGTAAGCTGCCTTATCTGTACTTAAACAAATTACTTTTTGCACCTTGTTGTTAATTGCTGCTTTTAATACGTTTTCCGTTCCTAATACATTGGTTCTTGTTGCTTCAACAGGAAAAAACTCACACGAAGGAACTTGCTTTAAAGCAGCAGCCTGAAAAACATAATCTACACCGCGCATTGCACGATCTATACTGTTAAAGTTGCGCACATCTCCTATATAAAATTTCACCTTCGGATTATTTAACCTAACACGCATATCGTGTTGTTTTTTCTCATCCCTAGAAAAAATGCGTATTTCTTTTATATCCGTATCTAAAAACCGATCAAGTACAGCATTTCCAAAAGAACCTGTACCGCCTGTGATTAGTAAAGTTTTGTTTTTAAACATTCGTTTTAATTTATATTTATTTTTGTAACGAAATCAATCGTTTCTTTAGCAGTTTTATACCAAGAATATTTTTTGACTTCATTAAGTGCGTTTTCACTATTTATTTTTCTTTGGTCTGGGTTTTCTAAGAAATCAATTAATGCAGCTTCAATTGACGTAATGTCCGTTGCGTTAAAGTAAAACCCATTGTCCTTTAAAAATTCTGGCATTGGTTGTTTGTTGCTACAGGCAATTGGTATACCTGAAGCCATTGACTCCATTAAAATATTAGGCATGTTTTCACATGTAGATGCATAAACTATTCCATCTGTTTTAGAATAGAATTTATTTATAGTTTCGTATGAAATATGACCATTGTTCTTAATGAAAACACTATTGGGATCTACCTTTTTAATAGTTTCATTAAGTTTTTTCATCGCGGGATTAAATATTGAACCTCCTACTAAATCTAAAGTAACAGGGTAACCCAATTTCCTCAGATTAGAAATTGCTACAACCACATTCCATTGATGCTTGTAAACATGAACTGTAGAAACATACAGAAATTTAAAAGGGTTCTCTAAAGTATAATTACTTATGTTTTTTTGATCTTTAGCAACTCCATTAAAACGAGAGGAAACACCATGATGAATTACGGCTGTTTTTTTATTTGAAAGATTAATTTTCTTAGATATTACTTCTTTTGCATAATTCGATATAAAAATAATTCCAGATGAATTCTTAAAACATCTTTTTTGTTTCTTATAATTCAACCAAAACCTTAAGATTTCCTTAGGTTGTTTTATTTCGCGCCAGATATCTCTTTCATAGAGAAGCATATTACGAGACATCCCAATTACAGGTTTGAATTTGCCTGTGTAGTCACCTGTTACTGAAAATAGAATATGACAATTTTTCTTAAGTAAGTTCGTTAGCGTAAAAGTTTGAAAGAATATACGGTTTATTAGACCTCTGTTTAGGTTTTTGTGAGATATCTTTTTAAGATAAGGTTGATCTTCTATAGCTTCAAGTGTTTCTGTAGAGCCAATTAAAACGACAAATATTTTTTGAAACGATAATACATCAGAATTTAGAAGTTCTTTTAAATGTGTTATTCCACCTCCTCCACCAATATTGGTTGCATCGATTCCAATGGTAATATTAACCTCTTTTAAATTCATTTTTTTTGGGTATTACAATCTTTGTAAAAATTAGAATTAAAAGTATCTTTTGTATAAAAATAGTATGTGTAACCGTAGTGAATTCACCGTGCAAATATGTCGGTAGCAAAAAAAGTAAGTTTGGATAAACTAATGCAAAAATCACAGATTTTTGAGAACTAGTTTTCATTCTATTTTTATTTAGGTATCCAAAGAAGAGTGTGTAAATTAAAATTAAAATTATTAAACTAACTGCACTACCTGTGAAAAAACCAAAGTTAATAAATCCTTCGACAAAAATTCCAGTAGAATAATTTGAATAACCATTATGAACGTCATGGTAGTCTTTTGTGAAAACAACACCACCAGTTGGTGGTTTATTTTCCCAATATTTCCGAGGAACTAAATTGGTAATCACACTTAAATAAGTTTTGCCGTAATAATATGACTTAATATACTCTTCTTCCGTTACTTTTTCTAATGGGAATAATCCGTAACTGAAATTTGCTAACTCAATTTTTTTGTTAGAATTATTGCTCAGACCGGTCTTTAATTTACCATCCTCTAGTCCGTATCCGTTTCTAGCAACTCCTAATATTAAAGCTATTAATATTAGTCCAATAGCTGTGAGACTAATTTTAGAAAATTTAATTGGTTTAACGTTGTAGTAGTATATAATCATCATTAAAAAGATATTAACTAGTAATGTTGATCTTGAAGATGTTAAAAAGGCAAGAATTATGTAAATAGAAAAATTAGCAACAAAACCAATTTTTTCTTTAGGCGTATTTTTTTTGTTTTTGACTATTATTACAAAGTATAAGAGGTTTATTACTAAGATAGATCTAATCATAAGTATATGAAAACCATAACCTTTCCACTCCACAACTCTCAAGCCCATCGACCAAATGTACCTTTCTAAACCTCCCATGGCTTGTATTAAGTCATATTGAAAATAGAGAGGGATAAGAGTAAGCAACCAAAGTCTTTTCCAAATGTAACTACGATTACTGAAATCAATTTTTTTTCTATTGGTAACAAGTTTTTGATTACCCTCAAATATCAATATAAAAAAGCCGAATAGGAGAATTGCGAGAAAACAAAGAGTAGTAATAAAATTATACTCCACCACAAATACTTTACCCCAGAATACTAAAATCGTCAATAAATAAACCTTTAATGGCGAAAATAAATCCTTTCTTTTTCTAAATGATAGAACAATTAGAAATAAATATATTGAAGCAAGTACAAATTGCATAGTTCTAATACTAAATTGACTGGATGAACTTTTTTAATTTCTCACCTTGAGCTTTATAGTCAAATTGCCTATTAATCTTGACACCATTGGCGGCAATTCTTTTCGCATGATCATAGTTTTGTATAATATACTTCAACTTTTCAGCAAAATTCTCATAAGAGTCGGGCTCTGCAAATTGTATACTTTCAAATGAGAAATACTTTTCGATGTCACCAACATTGGTTACAAGTGTTGGTACACCAGTAGCTAAATATTCAGTTATTTTTGAAGGGAATCCGCCAGAAGCCTGTTTATTATTAGGTCTTGCAAGTGCAAGGATCTTTGATTCTTGGAGCATATGTGGAATAACATCATGTTTCACTCGTCCTTCAATCTTTACATAATCGTTTAGTTTTAAATCTTTAATTAAATTAAGTATATTGGACTCTTCAATTTTATTTTTTGTTCCGCCTATTAGTCTTAGCGTATGGTTTGGGAATTCATTAATTAAAACGGCGAATGCTTTAATTAAAATCGAAACTCCATCTTTACTATTTCCCCAATCACCGCAATAGGTAATGTAATTGGCACGATTTAATGATTGATTTTCAGATGATTCAAATTTTTCATGATCTATTATAGTTGGTATTATTATATATTTAAAATCTTTAGAATATTGACTGTAAAAATTTATCAGTTCATTTGAACATGAAATAAAGCCATCAAATAGCTCTATGTTTTTACAGTAGTTTAGACTTCTTTTTATTAGAGCACTTTTTGGCTCTGAATGAATCAATTCAGAAGAAGGAAATTCATTTCTTTCTGCGATTATTTTTGTTTCTTTTCGTTTAAACTTAAGTAAAAAGTTGATATATGGAAAATGACCATAGAAAACAAACGCATCATTTTTTTTTGATTTTCTTAAGAGTCCAATGCTTACATAAAAATACTTTAGGGCTAAAATAGTTTTGTTTAGTAAATCATTTTTATAAGAACGTTTATTAGTAATCTCAATTAGTTTTACCTCTATAGCATGAATTTTCAATCCTTTAGATATGGCTTCTATTCTATTCTTAGCTGCTGTAGAATATCCTCCAGCATTGAGAAGAATATATGTAATTTTACTTATCATTGTAATTCGGTTATAGATCAATTTTCTTAGAGAATATCATACGCTTAAACCATTTTTCAGAGAGTTTTAGGATGATAATACCATAAATTAGAGCATAAAGCAAGGGGAATAAAATAATTTTTGTTAAGCCTTCAAAGGCAATAATATAATTGGTGAAAAGTACAAATGATATGGCGATTAGGTTTGATACTAAAACGGGTAAAATATCTTTAAATTGTTTAACCAATTTATAACCAATCTCTCTTCCACTAAAATACATATTAATGGGTAAAGCCAAAATAAAAAACAATGATTGCGCTATAACCAATCCTTTTAAGCCGAAGCTAAAAAACGAGGCTATTAAAGCAATAATTAGAGTTTTTTTTAATAATTCTAATTTGAAAATAAGTTTAGATAGACCAAAAACTTTAAGGGTAGACATAGCTAGGGGATGTATAGGAAATGTAATAGTTGCAATACACAAAACTTTAAAATAATCAGAGGAAGGCAACCATTGAGTGCCGAGTACAAGATTAATTAATTCATCAGAAATAAAGATTAAAATAATCATAATTGGAGTCATTAACACAAAAACTAAAACCTGAAGTTTTTTATACGATGTTACGTATGACTTCCTATTGTCTTTTAAAGGTGCTAGAGAGGGATAGGCCATTCTGGAAAAAATAGCATCTACTAATATACCAGGTTGAGAAGCAAATCGATTAGCTTGGGAGTAAAAACCTAGTTTTGTTGATGAGTAGAATCGTGCAATAATTATTGTATATAAGTTATTGAAAATATTGTTTAATAGGTTCGAAAATAATATGTAACTAGAAAAAGAAATGAATTCTTTAATTGGGTTAAAATTAAATTTAAATATGGGCCTCCATGAAGATACAAACCAAATAAAAATTACATTTAAAAAAGAGTTTATTATTATTTGCCAAACCAAAGACCAAACACCGTAACTATTTAGAGCTAAAAAGATTCCAATAATTCCAGAAACAAAAGTTGCAATTATAGTTAGTATCGCAATTTTCCTAAATTGAAGATTTTTAATGATTATAGTTTGCTGTATGATAGTTAATGCCCCAAGTGGTACAGCAATAAATAGAATGCGTGATGTAGTAATAAGTTTTGCGTCATTAAAAACGTAGCCTATGAATGGGGCTGAAAAATAAAGGATTACATAAAGTACTAAAGATATAACAAGATTGAACCAAAAGACAGAATTGTAATCTTCGTTTGTAGAGTTGATTTTTCGAATTAAAGCTTGACTAAGCCCAGAGTCTACTATGGTAGTGCATACGATAGTTAAGACGCTAAGAATTGCGATTCTTCCAAAGTCTTCTGGAGGCAATAGCCAGGATAAGACTATAGCAATCGTGATATTTGTTAGAAATTGGCCAACTTTCTCGATGAAACTCCAAACTAAACTATCCTTCATATAAGAATATTTAAGCTTGAATATTTGAGTTGACATACCAATGTGTAGCCTGCTCGAGCCCTTCTGAAATTCCAAACATTGGCTTATATTCTAACAATCTTCTCGCTTTTTCAATACTTGCATGCGAATGAGGTATATCACCCTGTCGATTAGGTCCGTGCTTTATTTCTACATCGGCTATTTTACTATCATGTTCACTCAAGTATTTTTTTAAGAGTTCCGTTAATTCAAGAAGCGTTGTCCTATCTCCAACAGCAGTGTTGTAAATTTGATTCAATGCATTTTTATTTTCGGTTGTTAGAGCAAGTAAATTCATTTGAATTACATTGTCTATATAAGTAAAATCTCTTGAAAAGCTTCCGTCACCATTAATTACAGGACTTTCGTAATCCATAAATTTTTTGACAAATAAAGGTATAACAGCTGCATAAGCTCCATTTGGGTCTTGTCTACGCCCGAATACATTAAAATACCTTAACCCAATGAAATCTAAGCCATAGTTTTTTTGAAAATTTTCGGCGTATAATTCATTTACGTATTTTGTTATTGCGTATGGAGATAAGGGTTTTCCTATTACATCTTCTACTTTTGGTAGGTTTTCAGAGTCGCCATATGTTGAACTACTTGCTGCAAATATAAAACGCTTTACATTAGCATCCCTTGCTGCGACAAGCATATTTAAAAAACCAGTAATATTCACTTCGTTTGTTGCAATAGGGTTTTTTATTGATCGTGGTACTGAACCAAGAGCTGCTTGATGCAATACGAAATCAACACCTTCACATGCAGTGTTGCAAGTAGTTATATCTCTAATGTCGCCATCAATTAACGTAAAGTTTTCATTGTTTAAAAAAGGAATGATGTTGTGTTTAAAGCCTGTAGAAAAATTATCCAGACATGTAACAGTAGCACCTATATTTAGTAAGGTTTCACATAAGTTAGAACCTATAAAGCCAGCACCACCAGTTACAAGTATATGCTTGTTTTTTAATTTTTTAAATTGTGTTAAATCCATATTATTATACTCTCTTCACCCCACGGCTTCGCCCTTGTCAGTCACATAAATTGTGCTAACGGGTTGATTTTTAATGTTTACAGTTTTGCCA
>ENA-OUOG01005237-OUOG01005237.1-marine-metagenome-genome-assembly--contig:-NODE-5237-length-10632-cov-2.784652_pt1 | contig 10632 bp, 7 predicted proteins | sample MGYA00248635_ERZ508505 | MGnify/ENA primary metagenome ERZ508505 (study PRJEB26176, sample SAMN06267871) | marine metagenome | isolation source: Saanich Inlet, British Columbia, Canada | place: Pacific...
TCTTTCTTATCCATATTAATAGTATAGTTCGTTTGTTCTTAATTTTAAATAGCGTCTGATCGAGATCGCGGTACTAATACCTGGCACGATCAATCCTACAGCCAATAGTAGCCCCACTACCTTAAGGAAGGTCTGTGTAGTAAACAATTCCGTAAACGCTGGAAAGTAGTTCGAGAAACCATAAACCGCGGCATACAAAATAGCTGCACTTAGCACCGAGGAAAGTAAGCCCAGTAATAAGCTGTTAATGATATATGGTCGTCTTATGAAGCCGTGGGTTGCGCCCACTAGCTGCATGGTCTTGAGCAAAAAGCGTTTCGAATAGATGGTCAAGCGGATGCTCGAATTGATAAGCGCTAAAGCGACGAGCAAAAGTACGGCGGCAGCACCACCTAAGATGTAGGTGATTTTTTCTATGTTGTCATTCACTAAGGCCACTAGATCCTTATCGTAAAGTACATCAGTAATGTATTCGCCCTCCATCAGCTCTTCCCTCAATGTCACTAGGTTCCCTGTGGCAACCACCTCAGAATTTAGATTGATATCAATGGTATTTGAAAGTGGATTGTAGCCCAAAAACGCTACAAAGTCTTCTCCCAAATCCTCTTGGAGGCTCACTGCGGCTTCGTCTTTAGTAATTAAGTGCGCCTCTTTAGTGTACGAGGCGAGCTGTTGTGCCTTAAGCAAAGTTCGTAGTTCTGTCTCAGGAATATCCTCCTCAAGCACTAAAGTGAACGTAAAGTTTTCGCGTACAGTGCGGCTCAGATCACTTGCCGAAAGCACCAATAAACCTAGGGTACCTAAAACGAAAAGTACCAAGGTCATTGAAACGACCACGGAAGCATACGAGGATCGAACGCGGGAAGAAGTAAATTTTTGCTCTTTAGAACTCATCGGAGCGAAAATAGTAAATCCTGCGTTGCATTCACTAATTTCGCGCGTGTTCAACACTTCTTTAACGACATGGAGTACAATCATCGCGAAATTGACCAGAAATGGCAGGCCAAATGGGCCAAAGAAGGCACGTACAATGCCAGTAACGACAGTGACCAACCTAAGTTCTACGTCTTAGACATGTTCCCTTACCCATCTGGGGCTGGGCTTCACGTTGGGCATCCGTTGGGCTACATCGCTTCGGATATCTATGCCAGATTTAAACGCCAAAAGGGCTTCAACGTACTGCACCCAATGGGCTATGACGCCTTTGGACTGCCAGCAGAGCAATACGCCATTCAAACTGGTCAACACCCTGAAAAAACAACCGAAATCAACACTGCGCGTTACCGCCAGCAATTAGATAACATCGGGTTTGGATTGGATTGGTCGAGAGAGTTTAAGACCACTGACCCGTCTTATTACAAATGGACGCAGTGGATTTTTATCCAGCTCTTTGATGCTTGGTACGATCATAATACTGAGAAAAGTCGCCACATTAATGCCTTGATCGCTCATTTGGAGGCACATGGTACGGATGGGCTGAACGCAGCGCAGACAGAGGAGTTGAGCATAACGACAGCGGAATGGGCTGCAATGGACGAAGCTGCAAAAGCAGAGGTATTGTTGAACTACCGCTTGGCTTACCGCAGTGAAAGCAACGTGAATTGGTGTCCAGCTTTAGGAACCGTGCTCGCAAATGATGAAGTAAAGGACGGCTTAAGTGAACGCGGAGGACATCCTGTCGTTCAGAAGAAAATGATGCAATGGTCCATGCGTATTACTGCATTTGCAGACCGCCTTTTAGAAGGTTTGGACCGTATCGACTGGAGTACTTCCCTGAAAGAAACACAGCGCAACTGGATCGGTAAATCCGTAGGTGCTGCTATTTTCTTTGATATCGATGGACATGAAGGACAGATTGAAGTGTTCTCTACGCGCCCAGATACCCTGTTTGGCGCGACTTTCGTAACCCTTGCGCCCGAGCACGAGCTAGTAGATTCTATCACTACCGACGCGCAGCGTGAAGCTGTTAAGGCGTATCAAGCTAAAGCCGCAGCGCGCAGTGAGCGCGACCGTATGGCGGATATAAAAACTATAAGCGGATGCTTCACTGGGGGCTACGCATTGCACCCAATCAGCGGCGCTAAAGTTCCTATCTGGATAGGAGATTATGTCCTCGCTAGCTATGGAACAGGCGCTGTAATGGCCGTACCTGCTCACGACAGCAGAGATTACGCTTTTGCAAAACATTTTGACCTGCCTATCATCGAGGTGGTTGAAGGTGGCGATATCTCTGTAGAGAGCTATGATGCTAAATCCGGGAATATGGTGAACTCTGATTTCTTGAACGGTATGAATTGCATGGTGGCCAAGGAAAAGATGATCGCTCATTTGGAAGAGATAAGTTATGGCAAAGGGGCTACACAATACAAACTACGCGATGCCATCTTCGGACGTCAACGCTATTGGGGTGAACCTATCCCTGTATACTACGATAACGGTGTAGCGAAGACTATGCCTTTGGAAGATTTGCCTCTAACCTTACCGGAGGTAGATGCCTATTTGCCTACAGAGGATGGCGAGCCGCCGTTAGCTCGTGCTAAGGATTGGACCTACAATGGCCATCCCTTGGAGACCACAACAATGCCTGGCTGGGCTGGATCGAGCTGGTATTTCTTGCGCTATATGGATGCCCACAATGACGCGGCGTTCGCTGGCAAGGAAACTACAAGTTATTGGAACCAAGTGGACCTTTATGTGGGCGGGTCAGAACACGCCACCGGGCACCTACTCTACTCGCGTTTCTGGACCAAGTTTCTTTACGACATGGAGTTCATCACATTTGACGAGCCCTTCAAAAAGCTCATCAACCAGGGGATGATTCAAGGGATTAGCGCGTTTGTGCACCGCATTAACGGCACCAACACTTTTGTAAGTGCGGGGCTCAAGGGAGAGCACGATACGCAAGCTATTCACGTAGATGTAAGCTTCTTACAAGGTGATGAGCTGGATATGGAGGCATTTAAGAATTGGCGAGAAGAATATAAGAACGCAGAATTTATTCTCGAAGACGGAAAATACATCTGCAGCCGCGAGGTGGAGAAGATGTCCAAGTCGAAATTTAACGTCACCAATCCTGATGACATCGTAGACAACTATGGTGCAGACGTGTTGCGCATGTACGAGATGTTCTTGGGACCACTCGAGCAAAGTAAGCCATGGAATACGCAAGGTCTCTCCGGTGTTGCCGGCTTCCAGCGCAAGTTTTGGAAGCTCTTCCACCAAGGAGGCAGCTTTAATGTGAGCGGTAACTCAGCAGATAAAAAAGCACTGAAGGCGGCTCACACTTGTATAAAAAAGGTGAATCAAGACATTGAAAACTTCAGTTTCAACACTTCAGTAAGTGCGTTTATGATTGCCGTGAATGAACTTACGGAACTCAAAGCGAATGAGCGCGAGGTGCTCGAGCCATTGGTACGATTGATTGCACCGTTTGCACCGCATTTGGCAGAGGAACTTTGGGAGAAATTGGGCATGGAAGGCTCCGTAACTCTCACGGAATATCCGCAGCACAACGAAAGTTACCTTGTGGAAAGCACAAAGAATTATCCAGTTTCCTTTAACGGGAAGGTTCGTTTCCAACTGGAGCTACCGCTGGACATGAGCAAGGAGGATATTGAAAAAACAGTGATGGAAGATGAGCGCACAGCAGGACAGATCGGCGACAAGCAAGTTCGCAAGATGATTGTTGTTCCTGGACGAATCATCAACATCGTAATCGGATAGGCGCCGCAGGCGACGATTTAGGTGATAAAAAAAGTCCGCCCGATGGGCGGACTTTTTTTGGTATATCCTATGATCCTATCACAAAGCGTCCAGCTCTTCTTTCAACTCTGTCATGTAGGCCTTGTAGGCACTCATGCGTTCTGAAGAGAGCGGCTTAGCATCTGGAAGTTTCTGCTTGTAGGGATCGACTTGTTTTCCATTTACCCAGAAACGGTAACATACGTGTGGTCCGGTTGCTAGGCCGGTAGAACCTACATAGCCAATGACTTGACCTTGTTTGACGCGCACCCCATTTTTCATACCCTTGGCGATCTTACTCATGTGCAAGTACTGCGTAGTGTAAGTGCTGTTGTGGCGGACTTTTACGTAGTTCCCATTCGCCGATGTGTACTTCGCAGCGATAACAACACCGTCTGCTGTAGACATAATGGGTGTTCCGGTTGGAGCAGCATAATCAGTTCCCAAGTGAGCCTTCCAGCGCTTTTGGACAGGGTGAAAGCGTCGTCCACTGTAACGCGAAGAAATCCGCGTAAAATTCAAAGGCGCGCGCAAGAAGGTTTTACGCAAGCTACGTCCTTCCTCGTCGTAGTAATCATCAAAGCCCAGCTCATTCTCATAAGGGAAGGCATAGAAGGGGTTGCCCACGTGCACAAGGTTGGCAGCAACAATGCGCTTTAAGCCGACGTAGGTGGTATCGTCCACATATTCTTCTTCGTAGATAACGGAGAACTCATCTCCCTTTTGCAATCTAAAGAAATCGATGGTCCAAGCGTATACCTCAACTAAAGACATGGCGAGGGCTTGAGTACCTCCTGCCCTACCTACGCTCAAGTAAAGTGCATCATCGATGGTTACGCTGATCTCGCGGCGACGCACCACGCGCTCCTTTTCAATCTTTTTCGCATAGATGGAATCTTGAAGACTGATGATCCAGTATTCAAATTTGCTCTCTGGATAAATAAAATAAGAAGGGAAAAGCGAGCTATCGCCGGTGGCAAATTTCACTTGTGCGCCCGCGCGAATTCGGCGCACGTTGAATTGATCCTCGACAGCAGCAGCTATCTTGTAAATCTGTGCTGTGCCTATACCACGTTTGCCTAAAAGCGCGCCAAATGACTCTCCAGAGGCGATCTCATGATCTTCGAAGCGAAGTGTATCAGCAGGTAAGGTTAAATAAAAGGTAGGCTCCTCTTTTTGTTCAACAACCTCCACCATTTCAAGTCCCGGCGCATCTGTGCGCTCTTTCGAATTTGAAGAAAGCACCCATACGATGATGATGACAAAAAAAGATGCTACGGCAATCCACGCCTGCTTCTTTACACTCATATGCTATTTTGATTCTAATTCCTGTAAGACTTCATGCACCCAGCTCTTTCCCCACTCGGCCATCTGCTGCTCTGACCACAGCTCAGGGAAGAAAATGCGACGCTGGAATCTCGGTGGCAAATATTTCTGCCAATTCGTCCCTCCTGTAGCCGCAATATCTGCTGGCTTTTTACTCAAATAACGAACGGCCGTCTTGTAATGTTGCAACGGCCAATTCACATTCACGTTTAAATCCAGAGCACGCAACGCATCCTCCATACTATCATTCTGCTCCTTGGTCCAAGACTTCGCACAATCCTGGTAGCGTTCCCAAATATTGCAGTGCTCATAAGCTTCAGCTGCAAATACAAGATCGTCCCAGTACTTCTCCATGAATTGGACTGCAGTGTAAGCAGGCTTGCCAGTATCCTCAATCTTGGCGCCATCCTTCCAATAAATCGCATCCATCTGAGATTCTATCGAAGCCTCAGCAAGCTCTTCGCGTTTATCTTCCGCGACAATATTGATGAGCGGCGCACAGCCTAATTCAATGATTCTATATTGCACACTTTGGAATCCTGAAGCCGGAGCCAACGCATCTCTAAACGTCAAAAACTCCTCCTTCTTCATACCGTTTTCCATCACGCCAAAGCTATTACGTAGAGCGTGGAAATAACGGTTGATGCGCTTCACGCGCTCCAAGAATGTGTCAAAATCTATTTCAACATCGCTAGCAATGGCGTCAATCTCAATGCGCGTCAACTTAAAATAAAGCTCGGTGATCTGGTGGTAGATGATAAAAATGGGCTCATCTGCAATCTCCGTCACCGGACGTTGCAAACTAAGTAAGGTATCTAGCTGAATATAATCCCAATAATTTTGAAAGCGTTGCAACTGCCAGCCATTGAGATAGGTATCAAAATCTTGACCTGTATCTTCAATCTTACTGCGCAGCGCCTCAAGCTTCTGCATCATTTCTGGTGTCCACTCCATAATGCGTATTTTAGGTTCCATCAAAAATAGCTCATAGAACGGCGCTCACCTCAACTATCATGGCGAGTTTATGAACGGATTTTCACCAAAAAATTCAGTTACTGTTTGGTCAGAGTGAAAGCAAACTCAGTGCCTTGACCTTCCTTGGACTTCACATAAATAGACTCTCCGTGCTTATCTATAATGTGCTTCACAATAGACAAGCCAAGTCCTGATCCACCTTGATCTCTTGAACGCGCCTTATCCACGCGATAAAACCGCTCGAACACGCGGCTTTGATCAGCCTCAGGTATACCAAAACCTTTATCTTTTACTCGAACTAAGACTTTGGATCCGTGATCTTCACAAATAAGCTTGACCGTCTTCCCTTGTTCACTATACTTCATCGCATTGATGAGTAAGTTATCCATTACCTGCTCTATTCTTGGCGAATCACAATAGACATAAACAGGCTTAGGTAATCGGTACTCAAATTTAATTTTCGCCTTACGCTTCTCTGCATAACTCTCTACCGCTAAAACCGTATCCTCTAATAAATTCTTTAGGTGAACCGGCTCCTTTTTGATATCGTATTGGCCACTTTCCACCTTGGACAAGACATCCATATCCTTAATGAGCGAAGCCATACGCTCCACACTCTTTGCGGCACGTTTTAAAAATTTGGTCGCTACGTTCGGATCATCTATAGCCCCATCGAGTAGCGTAAGAACATAACCCTGGATATTAAAAATCGGTGTTTTTAACTCATGACTCACATTCCCAATGTACTCCCTTCTGAACTGCTCGCGTCCTTCCAACTCTTCTACAAGCCTACTTTGATTCTTGGTCCAATTCTCCACCTCCCGCTCGAGCATTTCTAGGGTCATCGTCTCCTTTGGTCCGAGCTGTTGTGAATTTAACCCCTCTTTCTTTAAAATCCCCTGAATATTTCGGATCCTGCGAGTCACCTTGACATAGGAAGCGAGGGTCAACACACCAAATAGGTACATCACGTAGAACATCCACCATAAAAATCCGGGAACCTCAGAAAAAAACTGATTCAAAGCATAAAACCCAACTCCTCCTAAAAGAAAGACCAGCGACAACCAAAGGTTCAATATTATGGTAGATTTCGCTTGCACAGATCAGGCTTCGTATTTGTAACCTACGCCTTTGACTGTTTTAATACGGTCCTCACCAATCTTCTCACGAAGCTTACGGATATGTACATCTATTGTTCGTCCTCCTACAATCACCGAAGTCCCCCAAATACGATCCATGATTTCCTCACGCGCATAGACTTTACCCGGCTTGGAGGCGAGCAAACTAAGCAACTCAAACTCCTTACGTGGAAGATCTAAGACCTCTCCTTTTAACTCAATATGATAGCGCTCTGGATCTATAACTAAATCTCCCAAGCTCAATCGTTCTGCAACATCTTGTTCAGCCGTAGGCCTTCTTCTAAGAAGTGCCTTTAACCTTGAAATCAACACCTTGGGTTTCACTGGCTTGGTGATATAATCATCCGCTCCAGCATCAAAACCGGCCACCTGAGAATAATCCTCACCACGTGCCGTTAAAAATGCAATCAACGTATTAGATAGCTCAGGTATTTTGCGAATGGCATCACAAGCCTCGATACCATCCATCTCGGGCATCATAACGTCCAAAAGAATAAGGTCCGGAAGCACATCCTTCGCTTTTTCCACACCTTCCTTACCACTTGAGGCTGTATATACCTTGTACCCTTCGGATTTCAGGTTATAACTGATGATTTCTAGAATATCCTTCTCATCATCTACCAAAAGGATTTTAACATCCGATTTGCCCATGTTTACGCTTTTAAGGTTTCGACAAAGGAAAGGTATAAAATCTTTCAATCATTGTCATTTTTACAGTATCGGCCGTTGATAAAGTTGGCTTAACATATGGATTACAATAAGAAAAAGCCACTCGAATCAAAGTTCATGCTCTCTTAAAGTTCAGTTTACACAAGGGTCTCTCCTTTGTAGCGTCTTAAAAACAAAACGACACAACAATGAAACTAAACAAACTATTCGCTTTTGCCGCCGCTGCAACTTTGCTCGCTTCCTGTGGTGGTAATGGTCCAACGCCTACCCCTGTAGATCCTTCTACAATGGTGACCAAATCTGGTCTAATCACAGCAAACGAAACTTGGAGCGCAGATTCCATCTACCTTCTTAAAGGTCGTGTAGTAGTAGATGCTGGAGTTACTCTATCTATCGAGCCAGGAACTATCATCAAAGGAGAAGAAGGTGATGGCGCGAACGCTTCTGTTCTTATCGTAAGTAAAGACGGTATGATCGACGCACAAGGTACTGCTGAAAAGCCAATCGTCATGACTTCTGTTCTAGACAACATCGCTCTAGGTCAGCGCAACGGTTCAAACCTTGACGAAACTGATAAAGGTTTGTGGGGTGGTTTGATCATCCTAGGTGATGCTCCTATTTCTGCTGATGCTACTGAAGCTCTAGTAGAAGGTCTTCCAGCAAACGAGCCGTGGGCTGTTTACGGTGGATCTAATGATGCAGATAACTCAGGTACTATTTCTTACATGAGTGTTCGTCACGGTGGTACACTTATCGGTGATGGTAACGAAATTAACGGTATTACATTCGCTGGTGTTGGTTCTGCTACAACAGTAAACAATATTGAAGTATTCGCAACTCTTGATGACGGGGTTGAATTCTTCGGTGGTTCTGTTAACGTAAGTGGTGTAAGTGTAACTGCACAAGGTGATGATGCATTCGATATCGACCAAGCTTACTCTGGTACGATCGAAAACTTCGTATACGTTGCCGGTAGCGATTCAGATCACGGTCTAGAGATCGACGGTCCAGAAGGTACTGCAACAGGTCGTTTCACTCTACGTAACGGAACGTTGATGGGTGGTAACGGTGAGTACGCTGACTTCCGCGACGGTGCAATGGGTACTGTAGAAAACGTATTCTTCTTCGGCTTCTCTGAAAGCTCTGATTTTGAACTTGATGATTCATTGACTTCTTACAACTACACGAACGGTATGTTGGAGTTCATCAATGTGGAAATCAACACAGCTCACTTGAGTGCAGGTAATATGTCTGCTATCTCTATCTACTTGGATAAATCAGGACAAGGCGCATTTGCTAACGGTCTTCCAGGATCTGTAGTTACTGAACCAACTGTTGGTGCAAACACTGCAGATTTCGCTTGGACTTTGACTGCTAAAAACGGTAACCACGATGATTTCGCGGGTCCATTCTTAGCTCCTGCTACAATCGTTAAAACCGGTGCAATCGGTGGCAACGAAACTTGGTCTTCTGCACGTATCTACGAATTACAAGGTCGTGTAGTTGTTGATGCAGGTGATACTCTTATCATCGAGCCAGGAACAATCATCAAGGCAAACTCTGGTCAAGGTGCTTATGCATCAGCATTGATTGTTGCTCAAGGTGGTTATGTAGAAGCTCGTGGTACTGAGTTCGCTCCTATTATCATGACTTCTGTTTTCGATAACATCGAATTAGGTCAAGCAGCAGGTTCTAACTTAGACGAAACTGATGCAGGTCTATGGGGTGGTTTGGTAGTATTGGGTTACGCTCCAATCTCTGCAGATAACCCAACTGCTCGTATCGAAGGTATCCCAGCTAACGAAACTTACGCTTACTACGGTGGTACTGATAGCGAAGATAACTCTGGTGTATTTGAATACATTTCTATCCGTCACGGTGGTGCACTACTAGGTGAAGGTAACGAGATCAACGGTCTTACTTTGGGCGGTGTTGGTTCTAAAACTGTTGTAAACCAGATCGAGGTTGTTGCAAACGTTGATGATGGTATCGAGTTCTTCGGTGGATCTGTAAACGCTAGCAACTTGGTAGTATGGGCTCAGGGTGATGATGCATACGATATCGACCAAGCCTATTCAGGAACCATCGACAACTTCGTATACGTAGCAGGTCCTGATTCTGACCACGGTATGGAAGTAGACGGTCCAGAAGGCACAATGGGTGCTGGATTTACAGCAACCAACGGAACGCTTTACGGCATGAGCGCAGAGATTGCGGACTTCCGCGATTCAGCTATGGGAAACGTTCAAAACATCTACATCACTGGTTTTGACGATGCTGGAGATTGGGAGATTGACGAAACTGGTAGTGCTTACAATTACGAAAACGGTTTGTTGAACTTCGCAGGCATCGAAATCAATATGACGAACTATTCTGCAGATAAAACTCTTGCTGAAGTATTCATGGATAAATCAGGAGTTATTACTACTTGGGACCCCTCAACCTTCGCTACAGTGGTTACTGCTCCTACAGTAGGCGCGGACGAAAGCAAGCTTGCTTGGACATATGCAGCCATGAAAGGCGCATTCTAAGCTCCTGCACTTAACATAAAGTTAAAGGAACATTAAAAGGCTCGAGACATTGGTTTCGAGCCTTTTTTCGTGTTTTGCACTTTGAAATGAACTAGACTTTCTATGAAAATCAAAGCGCTATTTACAGCACTTCTATTCAGCGCACTTTCTTACGCACAGAATGGGATCATCCGCGGAACTGTGTACGAAGACGAAACCAGCGAAGCACTCTTTTACGCGAATGCTCAAATACCTTCTACTGGAGCAGTAGC
>ENA-OUOG01005241-OUOG01005241.1-marine-metagenome-genome-assembly--contig:-NODE-5241-length-10626-cov-5.302493_pt1 | contig 10626 bp, 8 predicted proteins | sample MGYA00248635_ERZ508505 | MGnify/ENA primary metagenome ERZ508505 (study PRJEB26176, sample SAMN06267871) | marine metagenome | isolation source: Saanich Inlet, British Columbia, Canada | place: Pacific...
CTTTTTTTTTTCTTTTTGCGCCGTCGCGCCGCCGTCGCGCCGACCGGTCCGACGGCTCTCTTCTCACCCCTCCCTTTTTTTTTCGCCCCGCAGGCACGGTTCGCGTGGCGGACGTCACGGACGCGTCCACGGATGCGAACGGCGACGTGTTCGGCTCCGTGCGTCTGGCAGGCGGCCTGGCGGTCGAGAAGTCGGCGCACGTCAAGCAGAAGCTTCGCGTGCTTGACGACGAGGACGGCACGGCGGCGGGCGCCGGCGCGCTGTTCGTGGCTGGCGGCGCCGCCGTGAACGGGTACGTGTACCTCGGGAAGGACGCGTCGCACTCCCTCACGCTGAACGCTGATTTAACCACCACCTCAAACGCGGTCTCGATCGCGGCCACCGCGGATAACGATAATGGCATCACTCTCACGAGCTCGGGCGCGAACGGCGCGGTGAGCGCGACGGCGAAGGAGACCGTGTCGCTTACGGGCTGGTCGGATTCCGCGACGGGCGCGGGCGGCGTTACGATCGTGGCGGGCAAGACCAACGCCGGTTTCATCAAGCTGCAGCAGGACACCTCTGGTGGTGTGACTCTCCGCGACCGGCTGGTGATCGCGAGCGACGGGAGCGTGACTGTGACCACCGAGTCGGGGAGCGACTTGACGTTTAAAAGCGAGGGATCCGCGCCGAGGGTCGTGTCTCTCAACGCGCGAAGAGCCGAGATAAGCAAGACGATCGAGATCACGAACGGCGCAAACACCACGCCCACGTTGGCGACCGTGAACCTGGAGTCGGGCGCGGCCGTAGTCGTGCGCATCAAGGCGCACTGTGCGTGGGGCGGCGGGAAACCCGCGAGCATAGACGCCGAGATTCACGTTTTGCACAACGACGGCGCGGCGCCCGAGGCGGATGCGACGGCGACGCCGCCGCGCAACGGCGTGCGGCGCGCTACGGCGGTTTTCGGAGACTCCACGGACAGCTCTTTGGAGATTCTCGTGACCCCGGACGACTCGGGGGGTGTCACGGCGACGAAGGATTTCGTCATCACCGTGTACGCCGCGGATAACGGGTCGGGAGACGCGCCCGCCGCCACGAACCTGACGGCGGTGATCGTCGCCGAGGGGCGATTCGAGTCGCTCAGCTGATGAGGACGAATGGTTTTTGTTTTTTTTTTATACCGCGATTTATGATCGCGTAGACTCTTGTATGCATAGTAGGACTAGCTTCTTCAACACCTTCCAGGAACAGTCTCACCGCGACTCCCTCGCGCGCGGCGCGGTTTCGAGGCAAAACGCGCCGAGCGCTCCGTTTCGGAAATCGTTCAAAACCCTCGTCCCGGCGCGTTCGAGGTCGTCGGACAACGCCTTCTCCGCCACCGCCGCTACGAAATCCTCACCGGACATGCCTTTCACCGAATCGAGCTTGAACCGCTTCTCCACGACGCTGCGTAAACTGTCCTTCCCATCCCAGCGCTCCAACGAGCACATCTCCTCGAACAGCTGCGCCGCAACTGAAGACGCCAAATAACTCGCCTCGCCGATATCGTTGGCCATCGCGAGGCGCGCCGCGGCTCTTTGATCCGCGAGGCGCGGAGGTAGGACGCCGGGCGAGTCTAATAAGTCGAGGTCGCCGCCGATGCGCACCCATCGCAGATTGCGTGTCACGCCCGGCCGGGGTGCTGAGGCGCACGCCTTGGACTTCGTTAACCGGTTGATCAACGCGCTCTTGCCGACGTTGGGGTACCCGATGACGGCGGCGCGCACGGGCCGCGGCATCAACCCTTTTGCGATTCGTTTATCGTTCACCTCTTTCGAGACGAGCAAAGCGACTTCCGCGACGCGTTTCACGCCTTTCCCGCTCCGCGCGTCCGTCAACACGACGTGCGTCTCGCCGTTCTTCTTGAACCACGCCACCCACTTCGAACGCTCGGCGTCGCTCACCATGTCCGCGCGGTTCAAAACCAAAACGCGGAGCTTCGACCCGATCCACTCCGGGATGTCGGGGTGCGTCGTGGCGAGCGGGATGCGAATGTCGCGAACTTCGACAACCGCGTCGACGGCTTTGAGCTGCTCGCGGAGGAGCTTCTCCGCGCGAGCGATGTGGCCGGGGTACCACTGCACGAGGCGAACCTGTTTCGGTTCGGTTTGGAAACAGCGTTCGTTTTTGTCGTACACGATGAGCGAATTTAGAGGAAGAGGCGCGACGGTCGTCAGCGAAGAATGACCGAAAGAGCGAAGAGGGCGGCGGCGGCGAGATTCGTTCCTTCGACCACCTCGCGCGCGTTCGAACGCCGCGCGAAACCGGGAACTCGCAAAAAAGGGTCGTGTCGTTCGCGACGTACCTGCTGCGCGATGCGCGTCGGTCGCTCCGCCTCCGCCTCGAGCGTCGCGTCGTCCTCCGAGGTGAGCGACGCGGCGTTGCATCGGAACGCCTGGACGGGGCGCCCCGGAATGTGGCGGGCGCCCAGGCCCGAGCGGCGCGCGCTCGCGGGCGCGCGGGCGCGAGTCGCCGCCGCCAGGAGGTTCGGGCGCAGCATGCGCGACGTGGCGTGCATGTCTACCGGCGAAATCGAGCCGAAGGGCCGGAGACGTGCCTGGGGGTGTGGGGGCGAACTCGGGCGACACGCGTTTCTTTTGGAGGCGACGTTCGAGAGGAAGGCAAATTCCGACCGGTCAAAAATCAGGTATTTTCTCGAGACTGTCGTGCCGTACGAGCAGCCGCGCTTTTTGAGGCAACTATAAAACCCTCAACCCGTAGGGCAGTGGTGTGCGTCCCGGTACGTTTCCGCGCGATCAGTTTTCGGGGCGCGGCCGAGCATGTCGGTTTCGGCGCGCGAGTCCGGCGCTCGCCTGCGCGAGGAGGTGCAACGCGCGCTCGCGCGGTCCGCGAAGGAGACCACGCGCGTGTGGTTCGAGCAGACCGTCGGGAACTGCGGGCGATGGCGGGGAAACGACAGCGAATCGTGTCGACTCGCGGTAGAGCAGTCGTGCCAGGCGCGGGACGGGTTCGGAGGCGAACCAGCGCCCGCCGCCTCCGTCTCGGGGTGGGGGGTCGCGAAGTACCACGCCGCGTTCGAGCTGATGCGCTCGGAGTACTGCGACGACAAACTCGCGGGGATGATCATGTTCGAGGTGCGTCGCGCGACGACGGCGAGGCCCGTCCCCGTCGGTTCACTTCCTTCGGATACTTCCCGCATGCTCGGCCGCGCCTTTCCCGCCCGCGCGCGCGCGCGCGACGCGCCCCGCCTCTCCCGCGCGTCGCTCACCTCTCCCGACGCCTCCGCCCGATCGAACGCAGGAGCTCGTGCTCCCCGACCCCTCCGCGGCCGACCACCTGTTCCCCTCGCGCGCGCCCTCGAGCCGAGAAAGCGATGACGCGGACGTACGAGCGCGCCGCGACGTGGCCGGGACGAGCGGCGACGAAACGACGGGTCGGGACTCGTCGGGCTTCGAAACCGACGCGACCGAAGAAAGTTCGGAGGACGAAAAACGATATCCCGATGATGATGATGATCGGGCGGCTGCTTCGGAACTCGCGGTTCGGAACGCGTCGATCGAAATCGACCGTTTCCCCGCGCTTCGAGACGCCGCGCGTGTCTTCTGGGCCACCGACGGGTCGCGCGTCGAGGACTGGAGCACGTGCGACTGGATGTGCAGCAAGGTGCTCGCTCCGTACGCGCGCGCGCACCCCGATTCCGCAGCCGCCGCGCGCTGTTTATTAAACTGGGCGCGCGACGCGAGCGCGCCGCCCTTCGCGCGGCGCGCGGCGCTCGTCGCCTTCGTGGGCGACGTCGACGGCGACGACGAGGCGAGCTCCCCGGACGCGCGATTCGGGGACGGGTTCATGATGGAGCTCTCTCTGACGTGCGCGGCGGCGCTGGGTATCGCCGCGCGCGTCGAGCGCGGGGATATCCCGGGGACGCTGAGTGTCTTCGCGGAGACGCTCGGCGAGAAAGACCCGGGCGAGACGTCCGACCCGACCACGGACCCGGAGGCGTGGGTGCGCATCGGCGCGCGCTGGATGCTCTCGCTCTGCGCGCGCGCGATGGAGCGCGCGGCGGGAGAGCGCGCGCGAGACTTTCCGGAAGCGCGGACGAAGGCGAGAACCGCAGAGACTAAAAGCCCTGCAGACGGGTCGCCGCCGGCGTCGGCGCGGTCGACGCCGACGAAGAAGCCCCGCTCGAGTCGTAAGCGGCCACGAGCGGCGCAGGCGTAGGGGGAGGCTGGACGAGTCGCGGCGACCGAATCGCGCCGAGACTAAATAGTCCTACCCGCGCGAGAAAAACGCGACGAGGACGACTTCCGGCGAACGCGAAAAAGACCTACCATGGTACTGGTACTACGTGTGCTATCATATGCATAGTATCCGAGCCTGAAAACAAGACGGACATGTATCGATATTAAACCCTCACAGTCCCAGCAGTCTGTCCGCGAGCGTGGGCGGCGCCTTGGGTAACGCGTCCCTCGCGTCGTACAGCTTCTCCAACACCGAGTCCCTCGTTTGTTTGTCGAGCGCGGCTCTCGAGCCGTTCGCCTTGTAGAACTCCGAGAGCTGCCGCACGGCGAGCACGATGTCGTCGTGCGAGCGCTCACCCTGCATAGAGGGCGCGGCGGCCCAGTCTTTGATGAACGCCTTCACCGCCTCTTTCGCGGGCTCAGCTTTGCGGAAGCGCTCCGCGGCGCTCGGTTCGCCGACGCTCTCAAACTCGAGGCTCTCCGTTAAAGCCTTCACCACCGCGCGCGCCTTTTCCGCGTAGTCCTTCGGGAGCGCCTCAGCGTTCTCCAGAGCCGCCCACGTATCCGCGGGGACCAGGAACTGCGTCGCCGTCGCCGCCGCGAGAGCCTGCGCGACGAGGAAATCGCGACGGCGCGAGCGAAGCGCGGAGTCTGCGTTTTGAAAACGCGTAAACGGCGCGAAGAGGAGAGGAGGCGGAGGAGAGGAGACGGAGGCGTGAGACGCGAAAGACGACACGTTGAAACGCGGTGAAAGGCGGTCGAAGAGAGCCATGTGCGCGCGACTCGAGAAAAACACGCGTCTCTCGAGAGAGACGCGGAGAGGAAACCGACGACGCGCGTGTCGGAGAGTAGAAAGCGTTTCTTCGCGCCTCCCGAGACTGATTGTCGTCTTGTCTTCGTACGAGAGCGATCGAATCAAAGATTCGACGCCCGCAATAAGGGGTTTTCGCGCAATAAGACGCGGCCCGTACCTGTGTCGGGGGCGTGGCAGGCTTCGTCGCCGCCGGACCCGGACGCGACCTGCGAGACCGAGCCGCGCACGACCGCGCGGCGGGACTCCGTGCGCGCGCGGCGCGACTCGCGCGGAGAGCGGTCACTGGAACATCTGCGACGAAAGAGAGGAGGGCGCGCCGGGTCGAGTGTTAGTTACCCATTTCGAGCATCGCAGTGTCGGGGCGGGAGGTGCGGGGAGTTCGCGCGGGTCGTCGCCGAGCGCGATCGACGGGGTGGGCGGCCGCGCGTGCGTACCTCGGCGCGGACGCGACGGCCAGACGCGCGCACACCACCTGCATCGCGACGTGTGCGCTGGTGCGAGTGTGCTTCGAAGTGAACGAAGGCAGGGTAAATATCAAAGAGTTTCGTCCCCATCCATCGGGGACGTCTCGCGGTCTCGGTCCCGAGTGTTTTCGCCACCCTCTCCGTCGACGGAGACGCATACGGAGCCACGCAGCGGTTTCCCCCGTCACCATGCCGACGCACGTCGCGTGCTCCCCCGCGTTGTCCGCTCACCAAACCCTCCGTCGCGCGAAGGGACCGGCGAGGCGCGACCGCCGCTGCGTCTCCGCGCGAGCCATCGCCCGGAACGCCACGTCGGCCGATGATGCGTCCGGCGAGGCTGCGTCTCGTTCGTTCGCGCCCACCCGACGCGTCGCTTTGTCCTCCGCGCTCGCGCTCGCGGTGTCCTTTCGCGCGTCCGGGATCGGCGCGCCTCCCGACGCGGCGGCGTTCGGGGGCGAAATCGCCCTGAGCGACGTGTCGTACGAACCGAGCCCGTGCCCTCCCAACCAGTACGTGCCGAACAAGAAAAACACGGTGTGCTTGACGTTTCGGGCGGTGGCGACGAACACGTTGAAACGATCCGTGGAGGCGGCGAACATCTTCGGCTTCGTGGAAGACAAGCAAGGGAACAGCGCGGTGACAGTGAACCCCACGGGCACGAGCCGCACGGTGTTGTCCGGTCTGGACGCGCCCATACCGCCGGGTAAAAGCGAGGTGTCGTTCGTGGTGACCGTGTTCAAGGACTCGCTCGACCTCGGACCTTTGAAGCTGCGCGGATTCAAAGCCGAACCCAGCCGGAGCGACATCGAGAAGCGGTTCAAGCCCTTCGATGAGTGCGAGATGGACCCCGCCGCGGAGGGCTGCGCGGGGGCCTTCTGATGATGTATTACTATCGTGATGATACGTAGCTACGGTAGTGATGTATCGTAAATAGGATCGTAATAAAGGAATGTGAGACGACGCGCGAACGCGTCCGAAATGACCTACGCTCACCATAGGCCGAGGACGCGCCACCACGCCATGCCCACCGTGCCGAAGATGGCGAAGTTCACGACGGACATGTACGCGCCCTGTTTCCACAGCGTCGGGAGCGATATGGCGCCCGAGCCGAAGAACACCGCGCTCTGCCCCGAGGCGTAGTGCGTGAGACCGCCGAACAGGTTGGTGTTGAACGCGAGCGAGAACGCCGCCAGCATGGGGGGCGTCCCCGAGGCGATCAGCATCGAGAGGAACGCCGGGTACAGCGCGCCCACGTGCGCGCTCTGCGAAGCGAAGAAGTAGTGCATGATGAAGTATCCGAAGTGCAACGCCGCGAACGCCTGCGGCCACCCGAAGTTTGCGGCGGCCAGCGCGCCGGACACGATGGAAGAGAAGTGCCCGACGACGCCGAGGGTGTTGAGCTGCCCGGACATGGAGATGAGGATGGAGAACCACAGCAGTGTGTCCCAGGCGCCCTTCTGCTCCAGCGCGTCGTTCCAGGTCAGGACGCCGAGGCAAATCAGAATGCTGAGGCCGATCATCGCGGCGAGCGCGGCGGAGACGCCGATCTGCGACCCGAAGATCCACAACGCCACGGTCACGCCTAACCCGACGACCATCTTGCTTTCCTGGTCTCGTAAAGGTCCCATCTCTCGCAGCGCTTTCGTCGCGGCGATGGGCGCCTCCGGTGTCTCCTTTAAACCGGGGGGGTCGACGACGTAGATGATCAGCGGCGTGACGAGCATGGAGACGACGCACGGCACGGAGGACGCTATGAACCATTCCAGGAACAAGTTCTCAAACACGATGCCCTGCGCCTGCGCGATCTGCATGCACAGGAAGTTCTGTGCCGCCGCGGACAGGAGAAGCGCGGAAGTCACGTTCCCGCCCTGTAACTGCTGACCCATCAGGTACGCGCGCGTTCGTACGTCCAGCGAGTTGATCACGGGAACGAAAACCCCCGCGGCGCGCGCCGTGGTCGACGGCATCGCCGGCGACAGCACCGCCTCCGCGGTCTGCAGTCCGTACGCTAACCGTAAGGTGGTGTGCCCGAACGCCTTGACGAAGAGCAACCCTAGCCGGTCGCCGAACCCGGTCTTGATGAACGCGCGCGCGAAGAACGTGGCGACGACGATGAGCCAGATGACCTCGTTGGTGAGCGCGGCGAGGCCCTCCTGGAACGTCAGCGTTTCCGTCGCCACCGTGAACGTCAGCGCCATGAACGCCCACGCGCCCACCGGCGCGGGCTTCGCCACGAGGCCGGTCACCGTGCTGGCGAAGATGGCGAAGAGCGTCCACGCGCGGGGGGTGAGCGTTTCGGGAACGGGAAATGCGAACCGAACCGCGAGGCCGACCGCCACGGAGAGCGCCATCATTTTGTAATCGATATCGTTCGCGTCCATCGCGCGAGGCTGAACCCCCGTCGCTTCCGGCGGATCGCACACGGGGCACTCCGAAGATGCGTCGTCGGCGTCGTCGCTCGAGGCGAGCGCGCGAAACGCGTGGGATCGCGCGGCGAGCGCGGTACCGCGATCGGCGCGCGCGCCCCCGATCGACCCGAGCGACGCGCGCGCGCGCGTCACGCGCCGGTGGCGCTTCGCGGACGCGAACGGCGCCGACGACGAGGCGCGGACGGACGACGCGGCGGCCGCGGGCATCGTCGATCCGCTCGATCGCGCGCCTCGCGCGGATCCCGATGACGCGTGCGTCCGGATCGACGCGGGCGTCATCGCGAACACCATGGCGTGCGCGGCGCGGCGACGCCGTGCGCGCGTTCGACCAATGCCGCTCGCGCACGAACTTTATCGCTCGCTGTCGAATCCGACGACGCGCTTTACGTGGACGCGCTTTTCTCTGCGTCGCCGGTCGGCACCCCAAAAGGGCGGTTTCCCCAGTCTGCAGTGCAGCCGCGTTCCGACGCGACTCGTCGCCCACGAGTTCGGCGCGTTTTCTTTCTTCTCAAAACATGTTGTTCGCTTTCGTTTATAACAAGGTGTACACGCGCGTCCGCTAGCTAGTCCGCGTGCGGCGCGAGGTTGCTCATGAGGATCACGAACACGCCCGCGCCGTACGCGGAGAAGGCGAGGAGCCGCGCCGAGCGGCTCGGGGGCTCGTGCGAGTGGTGCGTGTGCGTGTGCCCAGCCTTCTCGGCGTCCGGCTTTTTGGAGCCGGAGGAGGAAACGCCGTGCATCTCGTCGCACGCGCGCGCCGTCATCTCAAACTCGTCGCTCGAGATCTCCGTCGCGCCGATGTAGATGAAGGTCCCCGCGCCGAGCCCCTCGAGCACCAGCTTGGCGATCGGGGTCGCGCCGCCGGAGAGGATGCCCACCACGATGCCGAACGGCGTGACCAGCGTGAACGCCAACACCAGCGCGATGACGTGCGCGGTGGGCAGCCCGCTGCGCATGAACTTGCTTCCCACGGAAAAAGCAGCCGGGCCTTTGTGCGCGCAGATGGCCACCGCGACCGCGCCGACGCGCGACTGCGTGCCCTGCATGCCCAGGCTCACGCCCGCGAGCACGGCGTGCAGCGAGATCGCGACCAACACGGAGACGCTGGAGAAGAGCGCGGCGCGGTACTCGCGCGCCGCGGCGGCGTCGAGACGAACGTTCTCCGTCAACAAGTCGTCCATGGACGGGTGCGAGTGTTGCCCATTCGCCGAGTGGTCGTTCGAGTCACCCTTGTGACCCTCGTGACCCTTCTGGCCGTGGCCGTGGCCGTGGCCGTGGCCGTGGCCGTGGTTTCCGTGATCCTCCTCCTCCTCGGCGTGCTTGTGGATGTGGAACACCACGCGCTCGACGAGGAACACGAGCATGTACCCGAGCATCACGAGCACGTACGGCAGAGGGTACTCGCCGTAGCCGCTCACGCCGGCGCCGTACTCCACGACGTGCGGCAATATGTGCGTCAGACCGGTGCACATGAACACGCCGCCGGAGAAGCAGTTCACGAGCGCCAACACGCCGTCCACCTGCACGAAGTTCTTGATGCCCATCGGCGCGAGGCCGCCGACGAGCGCGAGGAAGAAGATGCCCGCCAGCAGACCGAGCTTCAAGCCCAGGTGCGCGGTGGACGACCCTTCGTCCTCATCGTCGTGCGCCTCTTCGTGCTCGAACTCGCACGTCGCCTCCGCGGCGCACATCAGAAGCGCGGGGCAGGCGTTCGCGAACTGCTCCTCGGTCAGGTAGGTCACGCCCTCGCCCGCGTAGTGATCGAGAATCTGCTCGACCGACATCATGTGCGTCGGCTCCGTCGCCGCGCTCGTCGCGGCAACCTCCTCCTGCGCGTGCGCGTGCCCCGCGTGCGGGTCGTTCGCCGCGGAGAGCGCAGCCTCGCCGGCCATAACCTTGCTCTGGAGCATCTGGAACAAACCCGCGAGCTCGTACCGGTCCACGTACGTGTCCCCGTCGGCGTCGGTGATGTGCGCGAGGTGCTCCTCGGGAGCCTCCGTGTCGATGTCGATCAGGGGCAGTAGCCCGTCGTGCTCGTCGTCGTGCGCGTGCAAGTGCGCCGCGCCGGCGGCGAGTACGGGAACGCACAGGAACGCGACCAGCAGGAGGAGCGAGGCGGCGCGTCCCGGGAACGCGGCGCGGCGCGCGCGCGAGATCCCAGCGGAGGCGGACATCTTGGCCATCGGTCTCGTCGGAACGCGCGGCGGCCGAGGGGGGGCGGCGGGGGCGCGAAGAGGCGGGTACGCCTCGAAACGCTCGCGCGAGACGCGCCGAAGAAACGCGGCGTGCGCGTGCGTGGCGCGGGGGAACGCGCGGAGGTTCTCGTCGGTCGCGGCGGCGGAGGCGCGCGCGTTACGATGTGAACGGCAGCCTGTCTGTCGCGAACCCTAACACGCGAAAAGGCCAGATCGGCAAAAACGACACGTCGCAGATTTTTGTTAAATGTGTGACATGTTTTCAATGGGTTGTAGTGACTGCATTTGCATTGAACGATACGCGAAAAACGTCTCGTTCTCTGTCGAAATATCTGCGGCGTATTTTGGAAGAACGAAGAAACGTGAGCGCCGCCTTTTGGACGCGCTAAAACATGGCACCCTCGGCAACCGACAACGCACGCCGCAGATGCTGGAGACTCTCGTACTCGCGCGTCGGCAGTTCCGACGACTGTCGATCGGTCGTTCCATACGTCGCCGCGCGGGCTC
>ENA-OUOG01005242-OUOG01005242.1-marine-metagenome-genome-assembly--contig:-NODE-5242-length-10625-cov-2.550436_pt1 | contig 10625 bp, 4 predicted proteins | sample MGYA00248635_ERZ508505 | MGnify/ENA primary metagenome ERZ508505 (study PRJEB26176, sample SAMN06267871) | marine metagenome | isolation source: Saanich Inlet, British Columbia, Canada | place: Pacific...
ACGATTTGAGAACAGCCATTGCCTCAGCTCCGTAGATTTCGTTTACCGCGAAAATGGCGTCGACTTTTTGGGTTTGTAGAATGTGCTCGAGCTCTGTTTTTAAATAACTCAAATCGGTCTGTGAATCCGGGGTTTCGACAACGCGAATAATTAATTCGTTATTCGCTGATAGCCCTGCATCATGTAGTGCTTCGAGGTATCCTTCGGTTCTTAGCTTACCTACACTTACATAATCTGGGGTTGTGATCAGTACAATGTCGCGTCTTTGGCGCTCGATAAGGTGCTGCACGGCATCGTAAGCTCCTCTGCGATCGTTTACAATTACTTTGTCGCAATTAATTTGATCACTAACGCGATCAAAAAGTACTACGGGAACTCCTTGATCGATTACGTTTTGAATGTGACTAAACTCGCCACTCTCCATGGTTTTCTTTGATAGTGAGAGTAGAAAGCCGTCGATAAAATTATTCGAGAGTGCCTCTATCAGTATCGACTCGCGCTCTTTTGATTCGTTTGATAAGGCTACCATTACGTTGTATCCTTGTGCAGAGGCGACCGCTTCAATACCATCGATTACGGTGGCAAAAAAGTAATGCACCACCTCAGGAATTATCACCCCTAGCGTTCTTGACTGCTGATTTTTAAGGCTTAAGGCAACGTTGTTTGGTTTGTAATGATAGTGCCTTGCAAAGGCTTTGATGCGCTCTTTGGTTTCGGTACTGATTTCTTTGCTGTCACTCAGCGCTTTAGAAACCGTACTGATGGATACGTTAAATTCTTGTGCGATTTTTTTTAAGGTAAGTCGCTCTTTCTTCATCGCTGCTCTGATTTGCCAAAAAAGAAGGTTAAGGGGAGGTGCAGGCGCTTACTCCAAGCCCTTTCAGTGTGATTTTCACCTTCAAATACTCGGGATAGGTAGTTTATAGAGTCATATCCGCTTAGGGCTAAAAGGCGATCGACTCGTTTTTGATGAATAGGGTAAAGGCTGTCAAGGGTAGCGGTGCCATGATCAAAATAGAGTTTGTGGGTATCGGCAGATGGCGCATTTTCGGATAGGTACTCGATAAAAGCAGCCGGAACAGGGTTATGGTCATTACTAAATACTCCGGGCCAGTGGGTAGATAGGCAAGCGGCTCCACCGAATGTTTCGGGGTACTTTGTTGTGGCATACCATGAAATTAATCCGCCCATGCTAGAGCCTGCTAGTACTCGTCCCGAGGCTTCTTGTTTTGTAGCGTAAGTCGCATCTATAGCGGGTATGAGTTCCTGGGTTAGATAAGACAGGTAGTTGTTTGAATTAATAGGCTTTGAAAATAAAGGCGTTTCGGAATTCCGATATAGTTGTAGCAATGAGTCTTGCACCGATTGTGAAAGCCTTTCAAAGGGCTCCTGCGGAAAATAATTCGAATGGCGCTCACTAGACACATTGTGAATTCCCACAACAATGAGCGGTTCAATTTCGTTGCGGTCGATAAGGGTTTGTACGATACTGTCTACTTCCCAACTTTGATTGTTCCAAGTAATACTGGCATCAAATAGCATTTGGCCATCATGCATATAGAGCACGGGTAAAGCTGTATTACCATCGTACTGATCGGGTAACCATACATCGACTGTACGATCACTCACGTACTCAGATTTAATTGGGGTTAAGCGCTCAAGTCTTCCGTGGGTTACTTTGGGTAAGACCTCATCTTCTGCGCAGCTGGCAAGACTGATTATCATAACTAGCAGCAACAGTTTAGAAGGGTTAATTCTGAACCTTTTCATAGAATTAGGGTATTGGGTTGTTTGTACTATATCAAAGATGAAAAAACTTATCAACACGAAAACGTTTTCGTAACCCATTTTGCGTTAAATAAAGGGGTTTAGGTAATTCAAATCACCCTTCTTAGCGTTTTCTTGATGTAACTTCAAAAAATCTAATGGCTTAATAGGTCATTAACAACCATTAACCTTAACTATTAACTCAATGAAAAAGTTACAGTTTCTAACTGCACTGTGCTTGTTTGCTTTTGGTAGCCTTATGGCGCAGCAGCGTGTAAGCGGAGTAGTTTCGGACGCTCAAACGGGCGATCCTATTTTCGGAGCCAATGTCATTGTGAAGGGTACTACAAACGGTACTACCTCAGATTTTGACGGACGCTTTTCAATTAACGCCTCTATGGGCGATGTGCTTGTGATCTCGTATATCGGATACACACGCCAAGAACAAACCTTTACGGGTCAAGACGAGCTAAATATTCGCTTAGTTGAAGACCTCACTCAGCTCTCTGAAGTGGTTGTAATTGGTTATGGTACCGCATCAAAAGATGACACCACCGGTGCTGTTGATCTAGTGAGTTCAGATGATTTTACAGATGGTTTGGTGGTTTCTCCACAACAGCTTATTCAGGGTAAAATCGCTGGGGTTTCGATTCAATCAAACGATGGTGCTCCGGGTACGGGATCTAATATTCTGATTCGTGGACAAGGGTCGCTTAACAACAGCTCTTCACCGCTTATTGTGGTTGATGGAGTACCTCTAGGCGGAGGCGTTGGCGGTTCGCGAAATGATCTTAACCTGATTAATCCTAACGACATTGCTTCGTTTTCGGTACTTAAAGATGCTTCTGCTACAGCGATTTACGGTTCTCGTGGTGCGAATGGGGTAATTCTTATTACCACCAAACGCGGAGAGACGGGCGAATTTAGTTTTAACCTTCGGGCTAACACATCGGTTTCTGAGGCCAATACGTTTGTTGATGTACTCTCAAGAGATGAATTTATCGCTACCGTACAAAGCCTTAATAATCCTGATCTTTCTGCCTTATTAGGCGATGCCAACACCAACTGGCAGCGTGAGATTTACCAAACCGCTATCGGTCAAGATGTAAGTGCTAATGCGAGCGGATCTTTCGGAAAGACTCGTGCACGCCTTTCTTTGGGATACACCAATCAAGAGGGGATTTTAAAAACGGACACCTTTGAGCGTACGTCCTTTTCTGCAAACTTTAATCGTGATTTAGGCGATGACCTAAAAGTTGAGGTGAACGCAAAAGGAGCCTTCAATAAGAACAGCTTCGCGAATCGCGGTGCGATCGGAAGTGCCTTAGATTTTGACCCTACTAAGCCCGTTTATGACGATAACTCACCGTATCGAACTGGAGATACCGGTTATACGGCTTGGCTTACTGCCGACGGTATTCAGAGCGGGGTTGCTCCAACCAACCCGGTTGCGCTGTTAAACGAGCGTTTTGATACCGCTGAGAGTTCTCGTGTTGTGGCTAATATCAAGGCTGATTATGCCCTTCCGTTTGTTAGTGGTTTATCGCTTACCGTTAATGGTGCTATAGATCGTGCTCATAGCGAAGGAGTTGCAGGTAGCACTCCGTTTATGCCTACCGAAGCTAAAGGTTTCGCAGGGTCGCTTAACACCTATGAAAACACCAATACGACAAGCACCTTCGATGCGTACTTTACCTACGATCGCGACTTTAATAAATGGGGTGTAAATGCAACGGCCGGTTATGCCTATCAAGAGTTTGATTTCGAAGGCAATTCAGATTTCTTCAATACCATTTTGAATGCTGACGGTGCGGTTGATCCGGATGCGTCAACTAGTGGCGAATTCGAAGATTTATCTCGCAGCGTGCTACTCTCGTATTTCGGACGTCTAAATCTAGATTTTGACGGACGTTTCTTACTTACCGGTACAATCCGTGCGGATGCCTCTTCGAAATTAAATCCAGATGATCGTTGGGGATATTTCCCATCTGCTGCCTTCGCTTGGAATTTGCACAATGAGAAATTCTTACGCGATTCAAAAATTGACCAGTTAAAACTTCGCGTAGGTTATGGTGAGGTAGGTAACGTAAACGGATTAGGTGATTACTTATTCCTTACCCGTTACGACCGCTCTACTCAAAATACCCTTATGCAGTTCGGCGATCAATTTTATGTGATGTACCGTCCAGAGGTGGTAAATGAAAACCTGCGTTGGGAGATCGGAAGAACACAAAACATCGGTCTTGACTTTGCGCTATTTAACAGCCGTGTTTACGGTACCGTGAATGCCTACCTTAAAGAGACCAAAGATCTTATCGCAACTACGAGTCTTGACCCGTTTACCAACTTTGGTAACTCTACCTCGGCCAATATTGGTGATATGGAGAACAAAGGGGTTGAGTTCGAGTTAGGGGTTGTTCCGATTCAGAACGATCGTCTTACCTGGTCGGTAGACTACAACATTACCTTAAATGACAATACCATTACCAACCTTGCTAACCCTCAAGATGTGGGTGGTATTGCCGGAGGTGTGGGTAACACGATTCAGCAGCACCGCGAAGGCGAGACGCCTTTTGCGTTTCATGTTTACGAACAGGTTTATGATGCGAATGGTAAAATGATTGAAGGCGCTTATGTTGATCGCAATAGCGATGGACTGATCAATGAAGAAGACAAGTACTTCTACAAAGATCCGTTTGCCGATATTTTAATGGGTCTAAGCACCTCACTTCAGTACAAGAACTTCGATTTTTCGATGGTTACTCGCGCGAGTTTAGGTAACTACGTGTACAACAACGTAGCTTCTAATGCCGCACTAAGTAATATGAGTGTGAATAATGTACTTCGCAACTTGAATGCCGACTATTTAGAAACGAACCTGCAACAGCAAACACCTAGAACACTTCGTTCTGATCACTTTGTACAAGACGGTTCGTTCTTTAGAATTGACAATATTACCCTAGGGTACCGTTTTGGTGACAACTACAGAGTATACGCTTCGGCAAATAACGTACTCCTTGTCACCGACTACAAAGGACTTGATCCTGAGATCAATTACGGTATTGACAATAACTTTTATCCAAGACCTCAAACCTTTGTTTTAGGCTTAGATGTTAACTTCTAATTCATTTGAGATGATGAAAACAACTAATGTATTTTCACTAACCCTGCTCTTTGTAGCTAGTCTTTTTGTGGCTTGTACAGGTGATTTAGAGCAAAACCCACTCGATCCAGATTCGTTTACGGAGGTTCAAGTGTATGCCGATGCCGAAGAGGCTAAAAAGGCCCTTGCGAAGGTATATGGTTCACTAGTTACTGGTGGGCAAGATATCGGTAACGGAGACATTGCCGGGATCGATTCAAACTTTTCGCAATTCTCGCGGATGCTACTTAACCTAAATGAGGTTCCTACTGATAACGTTGTGGTAGGATGGGGAGACCCAGGACTTCCAGATCTTAACACGATAAACTGGAGTTCTGAGAACAGCTTTACCCAAGCGATGTACTACCGTTTAGGTCAGATGGTTTCGTTTGCGAACTCGTTTATTACCAATGCGCAGCCCTTATCGGCTGACCCAGAGGTACAGGCCTTTATTGCTGAAGCGCGTTTTATTCGTGCTTACGCCTACTACAATCTAATGGACTTGTATGCCAATGTTCCGCTAGTAACTGAGGTGAGCGATGTGCTTCCGTCTCAAAGCGGTCGTCCAGAGATCTTTGCCTTTATCGAAACCGAACTTAAAGAATTAGAAGGACTACTAAAAGCTTCTAACGAGTACGGTCGCATAGATGTGGTAGCTGCTCAGGCACTACTTACCCGTCTGTATCTCAATGCTGAGGTGTATACCGGAACAGCGCGTTACAGCGATGTAGTAACCTATGCCGATAAAGTACTTAATTCTAGTGCGTACAGCCTTCACGATAGCTACGAAGAACTGTTTATGGCTGACAACGATGAAAACGGCGCACAGCGTGAAAACATTTTTGTGCTTCCATTCGACGGAGTTAATACTATTACCTACGGAGGTACTACGTTCATTACCCACGCTTTCACAGGGGGTGACATGAATGCTGCAGACCGCGGAATCAACAACGGATGGGGAGGCTATCGATCTACCTCTGCGCTTGTCGATAAGTTTGGTGGAGAGAATCCTACTTCATGGAATGACGATCGCGCATTATTTTTCACCGATGGTCAACAATACAATCAGACTGACCTAGCTAACTTCCAACATGGTTATGCGATTACTAAGGTATCGAACAAGCGATCTGATGGTCAGCCTGCTCGCGATACTTCAGGAGAGCATGCCGACACCGACCTTCCGCTTATTCGTGTAGGTGAGATTCATCTAAACCGCGCCGAAGCGAACTTTAGAAACGGAAACACTGCAGGGGCTCTTGCCGAAATCAACGCCTTGAGAGCTCGTTCAAACGCGCCAGCTCTTGGAGTGGTAACCTTAGAGACGATACTCGATGAGCGTGCTCGTGAGTTATATATGGAAGGCGTTCGTCGAACTGACCTCGTTCGCTTTGGTAAATTTACCAGTGGCGATTATGTATGGCCATTCAAAGGAGGCGCTGCTTCGGGTACGAGCGTAAGCGATATCTATGCGATTTATCCGCTTCCGAGCCAAGTTCTTTTAGTAAATCCTAACCTTCAACAAAATCCGGGTTACTAACCTTTTCGATTATGAAGACTATTATCAAATCACTTAAATGGGCAACCCTTTCGCTTTCTGCGATTGCCATGGTTGCTTGCGAGACCGACACGATTGACCCGTCGGTAATTGCTGCTGCGCCTGCGGGTTCTGCAGAGCTTAATATTACCTCTGCAATAGATCCAATGTATGAGCTAAAGGCCCTTAATTCTACTGAGATTGCTGAGACCATTACTTGGAATACGCCAGCTTTAGATTTTGGGGTGAATACGCCTGTGAATTTTGCGCTTGAAGGGTCGTTTGATCCGAATTTTGAGACGATTCACTTTTATTCAGGTACGATTACTCCAACTGCATCTCAAACTTCTGCGAGTTATTCGATGAAGGTAGGCGATATGCTTGCTATGGCAGAGCTTGGCGGATACGATAACGATCCTGAGACTACCGACAGCAACGGAAACGCTAACAATGCCGGTACGACGTACATGCGAGTGAAAGCCTTTATCGGTGCCTATGCGGCAACCGCTTCGGTATATGCTACTTCGCCTTCAGTTTCCATGAATTTTGAGATCGATGAGAGTACCGGTGCTTCGCGCTCAACTTGGGGTGTAGTAGGTTCGGCTGCTAATAATTGGGGTGCTACTCCTGATCTGCCGTTCTACACTACTTCTTCGGCCAACGTTTTTGTAGCCTATGTGAATCTTAAAGTAGGTGAGATCAAATTCAGAGAGAACAATGCATGGGATAATAACCTAGGTGATAACGATGCCGATGGATCGTTAGAGCCCGGTGGAGCGAATATTGCGATTGCCGAGGCAGGTGATTACAAAATTGTATTCAACCAAAACACCATGAGCTACACGATGGAGCGATACAGTTTAGGTGTTGTTGGATCGGCTTGGAACGATTGGGGCGGAGGTGGCCCAGATGCTAAAATGTTCTACGATAACACAACTGACAGCTTTGTAGTAGGTGTGAAATTACTCGCAGGCGAACTTAAAGTGCGACTCAACAACGATTGGGGTCTAAACTACGGTGCAGACGGACAAAACGGAGCGAACCTTGTCGTTGCAGCTGATGGGTACTACGAAGTGCGTATCAATGTAGCTCAAGGAGGTGTAGTTACCCTTACCGAAAAGCCACTTTGGGGTATCGTAGGTGGTGCGTATAATGATTGGGGCGGAGGTGGCCCAGATGCTACCATGACCGAGGTGAACCCGGGAGTTTGGTTTGCTCAGAACGTAACCTTTATCGATGGAGAATTTAAATTTAGACTCTCTGAAGACTGGGGTACGAACTTGGGTGACAACGACGCTAACGGAACACTAGATGACGGAGGAGCTAACCTTACGGTTACTGCCGGAACCTATGATGTAACTATGGATTTAAATACCAATACCTATAGCTTATTAGCTAAATAAATTTCGAATGAGTAAAGTTGAAGGGGCCCCGCTTGCGGGGCCTTTTTATGAAATGCTATGGCTAGTGTCCTATCTTTAACAGTGTAATCAATCGATCATGCTTAAAAACCAATTTCTGGCTGTTCTCGCTTTTTTAAGTACCCTTGGGGTAGTTGCCCAGGTGCAAACAGCGACCTATCGCTCAGAACCAGTAACCTTCTCTGAAACCACCGAGGTAACCGTTATTGTTTCTGGGGTTGACCTAAGTGCATGGGGAGTGAGTGATGCGTATCTATGGACCTGGTACCAGACTGCCACAGGTGGCGGAGACTCGCCCACCAACGGTACTTGGAACAATTCGAATGAGGCTCAGAAAATGACCAAGCTCGAAAATGGTGATTTGAGTTTTACGTTCACTCCAACCGAGCTTTTTGGAGCAAGCGGAATCACCCGAATTGGGGTGCTTGTCAAGGCTAAAGACGGTAAACCCGCTAATACCGACAAAAAGACCCAAGATCATTTCTTTGATGTGGGTGGTTTTCAATTAGTTCTTACCGCTCCTTCGGCATCGGTAACGGTGCTTGATTCAGCAGGCGAAACGTTAGCCATAGCTGCTGAGGTATCTACCGCGGCTACCCTTACGCTCAAGGCAGGTGATGCAGTGGTTGAGACCCTACAGAATGTTAGCAGTTATCAAAAGACAGTAACGGTTAGTGAAACGACCAAATACACCCTCATTGCCGAGAGCGGACAAGAGAAAGATTCGGTTCAGTTTACCGCGGCTATTCGTCCTGATATCACGCAGGCTGCCATGCCCTCTGGCCTTTTAGACGGCTTTAACTTGCATGCCGATGATAAGACGAAAGCAACCCTTGTATTTCATGCGCCACAAAAGCAGTTTGTGCATATCATTGGTGACTTTAATCAGTGGAGTATTGACGATCGATTTTTGATGAACTATGATACTGATAAAGATCGCTTTTGGCTTACCCTTGATGGGCTTACCCCGGGAGCGAATCATTTGTATCAGTATCTGGTTGAGTTTTCGGTAAATGTGGCCGATCCGTATTCTACCTTAGTGCTAGATGGCTACGGAAACGATCGGTTTATCGATGCAGTGACTTATCCTGATTTGCCTGCCTATCCAGAGGGTCAGACCCACGCCGTAACCGTGCTGAATACCGATGAGCCTGAATATACTTGGCAGGTCACCGATTTTGTCAAGCCAAAGCGCGATGATCTAGTGATTTATGAGCTGCTCATCCGCGATTTTGATTCGCGGCACAGTTTTGATGCGGTGGTCGATCGATTAGATTATTTAAAAGATTTAGGGGTAAATGCTATTGAGCTTATGCCCGTCAATGAATTTGACGGAAACGAAAGTTGGGGTTATAACCCTGCCTTTCATATGGCGCTAGATAAGTACTATGGAACAAAGAACGCTTTTAAGCGCTTGATTGACCAGGCGCATAAGCGAGGCATCGCCGTACTGATCGATGTGGTGTACAACCATGCCAGTGGCCAGCATCCGTATTTTAGAATGTACAATACTAGTGGTGGAAACACCGATGGCGCGCCACTCTCAACCTCGCCTTTCTTTAATGAAACCCCGAAGCACGCCTATAATGTATTCAATGACTTTAACCACCAGCAGCAGGGCGTAAAGGACTATGTGAATCGCACCGTGGCCTATTGGATCGAAGAGTTTAAGATCGATGGTATGCGTTGGGACCTCACCAAAGGGTTTACCCAAAACTGTTCGGAATCTGACGAGGGTTGTACAGGAAGTTTACAGCAAGACCGTGTTGATGTGCTCAAAGCTTATGCCGATACCCAGTGGGCTGTTGACCCTAATTTTTATGTAATCTTTGAACACCTGGGCGTAATTGCAGAAGAATCGCTCTGGGCGAATTACCGCCGTGACGAAGGTAAGGGTATACTGCTGTGGAACAACCTAAATGGCCCTGCTGCAGAGACTACCATGGGTTATGTAAGTAGTTCAGATTTATCGAATACCTCATGGCGCTCGAAAGGCTTTAGCTGGCCTGCGGCTATTTCGTATATGGAGAGTCACGACGAGGAGCGCCTCATGTATAAAAACCTCGAATTCGGAAATGAAACCGCTACCTATTCTACCAAAGATCTCTCGATAGCTTTAGAGCGTTTAGAGGCCGCTGGGATGGTATTTTATTCGGTTCCTGGACCGAAAATGTTGTGGCAGTTCGGCGAGCTCGGCTATGATGTCAGCATTAACGAAAATGGTCGAACAGGTAACAAGCCAATCCGATGGAATTATTTCTCACAAGGCGCTCGCAAAGCGGTCTATACTACCTGGTCGAAGGTCTTTACCTTAAAAACCGAGGAACCTATTTTTGAGACCACCGACTTTAGCACAAGCCTTGGCGGTTCGACCGGAATTAAAAGTGTGACACTAAGAGACACTCAGGCCGAAGAAGGAGCTATTTCAGAAGTGGTAGTTGTTGGAAATTTCTCGATGAGTACCACAACGGTATCAAATGTGTTCTCTAAGGCCGGAACTTGGTATAATCTGTTAGATTTTAATCGAATCCTTGAGGTGAGTTCAACCACCCAAACCCTTACCCTAGCACCGGGTCAGGCCGTTATGTATGCCGATGCACCTTCTTATGTGTTTATCGACCCGAACGATAGTGATGGTGACGGCGTTCTTAACGCCATAGATACGTGCCCTGACACCCCTTTTGGAACCAAGGTAAATTCAAGCGGATGTCCTGAATTCTCGCTGCCAGATAGCTTTTTTACCGTTAGCGCATTTAACGAG
>ENA-OUOG01005245-OUOG01005245.1-marine-metagenome-genome-assembly--contig:-NODE-5245-length-10620-cov-2.753011_pt1 | contig 10620 bp, 11 predicted proteins | sample MGYA00248635_ERZ508505 | MGnify/ENA primary metagenome ERZ508505 (study PRJEB26176, sample SAMN06267871) | marine metagenome | isolation source: Saanich Inlet, British Columbia, Canada | place: Pacific...
TCGAGGATGAGCGTTTGAGCATCGGCGAGGCGTCCGCTTTCGGTGAGCGATTTAATGACAGCCTTCTGCTCCTCGCTGAACTGAATGCCCGATCGGGACAACGCGCTAAGGTTGGCGACCGGGTCGTTGAGCGCCTTGCCCAATTGAATGGACGCGCCCTTAAGGTCACCGTCTAAACGTGTGGCAAGGTCGAGCGCGGCCTGCTGTGTCCTGGCGAACTGCTCGCCGCTGATGTTGGTGAAGGTTAGGAGCTGCGCCGTGGCGTTCTGCAGGATGTCCTCGTCGCCGAACAGTGTTTTGCCTTGAAGGCTTGACGCCATCACCTGCAGTTGCTTGGACGTGTATCCGACTTGGTTGCCGGTGGACTGCAGGCCTGACTCGACCTGCGCGATGGCTTTGGCCTGCACCCTGAACGCCTGCACCGATGTCGCGCCCATGATGGCGAGCGGGGCGGTGATACCCATACTCAAGTCCTTGCCGAGTCGCTTGGTGTTGCGTCCGAAGTTCTTGAGCTTGCGCATGGAGTCGCCGAGCGCCTTGTCGAAGCTCTTAGTGCTCGCCCCAATCGTTACAACCAAATCTCCTAAACGTGCCATCTGTCTCGATTTTCAAGGCGGGCGCGCAGCTCCTCCTTTGATAGTTTAATGCCAGGGTCAGGCTTTTCCCACGGGAACACGCCTAAGTCCTGTGCCTGCAATTTACTGCCTTTCTTCACGTGGGGCATAATGGTGCGCAGCGTTGCCCACCGTGCGCGCTCCCACTCCATGCGCTCGCGGCTTTCGTACGCGTCGAGGTAGCCGAGTGAGGCCATGCGCAGCTCCGCCATTGTGAGGTCGTAAAACGCAGAAGGGGCCAAGCCCATTCGGCCAAGCCCCATCTGCATAACGTCCGCCCAGGTGGCGGGTTCGCTCGATCCGTTCAGGCTTTTTTTTCGCCCGGCACATCCTGCACAAGCAACTCGAATGCGCGCATTACGTGCGAGAGCGTCAAATCCTCAAGCACGTCGAGGAACTGAATCTCCAACTCCTGCCCATCGACCTTTGCGCCTGCTTGCAGACCGCAGTACACGAGGAACCCCGCCGCCTCGCTTGACAGCTTGGACGGGTCGCTCAGGGCGAAGGCGTTGATTTTTGTCTTGCGCTCAAACTTCGCGAGGGCGCCGAGCGTAAACCGCACGGGATACTCAGTGCCTGCAATTTCGATGGTGTCCACCATTACGCGGCGACTGTGTCAGCGATGACGCCCGTGAGCTGGAACGAAGCCGAGTACGTGGCCGTGTCCTCGGTCGAACCTGACAGCTCGAGGCTTGTCAAGATGCCCGAAGCGCCGAGCGAAATCTCGCCCGTGGTCTCGTTGGCCTTTGCCCACTTCAAGGTCAAGGTGCTGCGGTTCTCGTAGGCGCCCCACAAATCGACGACATCCTTGTTAGACGCGTCAATCATGTCAATGAGGCCGTCGCACTGCATCGTTCCGCCGCGCTTGCCTGCGAGGAATTCCGACCAGCCGGCGCTGTCGTTGGTGGTAATCTCGATGGTGTCGAGGGAGAGGGATACGCTGACGCTTTGCGCCGCTGCGATGAGCGTGTCGTCGATGTAGACGCCAAGCTCCGTGCCGTTGAAAATAGCCATTACTTACGTGGTTTGCGGGGTTTGCGAGTTGGGCGAGGGCGGGGTTCGATGGTCTCCTCCTCTGCTTTGGTTTCGGGTTCATCGGCGGGCGCGTCGGTCGGCACGTCGGCAGGCAGTTCGTCGCCCTGCACGTGGCCGCTCGCGATCAACCTCGCGCGGAGTTCGCTGGTGATGCTCGGCTCACTGCCTGCCTCCCAATGCTTCCCCCCGATGGTGATGGGCTTGATGATGGTAACCTTCATGCCGTGCAAGTTACGCAAGTTGGTTAATTCGCGTTTTCGTAATCGTTGATGACCACGTGCCCGCCGAACGCCCGAATGATTGCCCACCACATCACGCGTCCTGATTTGGAAACCAACCGAGCGCCTCCATCTCCTCGAAGGTGCGCACCGTGGTCGTGGACGGCACGATGTTACCGAACGGGAAGGAATGATTCGCGAAGATGTACGATTGCAGGTTCAGCCGCTCCTGCTCGGTCAGTTCCGGAAACAATGCCACAAGCCGTTCAAGCGTTGCCAAGGGATGCACGGGGATGACGTACCCCGTGTCCACTTGCAGCGCGTGCTGCACGCCATCGGGGTGCGCGATGACTCCGAACACCTTGGCGTCCGCTTGGTCAGGCGTTTGGATTTGGCGCGGGCGCGTGATGCAGTACAATTCCCTGCTGATGGCCTCGGCGCGCTGTTGGGAGGTTAGGACGCCTTCGGGGAGAACGATGATGTAGTTCATATCGTGATGCCGTAGAATGTTGCGATGTTGGCTTCGATGGCGGCGCGGTTGGCGGATTGGTCGGAGGTGTAGACGATGACTTCTTGCTGCTTAATGAGTTCGGTAGGTTGGCCGCCGAGCTTTAGGAAGGTCGAATTTACCGTTGTTACGGAGGTCGTCAAATTCTCAAACGTCCCGCCGTTTACTCCGATATTTCGGTCGTCCACAGCACGGGAAATAATCGTAATTAAACCTTGGTCGAAGTCGTCCGCAACGGCCTTTGCCGCAATTCCATCAGCTACGCTCCTCACCACGAGCTGCTGCACGCTCGGCGCGTTCGATTGCAAACGCGTGTACTCGGCGGCGCTCGATGTTGTGCCAAGGTTGAATGTTATATCGGCTTGCGTGGCGGGCCCGCTCTGCACGATAAACACCGAAAGCGGCACGTGCGATATGGCAATGCTGGCCTCCAAAATATCGGTCGTGTCGTAGCTAATTGACGGTTTCGCGTTGTCCAAGTCCACGCCCGTAACGCTGTCGTACACCTTCGGTTGATTTGCCGTCGTCCCCTGCACCAAGTCGTTTCCGTTCCCGCTTTGGTCGTACAGGCGGACGACGAACCCGTCCGTCCCCGCGCAGAACGTAGCCAGTGCCGAGCGGTCGAGCTCGCCGTCCCCGTCGAACCCGATGTCCTGCACCGCGTTGTCCGATGCGCGGCGTACGTTGATAGCCGCGCCTGTGTAGCTTGATCGAAGCAGCCGCGCCGCCGACAATGCAACCGCCGCGCCCGGCACGACGTCGAGCGGCCCCTCGTACGCCGGTGCCTCCACGCGCTTTGACCACACGGTGAGCGGTGCGGCGTTGGTGTTCAGGTACGTTTGAATTGCGGTGATGAGCTCGTCGTGCGTGCTGTCGTCGTCCATCACAACCTCGGTATAGCCCGTGGTGTCTACGTCGCCGAACGAACTGCGCTTGTAGTAGTAGGTGCGGCGCACCACTTCGCCCGCGTTCTTGGCGGTGTCGCTCAGCTTGCGGCGGTAAAACGCGTCGCCGTCGGCTTGTGCGGTGTAGTACGTTTCGACTGTCTCACCGGCAGCAAGCGAAGCGGCGTCTACCTTGGCGGATGCTTCGGCGCGGTAGCGGTCGCGGTAGTGGTCGCCCGGCACGTAAAGCCGAATGAAGATGCGCCCCGTGTTGTGATGCACGCGGGTCACGGATGCAATCGGCAGGGAGTTCGGCGTGGTGGTGAACGTGCCGCCCGCGTTCGCGTAGAGGATGGAGTTCAGCGCGTAGGCCGACGTGTCAATCTTTCGCAGTTCGCCGTACGTCTGCGCGTGGCCATCTGCACCGCCTGCGAGAAGTTCCGACAAGACGCCGACGATGTAAGCCGACGGGCTTGCGTTGTCCCAAAGTTCGACGAGGATGCGGTCGCCCTGAGTGCCTGCGAACTGTACGACGGTGCCCTTGGCAAGTTGGAGCGAGGGCGAGTTGTTGCGGATGGGGATGACGATGCTGCCGACGCCGTCGTTAATCCACGAGTCGGTGGCCTCGTCGTACACGAGCGCTTGGCGATCAAGCGGGTCGTCGATTGTGACGTTGCCCACGTCGTTCAGTTCGTTGATGGCGCCGCCCGCGTCCACCCATTCCACGCCGTCCACGGTGGCGTTCATCGCGAGCACCTGCCCCGTCGTGCCGTACGCGCTCGGGGTGTCGGCGAGGCGCAGGATGGTCAGCAGGTCAATGGGTTGCCCTGTGGCGATTTGCGCGAGGTCGCGGCTGATGCGGACGATGTACTTGGCCGTCATCGCATAGCGGCGGGGCGAATCCATCACGTCCGTGTCGGTGGTGGAATACTGCACGCTGTCCACGTTCACGCCGTTGTACGTGCCACGGATGCGGTCGATGGCCGCGCGGATGGCACTGGCGAGGTCGGAGCAGGTGTCGTAAACGTCGGCGACCGCTGTAATGTCAATGGTGACCTCGTCCAACTTGGCGGGGCCGTCGTTGGTGTCGTCAGGGTCTACGCTGATGACCTCGTAGACGACGAACGGGGTGGGGGCTTCCTGCTCGGCGAGTTCGGGGTAGATGCGCGTACCGCAGATGTCCGTGACGCTCGTGGCGTTGGATAGGAGGTAGTAGATGGCTTTTCCCGCGTTCATTTCTTGGCTCCTTTGGCGATGACTTTCTTGTATTCCTTCTCCAACATCTGCAGGGCGGGGGCTTGTGCGATTTTCTTGGCGCGCTTCATGGCGTCCTTGTTTTTGCCCGGGCCGTAGTTCTGCAGGCCGCTCTCCACCATGCCCGCGAACCAACCGTCCTTTCGGTCAAGTTTGCCAGTGGCGCGGGGGCCGACCCATACGCCCGTCTCGCGGGGGATTTTCCACGCGATGATCGAGCGCTTGAGGGTGCCCGGTTCGATGTCGTAGTTGGGGCCGGGCTTGCCGCCGTCGCGACCGCTACGCCGCACCTTGACGACGTCGTCGGCGTCAATGACCTCGTTGCGCATCGACTTCTGCACAATCTTGGCCACTTTGCGGTGAATCTTCAGCTGCTCCTTCTCGTCCTTCACCGCCTTCATCAGCTCGGCGAACTTGCGTTCAATGCCCTTGGTGTCCGCGCCAATGTTTACGAACCCGCCTTGCGCGACGTTCTTCACGCCCAGTTGGCCGAGGCCGCCCGAGCTGCGGGGGCCGCCCGTTGACATTTGTTTGCCGAGTCCCATTACGTTGTCGTGGTTTCGCAGACGATGACGAGTTCGGCGTTGCGGCCAAGCTCCTCGATGCCCTTGATGTCGTAAGTGCGGGTCGCGTAGGTGACGCGGTCGTCCGCCTTGATGCCTCGCGTGGTGGTGCTGCTCCTGACCTTGAAGTAGAGCGTTTGGCGGGCGATGTCCTGCGAGTTGTTTCCAATGCTTTCGCCGATGCCTGAGGACTTCATCAGTTCCGCCCACACGGTGGTGAGTGTCGCCCAAGTAGCGACGCGCTCGCCGTAGCCGTTGGTGGCGTAGGTGGCGCGGTCGATGGTGATGCGCCGATCGAGTTTGCCGATTATCATAACGCTCGGAATTGACTGACCATGTGGTAGATACCCATCGGCTTCTCAATCAGCTTGGCAGGGGTCGCGGCCATGCGGTGCTCGTAGAGGTGGGCGGCGTAGTTCTTGACGGCGAGCAGAAGCAACTCGGGCACGTTGTCGGTAGTGTAGCCGCCCGACATGACCACCTTAACGGGGTGGTATCGGTCGGCGACGAGCGACGGTGCGCCTTGGAACCAAACGCGGGGCTGCGAACTGGCGACGTCCACGGTGTACTTCGACGCGTCGAGGGTCGAGTAGTCGGTTGCGCCCGTGGCGATGATTTGCACGTTGGTGACACTGTCGATTTGTCCCACCATCAGCCGCCCGTTGTAATAGCCGTCGAGGTACGCGGTGATGGCCTGCGTGCCGAAATACACCGAGCAATAACTCTGCACCCACTCGAATGCAGCAGCGCGGACGGCGGCCACGATGGCGTCGTCGTCGTCGTGGTCGATGCGCAGCCAAAGCTTGAGGTCGGCGGTGGGGATGAAGGTGGCGAAGTCGATGCCGCCTGCGTTGGAGATGATCATGCCCCGAATTTACGACACGCCCAAAAACAGAAAGGGCCGCCCGTAGGCAGCCCCTTCCGTGTCGGGTGGTCGTCCAATTAGGTCAACGCGTTCGCCTTGCAGATGGCGCCCGCCTGACGGATAGCAAAGTCGTACCAGCGCGAAAGCACCAATTCGACCTGACCTTCGCGCGAGTAGGTGGCGCGGTTGATTTCGAGGTCGAGGCCGCCGAAGTAGGCGAGGATGGTGGCTTGCGTGAAGTTGCCAAACAGCATCACACCCGCGTCGGTCGTCGTGTCGGCGAGTTTGCCGTCGGCGAGGTGCGGGGTGGCAATGGCACGGCGGTCGTTGAACTGTCCACCGTCCCACAGCGCGTTCACGCCCGTGACGCGGACTTCTGCTTGAGACAACTGCCAAGCGAGCGGGGACATGACGTACACGCCATTCGTGTGGTCGCCGCCTGCGCTCATGACGTTCTTGATCATCGCGTTGGCGATGGCTGCGCTCAGGGCGGTGTCGCCGCTCGTCACCTCGGTGATGGACGCGCCTGCAAACGTCGCGAGGCCGGTCTTGTCCATGTCAGCGATGAGGCCGCGGTTGAGTTCGCCGAGGATGAAGTTCGCAACGCCGTCGCCGCCTTGGAGCAAGAGCTGCTTGCTGTATTTCGTGTAGTAACCGGCTTTCTTCGCGGTGAGCGTCACCTCGTCGAGTTCCATGCCGGACGCAGCGACTGCGGTCACCTCACCGACTGCCGTGTCAAGCGTCGGGTTGACGGACGTGCGGGGGAGCTTCATGTTTTCCATCGCGCCGTCGATGATGGTGGCGCCGATTGACTCCAACACGCTCGGAGCCTGCAGGCCTTCGATGAACGCGGGAACCTGCGTACCTACGAACCCGCTGCCGTCGCCCGTGGCGGTCGATTGGAAGTTGTCGGCAGCACCTGCCCGGAAGTGCCCAGCCCGCAACACCTTCATCGGGATGCTGATGTCGCCGCTCAGTTCCACCTTCATGTCGTTCGCCTCGTTGCGAGCCTCCTGCTGGAACTCCGCTTCGATGCCTTCGAGCGGACGGTCTGCGAGGCGCGTTTTGATGGCGTTCGACAAGCTGAACCGCTTGCTCAGTTTGCCCAACTCGCGAGCCTCGGCGCGGGGCGTGCCCGCACCCACTGCCGTGGCGCGGGCTTGCATTTGGTCGAGCCGCTCTTGGTGTTGAATCTTCTCGTTGAGGCGTTGAACCTCATCGAACAGGAAGTCAGACCGCTGCTGCTCGGCCTCGGTCATGGTGCGGCCTTCCGCCTCGGTGGAGTTCACGAGGGCTTCGTATTCCTCGACGTTTTTGGCGCGTTGCGCCTGGAGTTCTCGCAAGTTCATAGTTGCGTGGGGTTTGGGGGTTTCACTTTTTGTTGGCGGCAAATTACGCACTTCTGCAATTTCGCTCGTTTCGGGCGTGTCGGCGGGTGCGTCGGCGGGCGGTTGGGGCGTTCCGAACTTGGAGCGGGCCACGATGGAAGCACCTTCGTATGCGGGGTAAGTGACCGCTGCGATGTCGTACAGGTCGCGGACTTCGAGGATGGTGCGGGTCTGCGTTTCCTCATTCCACTCCTCGCGGGCAACGGTGAACGCAAAACTCATCTGGTCGATGTCGCCTCGCTTGATCATCGCGTACGTATCGCGCCCGAGCTGCGTGTCCACGAGGGTAGATTCGTGGCGCAGTCCCTGTTCGTCCACACTGAGCGTGATGGTTCCGTTTTTCGTGCGAGCAAGTGGGACGCCGTCGTGGTTAATCAGGAACCGGACGTCGGGCGCGTTGGCGAGGACGCGGTCGAATGCGCCCGGGGCGATGACCTCGTTGTATTCGCCCATCCAGTCGCGGATGACCGTGGATTGGTTGAACACGGATGCGTATCCTTCGACGCGCAGTTCGTCGGCGGTGTCGGCCACACGCGAGTGCACCGTCCGCAGTTCGACCTCCTCGCCGAATTTAGCCCTCAGTTGGGTTGTCAGTTGGTTGTTCTTGTCCATTGTCGGTTAATTTTTGACTCCATTCGTCCACGTAATTGAGGCCCATTTGGTTCGATTGGAACAAATGAACGTCGCCGCCATCGACGGGGTTCATGCCCAATTTCGAGCGGACTTCGTTGGGCGACATCACGGAATTGCGGACGAGCCGGTCGAAGTAGTCGGCGCGGGTCTTCATGTCTGCCTTGTAGAGGCCTTCTAGATCGAACTTGAAGTACATCGTCTCGCGTTCGTCTGCGAGCAGAATCTGATGGGTGAGCACCTGCTCGGCCAACTCTGTCCAGGGCATAATCGTGTGCTGGCCGAACATCAGCTGTTGATGCTCGAAATTGCTGTATTTGATACCCGAATCGACGTAAATGAGCGCGGGAGGGACTCCGAACATTCGGCAAACCTCCTCGTTTTGAAACTTCCGAGTGCCCAAAAACTGCGCTTCCTCGGCTGTGATTGCGACGCGTGAATACCTGACGCCGAACGGGGTGAAGACGGTGTTAGTGCCGCTTTCACGCTGCTCTCGGAGGCTTTCCTGCAGGTTCTTAGCCTTCTCAGCGGGAAGCGGGGCGTCTGCCGACAGAATGCCGCTGACCTGTCCGCCGTCCTTGAAGTATCGGCTGCCGTAATCCTGCGCGGCCTTTGTCAAACCGAGGTTGTCCCGGTGGGCGAGGATGGGCGAGGTGCGGTAGAGCGACGGGATTTCGAGGATGTTTTCCTGCCGGATTGGGCCGAGTTTGGGATGCGAGTAGTAGCGTTCCGCGCCGTTGACGTGGAGGGTGGAGTCGTTGTTGTTCAGGACGTGCATCGCCACCACGCGGCCTGCGTTGTCGGTTTCAAGGTAGGCGAGGCCGACGCCGCGCCAGACAGCGTTTGCGAATAGCGTTTGCCAGAACTCGAATGCGCTTTCGTAGGCGTTCGGGCGCATCTGCACGAGGTAGCGCGATGAGTGGTTTGCCTTGACCGTGTTGCGCCCTCGGGTGGTGTAGATATCAAGGGCGAGGGAGGCCATCGTGCGGCTGATCAAGTTCACCGCAGCGTATGCCGAGGAGATGGTCAGCGCGGTGTCCTCTGTGATGGGGACGCCGCTGATGGATTGCCCGCTGATGACGAAGCTCTGCGCGGTGGGCGCGGTGTCGAATGCGCCGGGGTGTCGGCGTTTTTCGAGTCCTAAAATGCGCTGTGCAGCGCGTTGGATGGCGTTGGGCATATCGCGAAGGTATCAAAAGGTGAAAATATGGGCATCCGAAAGGTCAACGTCCGCGCCGCTCTTCATGTGCTCGCCGATGGCCATGACGAGGGCCACGACGGGGTCAATTTTGCCGCCGCTCTTGGCTTTGTCGGCCTTGATGTTGCCCGCGGGGTCGGTTTTGATGGCCACATTGGACAGTGCCCAGCGTAAAATGGGGTCGCCATCGTGCCAAATTCGCCCCTGCCGAGCGAGAAGTTCGAGTTGTTTGGTGGGGGCTGACATCGAAACGAAGCCCTGCCCGAATGGCACGAGCGGTGCGCCGTCATCGACCAAATCGATGGCTATTTGGGTGGAATTGAAGCGGTCAAACGCGATTTTTTGGACGGAATTGAGCTGCATAATGCACTCGGGAGAACTCTGCTGCGTGCCGTTCACCGTGGTGACGCCCGTGATGACGCGCCGAATGGACGCGTAATCGGTGACATTTCCGTCCGTGATATGGGCGTTTGGCATGTTGGCGAGGTGGCGGTATGGGTGCGCAGGGTTGGACATCAGCACCTCACGGACGGTGTCGGAGGGCATGAAGTAGTGCCCGCGCACGAAATATCCGCCGTCGTATGGCCACACTTGCACTAGGGCGGTCATGTCGCTGATGCTCGCAAGGTCAAGGCCGAGCCAGCACGGGCCGTCGGTGATATGTTCGGCAACCTCGCCGCGCATCCACACCTCGTCGCTGATCCAAGTTTCGGCAGCGTGGACTTGCATATTGAGGCGTTTTGTCTTGAATTCCACTTCCTTGCTGCCGCCTTGGTTGAGCGCCTGCGTGAACTCCCGCCGCATCTCGTCGATGCTCATGGCGTCGTGCAGCGAGGGGTTCGCCTTCACCCACGCGTCCTCGTCCTTCCAATCGTCGCCCTCGTCGAGTTCGTAGATGAGCGCGAACTGCGCGTCGTCCTGCACCGTGCCGTCGAGCACCTTGCGGCAGTACGTTTTCAGCTCGGTGAGCGGGCCGTTGAGGTTGAATCCCTCCGTGGTGATGGTCAGGTGCAGCGCGTTGGGGCGTTGGCCTTGGGAGGATTTCAGGACGTTGAAGACGTGGTCGTTGGGGTGGGCGTGGTATTCGTCGATGACGGCAAGGTGGGTGTTCAGGCCGTCGAGCGAGTCGTGGTTTGCGCCGAGATAGGTGAGCTGCCCGCCGCCCTTTTTCGGCTTGATTTCGGTGGAATGCACCTTCAGGTACTGCCTCACAATGGCGGACGCCTTGCCCATGTTTGCGCAGTCGCGGAATGCGATGCGGGACTGGTCGCGCTTGGTCGCGGCATAGTACACCTCGGGTGACGGTTCGCGGTCGAACGTCATCATCAGGAGGCCGATGCCCGCCGCGAGGGTGGTCTTGCCGTTTTTGCGGGCGATCAAGATGAGCGCGTAGTGGAACCTGCGCGTGCCGTCTGCGTTGTACCATCCAAACAAATTCCAAACGGCGAACTGCTGCCAGGGCA
>ENA-OUOG01005253-OUOG01005253.1-marine-metagenome-genome-assembly--contig:-NODE-5253-length-10600-cov-4.500808_pt1 | contig 10600 bp, 11 predicted proteins | sample MGYA00248635_ERZ508505 | MGnify/ENA primary metagenome ERZ508505 (study PRJEB26176, sample SAMN06267871) | marine metagenome | isolation source: Saanich Inlet, British Columbia, Canada | place: Pacific...
GTAGAGCCGAAAAATGGTGGCTATGGCGGGACTTGAACCTGCGACCCCAGCATTATGAGCGCGCCGGACCAAAAATAGATCCCATTAAAAACAATGTGTTAATGACTTAAAACTGCTTTGTAGTATAGAAGTAGTAAAGTTAGTTGCTTCACTAATTTTCAATTACAGAACCAAACAGTGTGTTTGAACACAGTTCTCGCGGTATGGATCGGGGCGTTCGCACCCCCGACACGAGGGTTTTCAATGGTGTGTTGCAAAATTAAATGAATAAAGTCAATGGCTTATAAATCTAAAATGTGGGTGTGCTACAAAGTGTGCGACTACTATTTTCAATAATACAGAGAACTCCGCTTAGGCGTGCCGAATTGATTTTCAGAGATAAAAATCTGGCTGAGAGGCTTTATTCACAAACAAATATCAGTCGTTTGTTCGCGCGATTAGATATTGACCAAAATGTATCAGGTAATATCGCTGACAAAGGGAAGGGCTCTCCATTGCCGCTGTTAATGGTCACAAGAATGGATTTACCATTTCTATAGTTGAGTGAGTACGTTTCGTTCGAAATGTGCTCGATCGACATAAGCACTACCCCAGCTTCGTTGATCAATTGACCAGAGATATGTGTGAAACTCATCTTAAATTGATTTATGCGGGTGCAAACTACCCCTTCTGCAATCGGTGAAGCAGCGATGCTGCCAGACATGAAATATATGCAGAACGTTGTTGCTACCCATTTAAAGTTCATTCTAGAGGGTCCGAGTCTTTTCATTCCGTGAAGCCCTAGTTTACTGTATGGACCAACGGTAAGGAAAATGTATGGATCAAGAGTTTGTGAAAGTGGGTCGAAATGAGCCTTGCCCATGTGGGAGCGGGCTTCGTTTCAAGATGTGTCACGGAAGCCTATCTGATAACCAGTCACCCAGAGAAACCAACAATATCTCGCTAGAGAACGAGGTGATCGGGTTCGCGCCTCTGATTCGCCAACTCTTTAACAAAAACACCTGGTCGAAGGATTTATTCATTGACCAAATTATTCCTCAGATAGCTGATTGCGTAGGCTACATTAGTTACTTGCCACCCGAACGAAAGGGAATACATTTGGGTCAAGGTTTAATGCACTTGAGGAGGGTCTTGCTGAATATCGAGAATGATGTGAATGAGTCATCTTTTGCCTCATGGGCTCAAGAAAATCTGAAGGTTCTTATGGTCGTCGACGCGCACATTGCATATAACGCGATTAACTTGAATACGAGTTACCAGGTATCGTCTGAAAGAGCTGCGCAAATGATTACCGAGTATGTACTTGGGTCCCGTCTGGATAAAGCCCTCAACGAGTCTAAAGATGGTGATCCTGAGATGTCTTTGGGCATCGATTTTATCGAGCATGTTGTCGCTGAAATCGTGGATTAGATATGAGCAGATTGAATTTTCGAGATATCTTCAGATATGTAACTTTAGCTTTGGTAATGCTATGGAATCCCTCAGCTTCTGCTTTGGATATAACGGTTTCAGGAACGCGATTTTTTGGAGGGGGGAATGAGATCCCTGTGGGTTGTTTCGCGCAGCTAAAAACTGAATTGAATGGTGATAATTCGGTCGCTTCGGTATATATCAGTCGGCCAACCCTCAGAGGGTGTATGGATGCTAATCATCCTTATCCAGGGGGTGACGAGTCTCAGGTCTCAATTCAGGCCGTGAGTCAACTGGGATCTAATCTATACGGTATCAAGATCTGTGAACGTGTCGATGGGAGCATTGGCAGTTATTGTGATCAGATTTTGATTCGGTTTTCTGAACGTGAATACAGAGTCGGAGTTAAATCTTTAAAAGTCCTAACTCTCGATAAACTTGGAGACTGGATCGAATAGTTATGGAAATAAGATTAGAATGTGCCAGTCCGTCATGCAGGAACTTGTGCATACCTGAACTTCTTGTTGAATGCCCTATATGCGATACACCACTAATAGAAGAGCTGCTAGCGGTCCATGCATGCGCCCGGCACGAGAATACCTTTTATCGAATGCCTTTTGGCTATAGAAACTCGTATACCGCAGAAGGGAAACCGAAGGACTCTCTCAATTACCACAGCACAATGTATCAGCTTTGTTTTGCTGAGCTGGCAAATGATATTTACTCGAGTTGCGAACGAGCGCACGACAATACACTGGAAGTCATCACCGCTTATTACCATCAGTCACTCGAGTTAATAAGTAACGAGTTTGAATCAGACTTCACAAGAGCTTGTATATGGTTACCTCAATGGTTATACACAGCCAGTTTAAACCACTTTCCTAGTGGGGAGGATTCCGGAAAGGAGACTGCTGCTCGCGCTGTTGCATTAGCTCAAGCGATATCAAATTATATGCTGAATACCGCTAATGAATCTGGTTATGAAGTCTCAGAAAATCAGAAAATAAGCGTACCGCACCTCTTTGATTTGCGACAAACTTATATACAGTTGGCGATCAGTGGGGAACTATCTACTTGCAATAGTTTAAGTCTACTATCGTCCAATCCTCTCATAGATTTATGCTTGGAAATGCTTGCGTATCGCGACGAATCGATAGGTAATGCCTTTGACTTCTACTTAACTGTGAAGCGTAATCTGCAATAGCAAGCGAGCACCGCGCAGCTTACGGAGCATCCTCACAGTACTTCACCGAAATTAACTAGCTTCGTTCTAGCGAGTCTTGTTAGGTGACGTAGCAGCCAGAAACTCCTTGATTAAACCATACCGATCGTCGTCACCTCGATCGGTCGAGATACCCTGTCGAGACACTGTTCCATCAAAGATGCTTTGAGACGAGTCAGAGATTGCTCTTTGGCTGGCCCACAGATTTCTGTACTGAGGGAGCATCATAGTATCCGCCGCTAGCTTATTTTGCTGGCCGGGTCTCCAGGTTATAAGAAAGACCGATTCTTTGTTGACTCGTGATGAAAGATACGAATAAACAGGGCTGACGAAGCCTTGATAAGCGAAGTCAGTGATTGTCACATCATGTCCATTTTCATTGACATAAGTCAGAACAATCTTGTTGCTATCTTCGGCTTTTTGAACTTTCTTAACGTAGGCTTTAATTCCGACGTTCATATAATTACTGCCGGTTTTGGACTGCCATACGGCGGTAACTTGTCGCGCTGGTTCGTAATCGATTATTTCAGCCTCAGGTTGAGCATTTAGTTGCTCGATTGCAGACTGGAGATCAGCGATGTGCTTGTGCTGGTTTGAAATTACAGTTGCTTGGGTTGAAATGGTTCCCTGTAGTTCAACAGTCTCATTCTCTTTCTCTGCAAGGGCGGCCAGAGCTTCAGCCTTTGTTTCTTCAGCTTTTTCAGCTTGTAGTGTGGCCCTAAGCGCTACGGCTACTGCATCATCTAATGCTGAGCCCAATTCAGAAATCTTCTCTTGAGAAGCAATGTCTCGCTTGTCATAAATCTTCTGCATTAGGACCGCAGGAGATACACCTGGGTTATCAGTGAAAGCCTGATGCATTTCTGTAGCAACGATATCTACTGGAAATGGAGTTCCATCAATGGCCGTATCAACCAATGGATCTGTGTAGCTCTTGTGAGCATCAGGATGCTGAGATTCTGGCCAGAATGAAATTAAGCGAAACTTGCTTTCAGCGTTGGGTCCGGCAATTACAACGATGTTGTTATATTCAGTGCCATTGATCTTGATTTTTCCAAGAAAAGATAAGTTGTCTCTATGTGCAACTACTTCAGGGTAGGGCTCGACTTCGACATCAATAAAAATCTTTTCGTCGTTTGGGTCGAGTTTTTTGCCTAGCCTTAAGGCTGCTGTGTAAATGACCTTCCAAAAGCGCCTATTGATAGCTCTCTCATCAGACTCTTTGTTGTACCAAGTTTTGTGTATCGTAAAACTAGTTTGAATCATGTTGAGTCCATTCGCTCGCATGGGTATAGAGATGCTTCGTCTCTCTGCTGACGTTGGTTGGTTTCATTTTCCTATTTCCCAGAGATTAAAGGGCTTGGTCATTCGCAAATTTTTTCCTCTTGCAAGCTGCCTCTAATTCTAATGCGTCCATGTATCGGTTAGATCCTATCGTCGACCTTACTCGATTGAATGTTTGTTACGCTATCAAATGTCCTTAAAACTGGGTCCGTACCATTAAACCAGTTGCATTAGAGGTGATATCAGATCGATACCTGATATCAAAGTGAGCGCTGCGGCCCAGATCATTAGAATAAATTGTTGCGTCTCTATGCGTTTAAAACGCTTGTCTATGAGCTGACTGGTCGTTGCGAGCTCTTTATACAGGTGGGTGACTGCTTTTTTGCCGTCTATAGCAAGGGCATCATATTTCGCGTTTAGCCAATCGGCGAGTTCTGCAAATTGAGTATTGATGGCACTCTCAGTGACTTTACTGACTGCGATCCCAGAAACTAAGTTAGCCCCAGTCTGGAAAAAATCTCGTCTATTCATAACATTTCTTCTTTTATTGCCAAGTAGCCATGTTGTACGGTTATTGAACGCTTTCTTCGTTCGAGATTACTTTATTTTGTCCAACTTTGTCATGTACCCGGTTACTAAAGGCACGACTCTGGTTCATACCAAAACCGGAGAAGAGTTCACTTTTGTAGAGAAAACTGAGTTTGGAGTCAAAGCGAAGACAAGAATGAACAAAATCATAAAATTTAGTCCAGAAGAAGAAAAAAGACTGGAAGTATTACCGCAGTGGATACGGGAACAGCCGAAATCAGGCACTATTCTTCGCAACACAAAAACTGGAGAGGAATTAGGTTTCGTATATCAGACGTTAAACGGTTTGATTACTTGGCATAGACGAGATGATGGCTATGTGTATCGCCTGACCCCAATCGAAAATCCTGATGACTGGGAAGTGACCGACGAGGATCTAGATTCTCGTCATAAAGCCCTTGTTGCGGAATCAGTAAAACAAAGAGAGCTGGAAGCTGAGAAATATCAAGCTGAAAGGGAAGCCTTACTGAAACGCGAGCGAGAATTAGTAGCGGCAAAGCAAAAAGAAGTAGAGCGCAAGCGACAAGAAGAAGAGGCCACAAGACTAGAGGAGGAGAGGAAAGAAAAAGAGCGGCTGAGATTAATTGAACTCAAAAAACAGGAGAAATCGAAAATTTGGGCTGGTTTTAATGAAGATTTTCCTTCCGCTTACCAACTTTCAAATCTCATTGTTGACGATGAATTTGACGAACTTGCCGCTGCCTTTGTGATCGAGTGGTTCAAGGTTAACCATCCCGACCAATTACCTCCGGATCTAGATCAAGCTAAGGCCATCGCTTCAACCAATTCATCAACCCTACTAGTTGCACGTGCCGGTTCAGGTAAAACATCGACGATAGTTAGACGGATGGTCTTTTGGATTCGGCTATGCGAGGTTGATATTAATGAAATATTGGTGCTGGCATTCAATAAAAAGGCCGCGACCGAGGTGGAAGAGCGCTACCGTGCTTTCATGCACTTAGATGACGATGCACCAGTACCACATATTATGACTCTTCATGCGATGGCTCGTGCTTTCTCGCCGGAAATCGATGTCGGGATCAATTCAGCAGAAGTTCTGCAGGGAACTCTGTTAGATCTGATTAAGGAAGATGCTTATTTCGAACAATTTCGGACAGTTATGCGGTCCTACTTCAGTGCCGATCTTAAGTTTTTTGAAGAAAATCGACTCGATCTACCGAACGCCGAAGCACTAAAAATTCGACGTGGAAACGTGGATATTGCACTTGCCGGACATGAGACTAAGTCATTCGGCGAGCACCTTATAGCAAATCTATTATTCGAATACGGCATTCCTTATACGTACGAGAAACTCTGGCACTGGGGTGGCAGGCCATATTCACCGGATTTCACAATTTATCTTAGTAACGGTGGTCGTGTGGTTGTCGAGTACTTTGGAATGGCGGCTGACAACAACAACAAAGAGTATATCGACCAAATCGGTAAGAAGCGCGAGTATTTCGCACAACGTGAAGACTCGAAACTCTTTGAGTACTACCCCCACGATATCACTGAGAACGGTCCCGAAGCGTTTAAACAGAAGATAATTCAAGACCTCGAAAAGATAGGCTTTTCTCTACAAAAATTGACGGATGAAGAAGTCTGGAAACGAATCGAGGATAGGGCTCTCGCCGAGTTTACTGAAGTGTCGGTAACTCTAATTGGAAGATTCAGGAAGGCTGGCCTTACGCCCGATAATGTAGATTTCAAGTTGGCGTCATACATGGACTCTTTCGATAATGAAACTATGTTTCTACGCATCGTTAATGAAGCATATAGACGCTATCTAAACACTTTGGCGATGAATGGGGCCGACGATTTTGATGGCTTTATGGAGAGGGCTTCAGATGCTCTTCGCTCAGGTATATCTAAGTTCGAACGAAAGAGTGGCATTTGCAACATCAAAAACCTCAAGCAGATCTACATCGATGAGTTCCAAGATTTCTCGCGTCTTTTTGCAGAGATGCTAGACGCCACGTTGAAGGTCACCGAAAAAACGAAGCTATTTTGTGTAGGCGATAATTGGCAAGCAATTAACGGGTTTGCTGGGAGCGACCTAAGGTTTTTCGAAAGCTTTGAAGCAAGTTATTCCGATTCGGTCCGGCTGATCAGCGCCAAAAATTATCGCTCGTGCTCGTTAGTCGTGAATCTTGGTAATGCCTTGATGCAAGGTTCGGGAGCACCCGCAACAGTCGGCAACGCGAATATCGGTCAGGGTCTTGTAAACACCATTGATTTGTCTGACCTAGATTTATCCCCTGCCGAGAAGGATAGATTCGGAGACGACGACTTACTTGCTCTTGTCTTGAAGATATTTGGCGATGTAATTCAAAAGGAAGGTGATCTGGTTTTGTTGTCTAGAACTAAAAACGTACCAAGTGCATTTGGTTACGCTTCAGATAATGGATATGTCAGAACCCTTGACGGATTTTTAAAAAGAATTCGGAAGTTTATTCCGGAAGAACTACACCATCGCATAAAGATATCAACTGCGCATGGCTTTAAGGGGCTTGAGGCACATACAGTAGTGGTCATAGATGCATTCAAACGTCGTTATCCGTTACTACACCCGCGGCTTAAGTTTGTTAGGTTTTCTGGCTTAACCGAAGATCTGCAAATAGCTGAAGATCGGCGGTTATTCTATGTCGCTGTTACAAGAGCGAAGCATCAACTATTTTTAATTACTGATTCACGTCGCCCTTGCGATTTTCTTGAGATGAATCCGCTCACCAACCAAATACCTCGACTTAATCTCGAAAAATTACCTCAGTGGCATTCTGAGTCTCCAAATGCATTGATTGTTCTCTCGAATATTGCGAATTACTCGGGAACCTTCGATGTAAAAGATGAAATTAAAGCGAGTGGTTACAGATGGAGCAATTCGAGTAATCCGCTGAACCAAGGCTGGTTTAAAAAAGTCGAGAAAGCTCAGTTTAAAATTGAGTCAATAGAGACAGAGGTGTGGTTTCGACTTGCAGATGGCATCAAGGTAAGAGTAGTAGACTCGGGATCCAATGAAGTAATAGATGAACGTAACATCTATAACGGCGTTTGGAAGACTTGATGTGTTCTCTCCTGTATTCGATCTGAATATGGTTGAGATTTTAAGATTGAGACTATTAGGTTGGCTGGTTCGTCAGACTCAGGTGTTATTGCCACACATTCGGCTACTGACTCTGAGGGCTACAGATATGTAGCAATGCAGAGTCAATGCTCTGGTTTGAAGGGAAAAGTAACGCATGAAGTTGATGTGCAGATGCCTAAAATGTGAAACCTTGGTATCGAATTCAATCTTCCGGTCGTTCACGCTAAAAACAGGATGTTACTGCGGGACCGTCAGTCTAAGAAACTCGCTGACAACCTTTCGCATGAGTTAGAAGCAGGAACGTATTAGATGACTAAGCAATATCCGATTCCAATGAATGAGGTCACAGATGATTTTGTTCGTTGCTGGCAAGCAGCAGGACAATACCTGCAGTCTCAGATCGACGATGGAGCACTGCACTTTTTTCGTGCAAATCTGATCCCCCCTTTTCTGGAACATCTTTCCTTTCGGTTAGGTAACCAGATCTTCTTTATTCACGTTACTGATGACCAAGGGGAACTCCAAAAACCGTCAACACTTGAAGCAACGTTTACTGCTGCAGAGATGGGTAAGGGCATCCCTTGCCAGATGGTGATGCAAAGATCTACAACTGGATGGGTGCCAAAGTTTGGAGGATGGGGATTAACCCATGCTGAGACTGGTGAATCTGTCTCACCGTTAGAACTGGTTTCTGATGAGCTAATTGAGATGTCGGACTGGGAGTTACAGGACTTCGCAATACAAATCGTGAGAGACCACCTTGAGAAAGAAGGTTGTCAGATCGATTCGACTGTATCCGATACGAATATTGACCCTCAGATTTGGTTTAAGGGGTCTGATGGAGAACTAAGTTACGCTGTGGTTCGGGGCGTCCGATATCCTGAAAAGGAAGCAAATCTGCCTCATAACATCGAGGGAATTATGGATTACTGTGCGCAAAAAACTAAGTCTGGATACTTCGGTTCGGTGGCAGTTGCTAATGCAAATGAAGCATTTGACCCTGATGGTGGAGGGATGCCTCTATGGCGAGGGCATGGTCTTATGGTCGGGTTTCAAAGGCTGATGCCATTAAGTCAGGCCAACCTAAATTAGCGACTAAGCCATAATCCAAAGGTGGTAAAAGTGACTGTGGATTTTTCAAAAATAGATCGACTGGTTTCAGATTTCGAGTCGGGACTTTCTGTCGATACTTTGCTGACTGAGCTTAATGATGACAAAGAGCTCGGTTGGGAATTAGGGTACGAGCTTTTTGATTTCGATTTTTATTTTGTGGTTCACGAAAGTTCTGTGTTTGTGACCGATGATGATATCGAGGATTATTTTGAGACCAGCTACCTGCTCCAATTACGAGACGATCAAATTCTTGAGTTTGTGAACTCACAAATAGAAAGTTGCATTGAGGGTGGTGATGCACCTGCGGTGAATTTCTGTGAAATTGGTAGCTCGTGTATTTCTGCTATTGGAGAGGTGAGAGGGCAGGCAGGTATTGAGTTTGTTGATATCGATATCACCAAAACTCGATCTGACCGGTTCAAGAAATTGCTCGATCAGGGATGTTTGTTTTTGCCGAATGAGCACTTTGTTATCGATGAGAATTTGCTTATTGAGAAATACCAAAAATTCATCCGCAACCGGCTAAATCAAGGAACTAAGTAGATGCCATTAGAGCGCCCACAAGAACTCTTTGCAGAGTTTCAGAGTGATGTTGGCACTTTAGTCATATGTAGTGATGCCGGCAGGTCTTTTTTGTATATAGATGCTATATCAAACGACTTTACTGCTTTAGAGCAGTGACTCGTTGTTTTTCAGATGTAAGCGATGAAAGTATTCTCTGTTGAATTCGGGTACGAAGTTAGGAGTATCGAATTGACTGATTCAGATTGGGAGTCGATCCAAAACGGAGACAACTATTTTGGGGAAGTTCAAGAAGCATATGAAGGTGAAACGATTACGTATTATTGGGAATTCAACCCGAGGAGTTCTAAAGGAAATATCGTTAGTGTTACATACGATGATGGAGGAACGGGCTTTGTGGGTCCGATAGAGGACGGATGGATTCCCGAAAGTTGAACAGAGACTGATATGGCAGAAAAATTTGTTCTTTTTGAAAAAGAAGAGTCGACTATGGTGTCAACTTGGACTGAGGGCTTATATTGCTCGATATTAAAAGATGGGACACTTTCGCTGCGTCTGAATAATTTCTCATGGGAGTATGGATCACAGTGGTCTTTAGCGGTTCGCCGTATTAAAACGCCTAAGCAGTTTATCAACGCTTTTAATTCAGAAGAGTTCTTTGGTATTTCTGAGAGATGGGATCTTGTCGATATGCTGCCAGAGCTTTTTGTGCGACTACCTAAGTTCGCCCTAGCCACATGGATTTTGTACGATATTTTGTACGAGTCCGGTGACGAGTCAGACGAAGAGTTTTTTTATCGCTCTCAGTTTCACCTGCTGGAATCAAGTTTCGACCTGCCGAGTGACATAAATTCTGCCTTGCTTGTATTTATCTCGGTGTTTGAGTACTGCAAAAAGCATTTCTGCGAAGAAGGTGCACTTCCAGAAGAAGCTCATTCAGTGGGTGCTCTTAATATTATTTTTCCTAAAGTGGCCAAAAGAACTATTCCTGAGTTGATCTCATTCCAAGTCGAACAAAATATTAAGTCATGGGTAATGCAGTCAAAGTGGGAACATGATGTAAAGCCATCTCTCAACAGTGGTTTTCATAAACCCTGGTTCCATTCACAACTTTTGGACTACTGCAGAGAGTATTTGTCTACCAAAGGCGAACTGCCTAAGGGCAAGCACAGAGTCCAAAATATCGAGGTACAGTTTCCTCTTTAGTCGTTATTTAGCACCTCCGACATGCGCTCGTCCTATGATCATTAAATCAAATCTACTGCATCTCTAAGCATGTCGTCATTTACATCGATGTATCTCTGCGTCACCGAAATATTTCGATGTCCAGCTAGGCTTGCCAGCACTCGGACCCCAACGCCTTTTTGCGCCAGAGA
>ENA-OUOG01005254-OUOG01005254.1-marine-metagenome-genome-assembly--contig:-NODE-5254-length-10599-cov-5.924349_pt1 | contig 10599 bp, 7 predicted proteins | sample MGYA00248635_ERZ508505 | MGnify/ENA primary metagenome ERZ508505 (study PRJEB26176, sample SAMN06267871) | marine metagenome | isolation source: Saanich Inlet, British Columbia, Canada | place: Pacific...
GCGTGAAGTGAGATGACGTCATTTACATTTCGTACATCAGTCACATCCAGACTGGCATAGGTGTACCCCTTTTTTATAGGATATCGATTGGCTCCTCTAGCTGTAGCAATGAGTTCTACATTATTTTCTTTCAGGTAAAGATCTAGTAGTTTTTGGCCGAGGAGGCCATTGCTCCCTGTTATGAGTACTTTTTTCATTTGAAGTTCAAAAATGGATAGTTTTTTTGTAGTGTTTTTAGTTTTTCGCTGACATGCATTTTATGCAGTTCAGCGGAATGTATAGGTCTATGAGCTGCGAGTTGAGTGTATTTTTTTACGTCTTCCACTATTTGTAGGGTCTCCTTGGAAAAATAGGTTTCACAAAAACGATCCCAAATGTATTCCTCCGCCTGCTCGGTTGGGTGTGTCATGTCCGCTTTAGCAAAGCGATAGTCCCGTAGCTCATCCATAAATATTTCATAGGAAGGGAAGTAAGAATGATGATTATTTTGAGTTTCGTCCAAAACTTCGTGCAGCGCCCCAATCAAAATGGCTTTACTTCGGCTGCTTTCACTTACTCCGCTGCGCAAATGACGAACAGGACTAACAGTGAATACAACCTGTGCTGTTGGATTAAGCGTGGATATATGCCTTAGTGTTTGTTGGATGCTTTCTTTTACTTCTAAAAAACGCAGTTGTTTCTGCTCGAATTCACGGTTAGGTACCTTATGGCAGTTAGCCACTATGTTTTTATCATGCGTGTATACCAAAGAAGTGCCGTAGGTAATGATGATTACTTCTGCATGGGCAAGTTGTGCCACAGTCTCTGTTAAGATAGCATTACTTTCTGATACTGCATCTGCGATGCTTAGGTATTTAAAATCCCCATGATGCTCCCACGAGAATACAGATTCTCGTTGTTCAAAATCCTGAGTTGTATATGGCTTGGAGGTTACACTGCGTTCTAATATTTGTTTTATGCTTACAGGATTGTATACTATCCCGTAAGGATTGGAATAGACCTCCATCCCTAACGACATCATTCTACTTGCTTGACTATCTGCAAAGCAAGAGCCTATAGTGAAGAAAGAAGGCCATTTGCCGTCTATCTGATTCGTAGGTATAGTAAAGTCTATTTTTAATTTCAAGACGTTGCAAATTTAGCAGAATAAAAAAGCCCAAGCAGTTAAGCTTAGGCCTGATGGATTTTTTTAGTAAAAACTACTTACAGTTGTATGTGAACACATAGTCCGTTTCATCAGAGAAACCTTTTTGATTTTTGGTCAATGGGTACCCATTTGTATTGTAGGTGTAAGAGTTGATAATATTAGAAGCTGGATTTACGATGTAATCATACTCGGCAGTTAGTATGTTTCCTTTGCCCAGTTGACCGTGATTATCGTCTAACAGAGATATTATAATCAATGCATTGGAAGTGTAGTATGGGTTCTTATAGTTATCGACTGTGATACTTTTGACTGTACTCTCTGTGGTGAACTGCTCGGTGTCAGAATCGTAGGATTGGCTAGTAATAGTGCTCAGCGTTCCGTCACTATTGTATTGGATACTGGTTACAAATTCTAGCACAGGCTGTCCGTCAGTTATCACATAGTACTCGTCTTTGGTTAGGTTCCCATTAGTGATTTCATAGAGGGAGTAAGCAGTATCACTATCATTGATGTAATTGATTTTAGTGGGGAATGTGCCCGTCCCGTATTCTATGGTAATCAGGTCGTCGAAATTTGATTCTATCTTAGTTACTTTATCTCCTGTGTACTCTAGTGTGTAGATATATCCATCCTCGTTTACCGATAGTATTCTATTAGAAGCGCCATACGTATACACTATAGGGTAGTCGGTTCCTTGACTTGTCTCGTTCGTACTCTTCAGGTAGCACTGAGTAGTGGGCTCTGGCAGTGGCTTAGGGTCATCAGTGTTCTTGTCACTGCAAGACGAGAAGAATAATACGCCGGTAAGTGTGAAAGCCATTAATAGTTTGGTAGATGATATCATGGATGTAATTTTATACAAAAAAAGCGATACATATATTACGTATCGCTTTAGTGTTTAGTACTACTTGCAGTTATAGGTAAGCGAAGTATTAGAGGGCACTGTGCCCGCTGCATTTGTGATACTAGCATTAATAGCTGTTGGGTAGTTATTGGTGTTGTATTCTATTGTGGCAGTATAGCTTGCAGGGAATCCTTGAATTGTAGCAGTTCCCTTTATAATGTTGTTGTCACCGTAAGCTTTAGGATTTTCAGTATTCATGAAAAAGTAAGCTACTTTGCTAGATAAAGGATTGATGTTGTTGTCAGTCTCCACAGATGTAAGGCTAAACTGAGTTTCGAAAGCACTTGTAGATGGGTTGTATTGCTCAGTAGTCAGTTCAGTGATTTTTCCATTTACATAGGTGATGTTAGTGATGGTCTCTATTACATCTTCACCTGATGTTGTAGCATGAGTCTCTACTTTTGCTATTTGGCCGTTTTCATTTGTTATAAGAATATATCCCTGATCAGTACCATTCTCTTTTTGATTTATACGTTGAATTTCAGAAGATCCTGATTCGTAGATAAACTCTGAGAAATCCGTTCCAGTAGAAGCAGATATAAGTTTATTGTCTTCATATACAAATTTTGTAGTGTCAACGCCTATAATCGCGCTAGAAACTTGGTCTAGGTCATTGTACAGGTATGTTATGGCTGACCTAGAAGGGAAGCTTTCGGTTTGTTCCGTTATGTAGCATTCTAGTATAGGATCGTCTGTATTGTTCGGCTCAGGAGTGGTATTTTCATCCTCTTTACAGCTTTGAAAGGTCAGTACTCCAGCACCGATTATTAGTACTAAAAGAAATTTAAATGATTTTGTCATGATGTGTTTTACTATTTCAGCAAATAAAGGGACTTACCGCGATATAACTATCATGTCTAAGTAATTAAGACTATGCTTACCTTTGCCACGCTTTGGCAGTACTAGAAGAGAAAAAGAGTAGAAAGCTATTCATAGAAAGCTATGGATGTGCTATGAATTTTGCAGATAGTGAAGTAGTCGCGTCTATAATGGCGGAGGTAGGTGTGGTAACTACTAATGATGAGATGGAGGCAGATATTATATTCATTAATACATGCTCTATCCGCGATAATGCAGAGCAGAGAATACGCAATAGACTAAAGCATCTGCGCCACAATAAGCGGCAAAATAAAGAGCTGACGATAGGAGTACTTGGCTGTATGGCAGAGAGACTTAAGAAACAATTACTAGAAGAAGAGAAACTAGTAGATATAGTGGCAGGACCAGATGCGTACAAAGAGTTGCCTATTCTGCTCAGAGAAGTGGAAGAAGGTCATAAAGCCATTAATGTAGTTCTGAGCTTAGAAGAAACCTACGCAGAGATACAACCCACTCGACTGAATAGTAACGGAGTAACAGCGCTAGTGAGTATCACTCGTGGGTGCGATAATATGTGCAGTTTCTGTGTAGTGCCATTCACCAGAGGTAGAGAGCGTAGCCGAAATCCAGAGAGTATAGTAGCTGAAGCTAGAGACCTAGTAGCTAAGGGATATAAAGAAGTGACTCTACTGGGCCAAAACGTAGATTCATACCTGTGGTATGGCGGCGGAGCACGAAAGGATTTTGATAAACTGACGGCAGAAGAGCAGGAGAGTAGTGTTTCGTTTGCAAATCTGCTAGAATTGGTAGCCCAGGTAGATCCAGATCTGAGAGTACGTTTTTCTACTTCACATCCCAAAGACTTGCACGATGAAGTTCTTTTTGTAATGCAGAAGTATGATAATGTAGCAAAGCATATTCATCTACCCGCACAAAGTGGGAGCACCCGAATATTAGAAAAAATGAACCGTACCTATACACGTGAGTGGTACGAAGAGCGAATTAATCGCATAAAAGAACTTATGCCAGAATGCAGTATCAGTAGTGATATCATCACTGGTTTCTGCTCTGAGACAGAAGAAGATCATCAAGCGACATTAAGTCTTATGAAATGGGCAGAATATGAGTTTAGTTATATGTACTTCTACTCAGAACGACCAGGGACACTGGCAGCACGCAAGTATGAGGATGACGTGCCTGAAGAGGTGAAAAGGAGAAGACTTACAGAGGTCATAGAGATACAACACGAAGTAGCTAAACGCAAAAACAAAGCCCAAGAAGGCAAGGTGCATCGTGTGCTCATAGAATCTAAGAGTAAGAAAAATCCTGACGAATGGATGGGCCGCAATGAGCAAAACATCAAAGTCATCTTCCCAAAAGAGCATTATAAGAAAGGGGAGTACGTGAATGTGCGCATAGAACGCAGTACTATTACTAGTCTGGTAGGAGTGGCGGTGTCGTAGGCGCAAGCCTTCCAATGTGAAGCATAAAAAATCCCCTCAACTTTCGTCAAAGGGACTTTAACTTTTTATAAGAAAGACAATAAGTCTCATAACTCACTACTCACAATCTCACACCTCATTACTCTTTCAAACAAGTCTCACTACTCAAGTTAAAAGTCTTAGTACTCATCGTCTCATACCTCACTACTACTTAAGCAAAGCTTAAAATCGTCTCCTCAATAATATCACAAGCAGCATTTAATTCTTCTTCTGTTATTACTAGCGGCGGAGCAAATCGGATAATATGATCGTGGGTAGGTTTAGCTAAAAGACCATTATCTCTTAACTTCAAGCATACGTCCATGGCAGTTTTCTTTTCTCCTTCAAAGTCAAATGGAGTAATCACTACCGCATTTAGTAATCCTTTTCCGCGGTATGTTTCTACGATTGGTGAGTCTATCTTACCCATTCGCTCGCGGAATATCTTGCCCAGTTGGTAAGCATTTTCTGCTAGGTTTTCATCTCGTACTACTTGTAGAGCGGCTATAGCTACTTTATTTGCCAATGGATTCCCACCAAAGGTGCTTCCGTGCTCTCCAGGTTGGATGCAAAGCATTATGTCATCATTTGCCAATACAGCACTTACAGGGAATACCCCGCCACTCACTGCTTTACCAAGTATTAAGATGTCAGGCTTCACCTCTGGAGTTCCTGAGCAATTTTTGTCTGCACAGGTGCAATTTCCACAAGTAGCCAATAAACGGCCAGTTCTTGCTATTCCTGTTTGCACTTCGTCAGCTATGAATAAGGCATTGTATTTCTTGCACAGTTCACTCGCTTTTTTCAGGTATCCTTCGTCTGGAACCATCACCCCAGCTTCTCCTTGTATTGGTTCTACGATGAATCCTGCAATGTTTGGATTTGCTTTTAATGCTGTTTCAAGTGCATCAGCATTATTGTATTCTATTACTTCTACACCTGGCAGGTAGGGTCCGAAACCACCTTTACTATCGGGATCTGTACTTGCAGATATTATACCAAGAGTCCTGCCGTGAAAGTTCTCAGTAGCAAATAGAATAACTGCTTGGTTTTCAGGAGTACCTTTTTTCTCATAAGCCCACTTTCTGCAAAGTTTTAAGGCCGTCTCTACTGCCTCAGCGCCAGTATTCATAGGAAGTACCTTGTCGAACTTAAAGTATTCGGTCATATATTTTTCATATTCGCCGAGTGTGTCGTTATAGAAAGCTCTAGAAGTCAGAGTAAGTGTTTGTGCTTGATCTGTTAGTGCCTTTATTATTTTTGGATGACAGTGACCTTGATTCACAGCACTGTAAGCACTCAAGAAATCATAATATTTTTTCCCATCGGTGTCCCACACGTAGATGCCCTCACCTTTTTCGAGTACTACTGGCAGTGGATGGTAGTTATGAGCTCCATATTTGTCTTCTAATTCGATATAATAATCCTGTGATTTAATCATTGCGGCAAAGCAACAGATTTTTTACCTTTTTCCCTAATGTAAGAATGAGCAAACCAGTTGTAGTGGTCCTTTTGTCAGCGTATGCTATAACCTACTTTATTTACGTTATAAGTATATTGCACCTTATATCTAGAATGTATTCTATATTGAGATTGGTAAAAGTCATGACGCTTATGTTGTTGGTTGTTCAGCTAGCGGCTCAAGATTGGATGGTAAAAACATCCACCAATTTTAATATATACTATCAGTCAGCGGATGAAGACCTATTGGTTCGATTAGATTCGCTCTGTCTGGCCGAACTAAGTGCTTTAGAAGTGCGGCTAAATTATCATACAGGAAATGCTATCAATGTGTTCTTGGGGCAAGACATGAGCCCGACTAAGCGAGATTTAGTGGGCAGCGGAGAGGTTTATATAGAGCCTCAAAGCATCTACTTAGATATGCACAATAGTTTTACGTCCATAGCGTACGATTTCAGAAATCAAGCAGTAGAAGTTTTAGTAAACGAAATGATGTACGGAGGGGCATTCCAAGATAAAATTAAGAGTTCAAATCTAATAAATCTTCCTGACTGGGTCATTCCAGGACTCTACCATTACTTAGGAGACAAGTGGTCTGTAAATACAGATAATACGATGCGGTTTATAGAAGATGAATATGGGTTAGATGATTTTAATCAGATACCAGATAAGTATAAGCACATTAAAGGAGCAGCCTTTTGGAAATTTATAGAACATAAATACGGTAAGAATGCGATACCTACTGTGCTCTATATGGCAAGACTTACACGGAAATTCAATGCATCTATCTATTACTCATTCCAGACAAACTTGTATGAGCTTTTCTCAGACTGGAAGGATTATTACTATACAGCATACCGTGCAGATCAATCCAAGCCCAATCCATTAGAGGGTATAGTGCTTGACAAGGCATCACTGTATGAAATATGCGTAAAGAGTAGCGATACGTTTTATACGCTTCAGGCAAATTTTCTAGGTGTAAGTGTTTACCGGTACGTATTTGATGGAGAATATAAAAAAGATAAGCTGTATACGCTAAAAGGCACGGAAGCGCCCATCGGAGTGTTTCAGAAGTCTTTATATATAGATGGAGATGAATTAAAGTTAGTCTTGATAAAAGGAGGTGGTGTAGTAATAAGGTCGGTTTTGAGAAATGGACCTGCTGAGCGACGTATTCCACTAAGCGCAGTGAGTACTGTTTGTTCATCTGACCAAGGTGTTTTTTTAGCAGTGAGCAAAGCATTAGTGAGTACAGTGTATAAGTACACTAAGAACCATAATCTGGAGACAGTGCTGGTAGTAGATGGTTTTATTAAAAGTGTTAGTATAAATAAGGATAATCTAGTCTATGTGACTACCGATGAATCTGAAGATAGACTGTTTAGGTATGATATGGTGCAGCACACTAAATCAGAAGTCTTCCTTAGCAGCCATGGTATAAATCAGGTTATCGCAGTAGGAGATTCCGCTTACTTATACAACTCTTCGAGCAATGGTATCTTTAATGGGAAACTACTAGATGCTAAACTGAAGCAGAACGCCTTAACGAACTACAGGTATAATATTTCGTTTCACCAGTATACGGATAAGATATTTGCAGAGTATTTAGATAGGGGAGAGCAGTCGGCCCTTTTTATCACTGATCATATTGATGCGAGTGATTTCTTTACTTACGATTCACTGTATGAGACGTTCTTCTATAGCGAGGAGGAGGCTGAAAGTGAGAAAACTAAGGCGCGTAGTTTTAGTAACGATTCTTTGTCAGACTATACGTTTCAGAGGCCAGTATATCCAAGTACGGATTTCACGTCCTCTAACTATGACTCACTCTATCTGTCTAAATTAGCGGGTGATGAAACGAAGGCATTTACTAAAGGTCAAGAACATATTTCGGTGTCTTCAGCTCGATTTCAATTAACGAATAGCCCTTTTCAAACGAATAATTCAGTTTTCCCTGGAGCGTATAGGCTTCTTTTGCCTAGTAGCTTAAACATTAGTGTAGGTGCTACGTTTACGAATCAGTACCACACCAAAGAGATTGGGCTATATTACACAGGGATAGTCCAGCCAGGTGCGCGAGATATTCAGTTTTGCTACAAGCAAAAAGGAAATTGGAATGCTGAAGTGCAGCTGTTAAGTAGAAGGCGTGTTTTTTTTAGTGAAGATAGTAGAGACGCATATCACACCGTTTACGGAGACTACACTTTATCCCAGTCTCGATGGTCAGATAAGGTTACGATTTCTCACAGTTTGAATGGACGATATGATCGACTATCACCTCTGTATTTTTCGGAAGAAAGTATCGCCTCTGAGATCCGCAATTCATTTTTAACAGGTTACACCAGCCGATTAAGGTTCCAGAGTAGTAGTATAAAGCACATGTTAAGTGCTGATTTGGCTATAAGTCCTCAGATTTCAGTATTGGCTGAAGGATTTAGCGTTACAGCAGATCTCCATCTTATGCATAAGCTCCGGGCATCCGCTAAAGATCAGTTAGTGACAAGTATTAGACTGGGGAGCTCACAGGGGTCAGCGTCTTCTTACTTTATGATAGGTGGCGCATCTGGAGATGTGCTTATTAAAGATGGTAACCGAAGCTTTTCCCAATATAAGGAACCAGCAGTGTATACGAATGTATATGGTATAAGAGGATTCAATGGAAACTACAGGAATGGAAACACGTTTTTTACGCTACAGTCGCAGTTTGAGTCTAAGATTTTGGAGTACCTATTCAAAAGACCAATTACTGCAGAGGTGTTTGCCAATCTAAAGGGGCATGTGTTTGTAGATGTAGCTACGGCGTTTTACGGAAGCGGCATTTATGATGAAGCAAATGTGTTAAGTACATCTATTGTAGAGTCTAGTACTAAAGTCTTGCTGATTAAAATAAATGCCTACAAAAATCCCTTGATAGCAAGTACAGGTATTGGCGCTTCTACGTTGATTTACGGATATCAGGTTTCATTTGATTATGCTTTTGGTTTAGAGGAGCGAAAGTTTAGAACGCCTATTTTACACCTTAGTTTGGGTCATTCGTTCTAATGTTTAAAATATGTAAGCATTTCTATGGCATAAAATAGAACTGCTATTTAGCTATGCATACCTTTGTCTCTCTTTAGACAAATTAAGTAAAATGATTAAATCAGCACTCATTTCCGTTTTTGATAAAAACGGCATTGACATCCTAGCCAAAGAATTGGTAAAAAATGATGTAACAATATATTCTACTGGTGGCACAAAGTCCTATTTAGAAAGTTTAGGCATCAATGTATTAGCCGTAGAAGATTTTACGAACTATCCAGAAGTTTTTGGTGGGAGAGTAAAAACCTTACATCCCGCTATTTTTGGGGGCATTCTTTATCGCAGAGACAATAGTCAAGATTTGTCTGAATTAGCCGAACATAATATACCATCCATAGATTTAGTGGTCGTGGATTTGTATCCGTTTCAAGATACCGTGGCTTCCGGCGCATCACACTCGGAAATTATTGAGAAAATAGATATAGGAGGGATTTCATTGATTAGAGCTGCCGCAAAAAACTTTGCGCACACGAGTATCATTAGTTCAAAGAATCAATATGAGAAATTTACATATCATTATAAAGCAAATAATGGAGATTCTCAGCTAGACTTTAGAAATGAATTAGCCAAAGAAGCATTTCAAAATACCAGAGATTATGATACTGCCATCAGTCAATACTTTGCAGGTGAGCAAGTGATGCCATTAAGGTACGGAGAGAATCCACATCAAAAAGCTTCATTCCAAGGAGACTTAGATGCGTTATTTACAAAATTAAGCGGCAAAGAGCTCTCGTACAATAACCTGTTAGACGTAGATGCTGCAGTTTCGCTTATTACAGATATATCTTCTGAGGAGTACTGTTCGTTTGCAGTCCTAAAGCACAATAATGCTTGTGGGTGCGCCAGAGCAAGTTCTACGTTCGAGGCATTTACTGAAGCACTAGCTGCAGATCCGGTTTCTGCATTCGGAGGAATACTAATATCTGATGCGGAGATAGATCTTGCCACAGCAGAAAAGATCAACGAAATTTTCTATGAGGTGTTAATTGCTCCTTCATATTCTGCTGAAGCAGAAGCCTTATTGACTAAAAAGAGTAAGAGAATTCTGTTGAAGTGGTCTAAAGTGGGGTATAGTCAAGATGTAGTAAGAAGTTGTCTAAATGGTGTGCTAGTTCAAGAGAGAGATATGCTGAATGTGTCTAAGGATGATCTTACAGTAGTTACATCATTAAAACCTACAGCGTCGCAGTTGCAAGATTTACTGCTGGCAGATAGGCTAGTTAAAAATACAAAATCCAATGCAATAATATTGGTGAAGGATGGAAAGTTACTAAGTAGCGGCACGGGGCAGACATCTAGAGTGGATGCGCTGAAGCAGGCTATCGTAAAAGCGAAAGCGTTCTCTATAGATATTATAGGGGCTTGTATGGCGTCTGATGCATTCTTTCCTTTCCCAGATTGTGTAGAGATAGCTGCTGAAGCTGGAATCGTCGCTGTGATACAGCCAGGAGGCAGTATAAAGGATAATCTGTCCATAGAAGCGTCAGATCGCTTAGGTCTTACGATGGTGACTACAGGAGTACGTCACTTCAAGCACTAATCTTTCATACTGGTTATCAATTATTTAGGCATTGAGGTTGATTTATTTTAATAAATTAGGTATAAATGATTGTGGGGTAAGATAAAGGTATTAGATTTGCAGCCGCTTTGGGAGAGAGAATAAGTTCTTTGCAATTCCGGGGCTGTTGATAGGAATGAGGGAATGA
>ENA-OUOG01005255-OUOG01005255.1-marine-metagenome-genome-assembly--contig:-NODE-5255-length-10597-cov-3.367586_pt1 | contig 10597 bp, 7 predicted proteins | sample MGYA00248635_ERZ508505 | MGnify/ENA primary metagenome ERZ508505 (study PRJEB26176, sample SAMN06267871) | marine metagenome | isolation source: Saanich Inlet, British Columbia, Canada | place: Pacific...
TTTGTAGTCGTGTGAGCGATCAACCTCTTGTTCTTTGAGCCCTTTTACTCGATCGTTATCCTCACGGGCATTAACGAAGCGATCAGGGGTGATTAAATAAATCGCATCACTCGAATCAAATCCTTTGATGCCCTTTGATCCGAATTCGAGAGCTTTTAACTCATACTCGTAACGCATTGATTTTTTACCCTTTTTCGAAAACACCAATTCAAGATTAGCAGAATCAGTTACAGCAGAAAGATCTAAATCAATAAATACATAATTTGGGCTATCGGCCGGGTGTACGGCAATAATTTGAGCACCTTCTGATTCTTTTAGATTCACGCTATAGCTAGCGATGTCTGTTCCGTGGATAAGTAGTTGAAGGGTGTTATGCTCCATGCCTACCCACCAATTTGGGGGCTCAACTCGGCTTATTTGAGAATGCAATGAGCCTAACATTAGTAGGCTCATTGATAGAAATACGTAACGTATAACTGAATAAATTGAAGACGTCTTAAAGGGCGTGTTCATAGGTTTGATTTGGATTAAGTTCGACTCGAGTTCCCTTAATTCGGATACTCATCGGTAAATCTGCATGTAAGGTAAACTTCGCCTCTTCGTGCGAAACTTCGATCTCTAGCAGTCTATTTCTAAAGGTAATTGAGAATGAATAGCTATCCCAATTCTTAGGGATTTGTGGGTTGAAATGTAATTTGTCTTCAATAAGTCTCAGACCCGCAAAGCCTTCGATGACACTCAGCCATGTGCCAGCCATTGAGGTAATGTGAAGACCTTGATGAACCTCTTTGTTGTAATCATCCAAGTCAAGTCTTGAGGTTCTTAAGTACAACTCATAGGCCTGCTCCATTCTGCCAAGCTTAGCCGCTTGAATCGAGTGGATACAAGGCGAAAGAGACGACTCGTGAACCGTTAACGGCTCATAAAAATCAAAGTGCTTCTCAAGCTCCTCGACACTGAACTGATCTTCGAAGAAATAGAACCCTTGAAGTACATCAGCTTGTTTGATATACGGAGATCTTAAGATCCGATCCCAAGACCACTTTTGATTGATCGGACGTTCTGCAGGGCTCAATTCACTAACAGGCTTAAGTTCCTTATCCAAAAAGCCATCTTGCTGCAAGAATACCCCATGTTTCTCGCTGTATGGGAAGTACAAATTATTGGCTATCTCGTCCCATTTCAACAGCTCGCTGCTTTTTAGTTTGGTCACACCTATTATGCGAGCATAGTCATCAGGGTATCCGTCTTGAACTTTTTCGACTTGGCGTTTGGTATACTGCAAACACCACTTGGCGATATAATTGGTATACCAGTTATTATTGACATTGTTTTCATACTCGTTGGGTCCTGTAACTCCAAGCATTACATAGGCTTTCCGCTCTTCGGAATAATTCACACGTTGACGCCAAAAACGAGCAATTCCGATAAGGACTTCGAGTCCCATTTCGGGAATATAGTCGTAGTCACCCGTGAATCGTACGTAGTTGAAAATGGCAAAAGCAATGGCTCCATTGCGGTGAATTTCTTCGAAGGTGATTTCCCATTCATTGTGACACTCTTCACCGTTCATGGTAACCATCGGATAAAGAGCTGCTCCTGCTGTAAAGCCTAGTTTCTTGGCATTCTCAATCGCCTTGTCCAGTTGGCGGTAACGATAAGCTAGTAGATTACGGGCAACCTCTTCGCTTTTAGTGACCATGTAGAATGGCAGACAGTAAGCTTCGGTATCCCAATAGGTACTTCCGCCATATTTCTCACCCGTGAAGCCCTTAGGTCCAATATTAAGATCCGGATCTTTTCCTAAATAGGTCTGGTTCAGGTGGAAAATATTGTAACGAATGCCTTGTTGAGCCTTTACATCTCCACTGATTCGAATATCCGATCGCTTCCAAATTTGAGCCCAAGACTCGATCTGTAGTGCTAACAGCCCATTAAATCCGAAACCTGAGGCCTTGTCTAAGGCAACTTCGGCTGCCTCTTTTAATTTATTTTTATCGTGGTATCGCGATACGGTGTATCCACCAAACTTGGTTAATGTTGCCGTTTCACCCGCAGAAACACGAGTGACAAAATGCAGAGATGCCCGTTTTGCATCAGACTCTTCTCCGGCAGGTTTTATTGCGCGGCCATTTACATCTAAATTCGCCTGCATGAATGTACAGGTGTAGAAATAGGTCTTGTTCGTGTGCGCCTCAATAAAAGCTCTATTACTTTTCTGGGTAACCGCAGTTGTGGTCCAAAAGGCATCATCCCAGTTGCTGTCGCGATTCTTGATCGCACTATCGATATACGGACGAATCTCAAGATCTACAGCGCCCGAAATAGGAGTAATTTGGTACGAAATCGCCCCTACCTCATCTAAAGTAAGACTTAAAAAACGTGTAGATTCGACTCGAACCTGAGCTCCGTTATTGAGTACTACTTCAAAATTGCGGCGGTACCAGCCTTCTTTCATGTTAAGTTCTCTACGGAATGCTTTGATCTCAGCCACTTTGGAAAGATCAAGCACTTCTCCAGATATAATTACCTCAATACCAATCCAATTCGGTGCATTTAAAACTTTAGCGAAGTATTCTGGATAGCCGTTTTTCCACCAGCCCACCTTAGTTTTATCCGGATAGTATACCCCCGCGATATAACTCCCTTGAAAGGTGTCGGCACTGTAAGTTTCTTCAAAATTTGCACGTTGGCCCATTGCACCATTTCCGATACTGAAAAGGCTTTCAGAGGCAGTGAGGGTTTCGGCATTAAATTTTTCTTCAATTATAGCCCACTCGTGTGGCTCAACTAGACTATGATTCATGAGTTTTGTTCAATTAACTGATCTAAAAAAGAGGTGCTTAACTCGGTAAAATCTTTTACAACACGGTGCGCGTGACCCAATGAAGCTGACTCACCAACACCAATTGAATACATTCCGGCGGCAAGGGCCGCATCTACACCAGCAATGGCATCTTCAAAAACGACAGAGCGCTGAGCAGGAACCAAAAGTCCCTCAGCTGCTTTGACAAAAACTTCTGGATCTGGCTTTGCTTTGGTCACCTTGTTTCCGTCGATTATTACTTCGAAATAAGAGGTAATTCCTACTCGGTCTAATATCAGGGTAGCATTTTTACTAGCCGAACCAAGGGCAATTCCCTGGCCGCGACTTTTAAGATGATCGAGTACTTTCAAAACGTCAACTAAGATCTCGTCTGAACCCATGTCTGAAATGAGTGCGAGGTAATCTTCGTTTTTCTCAGTCATCCAACGATTAAAATCTGACTCGGTTGCCGAAATTCCGCCGCTTTGCAACAGCAGTTCGAGGCTTCGTTGTCTACTCACACCTTTGAATTTTTCGTTCGCATGCTCGTCAAAAAATATTCCCAAACGATCAGCTAATTTTTTCCATGCCAAAAAATGGTATTTGGCCGTATCTACAATTACCCCATCTAAATCAAAAATAAAGGCACTTCTCTGCATAAATTAAATTGCTTCTTAGACTTATCTAAATACCCACCAAAGTATAAGCACCGCAATAATAATTGCGATGGTTAAATACACCTCAACTGGCTTCGCCTTTTGATCTGCAGATTGAACGACTCCTCGTTCATACACCAGGCCAGGTTCAACCAATTTGGCTGTTTTAACGGTTGCAAAACTAACAAGTACCATGACTGCAATACTAACCACAAATAAGAAAATTGCGTAATGCAAAAAATTCATGGTGACTAATGAGTTGATCATTCCGCCCGGAGTGAGGGTGAGTCCACCTTCTTGGGTCATGTATTCGAGTACGAGTCGTGCCATTCCGAGAGCAAAGCCGGTCCATAAAGCAGCCAAGGCTCCCTTGGCATTAATTTTCTTGTAAAAAATGCCTAACAAAAATGCCGCCGCGATAGGTGGAGAAACATAGGCCTGAACGCTTTGTAAGTAGCGATAAATTCCGCCCCCTTCGGTGAGCTTTCTCATAAACGGAATCCAAGCTAAACCAACGATTACTAGAACAACAGTAGCTATTCGACCTACCAGCACCAATTGCTTTTCGCTTGCCTGAGGTCTCCATTGCTTGTAAAAATCAAAAGTGAACAAGGTCGAAGTACTATTAAACACTGATGAAAGTGAACTCATCAGTGCGGCTAGAAATCCAGCAACTACTAAACCTCTGAAACCAACCGGGAGCACACGTAAAATAAGAGCTGGTAGTGCTGCATCCGTTGTAGTGCGCACCTCTCCAGTAATTGGATTAGTAACCGTAAACAGGTCTGGATAAGTCGTTACCGAAAGTGCGTAGGCAATGATTCCGGGGAAGATGAAAATAAAAAGTGGTAATAGCTTTAGGAATGATCCAAAAATAGTTCCTTTTCGAGCGGTTGAGATGTTTTTAGCCGAGAGCACACGTTGTACGATAAATTGATCGGTACACCAGTACCAGATACCTAGAATCGGAGCTCCTAAAAGCACTCCTGTCCATGGATATTCTTTGTTTCTCCACAAGCTCATGAAGGTATCGGCGTCAGGTGAATTGGTTTCGATAGCTACTAGTACCTCAGACCAGCCACCAATAGCCTCAAGACCAAAATAAGTAGCGGCGAGTCCTCCCAAAATAAAGATAATTGCCTGAACCATGTCGGTATATACCACCGCCTTAAGTCCGCCAAAAACGGTGTAGATACCCGTAGCAATTACAGTGATCAAGGCTCCTGTCCAAAATGGAATTCCGAGTAATACCTCAAAAACAAGTGCCCCCGCAAAAATGGTGAACGAAATCTTAGTGAGTACGTATGAAATAATCGAAACAACCGAAAGGTAGGTTCGAGCTCCTTTGTTATAGCGACGCTCTAAAAACTCGGGCATAGTGAATACGCCACTTCGGATGTAGAAGGGAACGAAAACCCAACCTAGCAATAAGAGAATAAGTGAAGCTAGAATTTCAAATTGAGCTTCGGGAAATGCTCCTCGGGCGCCTGATCCTGAAAGACCGATAAGGTGTTCTGATCCAATGTTACTGGCAAAGAGTGAAGCTCCGATAGCGAACCATCCTAAATCTCTGCCTCCTAAAAAGTAACTCGAGGCATCTGCTCCAGATTTCTCTTTCTTGGTAACGAACCAAGCAATTCCAAAGACAAGTAAAAAATATCCGGCAATCACCGCGAAGTCAAGAGCTCCAAGGCTTTCCATAAAGTTGACGTTTTGATTAGTAACTTTGCAATTTAGACCTTTTTTGTTAAGAACTCTCAAGCTTGTGGTAAAGCAACTAATTTTTGCGGTTTTTGTGATGATTGCAGGCACCTGCCAAGCACAAATTGGTGATTTGCCAAAGGCGAAACCTATTATAAAAGGGCAAAATCCGAATTTGGGAGTGACTCCTTCGACGAAAGGCACACTGCTGCGTATGCCTTCGGTTTTAGATAGTAGCCTCACTCGGCCCAAAGACGGCCCTCAACTACTCGAACAATCACGGCTTAAAGATGCGGGCTTTGATTTAGTAATCGATCCCAAAATTGCGCTGGCCGAAAATGCTAATAGCAACATCGCTCGAGGAGATATGTACCTAGGAGATGTGAACACAACAGGCAAACAAGTCGGAATAGCCATCAGAGATCATGGCGAGATTGATGGAGATCGCGTGCTTATACTAGTTAACGATGTAGTAGTCGAATACAATGCACTACTAAGCGGAAGATTTCAACGTATTAATGTAGAATTAAAAGAGGGCTTCAACACTGTTGAATTTAGAGCGCTCAATCAAGGTTATGCAGGACTTAACACTGCACAGTTACTGGTTTTAGACGAAAACGGCGAGGCGCTTAAAAACCAAAGCTGGTATCTCTCAACAGGTTCTACGGCCAAGGTAATTATCGTAAAAAAACCAACACTCGAATAGCACACTACCGCTGACCCGGAGAATAGGTCTCTATAGCTCTGGCAAGTACATCCTCTTTGTAAAAAGGCACTTTTTTAAAGGCTCCTTGTTGGTACAGCATTACTTGATCATCAAAATGTCTCGAATCGGGATTTCCACTCTGTCCGCCTGCCAGTAAACTATAGGCCTCAACGGTTTCACCAAATTCAACTGCAGCCACAAAACTGTTACCTCTGGTCCCGTATATTTTTTTGGTGTTATTGTGATAGCGGGCACCATAAGCAGCAAGGGCTCCCCATCGTCCGCTAGCATGACCAATAGCCACACTTGGGAGCGTATCATTAAATGCCTGGCGGATAGCACCATCGATTCGTTGATAGCGATTCACTTCACCCCATTCAATCAGTTCAGTGCCAAAATCAGCGCGCAACTCAGCTACAACGGCCCTAAAGACATCTCGTTTTATCTGCCAGTCAAACGCATCGCTCCCCAAAAAATTAATATGCTCCATTTCGCTATAACCAGGTAAGCGGCGCACTCTAGCCAACAATTCTGTGGCATAATAATGGGCAAGGGTCATCGCTTTACTATCAACCGACGTGCGAAAATCCCATTGATCTAACACCTCAATTGCTTGTCGGAGATCGGTATCCGGTGAAGCCTCAAAAGCACGAACAAGACCGGGAATAAGCGCTTCAAACGCGGGTAAAAACGGGTCATACGCCAAAGTGATTAGCGAACTTAGGTCATGTTTTTCTGTAGTATCAAGGAGCCGTATAGCGTTAACACCTCTAAAATTCTCGGGTGCAGTACTCATATAATAGGGATAATCTTCAGGTCGCGGACTATCTTCTCCGGACAATGAAAATGGGGTAGAATTACAATTTTGAAGCCAACCAGCAGATGGATTTAAAGCGCGTATATGTTCCGAAACCGGATGTAAACCCTGCCAATCGGTTTTAGGGTCCGAACCATCTACCGGTTTAGAATAATCATAGGCCGTATCGCGCTTCGGAATAAAATTACCATGCCAATAGGCAATGTTTCCATCAGCATCAGCATAAACTGTATTGTTCGAAGAATTTGTTTTAAGATCCATCATCGCACTAAAACCCTCATAATTGTGTTGTTTGGTTCGAATAAACGACTGTTCTAAGGCTTTAGATGGTGACCACATCATTGCTGTTGAAACCCATTTATCATCGATTTGATACGTGATCGGACCGTGATGCGTTCTGTAAAAATCAAAAGATTTCGTGAGTAGCGATCCGCTATCATCTTTGACCTGAATATCGGCCGTATGAGCGCTAGCCTTCCGCCACTGATCACCATACTTGTACTCATATCCAGCAGGTGTCTCGCGGATGGTTTCAACAAATTCATCGATAACATCTGTATAGGTCGAGGTATGCATCCAGCCCGTCTTTTCATTAAAGCCTTGATAGATGAAAAACTGGCCCCAAGTGACTGCACCATAAGCATTTAAACCTTCGTCGCTGACCACATGCATTTCACCTCTAAAAAAGAACGATGTATGCGGATTGATCAGCAGCAGCGCATTACCACTTTTACTTTTAGCTGCGTTTATGGCAATTCCGTTCGATCCAGCTGGCTCTGCAAAAGCTACCTCAGCGGTCATAGTATCAACCTCAGAATCGACTATTGGTTGCTTGCTTCCGTAAAAGGATTCAATTTTTTTTAGTGAGACTCGCTCAATATCCCCTCCGATAGACCCTTCACTGAAGTAAAAGGGCATCCAAGGCTCGAAATGCTGAATCACCTTCGGATGAACCTCAGGATGCGTTTGCAAATAATAATTTACCCCATCAGCAAAGGCAATACAAAGCTCTTTCAGCCACTGCGGACTCTCTTCGAATGCCGCAATCGCCTCATCTTTTGTCATAAAAAGCTGTGCTCTTAAATCACTGTATATCGCCGAGGGGCCTTCTAGCTCTGCCAAACGGCCCGTAGCCCAAATATAGTTTTGTTCGACCCGATTAAAGTCGTCTTCACACTGTGCATAAAGCATTCCGAAAACGGCATCGGCATCGGTCTTTGCATAAATATGTGGAACTCCAAAGTCGTCTCGTATTATAGTTACACGCTCCGCTCTTTCCTCAAGACGAGCGGTATGTTGCGAACGATCACATCCCCAAAACAAAAATCCCACTACGATTACAAACAAGTATCTCATACCCTGTGAATTTAAAACCGATTCAAGATACTGCATTTTATGTGCAGGGCGTCGGCCTATCTTTGCAGTATGAACGATGCACGAAGTAGTTTAAAAAAGGCGTTTCAAACCATTATAAAACCAAGGCTACACCTAGTTTTTACAGGGCTTGGTTTAATTATCATAAGTAAGGGAGCTTCATTTGTCGCACCCTTGGCTATGAAAACTTTTGTCGATGAGCTGATTCCTCAGCAAGATTTAAACGGAATTAAAACACTCGTGATAATCGTATTACTTGCACTGCTCGTTCAAGCTGTGACCAGTTTTTTACTCACCAGACTCGTTAGTGTTGCAGCCCAATACCTAATTACCGAACTGCGTATTCAAGTGCAGCAAAAGCTGTTGTCACTACCCGTTAGCTTTTTCGAAAATGCACAAACCGGAGCATTAGTCTCTCGAGTTATGAAGGACGTAGAAGGGGTTAAAAGCCTTGTGGGTACTGGCTTAGTGCAACTAATCGGCGGACTATTTACTGCACTGGTAGCCTTTTTCTTCTTAGTACGTCTGAGTCTACCGATGACCCTGTTTAGTCTTGCCCCACTTGCCCTATTCGCCCTTATCGCATTTAAAGCCTTTACCACCGTTCGACCTATTTTCAGAGAGCGCGGAAAAATCGAAGCTGAAGTAAAAGGCAGACTCAACGAAACGTTTTCAGGAATCAGAATCATAAAAGGATTCAGTTCAGAATCAAGAGAAGAAAGCCGATTTTCTAAAGGTGCTCAGACCCTGTTTGAAAACATCAAAAAATCGATGATTTACATGGCGCTTATCAGCAGTGGTTCTATTTTACTTGCCGGTATAGCCACTACTTTAGTTACGGGTCTAGGAGGTTATTACATCATTCAAGGCAGCCTTACCCTTGGCGAGTTTCTTCAGTTTACCTTTTTACTCGGACTACTGATCAGTCCTATTTTTCAACTCACTAGTGTAGGTACAGAAATTACTGATGCACTTGCGGGTCTTGACCGAACCGAAGAACTATTCGCTCAAGTTTCAGAATTTGAAAAACACCGTGGAACGCCTTTAAACGGAGGATTTAGAAATCTGAGATTCGAATCGGTTTCGTTCAGTTATATTGACAATCAGCCCGTACTCTCTGAGATCAATTTTGAGCTAAAGTCGGGTCAAACTATTGCTTTAGTCGGAAGCTCTGGCGCTGGAAAATCAACTCTAGCAGGCCTTGCCGCGAGATTTTTAGAACCCAACGCTGGAACCATCTACATTAATGACACACCTGCTAAAGACATTGATCTTGCTTCGTATAGAAGCGTACTCGGAGTTGTACTACAAGACGATTTTCTCTTTGACGGAACCATTGCAGAAAATATTCTATACGGAAATCCTGATTGTGGAGCGGAAAAACTAAATGAGGCTCTTGAGGCCGCCTATGTAACTGAATTCATTCAAGGCTTTGAAAAAGGAATCGACACAGTAATCGGAGAACGTGGAGTCAAACTCTCGGGAGGTCAGCGTCAGCGACTCGCTATTGCAAGAGCGCTAGTTGCCGATCCTGAGCTGTTAATACTAGACGAAGCCACTTCTAATTTAGATGCAGAAAGTGAATATTTTATTCAATTAGGTCTTGAGAATTTAACCAAAAATAGGGCCACACTAGTTATCGCCCACCGTCTAAGTACCATCCAAAATTCAGATACGATTATTGTACTTGAAAAAGGAAAAATTGTGGAACAAGGAACACATTCAGGCCTTTTCGAGCAACAAGGAAGATATCATAGTTTATATACTAGACAGGCAAAAATCTAATCTATGACTCCGGTGCCATCCGAACCTTCAAGCCCTCGAGCGATTCGGTGATGGGTATTTGACAGCCTAATCGGCTCGTCTGTTTCACATGAAAAGCCTCTGAGAGCATTGCCTCTTCATCGTCAGACATGCTGGGCAACGTATGATCAGATTCGACATAACACTGGCAAGAAGCACACATTGCCATACCCCCGCAAATGCCCACAGTCCCCTCGGGTTCGATCTCATAAGAACGCACCACCTCCATGAGATTCATATTCATATCGGTAGGAGCAACAAGGGTATGCGACTGACCCTGACGGTCGATGATGGTAATGTTAACCTCGTTCATAGCTAGTCGATTGTTTTTACAACTGCCTTTGGAGCCTCTTTTTTAGAGCCATCAAAACCGGTTACACCTCCAACGGTGGTGTATTTCATCACATAGCGCTTATCAGGAAATATACGCTGATACACACTTTGACACATGAGCGTTGCTTCGTGGAATCCGCACAAAATAAGTTTTAATTTTCCTGGATAGGTATTTACATCGCCAATTGCATAAACCCCTGGAATGTTGGTTTGATAATCTAGTGTATTGTCGACCTTAATAGCATTTTTCTCAATCTCAAGGCCCCAATCTGCTAATGGTCCTAACTTTGGAGAGAGGCCAAACAGCGGGATAAAAGCATCTACCTCAACTTCATTTTTGAGTCCGGTTTGGAAGTTTTCTAAAACAACCGATTCAAGACGATCTCCACCCTTCACTTCTA
>ENA-OUOG01005256-OUOG01005256.1-marine-metagenome-genome-assembly--contig:-NODE-5256-length-10597-cov-3.302376_pt1 | contig 10597 bp, 3 predicted proteins | sample MGYA00248635_ERZ508505 | MGnify/ENA primary metagenome ERZ508505 (study PRJEB26176, sample SAMN06267871) | marine metagenome | isolation source: Saanich Inlet, British Columbia, Canada | place: Pacific...
AGTCATCAGAACTTTACCTGGAATCGAAATAGTTGCGTTGGCGTTAAACTGGACGTTATCGTAGAAGGTGGTGTTACCATAAACGTTGATTAGATCAAGCTCACCATTATCAAATTTATCAAGACGATAAGCTCTACCGCCATCCATAACAACTGTCACGGAAGCTGGAGTTACTGGAGAACCACCGATGTTAATTGTTGGTGTTGCAGTATACCCTGAACCAACGTTAGTGACTGTGATGGCAGTAATTTCACCACCAGAAACAGTAGCTGTAGCCGCTGCACCAGAACCTGTGCTATCGGTTACGTCGTTGGTAAATGTGATTGTCGGAGCAATAGAGTAACCCGACCCACCATCATTCACTACAATCTGCTCGAGTTGGAAAGTAACGTCTGAGCTAGAGTTGTGGTAGTCTGTACCAAGGATCATAGAACCATTAGCAGTAACACCGCCAGTAACAGTAGCCAGACCATTAACAGTAAGTGTTTCAGTAATGGTTACATCGTCGGGAAGCCCAACTGTAACCGTACCATCAGTTCTAGAAACTTCAACTTCATCGGCTGTGCCATTTACGGCAAGAACAACACCAAGACCGCTATCACGGATAGTCGCCTCGCCATCTGTTACTGTGAAGTATGTAGAATCAAACTTAGCGACACCAAGATCAGAAGTTGTAGCATTCGCAACACCGAAAGTGACGCTAGAGTTACTGATCGTAACGCTAATTGCGCCTTCTTCATTCAGCTCTAGTGTACCACCAAGAACGTTGATGACCTCATCAATACCATTCTCTTTAGTGCCGTTTGTTGTCAACACAAATGTGTTTGACTCGATCATATAATTGCGGATAGCGCCAGGAAGAAGAGTGTTATTTGCATTAAGGAAAGTCGAGCCATCGCCTGTTCTTGCAAACACTTCAAAAGAACCAGCAGTATTTGAATAGGAAATAGTGTTAGCATAGTTAATAGTATTTGCGTAAGCACCTGACCAGTAGCTGGCAGGAGAACCAATATACCTGATATTAGCACCAGAAGTATTCGCAATCAAGTCTGAAGTAATGGTCGCTAAAATAGAGACAGAATCAGACTCATCGTTACCGATCTCAGTATTACCAAGAGATCTAAAGTTAGAATAAGAAAGAACAGTATCTGTTGCAGAATCGCCGAAACGAACATCGCCATTGAACGTGGCTGTACCATTAAAGTCGGCGTTAGCCGTTACAGTAATTGCTTGAACAGTACCATTCAAGGCAATAAGATCAGTTAGATCCGTGCCGAGAGTTACAGCTCCATTTACTGTCATAGTTGTTCCGAAGAACGCATTTGCTGTTACAGACTCATTGAAGTGACCCTGCCTAAATCTTCTTGTAGGCTGACCAATGTCATATGCACCGTTAGACTGCAGAGTTTCTTTTGGTCCAGGAAGAATGTGCGAAGAAGTTTCAACGCCACCAATCTGAGCATTAGAACTGAAAATGACCCCGCCGCCGGAATCGACAGTAAATACGGTAGAGCCGTCGGAATCTTGGATCTTGAATGCGCTTGCGCCTGCCGATTCAACAAGTTTAAGAACTACATCCGACTCAGTAAGACTTACGCCAGAAGCAAGATAAAATTCAGCTCGGTCTGCACCGTCCGCACCCGCACGCATGATAATCTTAGGCGAATCATTCTGTGGGCTAAATGCTGTGTTCGCACCATTTAAAGTTATGTGAGAAGAGTTAGATTGCAGTTCTTGAATATCTCTAAGCGTCAAGCCTTTGAAGTCAAGAACGTCTGAAGAACCTTCTCTGCGGAGGAACTGGCCAGCAGTACCACCAGTAACACGGATTCTTGACATGTCACCAAGAGTGAGTCTGTTCGTACCAGTTATATTGAAGTCTACATTCGCATTGAAGATAGTATTTGCATATACATCAAACTCACGGGCACCTGTTCCGCTAATCTCGACGTTAGACTGAAGAACAAGCAGAGATTCATTTGTCGTGTTACCACCTTGGATAGTAGTAGCACGAAGCTCGTCGGCAGAAAATGTACCAATAATATGCGCATTACCTGTGGCTAGACCACCACGGTTGGCAGAACCCGCTCTCGAAACTGTGACAGCGTTATTTGAAATTACTGTGGCATAGAAGTTTGAGTTCAGCCGCCAAGTATTAAAGCTGTCAGTGAGTTCTGTATTTGGTACATTGACTGTCATTTGTTTTCTTCTCTATCTAATATTTTAACTAGAAGCGACTTAATTTCAGAGATGTCGCTTTCTAGTTTATCTACCCTGTCCAAAGAGCGGTCAATTTCTTTTTGCCTCGCTCTTCTTGCTTTATAATCTTTCAGAGATTGTGTATCAACATTCAATACCGCCGAGGATTTTGTATCCCTCATCAAGTCTTCATTATCTTCAATTTTCACTTTACTCATTTTTGTAGCGCAATCACTCTCATATCTCTAACCAACGGCACAACTTGAGAACCTGTGGAAGTCATAACGATCTTAATTGCAAAGCTCTTAAATCCGTTAAATTTACTTCCTGTTGAGTTCATATACCAAACAATCTCATCGTCACTTGTATTTAGTCTAGCATGAGAGTTGGCACTCGCAGCAGACAAGAAGTTTTGGCCATCAGTATTAGCAGAGAAAGAATACTCATATTCTTTAAAGTCTTCTCTATTCACAGAGTCAGAGTCACCAGTCGAAGTATCTACTGTCAAAGGAGTGTAATCCTTTTCGTAAATACCTTCAGGGTCTTCTGGGTTGTGGATTCTTGCATAAACTTTTACGTTAGTTCCAGAAGGTTTCCAAGCACTCACAAACACTTTAATGTCTTCGGCTTCGTTACCGTCCGAAAGTTCAACAATCTTAGAGATGTGTCTTACTTCTGCGTTACCAACTTCTTTATGCTCATCAGTAGAATCGTTATTGATCAGATTACCAACTGCTATCACATTCAATCTCGTTGCATCAACAATCGGTGATACGTTCGGATCACTACTCTTAATAAGACCACGAATAATAACAGATTTGTTTGTTCCGTTTTTAGCAGCCAAACCAGTCTCATTTGATCTAGAGTACAGTTTCTTTTCTGTATCAAGATACTCTGTAGTTTTACCATTATCACCAGCCACAAACGTATCGGAGATAACGCCAGTAGAAGAAGTTGTTCTTACTGTCCACTCAATACTTGTGTTAGAATACTCAATAGTCGGAAGTTTTGGAACCAACGTGTTATATGGAACATCATAGATACTTGCAATCTGCGCACGTGCACCTGAAGCTTGCCCAACCACATAGCTGTTCGCAGTAAATGTGCCGTTCGAATCAATAAGATGCAGTTTGTTATTCACTTGGTCTTCATAATATGCAAACCCTACTGCAGTTCCTGGAGTAAAGGTATCAACAGTACCTGTACCTGTCCAACCAGTACCTGAAACAGAAACACTTGATCCTGCGTTAGCGGCTGGAACCCAAGCGCCTGCGCCATAGTTTGCAGCAACTTGAAGTTCAACCTCACCAGCATCGTCATCCGAATCAATCGAGATAATTTCAGCATTCGCCGCAAAAGAGTTATATGTCAAGTTAATGAAGTTACCTGTCGCCAACGCTGTAGTATTACCAGTAATGCCCGTAATTGTCAAGCTTGGGAGATCTGTAACCTTTTCACCAATGATAAAGTTTTTCAATTTATTTTGCGTATTAAAGAATTCGTAGTTCTTGTTCTGAAGATACAAGTTTCCGGCTGCGCTAGTCTGGAATTTAGCTTTTCTGATTACAAACTTAACATCTTCTTTTTGTGCAACTGACCAAGTTTTGTCGTTTGACGATGTCATCATAACACCAGCTGCTGGAGCCTTGTCCACCAGAAGATTAGAGTTTACGTCCAACCCACCCAATTCAGCCGTCCAGATTCTATATTCATCACTATTGCCAGCAGGCATAATAACGAAACAATAATCTTTACCGTTCTTAAGGAATACGGGGGAATCAAATTTGAACGTTGTTGGTGTTAAACCATTAGAGCTAACCGAAACGCTGTTCTTAGTGGTAGAACCAAACGGAACGACAGTCGATGTCGGGAAGCCATTTTCCATCTCACGGATTTGAACAGTAATTGGATATTGCTCGGAAGCCTTGGCGAAGAATAGGTCCAGCTCTGTCATGAAGATACCATCAGAATCTCCGGCAGAAACGAAGAAGCTTTGTGCGAGCGGGTCGGAATTCACGCCAGCACCGCCGCCACCGTTGCCACCTGCAGGAGGAGGGGGTGGCGGGATTACCTGTGTTCTAACCGATGTCAAAGTTCTGCTTGCCGATACAGCTGTATCAACAAACTGTGGCACCTTGATATTCATGATAGACTTCTGCTGGTCAACATCAAGAGGAATACTTGTATATTCTGATTTCGCAGAGGTTGTCACAATATCCGCATATCTCAGAGGATCATCAACATCCAATAGTTGGAATTCACGTGAACCGATTCTGAATTTGAGGTTATTGTCATTCGGAATAGTGAAGTGTCCGAACACATTACCATTATTGTCAGTTACCAACTCAGAACCAACAGAACCAGTATTAGCATAGTTTTGATTCGATGGTGTTACATATGCTGACACTCCTTCGCCATCAAAGAATGGCCAAACACGAGTATTTGGTCTCATCCGAATACCTTGGAACTTGATAGTTTTAGAACGCATATAGTCACGGATAGCGACATTAGTTGTTCTTGTACCAAGATCAAACGATTGGATAGCAGGGCTAACAGTAGTCGTCACACCATTTCTGATTTGATCAGTCTGCGTTGTTGTTGTGATGATTCTACCGCCGCCATTGGGACCAGCAGTGGTCTGTGTGTTGACATCTACATCTGTATTAGTGGTGTTCCATCCACCCCAGTCTGTACCTGTAACTCCTGTTCTATTCGCAAGCTCCACGAAAGAATCATACATTCCATCAAAGTCAATCTGAACATCAGGTAGGGTGTTGACGTCAGTTGCGTTATCCATTGATGGGAAGAGATTTACTTCCCCCGTCCAGTTGAATGTGAGTTCTTGGACAGGGTTTCTTTGTTTAGTTGCATAAGGCTGAGAAACATACTCAACACTACTATAGTTGAGTAAATATGTTTCGTCGCCCACACGCCCAGGAACTGTTGTGACCTCATTACTTACCAGTCCAGTTACGGAGCTTTCAAACTCGATGTAGTTCTTTTCAAACGTTGGTCTCAACAAACCTTTTTGTTTATCAATAGCAGCTCTATAACCTTCTCTTGTTGTATCAGCAACGTTGTGTCCAACAAAGTTATCTACAAGGAAGCCGTTCTTAAATCTGTCAAGACCAGAACCATTGAAAATTTGTTTATTTCTTGCAGACAGTTCTAGAGCATTCAGAGAAGAATAGTATTCGACATTTTTCAGACGTCTATCCAGAGTGCGGATATCTGCCATAACGTATCTTCTGTTATTCTCGACATTCACACGAACTTGATAATCTGAGCGATTCTTAGCCTTCGCAACATATGGTGAGAGAGAAGGATAAGGTGGGATATCCAGAATAGCAAGAGTCATAGAAGAAGCTTTTTCTTCAGGCACTCTTGGCAGTCTTGCGGGAACACCCCGTGTAATTTCAAATGTTCCTTCCGAGCTAAGAACAACTCTATCTTTTCTTGGAAGATAATATTGGACAGCTGTTTGGAAGTTCTCATCTGGTGTTGGTGTGTGGGCACCAGTAGAAGCAATCGAGAAGATGCTTGCGGTTCCTGGGTTATTCGGTGCGCTTGCATACGCAGCTGCGGGGGTTATAACCTCAGTGGTGTATGGGCGGAAGTCGATTGAATCTCTCAAGTCATAGATCTTACCGCTTGTCGGTGAGACAAACAGAGGAACATCGGCTGTTGCCATTTTGTCTGCTGCTTCAGGGTTATTATCATCAATTGGGTATGAATCCATGCAAAGGAACCCAGTACCATTAGAGATATCTCTACCAAAATAGTCGAACTCGACGAGAAGTTCTGAGTTAGAAAGATCGATAGAGCTGGTGGATTTCTTGATCAGTCTTGAGGTTGCATAGTGCGTATCTTTCTGACCATCATCCAAGATAAAGTGTGAAGTAACGTCTTCGCTTGAAGTTGTCACACCAGAAGCCGCTTTATATACTTTTCTGATTTTAGTTACATCAGAAACACCGAGAGACCAAGGACCATTCGCTCCAGCTGAGTGAGTAGAAGTTGTCACTTTGACGAACTTATTTTTATTAATCACTTTAGCTGCAGGAACTGCATCTGTTCTTAGAGTGTTGTAGAGAACAGAAGCTGTAAATGTACCATTAAGAGTGACTCCTGTCGATCCGAACAGAGAGATGCTGTGTTGAGTTGAAGTCGATACAATTGTACCCCTGTTGGCAAGATCAAATACCTTACCGTTAGGGATAGACATCTTATGGTTGTATGACAAACCAGAACCGTCCGTCAGCTGACTATCGTCGTTCTGACACTTCAAAGATGTTTGGCTCACGATCTCTGTAATAACAGCGCTCTCGCTATTAAACGTGATCATATCACCGACGACATATTGGTCTTGGAACGTTGTAGAAGTACCAGTAACAGTTGCAACTCCAGCGGTAGTGCTAACAGCAGAAATTGTGCCTGCAAGGTTTCCTGTTTCTGCTGTAGAGGTAGCAACAATAATAATATTCTTTTCGTCTGGGGTCGTCAATGTACCTGTGTCGTTCATGACGTTAGTGCCACCAGAGTGGGCTGTATTAGAAGCAACAGTAGCAGTACCGCCTGTCGCAAACGTTACAGTTGATTCGTTTCTGAATACAAACTGGGTTTCAACAGCGTTGTCTATATTTCGAAGCGTTTTAGTTCCCCTTTGAGCAAATGGAAATACTAAGCCACTCAACGAAGCGTCTTTAAGTTTTGCATCGCCGCTTTCGAGAACAACATCGGCGAAAGCTTTCTGGCCATTTTGGCTGTTCATAATAACTGATCTCACTTCGGAGAACGAGTGACCAGACGCCATATTAATATTGCTGATATAAATTCTATACTGACCTGTAGGTGTAGCACCATCGCCGGAATTATATTGAACGCCTCTAACATAGGCTGTGCCGATAGACTGTCCACTCAAACCAGTTGTTGCATATGTTGTAGAACTTACAGCTTTATGCGCCGTGTCATACAAATACACACCACGCAAACCTTGAACGTCAAACTGACCAGCAAGCTCATCGCAAACAACATAAGATCCGATTGCTTGACCAATAACAGTTGATTCGTTTGTCTCAACTTCTGTTGCTTTTGTGATAGTAATTGGAACAGGAGAGTGCAGCTTTGTACGCTTACCGCCAACATACCCCAAACCGTCTTCGATAGAAGCGACAAGAAGGTTTGCGTCGCCTCCGTCTGCATCAGTATATCTACCTAAGTTAGTCGTGTTCTTCAGGTGTTCACGAATACGGATGTTGAATGGCTCAACAGCAAAGTTACCGTTTGTCTCAAAGAACTTCGTATCAATATAGTCACCAATATCAGAATATGTGGTGTCTTTAATTTTAGATGTGAGCAAACCCTCATTAAGTGTTGAAACTGTGAAGAAGGTTTCAGTATTCGATGAACCGAGAGGTCTTGTTGTAAGAACAGGAGAAAGCTTCAGTCTATCTGCACCTGGAGCACCAGCATTCGTGGAGCCGCTTGCATTATCATATAATGAGCTGTCCTCGAATGAATTTACCAGAGTTTCTTTTGTTTCGAATCCAATATTAATATTTGGAACAGTTGTGTATCTACCTGCGATTGCCGACTGAGGTCCAGTTCTGATAAATGTACCTTTGTGGTAGATGATACCGTCAGTAGAAGAAACCTTTAGACCAACACCAGTCGAGTTAGAGGAATAGCTTGTTGCAGCTGCAATAAATGCATTCGAAGAATAGCTCTTAACAACAAGCGTTTCGTCATCCAAGAAAGCTTTCGTTGTATTATTGGAACCAGAGTTTACATAATCAACATAGATTGTAGAAGCATTCGGGAAAGCCTGCTCAGTACCTTGTTTAAATGCAACAAGGCGACCAACCATACCTGAAGTTTCACCAACAACAATCGCATTCGCAAGTTGACCTGTAGAAGTCAAGAAGTTCTCTTCAATCACAAGTGTGTTGTTTGCATCTCTGTCTTTAATACGAACCCAGTTAACACGATTCGTTGTAAGGCTGACACCGCTCACAACTGTACCGTTCACTAGAACTTCGTTAGCAAACCTCTCCACTTGATTCTGGAGAATGGTCTGGAGCTGAGTTAGCTCTCTTGCCTGAACCGCATATCCAGGACGAAATAAAACCCGATGGAAGTTTTTTGCTTCGTCGAAGTCGTCGAAATATGGGCTTTCGTTGAGGTTTGTTTCAAGTGTCATTTATTCTACCTTTAAAAATCTAGAATGATTTTAAAATCTTCTGTTTGATCTATTTTTCTTTCGACGGGTTCAAAGTTCTCAGTATAGAGAACTTCACCTGAGAATGTATTTGCTTCAGGTCCACGGATTCTCTCAACAACTGCAACTTTAACATCAGACTCAGAAGTCATGAGGATGTCATCTTTAGTGAATGGCGTGTACTTCCCATAGCTTTCAACATTATTTAGGTATATTGTATAGAAGGAATTATCATCTTCCGTCTCATCTTTTCGAGTAAATACCACAGATCCGTTTGCAGCCTGTACCGCATTTTTAAGAGCATCTCTACTCAAGATTGCCAAACTTGTGTCAGTCACAAACTCGAGTTGTCCAAACTCAGCTCTCGCTCTGTTTCTTTCGTTCGTCAGAATATCACCAACCTGAATTGGGTTTACTGGTTCATTATTATCCATTTGGATATACGAGGAAACGAGCCTTGTCATAAAGCTCAGAGTTGTTGGCGAATTAGAACTGTTAGCAATGGCTTCTGATGTAATTGAGTTATTGGAGTTGACTTTCAGGATGGGATCTTTTAAAATAGAAAGAGTTCTGAAAGAAGTGTTAGCAGGAATATAGCCATTACCATTCGCAGACACACCTTCAATACCTTTAGTAGTCACGTTCAACATAATCTTATCAGCACCGAGTTCTTTAACAGGGTCGGCTCCATGCCCACCAAGCGGCGATATGATAACGTTTGCGCTGGCACCCGAGCCATGAATAGAGTTCGCTGTAATAACTGCTTTTGCTCTTGTGTAATGAGAACCTGTATTCAAAACAGAAACGTTAGCAACGGCACCACTATTTGCCACACGTGCGTATGCGAGTGCGCCCGAGCCATCACCAATAATAGTTACGGTGGGTGAAATGATTACTCTAGAATCTGTATTTGCTGGAGTAGAAAAATCTGTGTTGACTGTAAGAGTTTTCGAAGAACCTTCATAATTAATAATTCTACGAAGTTGCCCAGCGCCACTACCTGAGAAGATATAGACAGAACAACCATTATAGAAGTTGTCTACTGGTGAGGGTGGGTTTTCTCCAGCATTAGAAAGCTTGAGGGTTGTATCAGTCGATAGCTCAACAACACCATCAGAGATTTGTACATACCCAAATCCTGGAGCGTTTACTTCTAAAACGTCAATAGAACCATTTGAAGCTGCTTGCTGCACAACCCATTGTCTTGCATTCTCTACACTATTACCCTGTGACTCTAGAGTTTTTACTGGCATATATGAAGCTGTGAGAAACTTCCTTGCTTCACCGAGAGAAATACTATACATGTATTTCCAAGTATAGCCATCGCTGGTCGTAAATGGAATCTGAGAATGGCCAGTAGGTTTTACGGTTGATGCAGCAGAGTTGTTATTATACAAACACTTATATACATTATATTCATCAGTTAAAACATAAAAGTTTTTATTATAAATGTCAAGCTCGATATCTCTAAACATCGAATAGACTGTGTTATACTCCCAATCAATACGTGCAGTAACAAAAGAAATATCATCGGGGTTAATTTTCTTACCACCGATAAAGTTTCTCTTTACATCATATTCTAACGTTTGGATATTATGTGTGGTCGTATCAGGAGATGGTTCGTTAGCCCATTCTTTATCTTGACCGAGAACTGCATAAAGGATAACAGAGCTCTTATCATTCCTGCCATCTTCTGAATTAATAGCATCAATAAACGCTTTCGCATTATTGATTGACAATTCTTTTGTCGCATGTTTATAAAGTGAAGCCATTATTCAATAGACCCTGTGTTGTAATAAATTGGTTTAGAAGATATAGCACCTTCTGTCCATGTTATCTTTGTGTTGGCAGTTGTATCGTTTGCAACTATATTTAGCGGAATTGAAAGTGTTTCCCCAGAAGAAACCTCAATAGTCATAATATCACCATTCGAATATTCGGAGAGGAACGTGGTAGAAGTCCCTGTGATAGCAGAAGAAAGATTAGAAATGGCAACGCTACCATTCGCCAGCAAAAGTTTGTTGTTGTCAGTAGTCATAACTGAGTTCACATCAACATTACTCTGCAATCTATACTGAGCAAAAATACCTTGACCTGCTGGGTGAACCAGTTTAAGAACAATATCTCTATACTTATCGAACGGCAGGTTTGAATTGATCTCATAAGCAAATTCATTATAGT
>ENA-OUOG01005257-OUOG01005257.1-marine-metagenome-genome-assembly--contig:-NODE-5257-length-10592-cov-2.883500_pt1 | contig 10592 bp, 4 predicted proteins | sample MGYA00248635_ERZ508505 | MGnify/ENA primary metagenome ERZ508505 (study PRJEB26176, sample SAMN06267871) | marine metagenome | isolation source: Saanich Inlet, British Columbia, Canada | place: Pacific...
GAGAAGAGGGCTAATGGCTTATAAACTTAATAAAACAGACGGAACACTTCTTACAGAATTAGTTGATGGCCAAATAGATACTACAACATGTGACCTTACATTAATAGGTAGAAATTATGTAGGGTTTGGTGAAGCATTTAACGAAAATTTAATTAAACTTCTTGAAAACTTTTCAAGTTCAGGAGCACCAGCAACTCCGATTACAGGACAACTTTGGTATGATAGATCAGAAGGAAGATTAAAAGTCTATGACGGAACCGGATTTAAATCAAATGGTCCTATTGTAAGTAACGAACAACCTCAAATGGTTGCAGGTGATATATGGATTAATAATTCAACAAACAAACTTTACTTTTATGACGGCACAGATTTAGTGTTAGTAGGACCTGTATATGACAATGCACAAGGTTTAAGTGGCTGGGAAGTTGACACAGTCCGTGATAGATCAGCAGTTGATCATACTCTACTAAAGATGTTCGTAGGCGGATCATTAGTTGCATTTATTAGTAACGAAGAATACACTCCGACAGTTGCTGAACAGTCTTTACTCCAAATCACAGGTAATGTTAGAAAAGGTATAAACATAGTAAACGAAGATGAGTTTCGTTTTTATGGGATTGCAGACTCTACTAATTCTCTTGTTACAGATAAAATTGATCCAGACACTGGATTAAGAGTTAAGAAAACTGCTGCTCAGTTTTTACCATCAGATGACGACGGCGAAACAAGTGGTTCATTAACGATTAGTAATAGTAACGGATTAACAATAGGTAATTCCGGCGAAACAAGAGTTTTCATTACAGCCGACAGTACTATATTTCAAAATACAGCACTTAATGATCAACTTAGATTTAGATTATTAGGCAATACAGACTATGACGGTATAGTTCTTGATCCTCAAACAAGGCGAATGGGGATAAACCTAGCAACAGGTGAGTTACCAACAGCATCGTTAGATGTTAATGGTAATATGTTTGTCAGAGGAGACTTAACTGTACAAGGTACTAATCAAACTATTGAAGCAACTGTACTTAGTATCGACGATTATAATATTGAACTAGGATCTGTTGATACAATTATAACACTTACTGAGCCATTAAACTCATCTATAGCAGGACAACTTATAGTTGGAGAAGTTATTACACAAGCGTCGAGTGGAGCAACGGGTACTTATAAGCGTATTTCAGATGATAGAAATATTATATATTTAGAACCAGTAAGCGGATTATTTACTGCTACTAGTGATAATTTAACAGCAGCTACTAACGGTGTGTTGTACGAGGAAAATGGCACAACTCCGGTTTATGTTGACAGTGTAATACAGCGTAATAATGATACAGCTAATGGCGCAGGTATAACAATTAAAGGTGAACCTGGAGCTAATGCTGACAAAACTATTACTTGGGTCAACGATACAATTAATGGCACAAACTGGGAACTAAATGATAATCTTAATCTTGTAGAAGATAAAAAGTACAAAATCAATGATGTTGTAATGATTGAAGAAAATCTAAACAACACACATTACCAATTAGGTACTGCTATTGAAACTGCACTTGGGCTTCGTGATGTAGGGATTATGGATAGATTGCGTGTCCATAGTAGCATGTTAATAGACGAACTTAGTGGAAGTCCAACTATTGCAACTACAGCAGGGTTAGTAATTGATAGTTCAGGAACTGTAACTTTTAAAAATGGCGCAAGTACAGTAATGGTTACTGGATTAGCTACTACAAATTATGATACCGGTGATTTGTCAGATGCAGCAAACAAAGACTATGTAGATACGCAAATGGAAAGTGCTACAGTATCATTAGCATTAGATACTACAGACATGCCTCAGACAGGATTTGGATCGGTTACAGCACAACTTATAGACATATTAGACTTCTTGCATCCGGCAGCTGAAAAACGTCTTAATACATATGCAAGAGTGCATACAACGTCTTTAAGAGGAGCAGTAAGTAACATTGATGTAGCAGGAACAATTGATACTACTTCGATAGGTGCTGATTTTTCAGATATTAATACTATTGAACCTTACGGAGTTACACCGTCCGGCGGCGGATCTCCAAATCAACAGTTAATATCAAATATTGGTTTTACAGGTAATACATCAGGTGATGTTACACTAAAAGCAGACGACGGCACGACACCAACACCGGTGTCTACAAGAATAAAAAGGTTCTTTAAAGTTGTCGATAACGGCGGAACTAACGAATGGGCATCGTCGGCTACTGGACCCAACGGAGAAACTCCGTAAACAGTTTAACGGGCAAATACGATAAATACTATTATCGTAATAGGGGATATTAACGAAAATGGCATATACAATATTTAATACTAGAAATAACGAGATTGCAGTAGTAGAAGACGGTACTATTGATAACAGTACTGACCTAAAATTAATAGGTAAAAACTACGCAGGATACGGCGAGATACAAAATGAAAATTTTGTTTATCTTTTAGAAAACTTTGCTGGCGCAAATCAACCACCGAGACCAATTGCAGGTCAATTATGGTTTGATACAGACGATAGTAAAATAAAAGTGTATGACGGCAATGATGAAGACGTTTTTGTTCCCCTTGGAAACGTACATATTGGAGCAAAACCAACTGGCGCAGCAATTACAGCAGCAAATGTTAACAAAGGTGACTTATGGTGGGACGATGTAACTAGTCAACTATATGCACACAATGGCGCATTATCAGGCGACCCTTTTGTACTAATTGGTCCAAAAGCATCGCAGGATGTTAGAACAGAAGTTGTAGATGTTGAAGTATATGATAACTTATTTGCCGGACAGCAGGATCCTTCACCGTACATACATAAAATACTAAAAGGTTTTGTTGACGATACTGTAGTGTTTATAGCAAGTAATGACGAGTTTACTTTAGATGACTCTAATGCTATTGCAGGTTTTGACAGAATTAAAAAGGGCGTTACACTAGTTAACACACAAAATGCTAATAACGGCGTGTCAGGCGGCAACTTTAGTTTCCACGGAAGCTCATCAGATGCATTGCGCCTAGGCGGAACACTTGCACAAGAATTTGTACAACGTTCTAATCCTGTGTTTATTACACAAGTAGATATTGATGACAATGACGGCTTACAAATTGGACCAAATAACGAGATATTACTAAAAGTTGGCGGCAGCGAAGCAATACTAGAATCTACTATTACCGGCGCTAAAATGAATTTCAAAGTTAAGGATGCTGGCGGAAGCACTGTTACACCTTTAACACTTACCGAAAATGGATTAATGCCAATATCAGATAATACGTATGCAATCGGTAGTGCAAGTTTACGTTGGAGTGAACTGCATGTTGCTAATCTAAGAGGCGTTTCGGATAGAGCTGATAGCGTGTTAAGTGACGGCACTTACAAAATTGCTACAAAGACTAATACAAACGATTCGATTGTAACACGTGATAGTGTAGGTGATATATTTGCTACAACCTTCCGTGGAACACATCTTATCAATTCGTCTAATGCAGACACTGCTTTAACTGGTAAAGTTACAAAAGCAGAAGGATTATTAATTGAAGGAACAGATACATTTGTTCCTGCTACAACTTCTACAGTTGCAAACAGAGTAATGGTTCGTGACGGATCAGGAGAAGTATTTGCAAATCAGTTTAACGGTTTAGCAACAAGAGCTGCTACTATGCAAGTTCCTACCGGTATACCGGATCAGTACGAATTTAGATCTGCCGCAGTTGCAGATTTAGCCGGAGCACCAAATACCGTTGCAGTTAGAGATAACAATGGCAAACTGTATGCTACAGAATTTGTAGGATCGTTTAACGGTCAGTCCACAACAGCAGCAAAATGGACCACGCCTAGAACTATTACAGTAGACGGCGATGCTAGTGGTACTGTTATAATAGACGGATCTCAAAATGCTACACTGACACTCGAAGTTGGACCAAACAGAGTTGCGCTAGGAACAGATACGACTGGTAATTATGTAGGCGGAATTAGTGTTTATAATGCTGATCCATATATGAACATTTATGTTAACACTGATTTGGATGGTGCAGCAGTAGAAAACGCTGCTGTACAGTTAGGAATTGATGCTGATACAGCTAAACGTGCTAACACACTAGTTGCCCGCGATGTTAACAACAGAATTATGGTTGGTGAAATCGATGCCGATGGCGATATTACCGCCGACACTATTACAGCAGATGTAAGATTTGTAGGACATGTTAACCAAGCAGGTACTACAAACGATGGTTGGTTTGATAATTTAACAGTCGGAACAATTAACGCAACAAACTTCAACTTTGGCGCAAATGTAACTGCTATTGCAAATGGCGGAACTGGAGCAACTACAGCATCGGCTGCTAGAACAAATTTAGATATTTACAGTAAATCTGAAATTGATAGTGTAATTTCAGGAGTAAACAGTAGTATTTCAGGGATTAGTTCAGATAGAATTGTAAGCGGAAGTAGTAATATTAGTGTTACTGATAATTCAAACGTATTAATGACTGTTAGTGGAGTATTAGTTGGCCAAATTACAACAGCTGGTATTGAGTTGCAAACTGGTAAAAAGTTTGTTGGTACTGCTACAGAAGCAGAATATGCTGACTTAGCAGAAAAATATTCTACACCAGAAAATCTACCAAACGGCACAGTTGTATGTGTAGGAACTGATGAAAGATTTGATGTTGAAGCATGTCATGTTGGTACTATAGCAATTGGTGTTGTGTCAACTAATCCAGCATTAATGATGAATAGTAAGTCAATTGGCCAATATATTGGTCTTAAAGGAAGACTACCAGTTCGCATAGCAGGACCAGTTAGCAAAGGACAAGCAGTATACGTACATAACAACGGTTGCGCAAGCACATCCATTAACGGCGGAAGTTTAGTTGGTATTGCATTAGAAACTAATATAGACGAAGCAGAAAAACTAGTTGAATGTGTTCTTAAAGTATAAGATACAGCAGACAATAAAAAAGGAGCACCAATGCTCCTTTTTTTGTGACTTAATAAATTAAGTATTAGTGTAAGTCAACCCATGTAGGACCCACTGCGTCAGTACAAACTTGTAATTTTGTATCAGTAGTATTAAAAATAACCATACCTACTTCAGCAGTTAAATTACCTCTGTCAAAAGTTGTATAACTTGGGAATTTAACTGGAACAGTAGAAGCAACTTTTGCTGAAGTAATTTCAATACCGTCATAGTTGCTACCATTATCGTCGGTTGTTTTTATTTCTAATTTACTTGGTATAGCGTTAGATCCAACACTTGATGTAGTTACTTTAATACGTGAAGCTTCTACATCGGTTGCACCGTCGTATGCAAGCATTGTTTGCAAGTAAATAGTGTCATTTGCTTGTACAGCATCTCCTGAAGCAAATCCTGCTGTAGGATTTCTGTATGCTCCTGACAACATAGTATATGCGTTACCACTACTATCAACATTACATGCAAGACTAATTGATGGAAGTTGTGTAGGATCAGTAATAGCAGATAGTCTTAAACCTTCTGTTTCGCCTACTGTTAAGTAAACTTCATCTAAGGCAGTACTAACATTAAAGTCAATAAATGGAACTCCGCCCGAACCGGCATATGTTACTGCTGGATTATCACCTAGTTTTGCTTGAATTCTGTTTTCAGTAACTGAAATTAAAGAAGTATCAATAAAGTCTGCTACTAAGTAGTTAACTGTTGCAGTTGAACTACTAATAGATCTGTCTGTTCCGTCTACGATTATAGTTGAATCATCGGCATATACAGATCCGTTCATGTCCCCGTCTAAAGTACCAGTTACATTACCTGTAACGTTACCAGTTACATTACCTGTAACGTCACCAGTTAAATTAGAAATTACATTATTGTTGACAGCATCTATAATAATAGTACTATCATCGCCGAATACTGAACCTTTGACATCACCTGTATGATAACCTGTTGTGTTGCCAACAACATTACCTGTTAGATCGCCTGTTACATTACCTGTTAGATCGCCTGCAATTGTACCTGTTGCTGTAATATCAAAAACATTAATTATTGCGTCTGCAGGACCTTGTGATGTATTAACTACTAAATCGTTACTAATGGTGCCTTTTAAGCCACCAACTACATTACCAGTTACATCACCTGTAACATTACCTGTTAGGTTTCCTGCTAAGGTATTGTTGACAGCATCTATAATAATTGTACTATCGTCACCAAATACTGATCCTTTGACATCACCTGTATGATAACCTGCTGTATTACCTGTAACTGCACCAACCACTGGTCCAGTATGTGTACCTGCTGTATTACCTGTTACGTCACCGGTAACATTACCAGTTAAATTTCCGTTAAATTCGTTTGCACTGTAAGTAACACCGGTTAGACCGGCCGCAACGCCAGCTCCAGTCTCGACCTGGAATCCAGTACCGCCATCCCGTGCGCCGTTAGTTCCTGACATATCAGCGATTGAGATCGATGCACCTGTCTGGTTTGATAAGACCAGCCTGCCGGCGTCATCAAGTGATGCCTGAACTGATCCGCCCAAAGCCAGATTGATATTACTGACCATTTCGTCCATAGAATTCGACGAACCAATAATCGCTTCAGTCGCCGGCGTCGTACCTACAGCTCCGACCTGAATCGCTAATTGGTCAGCCGCAATAATGCCAGTTCCTAAATTACCAGCAACGACCCGGTTAAACGCGGTCGCAGTAACGCCCGCATCCGCGTCGTTCACCAAATCGACAAAGTCTGCAATGTTATTATTCGTCGTACCGATGCCTGTCGTGTCGGTAGAAGCCCCGTTGTAGCCCCCGAGTGCAACATCGTTAATTCTGATGTCACCTGCTTGAATTGCTGTCGTCGTACTGAACGTGTTCCGTCCACCGACCACTACACCACCAGATCCTCCGGTGCTTCCTGTGCCGATGCCAAGTGCGCTTGTTGATACGGACCCAATGGCAACATCGAGCGTATCGCCGAGCTCATACCCGACCTGAATAGATGCTGAATAAGAGCCGTCGAGTAGATTCATTCCATTAAAGGTCGTAGACGATGAAATTCGATCAATTTCCGCCTTAAGTTGCTGTACTTCTTGGTCAAGCGAAGCCCGATCGATTGCGTTATTCGCGCCTGACGTTGACTGAACCGCCAACTCACGCATACGTTGAAGCATCTCAGTCACTTGTTGCATTGCGCCCTCAGCACTTTGCACAACCGAAACTCCATCGTTTGCGTTACGAATGGCCATGTTCAAGCCACGGACTTGTGAGTCCATGCGAGTTGCGATTGCCAGGCCCGCGGCATCATCAGACGATGAATTAATCCGCTTACCAGAAGAGAGACGCTCCATCGCTGTCTCCATATCTTTACGTGATTCCATCAAATGTCTCTGCGAAGCAATTGATGAAACGTTTGTATTTACTACGAGTGCCATGATGCGCCCCTTTTTCCTTGTTTCGTTTCCTGGTTTTGGCAACTTACTGCCCTACCTGAGGAATTAATCGGCCGCTTCATGGCAAGCTTTAGGAGAAAACGACATTTATTGCCGGTGACATGGCAAATCAATCACCAGACGGCAACTTATTACCTAAAAAAGTAAGGAAAATTCGATTGATATTAGAAAGATAGAACGGGGGGGATCTCGTCTGACCAAGCAGGAACTCAGCGTTCGCTGGCTGTTCTAGTCCTTAAAGGATTTTATTTGCGAACGCACACGTGAAGTTGATGACAACATCCAATTTAAGATGAGTGTGAGTCGCCGTAGATATTAGTGTTTGAGAGGCTAGGTTGTGACGAGGATCAGTTCTTGAAGGGCTAAAACTCGTTGCGATCGTACGATCTCAACGCGATCCTAACGAATGAGCGCTAAACACTACGACTTAGCGTCGAAGATGATACCACGCATTTTTTCTATGTTGTGCGCCGCCCGGATTACTTCGTCGGAAGGCAGCTGTCGAATAAGCTCGCCCGACTTTTCGTCAATGACTGAGACCACTGGCCGGTCTAGCACTTCATCGATCCGGAATCTTAATGAATTTGAGTTCGCTGGAATGGCTTTCTGTAACATATCGACCAATTCAGCCAGCCGCTCTGGGCTATGTGAATCCGCAGCAAGCTCCATCGCGGACGCCGCTTTATCATTCAACTCTCTGGTTTGCTCGATCGGTTTTGGAGCTGTAGGACCTTGGATTTCAACCGGTTCTCTCGGACGCGAAAAAACCTCAGACTTTTTCACTGCCTCTTGAACCCCGCCAAGATTAGAACCTACATTGTCAACGGCCATAACGACCTCCACAATCACCTGAGGAAAATTACCTCAAAGGGTACATCGGATGCAATGATACTTTCTTTAGGGAATTTTATTGTTTATTTGTAAAGGGGAGATTCTCGAGGGCCGATTTTAGATATTCTTTGGTACTGTTCATCCGATCAATCGCGGTTTCCATCGCCGTAAATTGGGCGATGTATCGTTCTTGGATTCTCGCCATTCGGGTGTCTAAGTCTTCTAAGTCTTGCTGGTAATCAGAAATTCGAGTTTCTAAGTTCGACATCCTGGACTCCACAGTCCCATCGAGCGCAAGCAAATCACTAATCTTTTTGATCGCATCACCAGCAATCCCTCGATTAGCATCGCCAACTGTCGACTGATTATCTGTGTCGGCTGAAAATATCGAAACAACGTCCGAGAAATAGTTGGTGAGCGCTGAATCGAGGAGATCATTATCAATCTCCAACTTACCGTATCGATCAAATTCCACGCCGATTTCAGCAAGATAAGACAGATTATCTGTGGCAGTCGATGAGGCAGACGAAAACATTTGTTGAAGCTGACGCGTGATATTAGAAAAACCACCATCAGAGGACAAAACTCCACCCAGTTCGTCTGCGGAATCGGGATCAGACAGCGAATCCAGCTGCGTATGAACCGCGTTGTAGACTTCAACCAGATCTGTGATTCGTGTCTTAATCGGATCAGTTGTCTGGCTCACCGACAAGGTCGCGGTCGATGCTGTGATTCCTGACAAATTTAATGTCACGCCATCGATTAGATCGTTTATTGAATTAGATGAGCGAGTCACGCTTACCCCGTTGACGGTGAGCGCCGCATCTGCCGCGGTACCCAACCGATCTCCGAATGCCAGTGTTGTTCCTGACGCGGCCGTGGTTGCTAAAGAAAAACCGTTGTCTGTACCGAGATCGCCAGACACAACGATCTTATATCGACCGACCGAAGCGCCTGTGTCCACGATTGAAGCGGTAATGCCAAGATCTGCCTCGTTCAGCGTGTCCACAACACCCTGTGGTGTGGTGTCAACAATAGCGACAGCGGTATCGGTCCCAGAAGAATCGGTGTAAGTCACAGTAAAAGTACTGCCACCATTCAATTCCGTAGTAAGGGCGTCGTAGGTGTTGGTTGAGCCCCAACGGTCACCAGCAGCAATCGCAGTCACGGCAATTGAACTAATTCCTGCAGAAGCGTCTGCCGATGCGGTGATACTAAATGCGTCTGAGCCAGTGCTCGTCTCGTTCCCTGACAGGGCAACCGAATACTCTGCAAAATCCTTTGCATCATTTAAATTGGAGAGCGCAATGTTAAGACTTTCGAGTCCGGCCTTCAGGATGCCGTAGGCAGATATTTCAGCCTCGCTTTTCTCGATTTTCTTATTAATCGAGAATTCCCGTGGCGCACGTTCTGCCTGGACTCATGACTCGACCAAACTGTTCGAGTCAATGTCAGCCCCGGCACCGAGCGCGCCCAGGAAATCTACACCCGCCATCTTAAGCTCCCCTTCTCAATAACGAGTTATCGACCATTACTGGAGAAGCTTTAACACAGTCTGAGCCGCCGAATTCGCCTGCGCAAGCATCGCAACCGACGCCTCCTGCAGAATTTGCGCGCGGGCCAAACGAGTTGATTCAGCCGCAAAATCAGCGTCCATTACTCGAGACCTAGCTTTACGCATGTCTGCCCCCCGCACCAGGGCTCCCTCGATTGAACTTTGATATCGATTAATAGTTGCGCCGAGTATTGCTCGAGTAAAACCAGTTTGTTCGATTGAATAACTTAATACATCAGTTGCATTTTTTGCTTCAGCTTCGCTTTGAACTGAAATTTGCGAGACAAGGTGTTGCATTGAGGCAGGGAGCCGATTTCTGTCGATGATAATATTATTTACATACATTGCTGCCCCAAGCTTCGTACCACCAGTTGCATCATAGCTTCCAGAAATAAATACAAATTGATAATTGCCGGACCTGGTTATATCCGTAGACTTAGTCGCCCAAGGCGTTATTTGGTTATCGCTAGATTGAGTGTAATCAATTAGCTCAATCGTATCACCAGTATCTACATCTAAAAGATACGCATAAATCGAAGCAGCGTCATCTGTACCGGCAGACTTCCAGTCAAATTTTACCACGTCACCGGCAGTGATCTCCTTGGCTTCTTGAGAGATTAGATACGGACCATGCACAACAGAATATGGATCATTTTCTGTCCATACATTTGAAGAAAACAGTTTAATTCCGCCTGTTGCGTCAAAAGCAAAACCCGTTGTGCTAGCTGTACCTAACTCAGTTGCTCGACTGCCAGTTCCAGTGATGGCCGCT
>ENA-OUOG01005259-OUOG01005259.1-marine-metagenome-genome-assembly--contig:-NODE-5259-length-10587-cov-2.832065_pt1 | contig 10587 bp, 7 predicted proteins | sample MGYA00248635_ERZ508505 | MGnify/ENA primary metagenome ERZ508505 (study PRJEB26176, sample SAMN06267871) | marine metagenome | isolation source: Saanich Inlet, British Columbia, Canada | place: Pacific...
TATAGATTTCTGGTTCATTATCTTTTACCCATTTTAATTTGGAAGCTGTAAAGTTTGCAGGTGAGTTTAATAATTGAGAAGCACATTTTTCTTGTCCAATTTTTTGAAAAGCAGTATTTCCAATTCCAACAGCTCTACTGTCACACCAAATTATACTTTTACGTAATGATTGACCTTCTTTATCAACCAAAACTAAACCATGCATTTGGTAAGAAATTCCAATACCTTTTATTTGAGTTCTGCTGATGTTGTATTGTTTTTTTAATGCAGAAATTGCATTACAAATATGTTTCCACCAATCATCTGGTTTTTGTTCTGCCCATCCATTTTGTTGAGCATACATACTCATTTCTTCTTTTGGTTCTTGAACCACTCCTATGCTTTTACCTGAATCTACTTTTACTAAAGCTGCTTTGATTGATGAACTGCCTACATCAATTCCTAAATAATAGTTCATTTCCAACAATAAATTTTATTGACTTTTTATTAATTAATGAAAAAACTTTTTATTCTTTTTTTAGTTTTTCTCTTTTTTCCTTTTGACAATTCAAAAGGAAGTGTAATCACTAAAAAAAATTGTGTGTCTAAATCTTTTATTTTGTTATTTTTTTCATACACAAAGCAAACAAAGAGTTAATTGTTAAGAAAATATTTTATTATTTTTTTGTTAACCTAAAAATTTTACCTCCATGACTATCAAGTTTAGAACTTATTTTAGTGTTTATAACTCCTAAATCTTTTTGTTCCCATAAATCTCTTACCAAAAAATTACCTCTTAAACCCTCTGCTTCTAGTGTAAAACTTACATCTTTTGTTTTTTCTGTTAAATTGAATAAGCCAATAAATGTATCCCCATTTTTAGGGTCTTTAGCTATCCATACAGCTTGTCCTGCATGTTTAATTACTTGTCTATTATCTGTACTGTGTTGGTTTACATATAAAACCTCTTTATTTTGTAAAAATTTAATAATATGTTCTGGAGTAGAAAGTAAATCACCTCCCATCATTAAAGGTGATTTAGCCATAGACCAAAGACTCATTAATGTGTAATGTTCTGGTATTGTAAAATTAGACATACGTTCTGGTCCATGAGGTCTATCATCTAAAGATAATTTACCAATTGGTAACATATCACCATCTGGCCAGTGACCTTCTCTAATAAAAGGAGACCAAGAATTTAATAAATCAAAATTATGTTCTAAAGACTCCCAGTTGTCCCAAAAATCTCCAGAAATACGCCACATATTTGCATTTTCTGATAAATGTTGGGCTCTAGAAACAGGTGCTTCACCACAAGACAAACTTAATACCATCGGTCGTCCACATTGTGCAATAGCTTTACGCATCATTTCAATTTCTTTTTTATGATATGGAGGAAACATTGTATCATCTGCTTTTATAAAATCTACTCCCCAAGAAGCATATAAATTAAAAATAGAATTATAGTATTCTTGCGAACCTTCTTTTGAAGCATCTACACCATACATATGATTACACCAACCACAAGTATCAAAAGGTTCTGCAATATTATCTGCTGTGGCATTGCAACCCATTATTGGTGTTTTGTTAAAAGCTGCAACTCTATGAATTCCACGCATAATATGAATTCCAAATTTCATTCCTTTAGAGTGAACATAATCAGCAATAGGTTTAAAACCTGCACCATTTGCTGCTGATGGAAAACGCTCTGTAGAAGGTAATAATCTTCCATATTCATCCATAGTAGTATATTCTGGATGCAATGGACTTCCATCATCATTATATCTTAAATTAGGATGTCCTTTTCTTCTTGGTGTATTCCAGTTTCCTGGTTCTGGATGCCACCAGATGTAATCTATTACAGCATATTCCCATCCGTATTCTAATAAATTCTCTGCCATATAATCCACAGTAGCTTTAAACTCTTTTTCGTTGATTCTACAATCATAGGCATCAAAACTATTCCAACCCATAGGTGGTGTTTTTGCTACAATTTTTTTGGTTTCAGATTGTTTATTTTCTGTTGACGCAACTTTTTCTTTACTTTTTTCTGCACATGCAAAAACAACAAGTAAACTAGCTAGTGTAATATATTTTAAAAATTTTAATGATTTCATTGATTGTTTTTTTGTGATTAGAATTTAGTTTCAGCATTAGCATCAGTAGAAAATAATGATAGTAACTGATGTTCTGTATGTGCTTTTTTCATTTTTTCTGCTAATTCTTTTACTTTTTCAGGGTTTTGAGCAATTACATTGTTAGATTCTGATGGATCTTGAGCAATGTTATACAACTCTTCTACAACAGGTTTACTTTGATCTCTTACATTTAGTTTTATGTATTTCCAATCTCCAACTCTGATTGCTTGTCTTCCTCCTAATTCGTAAAAAGCCCAGTATAAATATTCATGTTCTTTTTGTTTATCATCTTCACCTACTAAGGTTGGTAAAAAAGAAACACCATCTAAATCATCACTTGTATCTGCACCTACAATATCTGCAAAAGTTGATAAGAAATCCCAAGTGGCAACTGGTCTGTTAGCTACAGAACCTGGTTTTACTTTATTTGGCCATTTTACAATTAATGGCACTCTAATTCCACCTTCATATAAATCTCTTTTGTCTCCTCTGTAAATTCCATTACTATCAAAGAATTTAGATTTATGACCACCTTCATTATGTGGACCATTATCGCTTACAAAAACAACAATTGTGTTATCTGCAATGCCTAATTCGTTAAGTTTCGCTTCTATTTCTGCTACACTATTGTCTATGATTGAAATTGTTGTAGCAAACCCTTTTTCTGGATTAGGCCAATCTTTATTAGTAAATTTACCATAGTTAGGGACTTCCATTCCATCACCTGTGTAATAACCAGCCTCATTATTTGCATGAGGTATGTTTAAACAATAATATAAAAAGAAAGGATTGTCTTTATTTTTTTCAATATAATTTAGAGCGTCTGCTTGTAATTTACCTACAGCATAAGTAACCTTTTCTTTAGCAACGCCTGTACCTTCTTTCATGTCTTTTGGATAATCATAAGTCCAATCTGTAACATTACCATTTAATGTTTCTTTTACACCATTTCTATACAAAAACTCAGGATAAAAATTGTGCGCATGCCACATGTTTACATATCCATAAGCATGGTCAAAACCATTTCTTGCTGGATCATTAGGTTCTGGATGATTCCCAACACCCCATTTACCAATTACAGCAGTATTGTAGCCTTTTTTACCCAACATTTCTGCAATAGTTTCTTCATTATCTTCTAACAATTGACCTTCTGGACTGTTACCTCTTACAGAAGTATGCCCTGTATGTTTACCTGTTAACAAAGCTGCTCTTGAAGGTGCACAAACTGTAGAACCTGCATAATGCTGTGTAAATTTCATACCGTTTGCTGCTAGTTTGTCAATATTTGGAGTTTGTAATGTTTTTTGCCCATAACTACTTAAATCTCCATATCCCATATCATCTACTAAAATGAATACAATATTTGGGTTTTTATTGGTTTCTTTTGTATCGGTTTTTTTAGCTTTTTCTTTACAACTTGTAAATACTAATAGGAAAATTACGATTGCTTTGTAAAAATGATTTTTCATGTTTTTATACCTAAAAATTTTAGTTCAAAAATATACACAGTTTATTCATTTGAGTTTCTTTTTTGTTCGTTATTGTTGCTCATTCATGTTAGAATCATATATATTGAATGAAAATTAATTTATTTTAATGTTTTTGGTAGTGTTTTTGTCTAAAATTAAAAAACTCTTTAGCGTTGCTTTTTTAGCTCCATTAATTACTATATTCTCAAATAATATATTTTCTATAGGATGAAATTCATCATGCCCCATAATTAAGCTTGGTATTTTTTGCTCTCCAAAGTAATGTATGTTTTTAAATGTAAAATCAGAAAGTTTACCTTTTTGTGGATTCCATTTGCCCCATCTATTAGGTCTTGTTACCAAATGAAATATACGCCATTTAGAATTATCAATAGTTATGTTTTTGATGACAACATTACTGATATGAGCTTGCCCTCCATGGACAGCACAAAATACGGCTAAGTTTTCATTATCCCAATGATGTTCTACTCTAATAATTTCAATATTATCTACGTTGATATTACCAAAATCTTTACTCCCATTCCAACTAATCATAAAAGGAGCGCCATTTTCTAGTTGCCAAATTACACAGTTTCTAACTTTTGTATTTGTACGATATAATTTAATAGCATCATCATTTACTTTGAAAAAACAGTTTTCTATTAAAGTATCTTCTCCAGCAGAAATTCCATCTGTACTAAACCACCACCCCATCATTTTTAGGTTATGCAAATAGTGTTTTTTTCCACTTGTTGCAATCATATATCTTGGTGAGTGTATTATGGTTAAGCCTTCAATCTCAACATTATTAGCATCTCGAATTTGTATCATATGGTTGTGTGTGCGTGGTTCATAATCTTCGCCAGACAAAATTCCACGTCCACTAATCTTAACGTTTTTAACATCTTTTGAAACAATTTGACCTTTTACATAAGCACCACCTTCAAGATAAATATGAGTATTACTGGCTACTTTAAAATTATCACCAATTTCATGAAACCCAGCTTCAAAATAAACCACATTTTTGTCTTCTTTTTTAGGGACATTTTTCTCTAAAGGATTCGCAAAAATGAGCAAAGGATGTTCTATGAAAATTCCTTTTTCAAATTCAACCGAAAAATGACCCGGTTTTTTAATGCTAAAGCTAATTGTATTTTTATCGAGAATAGTAATAGCTATGTTAGAACTGCGAGGTAGAATTTGCGCAAAATCAATTTGTTTATATAAAATAGTTACCTTAACTGTTACTTCATCATCAAAAGAAAAGTTAACCCAAGACGTAGATTTAGAGTTGTTTGTAGTATGCATTGCATTCATTCCGTACACAAAAGTTGGCTTTTTTACAGCATTTTGAGAGAGTTCAACTTTATAGTATGGTGATTCAAAAATATAAGGATTATTATCACTAATATTTGGTGCTGCTTTATAGGTTACAATTTGAGAATTGCTTATAGAAAACACAAAAAAACTGAGTATAACTAAAATGTTTTTAATCATTAAAATTAAGTTTTTGAGAGGTTCCTTTCGGGTTTATTACTGTTAATTGCTCTCCATTGATATTAACTGGATCTATGCATAAATAAGGTTCTGAATATTTTTCTGAACTATGGTATGCGTTATAATAATTGCCATGAAACCCTTTAAAAATTTGATTGCTAAAAATAACTTGAGTAGGAGGCGCATATCCATTTTTTTCTAGATATATATTTTTTACTTTTAAATATGCTTCTGCTTCTAAAAATGTATAGATTGGATTGTTTTTACTCCATTTCCAAGTTCCTAAAGGATGCTTTGCGGTCATATGAAAAACCTTTACTACATATCCACCATAAAACTGAGAAAATAACATGTGATACAAATCGTTTACTTTGGTTATTTGAGGTGCGTCTAAGTATTTATAATTTTCCCCTAAAGTTTTTGGCCCTAATAACTCTTTAGGTTTGCTTTTTAAAGTGGCAGTTTTTAAATCTATTTCAGCAATAAAAATACGACCATCCATATCGTAGGTTAAAAACACCTCATTTTTGTTCACAACTGTTAAGCTACCATGATTGCATTTTACAATTGGAGCTTTGGTGTTAATTACTTTATATTCACCAAACAAACTATTGCTAACAGCAATTCCAAAACCTGTTTTTTGATAAGCATTTTCAGCATTATTTCTATTGTTAAACGTAAAGTAGAATTTGTTGTTTATTTTTTTGATTTCTGGAGCAAACCAACCATTATAATACCAAGCTTTTTTAGGAACACTATTTATATCAATAATTTGATGTTTCACTCTCCAATCTTTTAAATTTTTAGATTGATACAAAACAGGTCTCTCAAATTGTTTAAAAGGATTTTTATAGTCTGTGCCTACTAAAAAATAATCATTCTTTTCAGTAAAAACAAACACGTCTTTTATGCCATAAGTGTTAATTCCAGAAGTAATAGGGTTTGTCCATTCAAGTAATTTTTTAGTACTGTCCTTTTCTACAACTTTGCAACTGAAAAAGCAAAATAAACTGCATACAATAAATTTGGCTAGGTTTTTAATCATCTAAAAATCTTTAGAACAAAGAACAAGTTTTTACGTATTATACTTTTGTTCTGTAATACTTAGTATTTGCTTATTTGGGTATTTTTAAGTGTTTTTATACCAAAAAAGCCAATTTAAAAACCATAAAAACAATTTGAAGTACTATTTCAAGTGTAGTTTTGGTTGTTTTAAATTAGATAGTATTGAAAGTAAGAATTTTCTTTTTATTAGCAGTGAGTTGTACTTTTTTGGGATTTAGTCAAAATACTACTAAGCCTAATATTTTATGGATTTACGTTGAGGATTTAAACCCAGTTTTGAGTAGTTATGGTGAAACCATTAACCCAACACCAAATATTGATAAACTAGCAAAAAATGGTGTGCTTTTTAAAAAAGCATTTACACCTGCTCCTGTTTGTTCTGCAGCACGTTCTGCAATAATTACAGCAACAATGGCAACTACTTATGGTACACACAATCATCATTCTTCAAGAACGGTAGAAGATGCTATTTTTTTGCCTAAAGGCGTAAAAACCATTCCAGAACTTTTTAAAGAAAATGGGTATCATACTTTTAATCATGGTAAAGACGATTACAATTTTATATACAACAGAAAAGATTTGTATAATGATGAAATCAGTTTAGATTTCTGGTACACTTTTGCTGGATCTGGAGATTGGCTAGCATCACTTTCTAAAAACAAACCTTTTTTTGGGCAAATTCAGTTAAATGGTGGCAAACATGGATTGGTACAAAGCTATAAATCCATCAAAAATAAAATTACTCCAATTGATAGAAAATTGGTAAAACTACCACCTTATTATCCTAATTTACCCTCAGTTCATGAAGATTTTGCAAGACATTATGATGCTGCAAGATATACAGATGTAGAAGTTTCAGAGATTATTAATCAACTAAAAAACAAAGGTTTATTAAATAATACCTATGTTTTTTTCTTTACAGACCATGGTTATAAAGGCATAAGACACAAACAGTTTTTATATGATGGTGGTACACACATCCCTTTAATAGTGGCTTATTTTGGTGGAAATTCTCAAATTCAAAAAAACGAAATTAGAGAAGATTTAGTTTCTGGTATAGATATTGGTACAACATCTTTAGCGTTGGCAAACATTAACATTCCAAAAAATATGGAAGGTAAAAATATGTTTGATTCTAATTTTAAAAGAGATTATGTAATAACCACTAGAGATAGATGCGATTTTTCTATTGATAGAATAAGAGCTGTAAGAACAGACCAGTTTAAATACATTAAAAATTATATGCCACATCGTTCTTACACGCAACCTGCATATAGAGATAGAAGAGCAGAATTTGTCGATATAAAAAAAGCTTTTGAAGCAGGTACCTTAACTACTGTACAAGCTAAATATTGGTTACCAACTAAACCAGAAGAGGAATTGTATGATTTGGAAAACGACCCTCATGAAATTAACAATCTAGCTGATAATAAAAACTATAAGAAAATATTAAAAAAGCATAGACAATTACTAGAAAACTGGTCTAAAACTTATGGTGATAAAGGTGCAGAACCGCAAAACAAATATTCTCTAAAATTTATTTACGATAGATGGGGAGAACGTTGTGTAAATGAAGAATACGATGCTATTAAAAACCTAAGAATTAAAAACACACCCAAAAGGAACCTAAAAAAATAATTAAATGAAAAAATTACTTTTTTTTATATTTCTATTTGCGCTATTTGGCAACAGTTTTGCACAAGTAAAAACAACTATTGTTACAGCTTTTGGCTATGAAAATTGTATTGCTTTAGAGAACAAAAAGATAAAAGTAATTTTAGACCCTAATGTTGGCGGACGTGTTTTAAGCTATACACTTAATGGTAAAAACATCTTATTTGAAAACCCCAAATTAAATGGAAGAACTTGGAAACAAGGAGCTCCAAGATTTGAAGTTAGTGGTGGTAGATTTGATATTGGTCCAGGTTCAACAACTCCTTTTAGAGCAAGTTTTTTTAACACTTGGCAAGGTGAAATTACAGGAAAAAACTCAGCAAAATTAACAAGCCCTAAAGACACAGTATTAGGTGTTCAATTGATAAGAGAATTTTATTTAGATGAAAATTCATCTAAATTGAGGTGTGTACAACACATCAAAAATATTAGTAATAAAAAACAATCTTATGCGCATTGGAGTAGAACATTTGCCAAAGGTGGAGGTATTTGTTTGGTGCCATTAAATCCAAATAGTAGATTGCCTAAAGGCTATGCCATTTATCAATATAAAACTTCTTTGATAGATTTTAATCCACCAGAGGAAAAGGCTTTACGAGTTCGTGATGGCATTTTAGAAATGTTAGACACACCAAAATATCCGAAATTTGTAATGGACAGCAACCAGGGTTGGATTGCCTATAACTCTAAAGATGATTTACTGTTCATCAAAAAATTTGAAGCCAATGAAAATGCTATTTATGGAGATATGATGAACAATCAAGTATCTATATGGTATTACAAAGATGAAAAATGTGAAATAGAACCTATTGGGCCTTTAGAAACTATTTTACCTGGAGAAATAGTAAGTTTCACAGAAAACTGGTGGCTTTTAGAACACAAATATCCTGCAGATAAAAAACTTAATTTACAAAAAATAAAAACGATTTTAAAAACCTTAAAATGAAAAAAAACACAATTTTAAATTTGATTATGATCTTAAGTGTTGGTATTGTTTTTTCTCAAAAGAAAAACTCCAATACCAAACCTTATCCTTATAATAATCCAGTAATAAAACACATGTACACAGCAGATGCATCACCACATGTAATGCCAGATGGACGTGTTTGGATGGTAACCTCTGTAGATCATGAAAATGGTGGAGGTTATAGCACAATGCACAAATACCACACGTTTTCATCAAAAGATATGGTAAACTGGGTAGATCATGGAGAAGTGCTAAATATTTATGATGTAATGGGTAAAGAAAAAGAACCAAAAGGAGAAAATTGGGCACTTTGGGCGCCAGACATGGTCTATTATGAAGGCAAATATTACCTTTATTTTCCTGTGAGAATTGTATTAGGTAAAGACGGTGGTGAAGGAAAGCGTAAAGTAAAATCTTACATCGCAGTTGCTGTAAGCGATTCGCCAGATAAAAAGTTTACTGTAATTAATGCTAAAATTGAAGGCACAAGAGGTATTGATCCATCAGTATTTATAGATGATGATGGACAAAAATATTTGTATTATGGGCAACACATGGGCGCAAAATTAAAAGACAATATGAAAGAGTTAGATGGTAAACCTGTAAAACTAAAAGTTGATGACCATCGTTTTATGGAAGCTATTTGGATGAATAAAAAAGCTGGGAAATACTATTTATCTTATCATTCACATTATGACAAACCTATAGACCCTAATAATCCTGATGATTTATTTAGAAGAAAATCTAGGTTAGATTATGTTGTTGGCGACAATCCTTTAGGGCCTTTTGAATACAAAGGGATTTTAAATTACGAATTAGGGGTTAATGTAAATGAAGGTCCAAAATTACCTGGGAAAAACTATGTGCCTTGGCGTTTGTATCAATCTAATCATGGAGGTATAGTAGAGTTTCATGGGCAAGAATATTTATTTTATCATACATCTGCATTATCTTCTTGGAGACAAGATGAGTTTAAAGGTCCAGGAACTTGGACACAAAGATCTGTTTGTGTAGATAAAATTGTATATGACGAGTCTGGTACCATAAGACCTGTGCAACAAACATTAAGCAGTGTTGATGCTGTAAAAGTAAATCAACCTTATGAAATCAATTTAAAAATAAAAAACAAAAAAGTAACTAATGATGTTTTAAAATTCGAAAACATCAATTTAGGAACTGGATATTACTATGCAGGTTTGGAAGTAGAAGGAGTGCAAAAAACTGCAAAATGTGAGATACGTTTAGACAACCCAAAAGGGAAATTGGTTGGAACCATCATCATAAAAAAAGACGGAATTTCGGAAACATTATTAAGAGAAGCTTCAGGAAAACGAACCATTTATTTGGTGTTTAAAGATGCTAATAATGCTAAGATAAAATCTGCACGTTTTTTTGCTGGGTCTCCTAAATAAATTCATCTATGAAAAAACTATTCAATTATTTTTTTATTGTTTTTGTATTATTAACTTCTTGCAATCAAAAAAAGAAAGAAGAAACCAAAACAACAACAAAAATAACATCAGAAAGAACGTATTCTGAACCTATTGCTGGACGTTGGTCTAAAGAAAAAATTAATAATTGGTATAAAAGTCAACCTTGGTTAGTAGGCTGTAATTATTATCCAGCAACAGCGATTAATCAAATTGAAATGTGGCAAGCCTCCACTTGGAATCCAGAAAGGATAGATTTAGAATTGAGTTGGGCTGCAGATTTAGGAATGAATACTTTAAGAGTCTATTTGCACGATTTGGTTTGGGTAGATGATGAACAAGGTTTATACAAAAGAATGGATGAATTT
>ENA-OUOG01005260-OUOG01005260.1-marine-metagenome-genome-assembly--contig:-NODE-5260-length-10586-cov-2.474260_pt1 | contig 10586 bp, 11 predicted proteins | sample MGYA00248635_ERZ508505 | MGnify/ENA primary metagenome ERZ508505 (study PRJEB26176, sample SAMN06267871) | marine metagenome | isolation source: Saanich Inlet, British Columbia, Canada | place: Pacific...
ACTCTTTCGGATTACTCTCAACACTTCCCTGCTTTTGTTAAAATTAAAGGAAGTTTGAAGGGAGTTTGTGTCGGGCATAGTGCCTCCCTTTCTATTTTTTTTAGATTAGGAGAAATTGTTTGGTCAAACCCAAAAGCAAAACTGAGCGAATCTGAAGAAGCATCTGAATACAAATTAAAAAACCCATTGCCTGAAATCATTACGGGATATGACCCAACATATATACTCCAATTCGGATTCCCACAAGAACCCGATTATCAACAAAGCGCAATGGTATTAGATACATTAGAAGACTTGCAACGATGAACCCACAAGTAAACATCCTAGTAAGAACATCCAACAGACCTAACTACCTACACGACTGCTTGCAGTCTATATGGAATCAAACCTATCCCAATATAAAGGTATGGCTACATTCAGAAGGTACTTGCGGATTTGAAGAGAACGTAGATGTATGTGTTATCAATAATTGCCCGACAATTAGAGATAATAATAAAACCTACCAAGACAGAGGACATACTTGTAAACACGCGCCCTACAATCTATACCTAAACACACTTAGTAAGATGGTAGACAATGGCTACATTATGTATCTAGACGATGATGATATGTTAGCTTCAGATGATGCAATAGAAAAACTCGCATCGTATATGAAAGATGATAAAGTAATTTTGTTTGATGGGGCGTTTGGTAGCAAAGTGCTACCGACCCCCAAAGCAATTAACAGCCTAACGAACCATCAGCAAGCCGAAATAGGCACAATCGGCGGACGCTGTTTTGCGTTTCCTTATTATAAGTTCAATAAAAAGTACTACATCGAATGGGATGAGTTCACTTGTAGCGACAATAGACTAATTAACAATTTAGCTAGTTGGAACTTCAACGATATAATTCACGTTCCCATTTTGGTAACTAAAGCACAAAGCGTTGTTGCAGGCGGCGGTAATAAAAAAGACAAAGCACTATGATTCTAATATACGAAGGCTTCAAGATTGAAATACTAAAAAAAGACTTACCTATTGGCTCACAAGGCATCGTAATTAAGGTGCAAGACAATAAGATATTCGATTCAATATATGAAGAAGCACGTTAAAATATACTTAGACTACTTCGGCTATTCAGGATACGAGTTTATTCCTTGTGAAGTATGCGGAAGCAAGGCGGTTGACATCCATCATATAGAAGCCAGAGGGATGGGGGGTAATAAATCCAAAGACCATATAAGCAATCTTCAAGCGTTATGCCGAAAATGCCATCTAGAGTACGGCGATAAAAAACAATACAAAGAGATGCTTGTAGACATCCACCAAAGCAAGCTACTATAAACAACGCTTATACAACTTCGTTATTTATATAGATAATTTATAACAATATGGCAGAAGGAAAGCGCGGTGCGCCTAAAGGAAATAAAAACGCAAAGGGACACGGCAGACCATCTCGAAGCGATGAGCAACAACTAATTGAACGACTCGACAAGGTAATTAACCAAGACGAGGTCATCGCTATTCTAATGAAGCTAATTCTCAAAGGCGATATGCGAGCCATCCAGTTGTATATGAATTACCGACACGGCAAGCCAAAAGAAACCGTCAGCGCATCGCATACATTTAATGACTTTTCTATTAGCGATGTTCTACGCTTTAAGAAGTGATTGAACTAAGCCCGAAATACGAACCTTTATTTAGCGCACCCGAAACGGTGCGCTATTATATTTTAACTGGAGGTCGTGGTTCTTCTAAGTCGTTTAGTGCGGGTGCGTTCCTTTCGCTTCTAACAATGGAACAAGGCCATCGTATCTTGTTTACTCGTTACACAATGGTATCCGCAGGGCTTTCTATTGTTCCCGAATTCGTAGAGAAGTTAGAACTTCTGGACATCGCGCCCGCTTACAAGATTACCCGCGATGAAATTATAAACACCGCTACTAATAGTGCGGTTGTATTTAAGGGCATTAAGACTAGTTCAGGCGACCAAACGGCCGCATTGAAATCATTGCAAGGTGTTACTACTTGGGTTTTAGATGAGGCCGAAGAACTCACAGATGAAGATACGTTCGATACGATTGATTTATCTATTCGACAAAAAGGCTTTCATAACCGCGTTATCTTAATAATGAACCCAACAACAAAAGAGCATTGGGTGTATAAGAAGTTCTTTGAAGGTAGAGGCGTACAAGAAGGCTTTAACGGCGTTAAGGGCGATACTTGCTATATCCATACTACCTACCGTGATAACATAGAAAACTTAGACCAGTCATTCATTGCAACGGTCGAACGCTTAAAGCAATCCAACCCTAAGAAGTATAAACACAAGATAGAAGGCGGATGGCTTGACAAAGCCGAAGGCGTTATCTTCAGCAACTGGACGCTCGGAGAGTTCGACAATAGCCTTCCCTATTTATATGGGCAAGACTTTGGTTTCAGTATTGACCCTACGACGCTTATAAAGATTGCTATCGACGACAAAGCAATGAAAGTATATGTAGATGAATGTTTCTACAAAGAAGGCCTTACAACGCTTGAAATATACAACCACAATGCCAGGTTCGCCAATAACAAAGATTTAATCGTTGCCGATAGTGCCGAGCCTAGACTTATTCAAGAACTCAAGTCAAAGCAACTAAACGTAAAGCCAACGGCCAAAGGCCCAGATAGCGTACGGGCGGGAATCTTAAAGATGCAAGACTACCAACTTGTACTAACACCCAATAGCACCAATGTAGCTAAGGAACTGAACAACTATGTTTGGCACGATAAGAAAAGCGACACACCGATAGATGACTACAACCACGCTATTGATGCGATACGATACGCTTTTATGTATATGAAGGACAAACCTAATAGAGGGAAATACGCGGTTAGATAAAATTTTTTTGCATAAAGTTGTTGTAATTAAAAAATTAGTTGTAGTATTGCCCTATCAAACAAACACAATTTAATTTTTTTATTATGAAAACGATTGAAGTAACAGGATTAGAAAAGCAAGTATTGGAAGCGTTGGCAGGGGAAATGTACGCAGAACCAGGATTTTCAGATGCAGGAATAGATGAGGTAGTTGGGATTACCGGTTTAACGTCGAGAGTAGTACGAGGAGTGGCATCAAGTTTAATCAAAAAGGGATTATTAGATATAGACGATCGAGATGGCGAATGGGGAATTAACCCGAATGATACGAGTATGCACATTTGGTATTTGCACGGTGACGCGTGGGGATTGGTTCCGCATTGGGTAGATGAAGATCCGGAACTTTATGAGTTGGCGGAACTAGTGGTCAAATAAAAAGATCAAAAAATAACCTAAAAACCAAACCCAACCGCGCGAGCCTCTACGAAAGTAGGGGCTTTTTTTATGCGTTAACACTTTAGTCGTTTAGTCGTTATTTATATAACGATGAAAGAACAAAAGACAATAACATTACCCGAATCGCTAGACGACATTACCATTCGCCAGTTAGCGCAATATATGGTAGCTAATTTAGATGACGAACGGGACGCCGTAGAGGCGGCTTTGCGCATCTTTGTAGGTCTTAGTGTATCGGAACAAAAAAGAGTAGCTAAGAAGCAATTAGATGAGTTGTCGGTAGACTTGTCTAAGGTGCTAAACGAGAAGCCTACGCTGAAAACCACATTCGAACACAACAACATTGAATGGGGATTTGTACCTAACCTAGAAGAAATATCAGCGGGCGAATATATAGATGCTGAATCGTATATGGGCGATTGGTCTAATATGCACAAAGCGATGTCGGTATTATATCGTCCTATTGTTAAAAAGGGTAAAGGTTGGTATGAAATTGAACCATACGAAGGGAGCGATAAATATGCGGGTATGTTGCAAGATGCACCCGCAAGCGTGGCGGTTGGAGCGTTGGTTTTTTTTTGGACTATCGCAAGCGAGTTATCAAACGCTATCCTAAAACATTTACAGGAGGTGGAGATGAACGCGGGTTTGATGCAAGAAGCATCTTTGCCGAGCGTTGGGGTTGGTATTCTGCCATCTTCAACTTGGCGGGCGGAAACGTTTTGGTACTTGATGAAGTTACACGATTACCCATTACTCAATTCCTAACCGCATTGGAATATACGAATCACCGCGACAAAGTAGTAGAGATGGAAACTAAGCAAGCAAGACGATGAAAGGTTATTACCACATAACAGAAAAGATAAGGGATATAGCAATCGCTGATGGTTACATTAATGTAGTAACTGAAGGCGATATAAGCGAAGTAGATTTGAATAAGCAAACTATATTCCCGCTTTTGCATATCGTACCCACAAACGCAACGTTAGGGGCGAAGACAACGTCTATTGATTTCACGCTTATTTGCTTGAATGTAGTTGACATCAACAACAAAGATATTCGCGATGAATTAGACCCGTTCTTCAAGCAAGACAATGAGCAAGACGTGTTGAATGAAACATTAAACTTCTTAAACAATATCGTTAGCCAATTCAGACGTGGGAGTGCGTATTCCGATTTGTTCCAAGTGTTTGGCGACCCAACCGCACAACCTATTCGCGATAGCTACACAAACTTATTAGCGGGTTGGTCTTTAGATTTTACCGTGTTAGTTCCTAATGAAGCAAATATCTGCTGATGCAAGCCCCAGAAAACATAAACGAGGCATTGCAAACCTTCGTGGACGAGGTAGTTCGTCTTGCAAAGATTGGTATAGGAGCAAAACGCAAAGCAAGGCGTTCTAACGGCAAGATATATTACAAGCGGATAGACAATACTGGAAAGCTAAGAAAGTCGCTTAAAGGCAACGTAAAAACGTCTGCCAGTAGTTTTAGTGCCGATATAATGATGGAAGAGTACGGCGAGTGGGTTGATAAAGGTCGTAAAAAGGGGAAGGGCGCACCTCCTAGTGCTATTCGCAAATGGATTAAGCAAAAGCCGTTAAGAGTTCGCGATGCTCAAGGTCAATTTATTAAGGCTACCGAATCTAAGATAAACTCTTTAGCCTACTTAATTAACCGCAAGATTAAGCGCAAAGGTATTGAGGCAACGAACTTTTTAACCGACCCATTCGAACGTAAGTTCAAAAACTTACCGCAAGAAATTATAGAAGCCTATTCGTTAGACGTTGAAGACTTCTTACGCTTTACGATTGACAAGCTAAACAAAGAATACAAGTAATGGCATTTAGTTTTACAGAAGAACCAACCGCAGGTGGCTTGTCCGCAAGGTCGCCTATATTATACGAAGTTATAGAATCAACGGCCACGGCAGATTATAAGTATTTGCTCGATGTTTATGTTCATAGCACACCATCTATTGGAACGGCATTATATCGTTTAGTATGTACGCCTGATGAAAACAATCGAGGACGATTTGACGTAAGCAAATTAGTGAAAAGCGAATTGTACCCTAATTATGACATCAACGCCGCACCATTAAACGGCATCAAAAACATAAATTCAGGCGCAAGACATTTAACGGTTAAAGGCGGGTTTATAGACGATAGCGGTACGGTGTTCGCTGACCAAGGAACTTCGTTATTGACTGACCCATTGGTTACGCAAGGTTATTTAGATTGGGACGAAGCAAGCAACGCTAGTTGGTACGGAATTGGAAAGGTCATTACCGATATGCCCCAACAATCTATTGCAGATATTTCAATTCCCGAAAATGCTATCTACTATTATCCAATCGCACGGGATATTATCGCTTCTGCGGCATACCTTGCCGATGATGGCACGACTGGTTCTATTTCGTTAGGTAGCACTTCGACAACGGCGACTGCAAGAATTAAGTATATCCCAATCGGCACAAGTCAACTTATATTGCCCGATGCCACTAAGTTTTATATTGTAGAGTTTATAGACACCGACTTTAATACGTATATCTACAAATTCAATGTAACGTGCGAGCCTAAGTATGATGTCTATACCGTTATGTTTGTCAATAAGTACGGTGTGTTTGACTATCTATATTTTTACAAGAAGTCAAGTGAAAGCATATCGACTACGAGCAACGAATATAAACGCATCAATCCAAGCCAAAGAACACAACCACAAAAGCGGCAATTTTCTAAGAACGGAGTAGAAAAGATTCAGCTAAATACTGGCTTTGTTCCCGAAGCGATGAATGAAGTGTACAAGCAAATGATGTTATCGGAGCATATACAGATAGTAGCTAAAAACGATGATGTTATTGAAGTGCCAGTAAAGGTAGTGGAGCAAGAATTAGAGTTTAAGAAAGGAGTGAATGATGGGTTAATTAACTACACGTTCAACTTTGAATACGCATACGATTCAATTAACAAGGTATGGTAAGAGTAGAAACTGGCGGTATTATTTTAGACCTATTCCAAGACGAATCGGTCGAACTTGAATTGAACGTAAATAATGTACGCGATATTGGCAAGATATATGCGCCAATTTCAAAGACATTTACCGTACCTGCGAGTGATAGAAACAACCAATACTTCAAGCACTACTACGACGTAAATGTAGATGGTGGATTTAATGCTTATGTAAGAACGCCCGCGCAATTATTTGTAGATTCAGAACAAATCTTCGCGGGTTATTTAGAACTCATTGATTGCGTCATTGAGAATGACGAGCCGAAGCAATATGAGATTCTAGTAGCTTCCGCCGCACCTTCATTAGCAAAGACTTTAGAAGCGAAGAAAATAGATGCGCTTAATTTACCAAGCGTAACGGACGTGCCTTACACTATAAGCGAAATTGCCGCAAGTTGGATTGGTGATTCCGATATTCGTTTCGGTCTTGTAGACCGCAGAGGGTTATTATTAGGCGATGGTAGCTTCTCGGCATTGTCTTCGGGCGACCCCGTTTACGAGGCTGACTTTATGCCTTATATGCGACTATCTACAATCGTTAAGGGCATCATTGAAGAAAACGGTTATCGCTATTCCTCGACCTTCTTAGACAATGATATAGAGGACGTCTATTTGATGTTGGGGCGTAATGGCGGTATCTTATCGGATGCTGAAGTTACATCAGCTAAAATGATAGACGTTTCGGGGGCAACTAACGGTACGGCGGTTAATTATACCGACCCTAGCGCGCCGTTATTCGAGCCGAGATGGACTCAACTTTCTTTTGGTACGGAAATACAAGACCCTTCATCTCAATACAATCCCGCGACTTCTACATTTACACCTGCGGTTGCTGGGAATTATAAATTCCAAATTAGCGGCCAAGCCCAACCAACACCTAACGGCCTTAGCTTCGTGATGATTTCAGATGCTGAAGCCGCCACAAATAACCCATTTACAAACCCTGCGGTTTTAACTTCGCAGGTGTTTACCTTTTATCCAAATAATACTGGTGCTTTTAACTTTAATGTAGAGTTGCCGCTTTTAGCTAGTACCGCTTATAAGTTTTACATAAGGGTTCGGACGTTTGCTACATCTAGTATTCCAATTACAAACTCGCAATTAACGATTGTAGATGTCCCGCTAAACCCTGCGGGTGCAACCTTAGACTTCACGTCTTTATTGCCCGATGTAACGCAAAAGCAATTTATTTCCGAAGTAGCTAGATTGTACAATCTTGTATTTGTTCCAGACCGCTACGATGACAAGTTAATTCATATACAACCCTATGACGATTGGATTGCCGCAGGTTCGCTTTTTAACCTTACCGAATATGTAGATATAGCGAAGCCTATTTCGGTTAAACCTACGACATCTATTCAATCGCGTTCGCTTGCTTTTAATATGGCGGAAGGCGAGGATGAATTATCGCAGAAACACATCAAGCAATTTGGCACAACGCATTCGTCGGTGTCTATATCCGATACGGGTAATGAATTTGCCGAAGGCGAAACAAAGATTGAAAGCGGATTTGTAAATACGCTTATTGTCCGCGATTCTACATCGCTTATTCAATTCCCTATTATCGCGGATGAGAACTTCGAATCGGTCGACATAGGGCTTCGGTTAGCTTTTTGGAATGGAACATCGCCTTCTCCAACTTGGTATTTTGAAAGCACTTTAACCAACACGCAGTCGGTATTTTCACCGTTCCCACAATTACAACCATATAACGACTACGAGAACCCTACATTTAACTTGGGGTTTGCTCCACCTGCCGTAGCTTCAGGAATAAACATACCAACGGATAATTTATTTACCGACTATTGGGAAAACTACATTGGCAACATATACGACTCCGATTCTCGTTTAGTAGAACTCGAAGCACATATTCCCGCGAGCGTACTTAATACGCTTGAACTGAACGATTCGGTTATATACAAGAATCAAGGGTATTATATTCAAAGATTTACCTACGATACGCTAACCGAGCGCGCAAAGATTGAATTATTAAAGGCGGTTAGAACGAATCCAGTCATTTGCAACCTTACGCCAAGCCCTACGAATATAATTGACTTTAGAGGCGTTGTAAACTTCGTAGATGCTGATGGCAACATAACACAAGATGCAACTGAAAATTGCTGTAACTTTTATGGCTACACTTGGAACGGTAAGAATGGCAAATGCTATTTGAAGTTCAATAAGCCTCCAGCGACTTCGAAACCAGTTACAAGACCAACGCGGCCCGACCCAGAACCTATTGATGGCGACCCAACGCAATCGCAACCGTTAATTTATATATACAACCAAATCACAAAAAAATACGAATATGTATTACCAAGCGATTTGGAAGCGGGCGCAGAAGTGCTAAACGACTTAAACGACGTTACAATTTCAGGGTTGGCCGATGGCGAATTACTCCAATACGATTCGCTTACTGGGCAATGGCTTAATACTTCCGAGATATTCCTAAAAGAAGAAGCCGACCAAGCCGTTGTTGTTCCTGAATTTATAACTGCCGAAGAAACTTTAGGAGGCGGAAACTACAACCCTATTAGACTAACGCCAGAAGCGTTGTTTGATAGAGGAACGGTTGATGTAAGACCCGAAGGCAACTGGAGGCAATTAGGCGTTGGAGGGACTTTAGACTTATGGGCATTCAGCCAAAGTTTTATAAAACAACACCGCCGAGTAACTTGGAATGAGGTTATACGAGTTAATTCTATAAGTTCTATTGGTGTCGGTGCGGTTTTTATGTTTGATTTTACTCTAAATTCAACGGGAGCAGACGTTATAGCAGATTTTGATTCTAATATAAGTCGGTTTAGATTAAACACATCTTCAAACCCGCTCGGATTTTTAAACGTTAGGGGAACAACTGGAGGGGTTGACGATGGCATTTGGGAAGCGCAAAGGCTTGGTTTTGGTAACATTAGTGCGCAAAAGTATGGTGATGGAATTTCTTTTTTTAAGAATGGTGCTGCTTTAGAGGTTGACAACTTTAACACAAGTACGGTTATGCAGATGTTTTTGAATTACGGCGCCCAGCATAGCGAGTTTTTTGATGGTGTCGTTACAGAATTTACAATAGGCCCTACTACCTTCCCAACCACGAACACAACGATTGAACTTAGAAACAAATCTATTGGCGCGCCTGACACATTTGCTTGGTCAATAACACCCAGTAGCTACACGTTATTAAATGGCACGACACTAAGCGATGAGGATATAGACGTACGTTTTGATAGTGCCGCCACGAGTTATGTGATAACGCTAAACGCTACTAGAGCGGGAAAAACAACGCTTCAAGCTACTAAAACTATAAAGACAAAATGACAAGCATTAGAGCAACGGTATTAGGGTTTGGTTCAAGTTCAGAAGCACCCGTAGCAAGTTTCATAACGGATGTACCTTCGTTTTCGCTTGGAGGTGTAATTAGGTTTACAAACACAAGTGCTTCTTTAATTTCAGACCTTTGGATGGTTCAAGGAGGGCTTTATACCTTTGTTGAAGGCACGAACGAAAATAGTTTGAATCCAGTTATTAGGTTTTGGGAGGATGTTACGTACACGGTATCGCTTAGAGCGTGGAACGCTTACGGAACTGACTTAACATCAGCCACCTATTCTAAATCCTCGCCTCCCGTTGCTTCATTCACTATATCGGATGCTACTCCAAATGTAGGTCAGATTGTTACATTCACCGACACGAGTACCGAAACACCTATAACTTGGAGTTGGGCAATTTCACCAAGCACGTATGTATTCGAGGGCGGTACAAGTGCTACAAGTCAGAACCCGCAAATTGCGTTCTTAGATGAATCCGAAAACTATACGGTCAACCTAACGGCTACCAATGCAAGTGGTTCGGATAGTACAGCGTTCACCAATAACATTACGAGCAATGCGCTTGAGGCGGTACACTTTGAATTTGACCCATATCTTTATGGCGATGCCGACAATGAAGGTACACAAGTGCCAACAACGTATGGTTCGCCAACGTACAACTCGGCTGGATATTACACATTTGATGGTACAGATGACGCGTTTTATTACGACTACGACAACGGTATAAACGATGCAACGGGTGCGATTGAGGCGTTTATTGATTGGGATAATTCTCAAGATGGAATCGTATTCAGCTTTGGTAGAGATGACGCGTCTAGTTATAGAGGCCAAATAATTTTAAGGTCGTCCGATAACACGATTAGATTCGTTCTTAGGAAAGCCGACAGTACTGAGCAAATCCAACTGAATTGGAACTTTGCAGGAACAAGCGGCAAGTATCACATTGTGATAAAC
>ENA-OUOG01005262-OUOG01005262.1-marine-metagenome-genome-assembly--contig:-NODE-5262-length-10578-cov-11.840015_pt1 | contig 10578 bp, 24 predicted proteins | sample MGYA00248635_ERZ508505 | MGnify/ENA primary metagenome ERZ508505 (study PRJEB26176, sample SAMN06267871) | marine metagenome | isolation source: Saanich Inlet, British Columbia, Canada | place: Pacific...
ATAGTACGTTCTGTTTCAATAAAGTTATCGTTAATGATTGGTAGCTTGTTTACAGAGGCAGCTTCGGCGGAGAAACCAACACCAGTACCTGACATCAAGATATATAGGATCTCGTCAAATACTCGTGGATGGTCTACTGCGGTAAAGCTACAGTTATAGCCCCGAAAATGATTCTTTGATAGCGCATCGCCAGCAGACCACATGGACCGCATTGATGGCATTACTTCACGATTATAGACAGCATCGTGAAGCATTTGGTATTCTTCATCAGTAATAACATTATTACTAACTTCGTTTTTCCAAAAACTTACAAGTCTATCTACTGTTTCGTCCCACGTTTCACGACGACCTTTGTCATCTAGAAAACGTGAGTAACGGCTCATATGGATAAATTGTTCGTAAGGTTGCATAAGGGTATTCCTTTATTTTTGTTTATTAAGTTCTTCGTTTAATTCTCTGATCATTTTCTTTTTAGAAAAACGTTTGTCTAAATCAATACCATACTTATTAATTGAATATTCATCTAATTCATCTTTATTCATAGCCTCAAGGTCTTCTTGAATCATTTCTTCAATAACTAATTCAACCTCTTCTTCTACAACAATAGGCTCAACAGGAGTGTTATTCCAAAGAGACTTTAGTTTATTTATTTCATTACTTGTAAATTTCTTACGAACATCAGCTTGATTCATAAAGCTATTTAAGTGCTCTTGACTCTTAATTGCTTGTTTTAAGAAGTTTTCATAGTAGTATTGTAGCTTGTCTGACATTAGTGTAGCTCCCTTTTATTTCCGTTTAAGTTATTGAAGAAGCTATCAGCATAAAAATACAAAATATCCTGTTCTTCTTCTTCCATTCCGTTTATTTCCTCTACTAGTCCTTGTAAGTACTCTTGTACAAAGGGGTTCATATTAGATATATCATCGTCCTTATCAAGTAGTTGATAGACAATAGACATCAATACTAAGTTTTGTTCTTTCTCTAGTATCATACCCTCATAACACCCTCTGATAGATCTTCAAACTCATCCGAACCTTTCTTAAGCCTACCTGTATCAAAGTTATAGAACAGATTCCCCGATGGCCCTGTTAGACCTGTATAACGGCACTTAAGAACCTTAGTTTTGATTGTGTTTCTTTCTTCTTCGGTACTAGCGCCTACGTTCCTAGCAAAGGCAATGATGTCCATTGAGATCTGTTTAATAGAACCAGAACCACGGATATCATCCATTGATGGTAGCTTGCCTTCTTCAAAGCTCTTACCCTTATTATCTGTTTTTCTTAGGTGACTAATAAGACCAATCCACACTTCATACTTCTTTACTAACCTTAAGAGGTCATTCATGATTTTATCAATAGCTTCGTTGCCAGTAAGTCCTTCAGCACCTTCAGATGCAAGAATAGTAATGTGGTCAACGAATAGATACTTACAACCACTGAGGCACATATACTCAAGAAAGCCCATGATGGAACCATCAGAGATACTGCCTTGGTGGTCAAGAACCATGACACGGTCATCACCAAACACAGTATCAAAACCGACTTTAAGATCTTCAATTGATATTTCCTCTTTTGCTGAGTTTCTATTAATAGCCATACCTGCCATCTTACGGGCAGTTTCTGCTGGTGATTCTTCTAAAGAGATGATGCCTATTTTATCTTTAGTAGATTCTAAAAGATGCACACCAATCTCTCTTAATAGCGTTGACTTGCCGCTACCAGTGCCGGAAGTCCATAGAGTGATTTCTCCGAACCTCATACCCTTTAGCTTATCATTTAACCCGTCCATAAAGGGCGGGTAAGGTACTGATTCGAGCTCATTATATTTTTCTAGTTGTTCCCATAGCTCAGTCTTGGTTAAGATACCTGCAGGGGTATAATCTACTGCATCATAGATTGTCTTTAATACTTGATCAGGATCTTTAATCCAAAGATCTGAGGCATCTTTTTCACTAGACTTGGCAACTTTAATCTTATCATAACCAATAATGCGAGCAGCCTCTTTCATGGCTTCTTTACCCGCATCATCGTTATCAAGCCAAAGAATTACTTCCTCAAAGTTACGAATCCATTCCCTAGCCTCAATTAAGTCTTTAATGCTAGAGGCAGACCTAAGTGAAACAACAGGATAAAAGGTCTTATATCTTTTGTACCATGCAGATTGTACTGCCATAGCATCAAGTTCGCCTTCTGTAATTACTAGTCGCTTTCCTCCATTGTACAGGGTTTGTCCAAACAAACCACCTCGAACACTTCCGATGGAGGTAAAGGATTTCGGAAGGGTTCTGACTTTGTATCCTGCGAGTGTATTGCCGCTGTAATAAGGATAGTAATGAGCATCAATGGTGCCATCAATATCATAAGATACTTTAACGCCATAATGCTCAGAGACTTGTTTGTATATACTTCTTTCTTTGAATCCTCTGACGGTATAGTCATCGTGAACTTCTTTCATCTTAGAACTGGCCCAAGAGTTATTTACTTCTGTCGGCTCAAAGTCCATAAGTTCCCTTTCTCCCTTGGGTGCAGGGTGGCTCTTTCTGCAACTAAAGCAGAAAGTAGATCCATCTTCATATATTTGTTTGGGATCAGAACCACCACAATCATCACAAGGTTGATTTTTAATTGTTATTCGACCCATCGTGTGTAATCTCCGCTATAAACTTACTTAGCTCCATGAACAAGAAATAAAACAGTAAAGATAAGACAGGGTCAAAATCTAAAAGGTTAAAGACATGACCAACTATTGTTACTGCAAGTGTTAAGACTGCAGCAATCCATAAGGCAGGTGCTGCTGGATGCATTGACATTAGTACCTCTTTCTTAGTTTTTTAATGTAAGCTTTGGTCTTTTTAGAAGGTTCTTCACTGGGTACAAATCTAATTGCTGCAATCTGCCGATTATAAAAGCGAGGGGTTTTACCATCCTCTAAGTATTCGGTCATGCAGTCAGATAGCATTTGAAGATAAGCCTCAGAATAATAAAGACCACCTTTAGTCTTAAAGAGATCTACAATCTCAAATCTAAAGTTTTTCTTTTTGTACTTAGTGATATCCTTCTTAAGAGTAACTGAAGAACCTACATAAGTTTTCCAACTCATAGGCTTACCATACATTTTGGACTTTTTCTTTCCGCCATGCCATAGTTGTTTTTTACCTATATAAAATTGCTTAGTAGTTAAGTTTTCTATACAGTATACAAAACCGAACCAGTCTTCAGGATCCCATTGAGAGTCAAACTCCCAATGACCTATATCACCCTTTAATAGCTTTGTCATAGACTTCTCGCTTTATCTTAAAGTGATCTTCAACCCAACGCCAAATGTGAATTAATCGGCCATTTGTAATTAAGTAGTTATATCCTTCTTCGCCATAAAAGTCATGGTAAGCTCTGCATACTGTGGCACAGTAGTCCTTGGAATTTTCTAGCATTTTATCTGCCTTTTTAGGTCCAATTTTAGGAAGTCCCGGTATATTATCTGTAGGATCCCCCATAAGCACTTGCTTCCAGTAAAATTGATTAGCATACTCAGCGTCTATTGTGTATATAGTTCCCTTTCGAGGGTTATAGTGTAAACCCTCTATACAGTCAAGGTCTTTATCTACTGAGATAACAATTCGTTCTATATTTTTGGCTGTACATTCATTAGCCCAAACACGAACCATATCATCAGCTTCACAATTATCAGTAAGAACACACCCCTCGTATTGTTCCGCTACATCGGACTTCAAATCTAAGAACCAATCTGGACGGTTAGATTTTGACTTAGTTCTATTCCCCTTATAGTCAGGAAATAAATCAACTCTAAAGTTGTCAGGGCCACCAAGGGCCATGACGTAGTCTGTAGCAAAAACGCTTTCAAGTGTATTAGTAAACAACTCGTCAAACTTTTCTCGTGCTTCTTCTTTGGTTTCCATGTTCCATATACTCATATATAATAGAACATCACCATCAATAATAGCTAACATGGGTTTTCCTTTAATTGTTCTTTAACGTCAGGTAATTTTTACTCTTCGTCTTCATCCTCTTGCCACTCTTTCCAGTTGTCATACTCTTCTTCTAGCGCCCAATCAACAATTAGTTCTTGAGGGATATTGTCAGCCCAGTTTTCATCTTCAAAGTCAAACTCCCAGCTACCATCCCGATCACCTACAAAGCACATTCCAGGCTCGTAAAAGCTTGCTGTGATGTCTAGGTTTAATGTAGACTCTGCTATGTCGTATGCACCTAGAGGTGGCCCCCAAGCAGTGTCAAAACTTAACTGAAGAGTATCTTCTCCATCCCAGTCACAATAACATTCATTAACATCCCATTTAGTCCCCCATGTGTCTACTGCTACACCATAATCCCAATCTTGCCCTAAAGGAGCTAGAAAGTTAAGCAGTTCACCATTATCTGCGGCTATCTTAATTTTCTCTAGTGTTTCTTCTTCACCAGAAATCTGTACGCTGTTCATACACCAATTAGGCATTGTTATTTCCTTTCTTTCCGTTAATAGCACGTTCTTCGAGTTTTTCATAGTTAATCTTCATAATCTCAGAAAGGCTGCTGCCTTCATGGTTTGCCATAATAGTTACATACCAAAGTACATCTCCAAGCTCATCTAGCACTTGGCTTCGAGTCCCTAAATGGATGGCTGAATTTACTTCGGCGGCTTCTTCTCTGAGACCCGTAACCAAGTCATCGTGATGTCTATGCCCGGGTGTAAAGAACTGTAGGGCAATGCTTTCATAAAGATCAGATTGCATAGTAGGCTCCTTCGGCTTTTGATAAAGACGCAATAATATCTTTGAATTGTTGATGTGATATGTTGATTAAATCATAAGACCTAGTTTCTTCGTTAAACTGTCGCAAAACAACATCAGTCTCGTCAAGTATAACTTCAATATCTGAATACAAACCTGACTGATCTAAGGTAGTTACTACCGTATAATTGTCTTCGTGTTCAATTGTAAACATTAGGTTTCCTCTCCACAATTACAATTCTCAAGAGCATCTGCTTGCCCAAGTTCATAGCCATCGTCATGGCCTTCTTGATAACCATCGTCATGACCTTGCTCTTTACCTTCGGAAAGACCTTCCTCATAGCCTGAGTCAAAACCACTATCTCGACCATCCTCATAACCTTCTTCATAAATTTCGTTAGTTTGACCATTGTACTCTTGAATAATATTTTCTTCTAGTTTGTCTAGAAGTTCGGCAAGGTTGTCTTCTACGGCACAGCCATTAAACTTAACTGCTTCAAAGAAACGATCAAACTCGATACGAATGTTTTCTTCTACGCTTATATACATTATTCTTTCTCCAGACAGAAGCTACACCATGTGTCTTTACTTGCATTACCACAACTAACACACTTACGCCACTTGTTCTTCTCTTCACGTTCTAAAGATGCTTTACGTTCCTCCGGGGTCATAGGTCTAATATCACTAAAGTCTGCCTCTAAGGGCCACTCATTATCAGTCATTGTTTGTCTCCTTGGTATAGGCCAGCTTTGATTAGTGACACAAAACCTACGTTAAAGATAGTAGCGAATGTTTTGGGATCACACTCTACTTGCAACGTAGCACTGCCATCCTTATGCTCCGTTATGTTAGTTATCTTGATTGGTTCATTAGTGGACGTCATAATAATCTTCTCCAATTTTACAATCACCGCAGGTCATAATATCAACACCTACAGCCTTAGGTGCTTCTTCAAAACAACGCATAATGATTTCTTTTGCCTTTTCTGCTTGTTCCTCTTTGACCTCGTAAGTAACTTCATCGTGATAAAACAACAGAATACGAGAATCAATGTTTGCCTTAGCAAGCTCTTTATGAATTAAATTAACAGTATACTTCATAACTACTGCTTCAGCACCTTGAATAAGGTAGTTCAAAGCCTTATGAGCAGACTCAACGTGAATGGGCCGATCATCTAATCCCGGTAAATAACCTTGAGTATCTGCAATCTTCTGGACTTTAGTAATAAGAGCTTTAAGACTAGGTATCGCATCTAGAAACTTCTTTTTAACCCTATTACCTTCCTTCTCTGAACACTTTAGTATGCTGCCAAGCTTTTTACCACCAGCCCCATATAGAAAGGCAAAGATAAAAGGTTTAGCAGTAGCACGGCTACAACCAAGAATGTCAGCGTTCTTTTGATGAATATCACCTTCTAATACCTCTTTTGTGAAAGCATCATCTTTCATAAAATGAGCCAACAATCGCAACTGACAGGCTGCAGAATCAGCAGATACTAGTTTGTATCCTTTTTCTGCGACAAAGAGCCTTCGGAACTCTGGCCCGAGGACCGCTTTCCCGCTAGGTAAGTTGGCGATGATTTTATGGGTCTGCCGAAACGTTGGAGTACCGATGTTAAAAACATCACCGTGTAGTCTTGAATCTTTGTCAACATATTCGAACCATCCTTCTAAGATTGATTTGCGTGATCGTAAAGTATAATATTCCATTAATGCTTTACCTACATCTCCGAGTCCTTCCAAGGAACTGTCTGAGAGTTTTGCTGAGACTTTAACGAACTGCCCGTTGATTCTTTTCCAGTTCCACTCATCCGGCTTCCACCCAATTGTTCCCAAGTATTGTTTAACCGTATCAGTGTTACCAATATCGCCAGTATCAAAAGTAACCCGACAGTATTCACCCCAAATGGGACAAGTATCAACAGTGGTGTCCATATCAAGCTCAAACCAACGACTAATGTGGCTTGTGAGCTTTCCTGCTTTTGTGTAAGTTGGTTTCTTTGGTATTGCATATCGTTTTCCTGTGATTGCTTCATGCTCTCTAGTAGTATCAGGATCTACTACGTTTGCCTTGCCTGGGAGTAAGGGGTTGATAAAGTTAACAATTGTTGTCATCTTTTCTTCAACACTTAACCTTAGAGCTTCGGCATCCTGCTTATTAAACTTCCAACCATTCTCACACTGTTCTGCCATAATTCCATCCATAGTAATCTCAGAGCGTATAGCCTTAAGAATATCTTTAGAACCAGAATTTTGGATATAGTTCTTTAATTCTTTCATTAGGTGTTTGTAGACTTTAACATTAAGCCTAACATCTTGTTGCATATATTCAAACATAGCCTCATTAAACTCTTCGAAGCCACCTGTGTAATCTCCTTTATTGTCTCGTAGAGATTCACCCCAAGCCTTTAAAGAATGTCCAAAGCCAAACCTACGATAGTTAAGCACTTGAGACATTACCTTAGTACATTGAACAGATGCCTTTGGCCTCCATCCTGTTAGTTTATACAAAGCAGGTACGTCATAACCCATAGCGTTATGTGCAATAATAGTGTCTGCTTTATCTAATAGCTCTAAAAATTCATTAAGCTGGTGTGGCCGAAACCAGTACTCAGTACCAGTTTCGACATCAATTGCACCCGCACAATGAAACTTAGAGATCTTTGGCAGAAGATTGTCTGCCTCAATATCGAATACAAGTTTCATAAGTTTCTCCTAGCTTACTTGCTTCTGTTCTTAATCGTCAGTTAATTCTCTCATTTGATTAGCCATGCTGTAAAGTAGATAGGAAATTTGATCACCATAGGCATCTGAAGTTTCTTCGTCTAAGTAAAACTTCTCAGCCCAGTATTCAAGAGAATTTGCTAATTCACTATACTTACCGCCGCTCATATCAAAAGTCAAATCGTCAAGTGCGCTCTTGTTCTTCATACATAATCTCCATTTCTGCTTCTTTAAAGTAATCATAGGCTTTGTAAGCCTCGAATACTGCTTTTCTTATAGGAAGGTCATTGATTCGTACATACATCTTTGCTATCTTACGAATGTAAGCTAACTCTACCTGCTTAAGCATTTGAAAACTTCCTTAGTATTTTTATAGTATCATCTAGTTGATAACACGCCCTATCTAGCTCTTCGGATTCATAGTTAGAAGTCTCATGAAGATAATGCATGCAAGATTCGGCAGCTTGCAAGGCCCGTTTAATATCTGGCATTATTCCTACTAAGACTTCATCATTTTGAAAGGCCTCTATATCCTCTATAGTAATCATACTCAGTTTCCTTTTTCTAAGATTTCTACCATACGATTTGCATACCAAGCAATCTTTTTGGCATCTTGTAACTTTGCATCTTTCTTACCTACACGAAAAGAATACTTAAAGACATGGCCCATAGTGTGAGACTCAACACCTGAAAGATGAGCCAAGGCATACTCCATAATATCCATATACTCAAGGCCTTCGGGGTGTTCTTTGTAAGCCTCTTTTGGGATGATTTTATAGTGTTTAGGGTTGATAATTTGCTCTTGAGTCCACTTGTCCATTTCTGAAAATTCACCGTGGAAGTCTGGGCTGTCCATTTTACACTCATCTGTAAGGCAACCGCACGTTAAATCAGAGCAGCCATCTAATAGCGCATTATTGTGCTTATTTAGTTCTAGTGTTTCTGCGTCTTGTTCATTTAGATAACTGTTATAGCCATAGTTGCCTGTATCTTTTGTTTCGATTACTTCCATGCCATTGTGCTCCTGCTCTTGCATATCCAACATAATTCTCCGCTCCACTCGATTGTAATTGTTCATTAAGAGATAATCACTCCATTCCCGTATACCTGATTGACTATTTACGATCATGCTTCGTGACTCACCTATACAGCTTATGTAAGGAGAGTTTCCTGATTGTTTTAAGTTTGACCAGATATCTATTGCTTTCTGCCAGCTATCAACCTCGTATTCTAAAATGGTTGAAGAGGGAGCTTTGTATATTTTATAGATGAATTTATCCATTGTTTAGTTCTGCCTTTATTTTCTGTATATGTGTTTTTAAGTCAGCTTTGTTTGCATAGCCCATTTGTTGAGCCGCTAGCTGTTCTGCCTCATAGCGTGGATAACTAGCGTCATATTCTAGTATTGCAGATCTTTCTTCAAAGCGATCTTCAATTAACTGCCAGTCTTTTTCTATGTATATTGTCATGTTGCACCTATGCGTTTTCACAGAGGACTTCTGAGAACCAGTCCTCGTATTCAGTCATTAAAGCTTCATATAACTTTTTAGACACTGGTTTAGCTCGTTTAGTTGAGTATATGTTGAGTATTTCACAGTCTACCCAAGCAGGGTCATCTGATCCATAGAAATTAGAGCCTCCTGTTGTTACACTTGCTTCTACGTTTACAAAAAAAGCATCAGTTCCTTTGAAGTCGTTGATTTCGAAAGTTTCATAGGTTATCATAGATATGCCTCTATTACTGGTTTTTCGTTGTGCATTCTTAGTGTAACCACATCAGCGGATAACACTTCTTCTTTAGTGTCAGCCTTTACAAACTGCTTGTATTTGTGCGGGTTGTAATAAACTAAACTTGGCTTGTCGTATGCACCGAACATAAAGCTTTCATTATCTGACAACATATGCCCAACAACAAATGCATGAACATTTTTTTGTTTTGTTTCCAAAACTTTCTCTCGTCCAGCTTGTCTTACAACAAACTTTGGCAATATAATTACTACTGAGTCTTTATGAGATATTACCTTTCCGTAATTCTCTTTCTCACGGGACTGAATTGAGAAGATGTTCTTGTGTAAGTTCCAATAAGCTGCTACTTTCATGTTAGCCTCCTGCTACTTCATTCCATATTCTTCTGTCGAATTTAGATGTTTGACTGGCTGGACGCAAAGCCCCTTCAATTTGAAGTGCTTCATTTCTTTTAAGATTTCCACCAACTATTCTAAAGCCAATTTTTTCTTCGGGCCAGTATCTTTCTAGCATCTGAATTACTTTGCGTTTTCTAGGGCGTAGTTTCATTACACACTCTTTTAACTCAATCTTATAACGCTCTGTAATTAACTGGTATGGTGCAATACCTACATACCCCCAACGTAAGTCGCTAGCATCCCAATCTCGTGTCCTCCCTTTATAGAACCAATGATAGACGTAATAAGAATCACCTTTGTTTGATAAATGAAAGTTTTTCATTTCTTCTGAGTACCATTTAGCCATTTTATTCTCCAAACCATTTCTTCATAAAGTTGCGTAAGTCTTTCTCATTACCCAAAGGAGTTACAGTGTTATGATACACACCCTCTGGACCACAGATAGCTACTTCTGGTTTTCCATTGATAGACACAATAGAAAGCTCTTCAGCACTATTAATCGGAATTAACACTTGTTGATGATCAAACAACTATCTTCTCCTCTATTACGGTTACTTTATAGACTTCAGCACAGTCGTCGTCAAGAGCGTGCAACGCATATTCTTTACAAGCTTCAAAGCTACCTTCGTGATACAATTCCCCATCAAGGTAAATTTCATAGTATGTTTCACGGATTTCAGTTGTCATTGTTTAATCTTTCTTTTATAACATCCTCATACTTGTTGAACAACTGCTCAAACTTCCACTGGTATAGCTGCTGCATACCAAGCAGGGCGTTCATCATCTCGTCATGTGTAGGATCACGTTCACCGTCACCTATCTGTTTAAACACAACCTGTAGGTCATCACACACATGCCAGCAATCCATTATCATAGGCTCTAAGTCATACAGTTGACTCATGTGTATTCCTTTCCATCTTCAAAGGCTCTTACTATCTTAGTTTCTACTATACGAACATTCATGTTT
>ENA-OUOG01005264-OUOG01005264.1-marine-metagenome-genome-assembly--contig:-NODE-5264-length-10575-cov-6.714422_pt1 | contig 10575 bp, 4 predicted proteins | sample MGYA00248635_ERZ508505 | MGnify/ENA primary metagenome ERZ508505 (study PRJEB26176, sample SAMN06267871) | marine metagenome | isolation source: Saanich Inlet, British Columbia, Canada | place: Pacific...
GTTCTTTCGCCCGCTGTGCTTTTTGGTGGTTTAGGAGCGATGCCTATTTTACTTGGATCGCGTACAATTGTTTTAGATTTTGGAAAGTATCTAGGGACAATGTCTTCTTTGTAAATTTCTTCAGCGGCGTCACGTAGCATTTCTTGCATGTTAGCTTCCTTGTCATCACCTAGCATTTGTTCAAACTTATCATAATCATAGCCAAATTTGTTAGCCATAACAGATCTAAGTCTTGATTCATCACTACCAATAGAGTTCATTAACTCAGCAATAGCTACACTTTTAAGATTAGGATCATCTGGAGATAAATTAGTTCTACCAAAACCAAAACCTGTTTTAGCTTCAACATCAATATTTTGCATAGCCTTTAAAGCTGCATTAGAAGCTTTAGAATAATCATACTTAGGTACTAACCTAAACCCAGCCATACCGTTTGCTATTTTAGACACAGGAACTTCTACTTTTGAACCCTGAAGAGTAGTGCCAACATAATGATCTACACCGTTAATAGATTTAACTGTAAATGCATCTGGATTTTTTTCCAATGTATTATAAAAACTAGCTATTTCAGGTTTACTAGCAGAAAGGTCATGTGTACCCTTATCGTTAACAAATTCAGTAGTTATTTTTCTTAAAGCACCACTTGCTTGAGCTATACTGTTTATATCGGCTTTTACTACGTCTTTAGCATTTTCATACTCAAGTTTTGTAATTTTTCCAGATGTATAATCCGCAAAGCTTTTAGCTATTTCAGATTTTTTATTAGAAACTAGTTCAAGTAAATCTTTTTTATAATTAGGATTAGTTTTATCAAGACCAACTTCTAATTCGCCCATTTGGTCGGTTAACTCATTGTCGTAATCTTTTTTAACAGCTTGCTTGTAATTATGTCGATCTATAGCTAAATTATATCCTTCAGCAGCGGCGCTACCTAGGCTACCTTTAGCGTATTCAGGCATAACAGCTCGCTTCATATATCTAAAATCTACCTTTTCTAAATTAGGCCCTTGATCTGTTTGTAAAAATGGAGAAGCTAAAGCGTGAGACATTCTTCTAAGCGGAGAATCACCCATAACTTTAGTATTATATCTGAGACCCTGTAAATGCTCAAACACGTCAGGGTGATCTGTTTCAAGTCTTGAAAAAGGGGATGTGCTTAGCCTGCCAATTGGGCTTGCATTAGCCTTAGCTTCTTGTGCTTTTTTTAGCGCCCGTCCTTTTTCGAACATGGTATTTTCCCCAAACCCAAAGCTAGATTTATATTTATATTGCTCAATATCCATTAAAGCACCTTTATTATATTCTCTATCTTCAGCATAAAGATAAGCATCATCTTCCATTCTAGGGCCCTCTGGGTATGTCTGCTCCTGACCAGATGTCCATTGCGTACCACCAATACCCGTGTTAGGCATAATAACTTTTCTGCCAACACTATCTTTTTTATCCTTAGGATCTTGATAAACTTTTTTTGGTGGCAATTTTGTGCCTACTTCAGGAAGTGTTGCTACGTAGTCAATTGGAGTTACGTTTATTTTATTATCTTCAGGTTTTTTTTCTTCAACCTCTTTTTTTCCTTCTGCCTCTTCTCCAGGAAGATCCATTTGTGAAAATAAAGTACCTAATTGCACTATAGCCTCTCCTGTTAAATTACGTGGCCTTCCAGCTGCAGCAATACTTTCATATCTTAAAAGTTGATTAATGCCTTGACCTAAGGATAATAACGGACTGTTTTTTATATTTTTTTTCATTTAACCACCTATTTGAGATTGCTGCATATTTTCTAACGCATTTCTTTGAGTCATTTGATTTCTTTCGTCTGCTATTATGCTTTTTCTATTAACCATTTTTTTAACGCTATCAACTCCGCTTCCTACAGCACCAGCCAGCTCGCCTAATCCACCTGTTGCAATTCCACCTACAACGTTACCAATGCCACCAATCAAAGCAGAAGTGGCTTGAGCTCTAGCTGCATCAGCTTGGTTTTTACGTTCAGCAGACATATTAAGTAATTGCTGACTTCTATCGTATTGTCTTAATTGCAAATCATCCCTAGCATTAGCTTGAGTCATTTGTATTCGCGATGCTTCTTGAGCTTGCATAGCTTGGTTAGCCTGCTCTTGTTGTGCTATACTTGCGCTAATACCTTGTTTAGATTGTAACGCTGCTTGGGCAATAGCTTGTGCACCACCGCCACCGCCACCACCTGCAACAATAGCATCAAGACCTTGTGCTAACGCCGCGTCAGTCTGTTGTGCTTGAAATTGTGATGCTTGTTGGTTTACAGTTAAATCTTCGTAGGTATTTTCCATACCAGCGAACTCATTTGTAAGTTGAAAATTTCTAAAATTATCTCTGTCTTGTCCAAATTCTGCATTAGCAGCTTTTTGTTCTCTTCTACGAGCACGGCCTCCGATCATTGATCCGACCATTTGGGTTGCTCCTCCTATTATTTGTCCCATATTAGTATTGTATTATTAATTCATAGCTCGGCGTTTTATCCACCGTGAATCCTGCTTGTTTATATTGTTCTAATAACACGCCTGGTTTTGCCCAAGCAAATGAATATTTACACCCTAGATCTTCTGCGAAGCCAGTTGTAAAATCCACCAATAACTGTAATGCGTCACTTCTATCGTTATCCTTATAATATCTATCGGAAATAACTATAGCTGGAATTGCAGTCTTTGAATTTGTTGTGTAAAGAAACATTGCCGCGATTGGGTCATGTTCTTTACATACCATAAAGCCACCTAAACCGTTTTCAGGTAAAAAGTCTCTTTGCGGTACAGCTTGATCGTAAGCTTCCCACCAAGATGGTAGGAAACCCCAATCAGATTCTATTAATTTTCTTACTTGTAATTTCATTAAATACTTGATTGAAATACCTCGCTAGATATAGCGTATAATTCAGCTCTATCCGTGCTGTCGTTAACTAATGTTGTTGTAGCTTCATATCCTATAATGCCAGAAACCTCTGTTTCAGCTGGCTTAGAAAAGAATATATAATCGTCATTCGCTGGTATTGCTACGTTTAAACTTCTATTTACATTGCAAGATAGCCTATCGTTTGCTACAGAAATAACAGCGCCTAATTTTACAGGTGTTGAGTTTTGTAAATAATAAACAGTATCCCCCAAAGAGAGGGATACGTTTATTTTATTGTTAAATGTTAATACTATTTCTTCCATCGTATAGTTTAAATAATTATGTTACAGTTATATTAATTTTCAACCCGTAATGCATTGTTTTAACTGGATGATGATAAGAGCCTGGTTCAACACCAGTAGTGTCAATAGAAAGTTCAACTTCTCCATAATCAATTTGTGTTAATGTAACCGAATCTATACGATTGTTTGTAGACCCTGCGATATAATACTCCTCTGGTGACAATACAGTATCGTTGGCAACAAAATTTCCTATTGCTGTGTGTCCCCCAAAACCAGTAGATGTGTATTCAGGTGCCACTGCCATACGAAGGCGTAGCTTTTTTATTGTGCCACTCGGTATAAATACCTCTTCTGTACCTGTATAAAACCTTGGAATCACCCAGCCATTAAGGAAATACATTGCTCCCCCTAAGAAAACCCCGCCATCATAAGCTTTGAAGTAAGGAGTTCTATCAACCGCATACCCTCGAGCATAAATAGTAGGTGCATACCAACTACTGCTACGAATATCAAAACTAGATGCAGGATGCTCGCCATAGGGTGGATACCCCTTTATTGCACTGAAAGAAAATTTATCAGACAACTTGCCAGCTACTCCTCCGGTCCATTCATATAATGCTTGCCCTGTGCTTGGCAAAAAATGGATGATGCCTCCGACGTTGGGAATAAGCCACCTACCATCTGAAATAACACCTAATTGAGGTATACCAACCAACTCTCTGTCCGCATTATAAGTGTCACGAGCAAGGCCTTCGTTTGTTCTACCATACCAACCGGCATAAACAAAAGGCTGCCATACAAATTCATTTGATTTATAAGGGTTTGAAAAATAAGCCCAAGTTGCCGGACCGATATATCCCTCGTTAACGCTTACTCCAATAATTACATCTTCAACACCGTCCGCTGACAACGTTATGGTAGCAAACGTAGCTACCTGTCCATTGCCATTTCCTACAGCATCATAAGTTACAGTGCCATCACCAGTTCCAGAAGAGCCTGACGTAATGTTAACAATGCTAGGGTCGGAAGAAACTGCCGTCCAGTTTAACGCGCTGTCATTAGTTGTTACCAATATTGTTTCCCCAACGGAGCCTAAATTAGTAATAGTTTTATTTAAATAACTAGGGTTTAAATAAAGATCAGCCGCTGCTTGTTTAAGGGTGATTGTATTCTCTGTGTTTCCGGAAGTAGTTCTTACTTTTAAATCTATGCTTTCGTTTACGTACAAAGTGTTTTCTGAAACATCTAAAAATACCACTCTATTGTTACTTGGTTGTACTTGATAAGTTATGGTCCTAACGGGATTTGAAGATATTTCAACACTCCCATTAACACTTAAAATATTTCCATTAACATCTCTTAAGTTTTCATCCCAATCTCCTGAAAAATAAACATAAGCAGATGTACCGCCGACCGCAGCGTAATTAAGTGTAGCGTTAGAACCTGTGCTATTAATAGTTAACTGACTTTGAGCAATGCCGCCGTCTGTAATACTAAAACTTTCGGGGTTTGCTGCCGCAACATTTATTGTTATAACAATATCACTAACATTTGGCGCTGATAAAGTTATTGTTTCTGAATATGCCGAACTGCCTAAAACACTGTTTGGTTGAGCGCTAAAATTTAGCGTACCGCTTCCAGAGCCGCTAGAATTTGATACAAAATTAACTAAGCTAGGATTAGACGATGTTGCTGTCCATGCAAGCCTTCTGTCATTTATAGTTATAGCTATTGGACTGCTAGTTGTACCACCGTTATCTAAATTTATAGTAGTTTCGTCTACAGACCAAGCTAAGGGCGCAGTAGTAACTGTTATGGATGTTAAAACTGTATCACCATTAGCATCTACATAATTATTATATTGCCCAGCCCCAGGCTCCAGTCTAATAGCACTGAATAAAGCATTGAAGCTTTCTGTTCCAGATATAGTTGGGGTTGGAAGCTCAAACGTAAACTCTGGAGATGTTACAAAGTTACCACCTCGGGCTGTATGTGCGCCTTCAGGAATAGGGTCGGGTACCGCAAACGCCAGTGGGAGGGTACTGCCTTCCGCATCTCCGGCTTGTCTCCACCCGGCAGATGTGCTAGTAGCGTCGTTATTACTTGTAAACCTAAACTTTAAAGGAGTAGACGTTGGTGCGTTTGTTGGGTCAAAATCTACAGCCTCTACACTTATAGTTGTGTATTCATCAAAATTTATTGCCTGAGTAAGTTGTATGTTTTTTGATATACTAGGGTCAGTAACAGATGTAATCGTAGCAGTGCCGTTTTTTACTGTGGTACCTGTATTAGCCTCTAAAGGCGTTATTGTAACAGCAGTTGTTCCATCTGAACCTGTTGCAGGTGTTAAATCAAAAGCACTAATTACAATAGGATGTGAGATAGTAACTACATCGCCAACAGAAGCTATACCTTGAAAATTATATCCAAAAACTGTTATTCTGTCCGGATTACCGTTATTTACATTATACCCAGGTTCTCCACCTAAAGATCCACCGCCTGAAACTAACGTAGTGCCATTAATTGTTATACTTACATTAACGTTGGGATCTGAAAAAGCTGCTCTTAAAGCTGCTATTTTAGCATCAAAAGCTGATTGGCTTTGAGCGGTTACCGGGAAATTGGGACTACCGCTTCCTCTTATGTCAAAATAACTAGACGCTACAACGTTTAAACTGGTGTCTACTACAAAATTAAATTCATTATAATTAGTAACACCCGCATCTCCTGTAATTGTTGATGTAAACCCACCTGCACCAGAGGAACTATCAACATAAACGTCCATTGTGGTTGAAGTCGTTGTAGAATCAAAAGCATGGCTTGTTTTTTCTACAGTAGTTCCTGATTCGTATGTTTTAATTTCTACAGCAGGATCTCCTTCCGCAATGTTTATATATATTATTATATCATCAAAACCATCCGCTGATAATGTTATAGTCTCTTCATCTAAAGCATCTCCTATACTGTTTGCTGATGCGGTATAGGTAATAGTACCATTACCGGTTCCAGAAGAGCCTGATGTAATGTTAACAACGCTGCTATTTGATGAGACTGCTGTCCAGCTTGACGCTTGGTTAGTGGCCTCTACCGTTATAGTATTATCAACAGCACCTGTATTTGCTATATCAATATAAGTTGGAAAAGCATATAACTCGTCTAACTCAATTGGAGCTATAGAAACGTTTACAATTTGGTCTTGCTTTCCTGGGGAAGAAACTGTTATTATAGCCTCTTTAGGAGTTGCTTCGCCTGTATTAGAAGCTGCGTTAAACGTAATTGTACCAGTTCCAGTTCCATTTGCTCCATTCGTTATATTAGCTATGTTGACATCAGAAGACACCGCTGTCCAAGATCTGCTGTTTGATGCTAAAATATCTATGATGTTATTGTTCTGCCCGTCATTTGGTATTTGAAAAAACTGCGGGGTAACAACAAAACTATCATCTGTTGGACCTTCTGCAATATTAATTGGTACCACAATATCATCAAATCCTTCTGACGAAAATGTTATATTGGTAGATTTTGCAATATCAAAAGGTAATACTACAGGAATGCTAACAAAAACATCATTTGTTCCCACCCCAGTGCTATTGGAAGCAATTTGAGCAATATTTTCATTTTCTATTACAGCTGTCCAACTAATCGTAGATGAATTAGAAGCTACTGTTATTGTTTTTTGAGTTGAATATTCATCAAAATTTAAAGGCGATGGAGTGGCTGTAAACGTTACAGCATCCCCAGCATAAACAGTTATAGAATAAACTAAGTCAGGAAGGCCTGGCGAAGATATAGTTACAGTAGCGTTGGTTTGGGGTTCTCCAGGCGCATTGCCTGTAGCTGTATAATCAATACTCCCGTAGCCACCTGTGTTTGGTCCAATACTATCTATTTGTACTACCGCATCATCAGATGATACCGCAGTCCACGTAAGATTTGGGTTGTTGTGAGTAATATTTATATTATTTATCTGATCGGGCAGTATATTGTTTGGCAAATCACGAGAATAAGAAACTAGACTCCAAACCGTTGTAACACCAACAGCTACATTAATGGTTATAACTATATCTGTTTGGCCGGGTGCAGACAAAGTAATTGTAGCGGAGGTGGCTGCAGCATCGAAACCATTAGGGGAAGCTGTATAAACAACTGTACCGCTCCCTGTTCCTGAGCTTCCTGAAGTTATATTAACAACGTTAGGATCTGACGATACAGCAGTCCAAACAAGACCAGTGTTTGTAGTGTTGACTAATATAGTTTGTGCTGTTGCACCTGTATTAGGGTGATTTATTTCGCTGTTAGATGTAGTGCTGAATGTTGTAATAGTTTCTGTTTGTGTAACATTTATTACTATGTCAGATTGATCTACCGCTCTTATAGTTAAAAAACCTGATGTTGATCCATCATAACCATTGCTTTGAGGCACTTGAATGCGTAGCGTGGTTGTTCCGTCGCTATATGGTACAGAAATAGCAGACTCCAATGTAATTCCTTCAACGGAAAAAACAACGCCATCACCGCTAGGTATTAAACTAGCATCTATCGTGTGATTTAACACAAAAGAAACATCAATAGCATCGCCATTTGTTGATGATATATCTCCTTGTAATGTATTAAAAATTATTTCGCTACGAGTTGGATCAAGTGGGAAAGCGTCGCTTACGTCAGCAACCCCGTCGCCATCATCGTCTAAATCTGTAACATCAGGATCTCCATCAGTGTCTGTGTCTATATATGCGTTGCCATTAATAGAAATATTTACGTCATTGCTGTTTCCTAAATGAGTTCCGCTTAAAGCGCCGTCTAACTGAGTATATGTAGGCCCGGCTCCAACTAACGTAGGGCCGGTAATAGCCACGGTTCCATCGCCGGAAGTGGTCAAGCTAACTAAATGTGGGTTATCAAAAACTAATCCGCTATCGCTAGTTATAGTATAATTTTTATTCCAAGATCTGCCTTCAATATTTACAATGCTAGATAAATTGTCAATAGTCATTGTAGTTTGAGCTTCGTTAACCCCTCTATTGTTATCCCCAGAATTAAAAAAAACTGTTGAAATTGCTTTTGGCCCACCGGTTGGCGTAAAGTCAAATAAAGCAGGGGAAGGCCCGTGAACCCCTTGTAACACCCAGCTCACTGTAATTGTTGATGTTGGTGTTCCGTTAAAAGCTAAGCCAGAAAGAGAAGCAATTGTTGGGCTAATTGATATAGAGGCTATATTGTTTTGAGAATGCCCATTAGCAACAAAACTATTAACAGTAGCTGCAAAGTCTGTGTCATGCCACGTAAACCCATCTATCGCGGTTAAAACTACGCTAAGCTCTGTTCCTGTAACTGTTGCACCAGCCGCTGAGCCAACGTACGTTATTGTTTTTTTACTTACTGTATAATTTGGGCCATCAGTAAAGTTTAATACAACCGCTGGCCTTATAAAAGCAACAATGTTAGTTAATTGTATTTCATACAAAGCGTCTTCATTTTGCATAATTCCACCGGAATATTCTAAAAATAATAGTAAATTTCCGTCGTCGTCCAAAGAAGCGGTTCCTTGACAAAAATCAATACCAGGATCAATGTCTGCAGTAACAAGAGATATTTCTTCATTAATTTTTAGATTAACTAAATTTGCAGCAACCTCAGCAGCTGTCCCAAGCAATGTCCATGAATCAGCACCTGGACTAATCGTTAACCTTATAAAACCTCCATCAAATTTTTGTCCTTCTTCTAGTGGACCTATAACTGTATCATGGGTCCATTCTGTTGCAGATATAACTGCTCCGCCTTGAACAGGCTGAGGTACATCTACGTCATTTGTTTGAAATCTAATTGTTACTTTGCTAGTTGTGTCTTGTTTTAGTGTAGCTAAAACTACGTTTGTAGCCTCCGAACCCTCTTCAGCTACAACTTCAAAGCTCCAGTCTATATTGGTAACGTCGTCGTTTGTATCTGGGTCGCATATAGCGTTGTCTGCTGAAGCATCAGTTGCTGAACTTGGTATTCTAACCGTTTGCGTAAAAGCGCCATTAGAATCAATTAAAACAACTATAGATATAGCTGGATATGTTGCAGATGATGTTGATGGAGTTACGGTTGGTGTAATATTAACAGTTGCCTGAGCCCCTGCATCACCTGTTGCTGTAATAATTATAAAACCACCATTTAAGCCATCAAGATTATCTGTATTAACATCTATGTTTTCAATTGATAATGTTTCTACTACATTAAAGTCTTCAATTGGCACAGTTACAATATTACCACCGCTGCTATCGGTAATGTCACCTGTCGTTACAGCAACGTCGCCTAGCACTAAATCATCATTTGGAATAACTACAATTATGTCGTATACTAAGTCGCCATCGTTGTTTAAAACACCATCACCTAATTCAAAAGGCGTTGGTAAATCAATAGTTAAATCATCTGGATCACCATCATTGTTTGTATCAGGTAATTCGTTTTCTTCATCTGATTTTATTATTAATTCACCTACTATTATTTCGTCACCTTCGTTACCGTCAACAACCACATCAAGTATACCGTCAGTAATTAAATTACCATCAGCATCTAAAACGTCAAATTCAAAACCATCGCTGGGAGTGTCATCAAAAGTAATGTCCCCCTCTACAGTTATGCTTGAAATAGCCGCGTCTCCAGTTAAATCTAAATTAGATTCAATATCTTCTTCTCCGTAGTTTATAGAATCAATTAAATCAAATGTTATTACAACGTTTGCTCCAACCTTTGTTTTAACAATATTTTCATATATATTATTAGGGTCGTTAATTGAAAAATCAGCTGTTCTTAGCCTAAAGCCAGGAAGCGGAGTAAGCTCCAGCGTAACAGTCTGAGTGCCAGCGCTGGTGCCTATTTGCCCAGTTATACTAGTTATAGTATACGTATAATTAGCCATATTTTATTGTACATTAAATGTTATTGTAGTGTTTCCGCTTGGTTCTGACGGTGGATTACCATTAACTAAGGTAGCGCTGGTCATTGAGCCAATACCAAGATACTCGTTTTGAGATGAGTTTGATTGTATTGAAAACTCATAAGCGTTTTCATTATTAGCTAAGCCATTAGATATGCTTTTTAAGTTATCTTTTTTATAAAAATCTATAGGACCGTTCGGATCTATTAAATTATTTAATTCAGTGATAACGTTAACATTGCTAATACCATTTATATTGTTATACCATTTACCTTCTTTATTTTCAAAATCAATAACATAACCAGCTTGTTGATCGGTAAGTATAAAAGGAACTTGCCAACCAGCCGTTCCCTCGTAGTTAATTGTTTTAAAACTTTTAATTGCAGAGGGTTCTTGATTAAATACAGTAGTTAAGTATGATTTATATTGAACATTGTAAAAGTTATTTCTATTAACGTTTACTGAATTATGCTGCCATATATCACC
>ENA-OUOG01005265-OUOG01005265.1-marine-metagenome-genome-assembly--contig:-NODE-5265-length-10574-cov-2.823759_pt1 | contig 10574 bp, 11 predicted proteins | sample MGYA00248635_ERZ508505 | MGnify/ENA primary metagenome ERZ508505 (study PRJEB26176, sample SAMN06267871) | marine metagenome | isolation source: Saanich Inlet, British Columbia, Canada | place: Pacific...
TTCAGGATGAAAACGAGCGCATGATTATCGTTTCAAACATTAAAGCCGTAGATAAGGCCATTCTCTCTATTGATGCCGATAGGACCGTTTGCGCCACTATTAAAATGATCGCTGAGCAGTTTGGAAATGAGTTTGAACTCGGATTTGCTAATGGAGGAGATCAAAATAATGATACTATTCCAGAGAGAGCGGTTTGTGAGCAGATGAATGTAGCACTCATAGACGGGCTTGGAGATAAAATACAGTCATCTAGTTGGCTGCTTAAGAAATTGTGATTTTATATTTGATTTGAATAATTTATGAAATATTTTTTTGCAACATACGGAGATGCTAAGTACAAAAAATCTAAAACTAGAATCTTAAAAGAGGCAAAAAATTTTGGATTTAATAATTGTGTTGGATACAGCCCAACTGACATTGATTCATATTTTTTAAATAGTACATCAAGGATAATAATAGAGAAAAGGGGAGGTGGTTATTGGATTTGGAAACCTTGGGTTTTGAAAAAATCTTTTGAATTAATGAAAGATGGAGATTTATTGGTTTACGCAGATTCGGGATGTGAAATTAATAAAGAAGGGTTTAAGCGTTTTTTGGATTACATAAATATTGCTAAACTTAATAATGGAACATTTGCCTTTAGCTTAGATAATAAAATTGAAAGTAACTTTACTAAAAAAGATGTTTTTGATTATTTTAAAATAAAAGATGAAAAAATTATTAATTCGAATCAGCTAGTGGGTGGAGTTTTAATATTTATTAAAAATGAATTTACTGCTAGTATAATTTACGATTTTTATAATTCTGCTGTTTTTGCACCGTATCTTTTTGATGACTCCAAAACTATTTTTTGTAGATCTAATCACCGTCATGATCAATCAGTATTTTCTGTAATTAGAAAATTAAAAAACGTTAAATCAATACCAGATGAAACGTATTTCAAAAATTGGAAATTGGGAAATGATTATCCATTTTTAGCTAAAAGAAAAGCAGATTTAAATATCAAAAGAGCTTTTGCAATTATAATTAATCGGACAAAAAAAATCTTAAATCTAAAGTGAAATATTTAATAAATATAGTTTCAGAACAGATAAATCCAAAAGTATTTAAGAAGCAAATGCCTTTTGTGATAGTTAATAACGACTTTCAAAGAGAGCTAAAAGGCAGTAAAGAGTTTCAGGATGAAAACGAGCGCATGATCATCGTTTCTAACATTAAAGCGGTAGATAAGGCTATTCTTTCTATTGATACCGATAGAACCGTATGCGCCACCATTAAAATGATCGCTGAGCAGTTTGGAGAAGAGTTTGAACTTGGATTTGCTAATGGAGGGGATCAAAACAATGACACCATTCCAGAGAAGCCAGTATGTGAAGAGATGAATGTGGCGCTCATAGACGGTCTTGGAGATAAAATACAGTCGTCTAGTTGGCTGCTTAAGAAATTATAATTGAAAATAAAAAATAAATATTTTTTTTTAGATACCTTCTCAAATGCGTTTTACGCTGGGAGTAAATTTTTGTACAACATAGTTATTTTTTCTTTACTCATCAGTTCTTTTCCATTAAAAGACTATGGTGTTTATATTTTTTTTGCCACTTTAATGACTCAATTTGAATTTGTTCAGTCTGGGTTTTCTACATCCCTTCAGAGATATATTCCTCTGTATAAGGATAAAAAAGAAGTTTCAAATTTAATTTTTGTAGTAGCTATTGTTTATTTGATATTTGGATTACTCTTTTCAAGCGGAGTTTATATTTTAGATTATTTCAAGTTATTTAGTTTTTTGAATAGCAACGATATATACGACTTCTTAATTCTATTAATCTACTTTGTCCCGTTAATTTGGTTCTTTAAGACATTTAGCTTTTCGTTAAGAGCTTTTCAAGATTATAGATTTGAAAACTTAACTAATATTAGTTTTCTTATAGTTGAAGCTTTATTAATTTATTATGCAATTAAAAATGATTTTTCACTAAAAGAAATACTATTAATTAATCTTTCAACCATTTTATTAAGGTTCATGACACATGCTTTAATTATATTTAAGAGGCATAAAGTTAATTTAAAATTAATTAATAAAAATGCACTAATTAGTCAATTAAATTTAGTCAAAGGTTATAGTTTTTGGAATTTTTTAAGATCTTTAAGTAGTACAATAACTAATCAATCAGACAAAATATTAGTTAGTATATTTCTTGGCCCTTCAGCTTTACCTATTTATTATGGAATAAATCAATTTTTGAAATTAATTCCTATTATTAATGGTACTTTAAATAACGCAGTAATTCCATATTTCTCTAAAAGAGTTTCAAAATCCTCAAAAGAGAATTTTAATGAATTGGCTTTAAAAGGAACTGATTACACTACTTTTATTTCATTTTTTATCTCTGGAATATTTATTTTATTATCAAATATTATTTTAATATCTGTATCAAAGGATTATCTACTTGATTATAAAAATATTTTTATTTTAGGGCTGTTTTTTTATTCCTTTTTAGGATCAAAATCGTTTATTAATAATTTGTATTTGTGTAAAGATAATAGTGCTGAGATAATGTCTAAACTCAGTATAATAAATACATTTATATATCCAATTATTTTTATTCTACTTTCGTCTTTTTATGGATTAAATGGAGCAATTTTTAGTCAAATCTTAACTCAAACAATATTTCTACCAATTTGGTTAAGATTTGTATTAAATATTACTAGTTTAAAACCTTCTTTATACATTAAAGTTGTTACGATTAATATCTTCAAGTTTATTATTATCATATCACCATTTTATTTATTAAATCAATTTTTTGGTACATCTAATGATCCCTTAATTTTAAGTTTTGAGCTGCTTGCTATAGTTTCTTTGGTTTATTTTATTTTTCAAAAAAGCTTAATAAGCCTAAAATTATTGGTATTAAATAAACAATAAACTTGAATAAAAAGAATTAAAATGATAAGCTATAAGAGACATATATTAAAAAGTATATCCTGGAGAATTATAGGAACAATCGACACAATATTACTTTCATTTGCTATAACTGGCTCATGGGAAATAGGATTATCAATAGGAGGTATTGAAGTAGTAACAAAAATGATTTTATATTTTTTGCATGAACGTGTTTGGTATAAAATGAGTAGTTATGGGGTAAATAAAAGCAAAAATCTCTAATTTTTTTAAACTTCCTTAAAATGTCTAATTTAAATAAAGATAATATTATTAAACAAAGATTTAAAATTTGTAAATCTGACAGGCAAAGAATAAGTAAGCATAATTCTTTATTAATCTGGTTTACAGGCTTGTCTGGCTCCGGAAAATCAACATTAGCAAATATTATTGAAGTTAAGCTTAATGAATTAAATATATTGACTTACGTCTTAGATGGTGATAATATTAGACTAGGTATTAATAAAGATCTTGGTTTTAAGTCCTCAGATCGTTTTGAAAATGTGAGGAGAATTGCTGAAATATCTAATTTATTGATTGATGCTTCGATTGTTGTTTTAGCTGCATTTGTTTCTCCTTATAAAAAAGATAGAGAACATGTTAAAAAAATCGTTGGAGCTAATAGTTTTATTGAGGTTTTTGTAAATGCATCCTTGGAAAATTGTGAGAAAAGGGATGTCAAAGGCTTATACAAGAAAGCACGTTCAGGAGAGATTCCAAATTTCACTGGAATATCAGATCTATATGAATATCCAATTTCACCTGATATTGAGGTTAACACAGATAAAGAATCAATAGAGGAATGTGTCAATAAAATTTTTGATTATTTAATTATTAAAATTAAAAAAAATGGGTAATTATATTCTTAGTCAACTAAGAGAGCTAGAAGCTGAGGCCATTTTTATTATTAGAGAAGTTTATTCTCAATTTGAAAAGCCAGTTTTATTGTTTTCTGGCGGTAAAGACTCAATAGTCCTAACCCATTTAGCAAAAAAAGCCTTTTTCCCAGCTAAAATACCATTCCCTTTAATGCATATTGATACAGGGCACAATTTTCCAGAAACTATTGAATTTAGAGATAAGTTTATTAAAAATCTAGAATTAGATTTAGTGATAGGATCTGTCCAGGACTCTATAGATAATGGTTCAGTTGTAGAAGAGGTTGGATTAGGTTCTTCAAGAAATTTTTTGCAAATCAAAACTCTTTTAGATTCTATAGAATCTAATAATTTTGACGCAGCAATGGGGGGTGCTAGGCGTGATGAAGAGAAGGCTAGAGCAAAAGAAAGAATTTTTTCTCATCGTGATGTATTTGGTCAATGGAACCCAAAAAATCAACGCCCAGAATTATGGAGTTTATTTAATGGTAAGAAAAGCTTTGGAGAACATTTTCGAGTGTTTCCAATCTCAAATTGGACTGAAATTGATATTTGGGAATATATCAAATTAGAGCAGATTAATTTGCCTAGCTTATATTTTTCACACCAAAGAGAATGTGTTGTACGAGATAATATAATTTTGGCAAATTCGGAATTCATAAAACATAGTAAAGAAGAGGAAGTTGTAACTAAAACAGTAAGGTATAGGACATGTGGTGACATGCCTATTACGGGAGCGATTGAGTCAAATGCAAGCACTATAGATGAAATAATTGAAGAAATCTCATCTAGTTTAACTACTGAGCGGGGAACTCGCGCAGATGACAAGCGATCTGACACTGCTATGGAAGACAGAAAAAAGAAAGGGTACTTTTAATAAAATCAATTCAAGTTTTAAATATGATTAATAGTAAGATTGAATTATTAAGATTTTCAACAGCGGGAAGTGTTGATGATGGAAAGAGTACTTTAATTGGTCGCCTTTTGTATGAAACTAAATCCATTTTTAAGGATCAATTAGATAATATTGAGAAAACAAGTTCTTCAAAAGGATTTGACTTTGTAGATTTATCTCTTCTTACAGATGGTTTAAAATCAGAGAGAGAACAGGGTATAACAATAGATGTTGCATATAGATATTTTTCTACACCAAGACGTAAATTTATAATTGCTGATACACCAGGACATATTCAATATACTAGAAATATGGTTACTGGAGCTTCAAATTCAAATTTATCAATAATATTGATTGACGCTAGAAAAGGTATTTTAGAACAAACTAAAAGGCACACCTTTATTTCATCACTCCTAGGGATACCTCACGCAATTGTTTGTGTAAATAAAATGGATTTAGTTGACTACAATAAAGATGTTTTTGACGAAATTGTTTTCTCTTTTAAAGAGTTTTCAACAAAACTTTCAATTAAGGATATTAAATTTATACCAATATCTGCTTTAATTGGGGACAATGTAGTAGAAAGATCTCAAAAGATGGATTGGTATGAAGGTAGCACTTTATTGTATAACCTTGAAACTGTTCATATATCAAGCGATTATAATCATGTTGATTGTAGATTCCCTGTTCAGATGGTAGTAAGGCCCAAACTTAAAAAGTATCTTGACTTTAGAGGATTTGCTGGTAGAGTAGATGGAGGTGTTTTTAAACCTGGGGATAAAGTTAAAGTCCTCCCATCTGGATTTACCTCTGAAATAAATAATATTCAATTAAATGGGGAAACAATTTCCGAAGCATTTTTCCCGATGTCAGTTACAATTACCTTAAAGGACGAAATTGATATTGACAGAGGAGATATGATTGTTAGAATTAATAATACTCCAAAAAGTAATCAATTAATTGACGTTATAATAACATGGATGAGTAATCTTGATTTAAGATTAAGATCAAAAGTTTTAATAAAGCATACAACCAATCATTGTGTTGGCTTAATTAAAGAGTTGAAGTATAAGATAGATATAAATTCCCTTCATCGTATTGAAGGTATAAATACTTTATCAATGAATGAAATAGGCAGAGCTTCAATACAAACATCAAAACCCTTATTTTATGATTCTTATAAGGATAATCGTTTTACAGGTAGCATTATACTTATTGACGAAAATACAAATGAAACACTAGGAGCTGGAATGATTATATGAAAAATAAAAGTTTAAAATTAGCAATAGAAACTGCATTAATTGCTGGAGATGCAATTCTTGATATATATAAAAACGAAGATTTTAAAATAACTTTAAAAGATGATAAATCTCCTTTTACAAAAGCAGATTTTGTTTCAAATCAAATCATTGGTTCTAGTTTAAAAAATACCAGAATTCCTATTTTATCTGAAGAAGAGAAACAAATAAGTTTCAAAATAAGAAAAGAATGGAAGAAGTTTTGGTTAATTGACCCTATAGATGGCACAAAAGAATTTATTAAAAAAAACGATGAGTTTACTGTTAATATTGCTCTTATTGAAGATAAATCTCCAATATTAGGAGTTGTGTATGCTCCCGCAAAAAACATTATATACTTTTCAAGTAGAGGCGAGGGAGCTTTTAAATCTGATGTTGATTTAAATTACTCAAATAAATTTGATTATGTTATTGCAAATAAAGTAAAACTCCCAATTGAGAAAATTAATCAAGATTATACTGTTGTTGTTAGTCGCTCACACTTGTCTCAAAAAACAAGAGATTTTATAAATCAATTGAAAGATAAGCATCAAAAGTTAAAATTGATACCTTTAGGTAGTTCAGTTAAACTTTGCTTAGTAGCAGAGGGAACAGCTAATTGTTATGCAAGATTTGCTCCTTTAATGGAGTGGGATATAGCAGCAGGTGTGTCGTTATTGTGTGAAACGGGCAAACTTTCGTATTCTAAAATTGAATTTAATACAGAAAAATTAGTAACAGAAATTAGTAATTTTTAATTTTCTTTTTAAGATGATATATTGGCATATTGGTTATCCCAAAACAGGAACTACATTTTTACAAAAATTAATTTTCCCTAAAATTCAAGAGATTAATTATGTAGGACGAAAACTTATTTTACCTAAAAGGCATAATGTTATAATTAATAATTTTTTAAACAAAATACTCCCACTTAAGTATAGAAGATTCGGAACATATTTTAATGAATATTATTTACACAAAATTGCATATGACGAACAGTTTGATTTTGATGAATTTTCAAATAAATTAAATAAAAATTTAATTCAAGATAGAGTTAATCTAATTTCAAGTGAGGGCTTTTTTGATACGGTAAATTTAGAACGTACGATTAAAAGAATAAAAAAGGTATCTAAAAATCTAGGTTTTGATTATCAAATAGTAATTACAATTAGAAAGCCCTCTGATATTATATTATCTCGTTATATGCATGACGTTTCATCGTTTAAGGAAGATAAAAGATATTCATTAGAGAGTGTTTTAAGATATGATGATAATATAAATTGTACACCACCACAATGCAAGTTTTTTAATAAATGTTTATGTGGTGTAAATAAAAAAATTTACGTTAATGATTATAAATATGATGAAATTTTTTTTCGAATTGAAAATGTTTTAAATGATAAAAAATTAATTATTTGGAAATACGAAGATATTTTCAAAGATATTGATAGTGTTATTTTTACAACTTTTAATATCAAAACTAAGTTCAATTATTTGTTGGAAAAAAAAATCAACTCTAGAGATAAAAAGAAAAAAAAAATCCTCCTAAAATTCTCTAATAATGAAAAGACTATTAATAAAATCGGGTTGGATCTAAAATATTAGAGATATAAAAGGTTAAAAAAGATTAAAATCACTACTGTATGAAAAAAATAATTGACTGGAGGCCCAAAGATGACCCTTTTACTAAGGAGGGGGAAATTTTATTACACGAAAAAATTCATGAGCAAAAATCACAAAAAGGCTTATTTCGTAATAATCCTAATAGAATTAGACAGCTAATTAAAGCCGAAAAAATTATTGGAAAAAAAATTAATGGTAAAGTTCTAGAAATAGGTGCTGGAAATGGGTATATGTCTATTTACATCGCTAAAAATAGAGAGATTGAACAAGTTTATGTCTTAGAATGCACAAAAAATGGGGTAGATTTATTGATTAGAGAAAATTTTATTAAAAATAAAGTTAAAAAAAATAAATATGAGTTAGTACTTGGGAGTTTTAATTCAATCCCTCTTATTGAAAAATTTGACTTTGTTCTTGCATTTGGAGCTCTTCATCACTCAGCCAATTTGCAAAGAACAATTGATGAGGTTTTTAAAACTCTTAAACCAGGAGGCTATTTAATTGCTCAAGAGCCATATACTAATGACAATACACAAAATAATTTCTTCATAGAAATGAAGAATAAAGTTGTAAGTGTACAAGGCTTAATAGAAATAAAAAATGAATTAAGAGACGATAATTTTTATAGAAAATGTGAGTATTTGACCGCATCATATCATGCTGGATTTGAAAAAGTAATTTTAAAAAGGCTAATAAATATTAAAAGGCAAATTTCATATTTATTAAAGTTTAAAAAGCATCTCACTAATAATATGCTATTGATTTTAAATAAAGGTAATATTTCAAACTCAACCCCCAACAGATGGAAATAACAGAACCAAAGTCTTTGGAAATTTCTAAATTAACAAGCATTTTAGATCAAAAAGGTATATTCAAAATAGATTCTTATCTAACCTTACTTGAAATAGATTGTCTTAAATCAGAGGTACTTAAATATCATAAAACCAATGGGAAGTCTTACCCATTTGGTTCAACTTATGCTATTGAAAATCTAAAGTCTCTATCAGATTCCAGTCTTCAAATAAAAGTTTTTTCAAAGCCTTGGATGAAAGAATTGTTCCTGAAGTATAATAATAATATTTCAAAAGGGTTTTTTACAAATATCTATTCTACTTATGATTATAAAAACTCTGGTGAATTAGGCAGGAATGGTTTTTTACATTTTGATAGAAATGCTTCTTTAAAGTTTTTTCTTTATTTAAATGATGTCACTAAAGAAAATGGAGCTTTTTATATACAACCAGGCTCTCATAAATTAGGGAAAAAATTGAGAGAAAAAGCTTGGGGAAAGTTAATTCCCACTCCAAATGATAATTTTATTAAAAAAATCTCTCAAAAGTTTTTTGGCACAAAATTTAATCAAGTAAAGAATAGAATTGAAATAGATTACCCGGAACTATATGATTCGTCAAAGCTTATTCCTGTTGAAGGAAAAGCAGGAACTCTGATTGTTTTTGATTCTGATATTTTTCATTTAGGGGGGCTAATTGAAAAAAAGGGGCTGGAGCGATTAGTTTTAAGAATGCATTCTTATTTATCAAAATAATATGATTAGAATTAAAAACAATTTTTACCAAATTTTACCTAATTCAGTTGGGACTGTAAAACTTGACGCTCCTTACTCTGAAGTTAAATCTAAATTATTATCAAATAAGCTAAAGGCTATTTATTTAGTGAATGAAGAAAATAAGCTTTTAGGTGTAATGAGTAAAGGAGAAATTTTAAATATTAAAAGCGATTGGAATTATTCACCCTTCTTTTTAAAAATTGATGGGAAAATATCAAATCGTGATTCTGAAAATTTAGAAAATTATAATTCAATTCCAATTGTAAATACAAATGGAACATTACTTAAGATTTTAGAGATAACGGATAAATCATATATTAACCTTAATAACGAATCCTTCAATAAATTTTCCAATCCACTTGTAATAGCTGAAATAGGTAATAATCACAACGGTCAGATAAAACTTGGCAAAGAGCTAATAAAGAAAGCAAAGGAATCTGGAGCTAATGCTGTGAAATTTCAAGCTAGATTTCTTGAGGACTTATATATTGACCTTTCAGATAAATATTTAAATGAAACTGATTTTTCCACTTCTTATACTATCTCTGAACTTAAAAGATTTAATTTATCTTTTTCAGATTTAAAAATATTATTTGATTATTCAAAGAGTTTAGGTTTAATAGTTGGTTGTACACCTTTTGATAATAAAAGCGCACAATTTTTAATAGATCAACAAATTGATTTTATAAAAATTGCAAGTGCTGACATGAGCAATTACTCTCTACTAAATGAATTTAACTCTTGTGCCATACCTCTAATTATAAGTACAGGCATGCATAGTATAAGCTCTATCAAAAAATTAAGCAGTTGGTTGTTAAGTAATTATATGGAAGCTTCACTTCTTCACGTTAATAGTACTTATCCTACCCCATATAAAGATGTAAATTTAAGATTTATGACAACTCTTGAAGACTGCTCAACTTCAGGCCATTTTGGTTACAGTGGCCATGAAAGGGGTTTTCACGTACCTTTAGCTGCATTGTCATTAGGAGCTTCCATAATTGAAAAGCACTTTACTATTGATAAAAAGCTAGAGGGTAATGACCACAAAGTATCTTTGCTTCCAGAAGAAATGGCAGCTATGGTGTCTCAAGTAAAAAATGTTTCAAGTGCTCTTACAGGAAATCCAAATGAAAAGAAAATTTCACAAGGTGAAAAGTTAAATAAAATTGCACTTTCTAAAGGTGTCTATATGAATGAGACTCTTTTGCCAGGAGATTCTTTTTCTATAGAGAATGTCAAGTTTAAAAGCCCTTGTGTTGGAATTACACCTGATGAAGTTCACTTTTATGAGGGTAAAACTATAACTAAGAAAATCTTAAAGGATAAACCACTAAGTAATTCTTATTTTGAAAATCAAAATTTAGAATATAGTTTTGAAAATTTATCTAAT
>ENA-OUOG01005266-OUOG01005266.1-marine-metagenome-genome-assembly--contig:-NODE-5266-length-10572-cov-3.516436_pt1 | contig 10572 bp, 15 predicted proteins | sample MGYA00248635_ERZ508505 | MGnify/ENA primary metagenome ERZ508505 (study PRJEB26176, sample SAMN06267871) | marine metagenome | isolation source: Saanich Inlet, British Columbia, Canada | place: Pacific...
CCTGAGGAGAACACTTGCGAATGTAGCTGCCACAATCTTGGGATCACAAGACCTTGCTCAAGAACACATATTACATTTTAACAAACATACCTCTGGCGCCAAACGTAATTATTTTGATCAAGCATCTTTAGATTTTTTAGAGACTCGCAGAGACACGTTTGAACGATGCCATCAACGCATAGATGACCTCATCCTCGAGAGTTTGGAAGTCCTCGATGTACCACTTCGTGAGAATGATGAAGGGACCACTGCATCGGCTACAGCGATTGTTTGCGGCGAGACGCCTTACCCATTACTAAACGAGAATGACGAAGTCTTAACCAACGAAAATATGACCCCTCATAGAAAGGAACGGATCTACAGCCCTCTAGGCAGTTTCGCAAGTAATGAAATCACATATGTGTCTCTGAGTAACCGACCACGTTGCCAAACAAAAATTTTAGATTACTCCATTAATTTTTACGCCGAAAAGCCAACCGTAAGATTTAAGGACCGAATTCAGTAAAGGTAGAAACGACAGAACATTTATTGGTATTTACTGTGAACCTATGCCCCGTAAACAATAGGACTCGTAGAGAATAATTGAATGTTAATATTGCGCAGCAGAGTCATGCCTGTCTGGCCACCAGAAGCACTTCATGACCGCATGCAAAGCAATGAAATAAAATTAACTCACTTGTCGCATCCGGCAGTGTTGTAGGCACAACAATGTATAGAAAATTTTCGCTGGTCCCTACACTTATCTCAGGCGAAATGCGCATCAGTGTTTGAAATGAGAAAAAGTATTCAAGGAAAAGTGTACCTAGTCACCCAAAAGAGTACCGGTAAGCAATATATTGGTCTCACGACCAGGCCCGTAAAACGCAGATGGATAGGTCACGTAAGCGCCGCTCAAAGGGGTAAAGGCAGCTCTAAATCACTTCAAGAGGCTATTAGAAGCGGAGGTTCAGACGATTTCATCATTCAGGAAATTGCCCGAGCCTCATCTATTGAAGAACTAATTCAGGCTGAAATTCAATACATAAAACATTATGAGACATTGGCTCCTAATGGTTTTAACTTAAACTCAGGGGGAGCAATTGGTTCCGGTGGCGATATCTATCTAGTTGAAGGCGAGGAATACTTCGGCTTAGCTTCTCTAGCTGATGCATATGGCATTGTTGAAGTGACGATGCAAAAACGCATGCAATCTGGAAGGTGGACCATTGAACAAGCGTGTGGCCTGGAGCCGCCGCCTGAGTACACCAAGAGTGGGATCTCAATTAATATCGACGGACGAGATTTTGGCTCAATCAGCGAAGCCTGCAATTTTTATTCTGTTGACCCGAGAGTTGTAGACATGCGACTAAAACGGTTGGGATGGAGTATTGAGGAGGCGCTTGATCCAAAAAAGCGTGAAAGAGCTGAGTTTCTGGTCGGTGATTTTGTTTTCAATAGCCTGAATGAAGCATGTAGGCATTTTGGTCTTAATTACAAAAAAATTGAGAGTCGGATAAGAAATGGCTGGACTATAAACGAGGCTTTTGATCTAGAGGAGCGGCCAGCTCCGAAGCGAAAGAAAAGAGCGCAGCGAACAGAGCGCCGACGGCTAGTATTAGAGGGTGAAGAGTATTCGTCCTTAGCGGAGGTAGCCAAGGCGTACAACTTGATTACTTCCACACTTAGTTATCGGCTGCTAAATGAATGGTCTTTAGAGCAGGCAGTGGGATTGGAACCGCCTCCAAATAAAAATCCTTTTTCTATTTCCATCGAGTTCAATGGGATTACTTTTCAGTCTAGGGCTGAGATTTGCAAACACTATGGCATCAACGAATCTACCTTCCGTTTTAGATTGAATTCGGGTTGGACTATTGCGCAAGCTGTGGACTTGGAGCCGCCGCCATCTCAAGCAAAAACTAGTTACAGGATAACCAGTCCCTTAGGCGAAGTATTTATCGTAAATGACTTTGTGAAGTTTGCTAATGAGCAAGGGTTTCCCGATGACGGAAGAAAGCTAAGGCGAGTTTCCACTACGGAAAAACTACACAGTTGGCATGGTTGGAAATGTGAAAAATTATGAGTGCGGGTACGTGCTCTCGACAAACTGAATTGGTTAAAAGAGTTTTGATCAGTGATGACTAGAGACTGGCCTTGCTCGAACTGCCCTGAAAGCCTCAAGACGATGATCTTGAGGTGTATCCAGTGCCTCGAGAATCTCATCTACATCTAGGGGAATTAAGTGATGGTTATCTTCTGTCACTTGCGTCTTTCGTTTAGTGATCTTTATGGCTGGCTCGATGCCATATCGAGTACAAAATGCAGACGTCATTGCATCAAGAAGGTCTTCCTCTAGCCCGTGATGGACTATAAAACTGTCATGCACAGGTAGGCAGGCGTAACCCATCTCGTCAAACTTCAACATAACGGATTCGGCCAGCTCGCTGTCTTCACGCATGAGCCACATTCCTGCACTCGAGAAAAAGAATTCCGCAATCGGCTCATGAAATGCCGAAACTCTCTCAACAACATCCCGCCAACTCATATTCAAGCTCGAAAGATCTAGATCTCTTGGTGGTTGATTCATTTTGGAATCGGCATTCAACATAGCATTGAACGCTTTTTTGAATGATTCCCTATGTTGATCTCCTGCGATTGGAGCGTATGCGTCAGGCGGACATGGCAAACCGACACGTGCATAAAGAAGCGACGGGTTCATGTTGGAAAAATCACACTCGACCGTTCCTTTACCATCCATAAGAATTGAGCGTCTAAATCCACTGGGGATTTCCTGCCACCATCCACCGTAGAAGCGACCTCCAGTTCGTAACTGCTCGTCATGAAAAATACGATAGATACGTCGCTTGTGAAGTTTTAAGGACTGATGATCGCCTCGGCTATCTAACCAGCCATTGCGGAGATTTCGCCACTCGCTATCAGGCAAATCAAGATCTATCCAAGTTCTTTCTAAGCGGCGATTAATAGCCTCTAAATGCTCAAACATCTCAGCAGTCTTAGCATTTCTTATGACGGAGACTACCCTACGCTCTTTCGTCTTCGGATCTTTTTGACTCATTTGAACAGGATGTCGATTTGGAATGGTATCGGTTTGAACTAAAAGCTCATGGGACCAAGAGAATTGTTTGGAGAATTCATCTCGTGGCAGATCTCGTGGAAGACAAAATTCAAGTAACTTATCTGTGAGTGTGAAGAGCTCCCTTTTTCCTCGCTTCAAGGCTCGGTCATAAAACCCTTTTTTGTGCCTACGCAAATAACCATGAAGACACAGTGTGGGATACACCTTTTCAACGTGCATCCTAAACGAAAGCCCAACAGACTCAGGATTATCGTCATTATAAAAACTGACTTTCTTGGCGATACTGACCGGGCTAAAAGGCTGCACAGCGTGAGCCAGTAAACTTTCTAGTACCAATACCCTCACGCTGACACTCAGTTGGTCAATCTGCTTCTCGGACATTGCTCTCGTTAGAACTCCTTGCTCGAACAAGGAGTTTTTAACTATCACAGTCAAGTCGCCACAGGCATTAATGACGTGCTGATAGATGAAAGAAGACATCACAGTATTTATCCCAAAGAGTCTATAAGTTAAGACGATAACAACATTCACTCGGATGCTCCAAGGCGAGATGGGGGGCGTACTGGTAACACTTATCCCGTTTGTCAGTGAAGTGTTGACAACCTAACTTTCCATGCTGCATTCCTAAAATATATGCGTACGAGCACGAGGAAAAAAGCCATGGCAATTACCGACTCAATTAAATGGCATATTGATGATACGAGCCACGAGCTCACAAGAAATGGAGAATGCAAAGATGTATTCATTTACACACGAGGATCAAATCTCCCTCAGTTTTTCACTGCTCGAGAAGCGGCTGCTCTGAGTATGCAAATCAGAAGGATGGTGGATAGGTCGGATTTTGTCCTAGCCTCTAAGGGATGGTCTAACAAGTCATAAAGATACTTCAGGGGGAGCAAATTTAAGATGTTACCGATCAAATAAACTATCAACGGTCACAGCCCCAGACAGTATCAAATTCATAAATTGAGGTAATGTGCAGACTGGGGATGGCGCAGGCCTACTGCGCAGCTCTCGCTCAATTTCTGGGTCTAGATATGTTTTCTCACCCTGCGCCAAGTACATTTGGCACAAAGTTTTCGAGTCGATATTTTTGAACTGGTCTGCGGCCAATGTCATCCCAGCTAGAGCACAAAGAGCAAGCGATAATATCGACCGTTTAATCATATTTAACTCATCACCTTCACTAAATTAGAGATCCATATCGTAGTTGTTTAGCAATAGCTGGATAAATACGAGCAAATTCTGACTGTCAGCCATAATTGTTTGTCCCCACTCCATGAGTATCTTCTGATCTGACCTCGATAATGACGATAAGAATTCTTCGACATCGCCCATTTCAGGACCACCAGCCTCTCTATATGTCAGTCTTGAAGAGCTATCATTCAATTTACTCTGGAGCATTTCAGAGTTAGCAAGCCCTCTATATACAAGGGAGCGAAGGCCTTGGGAGTTTAACTTTTTAGGATCAAACTCGCACTGGAAGCCTACTTTTCGGAGCTTAACTCTGTCTGACGCAGTCACTTCCGTATCAGCCAACTGCGCTAAGGCCACAAACATTCTCTGTTTTGAGGTCTGGGGAATGAAACCGGGCTCAAGAATCTGATGCCCGATAATTTTAACAATCAGATCTGGGTCCTTTTCAACCCACTCTGATAGTAAAGGTCCGGCAAAGTTGAGACAGCTTTTGTAATACTTTCTGAGTTCTTGAAGATCACCTGCGTGGGATGCACATGTGAAAGTAAGACCAATTAAAATTGCCAGGTGCTTCAACAATTTCATAACTACATGCACCGTTTAAGAGCTGGAGAGTAAGAGATATAACCAGCCCGAACACAGCGCATATTGAGATCTTGTTCCATGGTCTTAATTTTACGATCTAGATCATCCACTTCATTTCTCAAAGTCTCGGTATCGTCTTCCTCAGTACTGCGTCCGCTGCATCTCGAGCCACATTTTGCCTTCGCCGCCGCTTTAACAACTTTCTTGAAGAATTGGAGCTCAGGTGAATCTGCCGAAGGCGAGCCAGTTCCCGTGCTAGCGCAACCAGTCCCCATAATTAACAGTCCAAACAAAACCAACCTCAAAACCTTGGTACCTAAACTCATGGTTTCCGACCTTCTCTTTCTTGGTCCAATAAGTTGGCTCGATTAACGATATCGACATCCGTAAGGGGTCATCACACGACCTCCTCTGCAGTATTCTACTGGGGTATCACGCACTGTTGTGTCAGAACGATTTTGAATCTGATCCCAACGGCGATCACTTTCCATCTGATCTATTTTATCTTCCATACGACGCAAAGCCCTCGCTGTCCGCATCTCAGACTCGCTGTAACAAGAGTTTTTATTGCCCAACAATCCGACCCACTGCCCGCACTTATTCTGCCCAGCAGCACGAACCTCATTTAAGGTTTGACAGCCAGATAAGGCAAAACAAATTGCTACTACTCCGATCGCTGACGCCTTCACTCGCTACTCCGTCACTTCCATTTAATTCAGAAACTATACGTATGAGTGAGTATTGTCACCACCCTCCTTAGTTGGAATGGTTCGCAAAACTCCGAAAACCATGAAATTTACCGAATCATCTATACATGAATTGACAACATCTCATTCGTAAAGCTGAGATATTTGATGCTATCGTTCATTGAGTGACTCAGTCGGAAGAGCCCAATGCAAGTACCCAAAATAGTATTAGGAATAGCCTCTATTCTGCTCGCCGGATGCTCTGGCAACTTAAGTGACACTAGCTTTCTAGGAGGGAAGACCACTAACGACCTTCCGACCTACAGGGCGCTCATATCTAGCTACCACATTGCTGAACTGTGCGAAGAATATGACAACCCAAAACCTGATCATACGTTCAACACAAGCCCAGACTATCGAGCAGGAATGAAAATAGAGATCAGCAAAGAGCTTGAGTCACGAGGAGAAGATCCTCTTCTATGTCGGAAAACATCTACAGTGACTACGAGAAATAGTGGGGAAAACCCTGTAGCTGAGCATTATAAAAAACAAAAAGAAAAAAGAGTACGAGAAGAAGAATATGAGTCACGAAGACGATCTGAGTGCTTCGGACAAGGCAAGACATATATGGGATCGTTCGGGTGTCAGTAACATTGGATCTGTCGAGTTGGACAAGACTTAACTTTAAAACACGACGCAATACAAGCCGATAAGGGCACAAGTCTGCTTTCAAAAATAGCTGGAACTAATTAGTGAAAAGAGCGTCGAACATACATGAGAGATATTTTTACGTGTTGGATCGCTTTCTCCGTCGCCATGGCACTGGGTTCTGACTTAGTAAATCTAACCTCAAGATTCCACCATTCGTGGTTATTAGAGAACTTTAATAAGTCGGATTTAAGAATGTGCCGGAACTATCATCGGCTAAATACATTGACTGCCGATTCCGGCGACTTAGGTCATTATGTGGAACGGTGCGGCCCCATTCCTATCCCCAATCTTGTATTACCGAAACCAGTGTTTGAGTTTTAAGGAATGATGCAAAGAGCGATACTCGGAGAGCTAAATTATGTATAGATTCGGTCAGATAGCAGTTCTATCCATGCTTGGTGTTCTAATTACCGGTGGTCCTCTGTCTGACATAGAGTTACCAAAAGTTTCTGGCTGGCAACTTCCCGATGGCACTGTTGTGTTTAACGAATACGATCTAATGAAAGCTGGAATAGATTGCGATCTCATAACGTGCGCATACCCAGTCGGCACTAAATCACGATGTGATGGCGGCAAATTATTTGCAGCGACTGGTGGATTCTATGATGACTACGCTAGTACCTCTGGGGCTGTGGAAATCTCCTACAGTCCAATCACAGAGGTGATTACGCTCGCCAGGACAAATGATTCAGATGGTTGAAAATCCAAACTTCGTGGAAAGAGTTTTCTTTGGGCAAGCTCATCCAATTAGTTATTTCTTTGCTGGGTTTGTTGGGAGTGCATTCGTCGGTTTTATCGTTTTGTACCTGTATAAATATCTAGGAACATTCGCTGCTCACAACTACCAAGAAATACCTCCTTCTATCGTTATGCTTGTCGGTGTATCTCTCCTAACAGCAAGTGGCCTAACCTACTCTGGCTGGCTCTGGTTTGGTTGCTGGAACTATTTCAGGCGAACCAAGCATTGGTTACCAAGTCTCATTCTTGGTTGTGCTGTTGCTCACGCAGGTGTAACGCTCCTCCTAGTGTTCTCATTCCTTTTGTTCAGTGTTCAAGTCATGCCCCAGCTGAATGATGGGCTATGGATTCTAGGGATATAGGTGATGAGCAATTTAATGAGGCATCCAAACTATATTGAGCAAGCATTTGTTGGCGAAGTTCATCCAGTCAATTACTTTCTCGCTGGGTTTATAGGTAGTCCGATCATTGGCCTATTAGTAATCAAGGTATTCCGCTTTATCGGCACCTATGCCGAAAAAAGTGATCAGTTTATGTCTCCCATAATCACAATGGGCATAGGAACCTTAGGATGCATCGGTATCGGTTGGACTTATACAGCTTGGGTTAGTTATGGAATATGGAGATATTACCTACAAGCATCTCATTGGATCAGATACATACTTCTCACCTTAGGAGCCGTCCATTTGGTCTTGGTCTTTTTAATGACTTTTACATTTGTGGATTTCAGTATTTTTTCTACTAAATGGCTGTTAGAGGAAGGCAGATTCTTGTTGAATATATAAATGGAAAAATTCGTATTCACACCTGAACTGACCAAACAAGATGCGCAACTGATCATTGAAGCGTTGAAGTTTCAGGTTCAACACAAAAAGTACGCATCACGGATTGATGAATGCGTTGAGAAATTGATGACTAAAGAATTGATAGTCCGTCTCCGAAAGGTCGCCAAGCTCAATGTGGAATGAAATCGTAATGATTACTTTTAGGTTTTTGTGTACTGAACCGGAAAAAAACTGGCGAATCCTGAAAGTCTTGAGGAGCAAGCCTTGGAAGTTCTGATCGTATTAGCCATTTCTTTCATCATTATCAAAGTTGCGAAGACATCCTTTGACAAAAAACTCGAAGAACAAAAACGCCTCAAACAAGAAGAAGCAAAAAAAGCGAGGGAAGAGCTCGAAGCACAACGAAAAAAAGAAAAACTACAAAGAGAGGCCGCCCATAGGGAACAGATGCGAATTAAGCAAGAGCAGCAGCTCCTGCAACTAGCTGAGGAACGACGATTAGCCGAGTCCCTCGAAGCAGAAAAAAAAGCCCAAGCTCTCAAGGAAGAACGAGTAAAGAAACAAAAGGTAGAAGAAGAACGCCAGCGGATAGAACACAAGAAATTACTACGAGAACAAGAGCGTATCGCTGAGGAACACAGGAAAGAACAAGAGCGTATCGCTGAGGAACAACGAAAAAAGGCGAAACTAGAGGAATGGAAATCCCTCGAGCCGCTCCTAGAGCAATGCTTTGCATTCAAGGAATTGACCAAGAGCCTTAATTTGCTTCTCAAAATCTGCAACAAAATTAATGATGAGTTTCTACTTTGCAACTACAACAGTTTTCAAGTTCAAAAAAGTAAACACAAACGCATTCAATTCTTCAAAGAGCACAGCCTGAACCAAATTTTAGGATCGCATCTCAATAAAGACGAATTCCTTCTTTTGCCAGAATCCAGCGACTATGCTGAATGTTACAGGTTAGAAATAGATGTGCCTCGACAGTACTCTGTTTATGCCGAAGCGCCAAAGTCCAAAGAATTCTGGCGACATGACTCATATATTTCTCATCCAAGTTATGCTTCACATGGATTTTTACTCTCCGATGGGTTTCACACCTTGAGCTCTATTAAAGTAGTTGATCCACTAGTAACACTACCCAACCCCGCAGTCGCCCCTCCTACCCTTCAATCGCTGGACAAAAATGTGGCAAAACAAACCCATAAAAAGGTCCAAAGAGACATACACCGAAGAAGTTACAGAAATAATGAGGACTGGCCAGAACTGATCAACTCGATCTCAGACGTGGAAAAATACGAGACAGCCCGACAAAAATTAGAATCTACTCGGGATTCGCTTGCTGCCAAAGCCAAGTCCGAGACCGATCATCTTAAGAGTATTATGAAGAATGCACATGATGGATCAGCTCAGGCAATTACCCAGTTGCTAGATAAACTCAATCAGCGAGACCGTCTGCAGCATTTGATTCTCAATGTAGAAACTGCAATCTCTATGGATGACAAACTCTGTGTTTGTGAATTTGAATTTGACCCCCCCAGTCGCTACAAGCTAGTTGAAAAACTCTTTAAAAACGGAAATACAAAGCTACTTACAGAAAAAGAACAAAAGAAATACATAGATCAGACACTCACCTCCCTGATGATCAGGACGGCTTACGTCATTGCACACGAATTTAAAGATTTATTCGAGACCCTCGTGGTCAATGCGAATCACACATGGGATGATCCTGCGACGGGCAAAACCAAAAATGGCTGCATCGCAACTCTTCAAGCAACGACAGAAGCGCTGCTCGATCTCGTTCCTGAAAAAGTTGATCCAGAGCTTTGTTTCAGGAGTTTAAAAGGACTTAGAATTCCGCAGTTGGAAAAACCCGCAACTGTTACTCCTTCGTTTGAGTTAGATAAAGACGATCCTCGAGTAATCAAAGGCAAGGACGTACTACCAAACCTCGATCCAGCAATGAACCTAGCAGCAATGGACTGGATGGATTTTGAGTATCTAGTCAAACAACTCATTGAGTCTTTTTATAGCGACAAGGCAGAGGCACAGTCGTTTCAAGCATCGAGAGATCGAGGAGTAGATGCGGTTATTTTGGACCCCCACCCGATAACGGGTGGCAAGACCGTCATTCAAGCGAAACGATATGCCAATACCGTTGATGCCGCTGCTGTAAGAGATCTATATGGGACGGTTACGCATGAGGGTGCCAATAGCGGCTTGCTGATTACCACATCAAAATTTGGGTCGGATGCGAGAGAGTGGGCCAAAGGTAAACCGTTAAAATTAATTGATGGTGACATGCTGTTAAGCCTGCTGCTGGAACAAACCGGAGTCACGTACAGAATTGATTTGGATGAGGCAAAAGCCCTCAGCCAAGATGCTAACTGAGGGAATTAATATTCACTTTCAGACAGAACGATTGTTTAGGTCAGTAGGCTACCGGAGGACTGTGACGACTACTCTCGAAATGGACTACAGTTTAGAGCTTCAAATCCGTCATTATTTTTCTTCTTCGCAAAAGAACCGACAATGACAATCTCTTTATTTTCAGCGTTTACGAATTGTATGTCCCAACCGGATTGACCTCGAACTCTCTCAATTATTTTTTCTTCGCATTGCCAGTGCGTAGGAAAAATACCTTCTACCAAAGGCGGAAATCCGTCAGGGCCATAACCAATGTCTAGAACAGCGCTGTAGATTAATATCCACCGCATAACAAATTCACCTTAAACGCTTTATGCTTGGCCCATCATCATTTGTCATGCGGCGAGAATGCGCAACCTGCCTTACAGAAAAT
>ENA-OUOG01005267-OUOG01005267.1-marine-metagenome-genome-assembly--contig:-NODE-5267-length-10572-cov-3.014578_pt1 | contig 10572 bp, 6 predicted proteins | sample MGYA00248635_ERZ508505 | MGnify/ENA primary metagenome ERZ508505 (study PRJEB26176, sample SAMN06267871) | marine metagenome | isolation source: Saanich Inlet, British Columbia, Canada | place: Pacific...
CAGGCCCGATATCTGGCGGATAGTAAAAACTCAACAACAAAATTCGCATCTGAATTCAATAATCAAACTTCAAACTAACGCCCCGCAAAAATCCAATGCCCCCAAATCAATCAACCTCATCCTCACTTCGGGCAATGAAAATTCTCGATGCTTCACCAGCACGGCTATCACATCGATCTCATCAAAGGCTGATACTAATGGCACTATGGAAAAAAAAGCATGGGCTTCGATATTTGGCTCTACTGCAACCACGTCATAACCCTGTTCCATCAGAGCTCTGGCGACTTCTATAGCAGAGGATTCACGCAGGTCGTCAACATCAGGCTTAAATGCCAAGCCTAAACAAGTAATTTTAGGTTTCTTACCGGTACGGGCATTGAAATCGGCGGCTGCCAACTTGATCTTTTCAATCACCCATTTAGTCTTGTTCTTATTAACTTCCCGCGAGGCACGCATCAGACGCGAATTCGATTCATCACGTGTAATGATAAACCATGGATCAACCGCAATGCAGTGTCCACCAACGCCCACACCTGGCTGCAAAATATTCACACGTGGGTGGTGATTCGCCAACTGAATTAAATCCCAGACGTTGATGCCTTCCTTGTCACAAATCAGCGATATTTCATTAGCAAATGCGATATTCACATCCCGAAAACTATTCTCAGTAAGCTTGCACAACTCAGCTGTTCTAGCGTCGGTCTCCAATACGTCACCACGCACAAAGCCTTTATAAAAATCAGCTACTGCTTTCGTTGCAGCTGGCGTGATTCCTCCAATAATGCGATCGTTTTCCACCAATTCATTCATGATTTTTCCTGGCAGTACTCGCTCAGGGCAGTAAGCAATATGGATCCCATCAACATTCACACCTAGGTCACGCAACACGGCCTGTATTTTATCAGTGGTACCCACAGGCGATGTCGATTCTAGAATCACTAGATCACCTGGTTTCACTTGAGGCGCTATATTAAGGGTTGCAGCTAGTACATGATCAATATTCGGGTGCGGGATCTCCTCGTCTTCACGCAATGGAGTGGGCACGCAAATGATGTAAACATCACCAGCCTGCAGTTCGGTATAGGCTTCCAAACATCCTGACGTCACAGCAGACCGCACAAAAGCATCGAGATCGGGCTCTATAAAATGATTACGGCCCTGGTTAATCGCCTCGACGACATCTTCATTCAAGTCCATACCAACCACGTGATAACCATTGCATGCAAGTAATGCCGCGGTTGGTAGGCCGATGTAGCCCAAACCAATCACACTGATTTTTTTTGTTTTCATAAATCTCTAATGATCATCAAATTGTTAGTAAGACATTCACAATGCGCTGACAGGCTTGACCATCGCCGTACGGATTGTGAGCTCGCGACATGCGCTGATAATAGGCGTCGTCGTCTAGCAATCGGGATACACCATACACAATGCAATCTTGATCCGGACCAACTAATTCCACCGTCCCCGCATCCACCGCCTCAGGTCGCTCAGTCACATCACGCAGAACCAAAACGGGCTTTCCCAAGCTCGGGGCCTCTTCCTGAATACCACCACTATCGGTAAGCACCAAATGCGCATGCTTTAACAAATACACAAAGGGCTCATAATCCAGAGGTTCAATCAGGTGCACGTTCTTTAGATTAGCAAGAATTTCTCTGACAGGCCTCCGTACATTCGGATTGAGATGAACCGGATAAACAAAATGCACCTCGGAATAGCGCGAAGCCAAACACTGGATTGCAGCACAAATCTGTAAAAAGCCATCACCAAAATTCTCTCGACGATGGCCCGTCACCAAAATAATTCTCTTGGTTTTCCAATTAAATAATAGCTCTCGATTCAGTAAAGAAGTTAGAGCAATACGCCGATCGGGATCTGAATCGATACGCTCCAATACCCAATGCAAAGCATCGATCACTGTATTGCCTGTCACTGTGATCGAAGAACTCGCTACACTTTCTGCAAGTAGGTTATCTCGGCTTACTGATGTGGGGGCGAAATGCCAACGCGATAGTCTACTCGTCACCTGACGATTAAATTCTTCGGGGAAAGGCGCACGAATATCGTAAGTACGTAAGCCAGCTTCGACATGCCCGATTGGCACATTGGCATAGAATGCTGCGATTGAAGTAGCCAGAGTAGTCGTCGTGTCACCATGCACCAACACTAGATCAGGCCGGTGACTAGCAAAGACTTCCCGCATCCCAGTGAGAATCGAAGCGGTCACATCAAATAAATCCTGATCACTCTTCATCAGATTTAGATCAATATCTGGCGTGATTTCAAAAATCCGCAACACTTGATCAAGCATCTCTCTATGCTGCGCAGTCACACATACCATTACATCGAATTGGTTTCGCTCTACCCTCAGCCCATGAACTAGAGGCGCCATCTTGATCGCTTCTGGGCGAGTACCGAACACCACCATGATTTTTTTCTTACTCAATGCTGCTCCATTCGATACACACGCGCGCACCTTCGCTGCCCAACGCCACCTCTAAGCACTGCGTCCTTAACCTACAACCAAACTCAGGGGCAAAATAGCTAGACGACCATTTTGGATCGCCCACTTCAACACTAACCGAAATCTTTTGACCTTCCATTACCAACACCCAACCACCAGACGCATCAACAGAAATTTTCATATCTGGATGCACATGAAAATAGGCGACCGCACACTCAAAATCTCCAACAATCTGATCCGAAATCACCAATCTGGAGTCAGAGAATTCCCAAGTCCGTCGATGGATCGGCATACACTTAAGCCGAGAATAGCCATCATGCGCGCACGATATAAAAACTGAATCTGGATTCTCTTCAATTACTAAATCAAACGGGTATGCACGCCGAGCCACTCTAAAACCAGCCCATACTTCGGACGAGTTTTCTCCATTGACTACTACGGTATTATGCGAAGCCGTACCTCGCTCAACTTGCCGGATATGCCCGGCAACATACTCAGAGGTCCCACCATTTACAAAGACACGTTTCCCGAACAGCGATAACTCAAACGAGAGTGTATCAGCATGTGCGTGTCCCGGAAGATAATCCGGCCCCACCTGAGCAACATCAATTAGGAGCAATACCTCACTCGAAGCAAGCCGAATATAACCACTATCAGCGAAATGTGTAATTTTCGTGACGACCCTATCAAATTTCAAACCCAACCGAGAGGCATAAGCAAATACCTCAGCTGGGTTGGGCGCCGAACCAATTACCGCATCATTGAAAAACGCAACTTCACCGTCCGGATGCGTCATCCCATCCAGCCAGCGCAGCATGCGTTGCGCAAATTCGCGCCAACTCTCGATATCCGCGCAAGGTATAACACCTGGAAAGGCTTGCGCAAGATTGATCAAATCCAAGAGATCTTCGAGAAAGACTACATGATACATTGGGCTTAGCTCGAAATTAGCACCATCCAACAATACCTGTTCTGGAAGTTCAGCCACGATGATACTCAGACCTTGAGATAGCCAGCGATCCGCTTCTTTGCCACAAAAAAATAGCCCAGCAAAAATTAACGCCTTGGCATTAGCAAACAGATGATTACCAAGAATGTGCCATTCGATGCGCTGTGTGAGCCAACGCGTCTGCACTGCAAGACTTTGAACGCAGACTTCAGGCAATACATTACCTTCAGACTGCCACTTCACCCAATTCACGATCCGCAGTGAAGTTGGATAAGGATCCCAGCCCAAACCGGAACTTTGCACATTTTCTGCGACCCACCGCTGCAGTAACGCTAAATGCCATATCTTGCGGTCTGCAGCATTGTCGGCATTCAGATCATCAAAATAATGCTGGTTGTAGCGCCAGAGCTTGCTACGCAAATCCGTTTCATCAAATCTTTCCCAACCCAACACATCCAGCGCACCAGACTGATTCAAAAACTTAAAGGTATAGGCATTCAACAAACTCGGACGCCGACGCGCCAGCGGACGAAGCATCTCAAGCGACTTACGTATTGGAGGCGCCGGCGACTCATCTAATTTTGGTTTGACTATACAAAACCAAATCCGGCGATAGATTTGAAGCGGCTTTAAATAACGCAGTGTGTGGAAATAGCGAAAAAAGAATGAAAGCAAGAATTTTAGTCTTTCCATGTCTCGCGCCAAAATAATCGCTCGCCAAAATCTTCAGTAAAACGCGTTCGTTTCAAACAAGTTACGAATTGATAACTGGTGGGCTCGAATCGATCTTTCAAATGCTAGGCTGCTCTCGGCAAATCCCTAAAATAAACAAAATTACCTTGGACGTTACTTGACGGTACCACATTCAGAGAGCCGACCATCAAAATCTTAACGAAGTCCTTCCACAGTCTTACGTGGATGAGCTAGTTGCCAATCTCTATCCTGCATTCTCTGCTCTGGTAGTGGATGCAGAGATTAGTCATTACAGCTTGATGATGCATAAACCCGGTGACTAGGGTGGCAAACCAAGATAATTTTTAGTATGCGTCATCACAATGCGATTTAGTAAAATCTCAAAACTACTCAACCGGAGCAATTGGCAAGCTCAATAGAAATCCGGCTGACTTCGATTACTTCCTCGAAAGGTATCGGCGAAACGCCACCCTGAGTAACGGCGTCAAAAAATGCCTTGGCGCAAATTTTTTGTCCTTTATCTTGACGAAATAGATTCATTTCTTTAAATCCGGGCCAACCAAAACCCCTAAGCCTACGGTAGTTGTCGAGTTGTAGTACACCACCAGAAGCGAAAACTTCCAGACGCTCTTTTGGGAAAGATTTTGGACCATTAGCAAAATAATGCAGAGTACCAATTGAGCCATCAATAAAAGTAAGCTGTAGCGTAATCGTATCCTGCATTGCGGTGTCCATCGTTATGCGCTGATAGCTGGAAATTGGAACGCCTGCTATGAAGCGCAGTAGATCAATAAAGTGACAAACTTCACCAATTATACGACCACCTCCAATTTCCAAGTCCTGCGTCCAATGATCCGAAGGTATGGCACCAGCATTGACCGTCATTACCATCGACTTCGGCCCGGTCGTATTTTTTAAAAGGCTCTTCAATTTCTGAACTTGAGGAGCGAAGCGCCGATTAAAGCCGATCATAAGAATACATGAAGCGTCGTAAGCCGCTTCAATTTCTGTCAACTCGTCCATCGTCAAACAAAGTGGCTTCTCTACAAACACATGTTTACCCGCCTGCAATGCGCGTAACGCAAAGTGCGCATGGCTGTCATGGCGCGTAGCAATTACAACAGCATCCGTGGCTAGATCAGCAAATAAACGATCGCTATCGGTCGTGGTTTCGGCGAAGCCATACTTACGCCCGGCATGCACACCACTAACGCCCGTACTAGAAGCGATACACTGAAAATCAGCGCCTGCGGCTTTGAATGCTGGGATTAATGTAGCCAAAGCATAATTTCCTGCACCGAGGAAGCTAATGCGGCCTTTACGGGCTACCGTATCGAGCTTTATTTTCTTTTTAACATGGGGAACTTCGTCACCGGAATCATGCTTTTTTAAATCATCGCAAATTCCGGATCTTGGTAACGATTCATTCTTTTTGCGTAGAGAAACGGTCCTTGAGGCCTCGTTGATCTTTATACCCGGATACGTCAGCAAAATCCCGAGAGAAGAGCCAGATCCGCCCACAAGATCATATGCCTTCTCGGCTTCTTCAATCGCGAACCGATGTGAGATCAATGGTTTGACGTCCAGGGCACCGATCGCCATCATATCCAATACAGCTTCGAAGTTGCGCTGCTCTGTCCAGCGGACAAAGCCCACAGGGTAATCCTGCCCTTTCTCTTCATAATTCGGATCGTAGCGCCCCGGGCCATACGAAGCAGAAACTTGAAAAGTTAGCTCCTTCTGGAAAAAATCATCGCGGGAAAGTTCGAGCCCGGTTACACCCACCAGTACAATTCGTCCACGCTTACGGCACATCAATGCCGCCTGACGTATGGGTTCGCTGCTCTGCGTTGACGCAGTTACGATGACCGCATCAACGCCTCGCTCTCTCGAAAATACCTTTGCCGCCATGATAGGACTTTGCCCAGCTGACAGGTCCACCACCTCGGCACCAAACTGCCGCGCCATAGCTAATTTTTCTGCGTCAAAGTCTACACCCAACACGCGACACCCAGTAGCGCGCAATAACTGCACAGTTAATAGCCCAATCAACCCCAACCCGGTCACAACAACCGCCTCACCTAGGGTCGGCTGCACCAAACGAATCCCTTGAAGTGCAATAGCACCTAAAACTGTAAAAACAGCCTCTTCATCAGTTACTGCATCCGGCACTTTCGCACACAAGTTAAGAGGAACAGATACCACCTCAGCATGCTTACCATTTGTAACAATCCGATCACCCACAGCAAAACCCAGTACACCCGAACCAAGCTCAGCCACTCGGCCCACATTGCAGTACCCAAGCGGCAGAGGCTGATCGAGTTTACTTAACACGGCTTCCAAAGTTGGTTGCAAGCCGTCGGTCTTGATCTTGTCTAATACCATCCGCGCTTTGTCTGGCTGCAAACGCGCCTTATCGATCCAGCCCGCTTTGCCAAACTCAACTAGCATGCGCTCAGTCCCAGCAGAGACCAGGGTATGGGAAGTCTCTATCAGCAAAGAACCCGGCGATATCTTAGGAATGGGAACCTCTACCACCTCGGTAGCGCCGGTCTTTAGAGATTGAAAAATTTGCTTCAAAACAAGTACCTAGAATTTTATGCAACACTTCGAGCAGCGTTGTTATCCACAAATCGCCGACACCAAATCTCAATGCATAGTAAAGAAAATAGCGTGTAACTTGCGTCGACATGCCCCACATCATTATCTCTAATTAATTTCTGCACAGCTATTGAATCGAATAAACCACGTTTGCTCAAACTCTCAACCGAAAGCAGATCATTCAACAGCTCACGCAACTCATAACGCATCCATCGCCGTAGAGGTGCACCAAATCCTGTCTTAGGACGATAGATTACATCTCCTGGCAAGAACGGCTCCATAGCTCTCTTAAGCACCCACTTGCCCTCACTGCCATGCTGTTTAAAGCGAGCTGGGATGCTAGCGGCAAATTCCACTAATTCCATATCAAGAAAGGGAACACGTACCTCAACGCCCACTGCCATCGACATCTTGTCCGTATAGAGGAGATTGTGGTCGCCTAGGAAAAATCGTTGCTCCAATGCCAACATACGCTCGAGGCGGCTCGTATTGGATGGCAGTCCACGTAGAAAATCCAACATCGGTTCATCAGCCTTTGACTCGCCAAGCGCAGCCTTAAAGTTCGCTGAATAGAGACCCTCAAGATCTGAACGACGCATCCAATGAAAGTAGTTTACCAGTCGCGCATCACTATCTAGACTAGCCCCACTGAAAAGCTTGGTCAGACGCCTTGCTATTACCCTGCGCTGATCCAGGAATCCAGCTCCCTCGACCAACCCCTTCTGCATCACTCCCGGTAGCCAAGACCACAAAGATTCAGCTAGTAAGGCGCGATGGCGGCGATAACCAGTAAAGATATCATCGCCACCCGTACCAGAGAGCAGGACCTTGATCCCATGCTCCCTTGCCAACCGACTTATATAGAGAACATTAAGCGCCGCGGGATCGGCCAGAGGCTCATCTAACTGTTGAATCATATTCTCTAAGTCACTTGCCATTTTCTTTGCATCAATCCGAATCACATCAAGCGACACATCTAGAAATTTGGCAACTCGACGAGCATAGGGAAGATCGTCAATTGCGCCTTTTTCGGAGCCACCAAACTGCTCGATGGTGAAGCAGCGAATGTCTGGATTAAGCTCTTTCGCAAATGCGACAACACTGCTTGAATCTAACCCACCAGAGAGAAATGCTCCAACCTGCACATCGCCGATCATTTGACGATGAACCGCTTGACGTAAATATTTGCGAACACCCTCGATCGATGCGACTTCACTATGCTGTGGTTTGGAATTTCGCCTAAAGACCGGCAAACGATACCAGCACCAACGACGTTCAACCTTTCCTGCTTTCACAACCATAGCCTCACCAGGGCCCAACTTATTCATGGACTCAAAAGGAGTCTCTCCGCCAGGGCACCACAAAAAAGTTAAGTAGCGTTGCAGAGCTCTAATGTTTAGCTTTCTTGGCAGGGGAATAAGTTTTAACAACGCTTTGATCTCACTGGCAAAGAAAAAACCACCCTCCGATGACGCATAATAGAGAGGTTTAATGCCAAAAGCGTCGCGCGCAAGCAGCAATTTCTGTTTTCTTCGATCCCACAGAGCAAAGGCAAAAATTCCGTTCAGGCGGGATAACATCCCTTCGCCTTCAGTCAAATATAGATTAAGCAATATCTCGGTGTCAGACCGCCCTGAAAAAGAAACGCCGTTTGCAACCAGGCTAGCTCGAATAGATTCCACATTGTAAATTTCTCCATTAAAAACCAGCACAATCTGTCGATCTTGGCTATACATCGGCTGACAACCAAGCGGCGACAAATCCTGAATTGCCAATCTAGTATGTATCAACCCGACCTCAGATGATCTTTCGTAACATATGCCAGAATCGTCTGGGCCACGGTGACCGAGAGCTTTCACAGTGTTTTGAACGCTAGCAAATGTGACCGGATGTTTACACGAAAAGCCTGCTATCCCGCACATAATTTTCTCTCAATCGTGGACTTTGAAACAAAATGAAGACAATACCCTCTATTTAGATCCAGCATATCCAAGCCAAGAACTAACCCGCCGTTTTATTTTATCTAAGTGGATAAAGCGCCAAAATTTTTCTGAAAAGGACGCAAAGAATAGAAACCAATAGATTGGTGAAATCAACGCAGCTTCCTTTAGGAAAGAACGTGCTCTCAACTGGTCGCCCAATGACATATGCCAACAGGCCCTGTAGTACATACATCTTGCTCTCGCCAGAAAAATATATCGCCCATATTCTTCAAGAATCAAAGGGTTTTCTTTTAAAAGATTATCAAGTGTAAGAGAACGATCTTTCCACCAAAATTCAATTGCTTTGTTTGTAAGAGTATCTTTTCCAATCCGCCAAACACCCAATATTTCCGGCACAGAACAAAACGTTCCTTTGGTAGAGAGCCTAACGAATAAGTCATACTCTTCGGAGGCTATGATCGTAGGATCGAAGCTGAGATCGTTTAAATCAAGAGCGGAGCGCCGAACCATTGCGGTCACCATATTTATATCAAACTGAGAAAGTTGCTCTGGAAATTGGTTACCTGACCGATATTTCGGGAAAACCTTACGAATCAGCTCGCCCTCGTAACTCTTTTCTAAAATTCCTGAATAACAAAGAACGTGATCGGTATCTTGCAGAACCTCTAGCTGACGAGCAGTTTTATTAGGGTACCAATAATCGTCAACGTCCAAAAATGCTATCCATTCTCCCTCAGCCATCGACAAGGCTTCACCACGAGCCTTACCGAGCGACATTACTTTGTCGGCTCGGTGATACTTAAGACGGTGGTCGTAAGCCAATGCAATTTCAGCACTCCCGTCAGTTGATGCATTGTCAAAAAAAATTATCTCAAAATCCTGATGGGTTTGATCATAAATAGAATCGATCGCTTGGCGCAAAAATCGCTCACCATTCAAGCAATTCATGATAATTGAAACTAACGGCATACGAATGGGTATAGCTCGACACTATCAGATGTGGATAACAGTCCGCCATTCGTAACTGCATCAGCCGCCAACGCGCCATTACAAAATCCAATAATGGCAAAAATAGACAAGCTGCTTACTTGGTTTACTCGAACATTCACCATATCAAAATGTTTTCCATTTTATAGGATAATATGGACGCTCTCCTGATGGCTTCCACATTAAGGGTACCACGACCGAACATTCCTCGTTGTAGCGGGCAGAAAAATAAGCTGCGACGAGCGAAAAAGTTGAATTTGCTGAAATTATCTTATCGAACAGACTAAGCGCTGTAAAAGTCTCTAGCGGCGAATACTTAGCATCGAAAACAAGAAAATCTGGTTGAGTTAAGCCCAAATCTCCAACTTTCGAATGAATCCAATCAGGGTCATCACTGAAAAAAACGAATACTGCACGCTCATGTTTAAAAGAATTGATTGCAGATTTATAATAATTACATGACCTCAAGTCAGACAGATCCGTCATCTGTTTTTCAATTACGTAATCACCTCTCCTAACATGCACAGCAATGTAGTTGACGCCAGGGGTATTAAACCAAGCGCACTCTTTTCTCATCGCCCGCCGCAAATCGTTGTAATATGAAATTAACCCAACGGGCGCATTAGGTGCGAAATATCTAAAGTCCTGAAGAAGCGAATCACTAACATATAGTAAAAAGGCACTCGAATGACCAAATAGCAATTGGTCCAGATTAAAACTCTTCTCAGTTCTTAACTCGACTAACCGAGGCGATACGACATGAACTGCCCGAAGCAGTCTAGAAATAATTTTATGAACGAACGGACTTAGCCGATGTGCGCCACAGACCGCACCAACTTCGGTTTCATGAGAGTGTTTAGGACCGTTTCCATCAACCGCGTGTGAGATAATCAGGCGACGGCCATGATATCTAGACAAGCCATAAATCGATA
>ENA-OUOG01005270-OUOG01005270.1-marine-metagenome-genome-assembly--contig:-NODE-5270-length-10570-cov-5.962546_pt1 | contig 10570 bp, 4 predicted proteins | sample MGYA00248635_ERZ508505 | MGnify/ENA primary metagenome ERZ508505 (study PRJEB26176, sample SAMN06267871) | marine metagenome | isolation source: Saanich Inlet, British Columbia, Canada | place: Pacific...
TCGAGCCCGAGATCAAGCAGGAGCCGTTCACCATCCGCGGCTACTTCGGCTTCCACGACTGACTCGAGCGACGATCGTGTCGATCGCCGGACGCGGGAGCGCGACGCGCGAGGGATTTCTTCCTCTGGCAATTTTTTTGTCGAGACGAAAGTCGAGAGGGCGCGAGTCGTCGGCGCGATTCGTACCTACTCCGCGCGGCGTCGAACCCGCCGCGCGCGATAGATAACGCGACTACACATGATCACAGCAGTATTAATACTATGCATACCAACACACACTTCAATTATGAATACCGAGAGACTCTCGCCGAGGGTTAAAAGAAATCAGCTCGCGGTGGTGACGTCCAGCTTGGACGGCGCCGCCTGTAGATTCGGCTTGGCGTTCAAGTTATAATCCCGGGCGTCGTCTTCGGCGACGAACCACACGTCGTACGCCGTGGACGCCGCCACTCCGTAGTCCACCACAGCCGTGGTCTCCGCCGTCAGGCTCTTCAGACTGGTGATGTTCCCCGCGACCACCGAGCTAGCGACCATGAACTCAGCGGGTCTCAATTCCTTCGCCTCCTTCACTTCCCTGCTCGTGGGCGCCCTCGCGCCGTCCGGCACCACGAGGTAGTACACCACGCCGGGCTCAGTGAGCTGCACCGCCATCTCAATCGTCGCGCTCGTTTGGCTCGTGACGCGCGGGAAGGTATCGACGAAGGACGGCGCGACGAGGTCCAGTTTCGGAATCACGGTCAGGTCTCGGACGGTCGGGTCCGTCCCGGCGCGCACGGTGAGCGCGTCGTCGCTCCCGTACGACGCGCCGGCGATGCCGGAAGCCGTCGGAGGCGCGAATCCTTCGCCGTACACCCCCGGCCCGACGCGCTCGAAGTCGATGGTGTACGTCCGCTTCCCGACGCCGTCGCCCGCCGTCACCACCAGCTCGACGCGGTCGCCGCCGATCGCGGAGAGCTCCGTTAACGAAACGTTGCGCGTCGAGTCCGAGAGCACGTCCCCTAGCCCCACCTTATTTGTGTGCCCCTTGGTGAAGATGCGCACGACCGCGCCCGAGGCGGCGCGCGTCGCAGTCGCCGCGATGGAGATACTCGCGACGCGCATCGGCACGGGCGCGACGTAGTTAGTCCGCGCAGCGTCCATGACGCACTCCGGGTTGGCCAAAGAGCACCGCGCGCGCGAGTTGGCGTCGCACCCCTTGACGCACCTGGGCCAGTGTGCCCCCCCGAGTTTAGTGGAGTTGAGCACGACGCCGTCGTCCAGGGTCACCTCCAGGAAGGAAAGCGTGGCGTTGGTCACGGTGTCGTCCGACGCGCGCGTTATCTTATACGTGTACGTCTTCGTCGTCGTCCCGTCGCCGCTGACGACGGCGACGGCGAGGACGGTGACGCCGTGTTTTAAGGGCACGTCGAACGCGACGCCACCCGCGCGCGACGTGCCGTTGACGGTGATCAGCCCGTCGCTCTGCGTGTCGTTCGCGGTGAGCGTCACCTTCACGGAGGCGGTCGTGACGTTCACGAACGTGCGGTACTCGAAGATCTCCGGGTCAAACGCCGGCTGCACGGCGTGCGCGGTGGTCTGCTCGCCTTTGTCGCCGGCGGCGGCCGTCACCGTCTGCGCGGCGACGCCGCCGAGGTGGCCATCCGCGGACGCCGCGGTGAACGTGCGCTTCGTGACCGCAGCCTGCAAGTTACCGCCGTAGTTCCCGCCGTCTTCGTCGTCCATCGCCACGAGGTACGCGTCGTACGTCTTCTTGCTCTCCAAGCCGGTGAGCGCGAACGCGATGTCCGTCTCGGCGGCGACGTTCGACGAGCTCCCTTTTAGGAGAAACGACGAATCCGTCCCGAGTTTCACGAGATCAGGCGTCACCGTCGTCGCGTCTCCCCCCTCCAGCACGGCGTACCACACCTTGCCCGCCTCGTTCAGCTTCGCCGCGAGCGTCGCCGTCGTGGCCTTGACGTCCACCAGCTTGGGGTAGGACGCCGAGAAGAGAGGCGCGACGCTGTCCGTCGCGCGGCCCGTCGCCGGACCGACGACGGCTCTGGAAACCTCGGCGTAGTACACGGAGCTCCCGTCGGGGCCGGTGTTGTCCGACGCCACCGCCGTGGCGTTGGAGTGCGTCGTGACCAGGTACAGGTCGTACTCCGCGGCGTTCGTTAAGTTGCCGAACGTCTCGAGCGTGCACCCGGTGGTGTCCCAGATGGTGGCGCCGTCGTGCGCGCAGCTCGTGTTCCCCGCCACCGCCGAACTCGAAGTGTCCGCGAAGTCGCAATCGAAACACGGCGGCGCGTTCCCGCTCGCGTCCACGCCGAGCAGCACCTGCGCCGGGGTGGGCGCGGGGGCGTCGTGCTTCAACAGCACGTAGTGCACGACCGCCGGCGCGGACAGGAACACGTCGGCTTTAAGCGAGGTATCCGTGGCGGTCCAGGTGATCAGGTCGCCGCTCTGCGGCGCGACACACGGCGCGAGCTTCGTGGGGTTCTCGTTCGCCGTTCTCTGTACGTCGCCGTCGCCCAAGTTGCCGTTGGGCCCCTCGACGGTGACGAAAACCTGGTAAAACCCGGTAGCGCCGACGCCCGTCACCGAGGCGCTGTACTCGGTGTCCGCGTTCGCGCAGGAGACGCTCCCGGTCTTGAGCGGCGTGATCGCGCTGCTGGTCAGCGCGGGCGTGTACGGGCTCGTCCCCAGGCTCACCTCCTCGTTGGTGGGGTCGCTCTGCGCCTTGATCGCCGCCAGGTCGGCGTAGCCCACCACCGTGTAGTGCACCGTCGACCCCGCCTCGTCCACCTTCACCTTGAGCGTGAACCCGGAGGCCGAGCACGCCTCCAACTTAGGGTAACTCGCGGAGAACAGAGGCGCCGTCCCGTCCGCGGTGGTCACGGAAGTCTTGTACACCGGAGAGAGGTTATCCGCCGGCGCCGCGCCGCCGGCGGCGACGTACGCCAAAGTGCGGTTCTCGTCCGCCGCGGCATCCTCCGCCACGACGTACACGTCGTACGTAGTGCCATCCGTCATCGCGCCCGTCGTCGTCGTCGTCGTCGCGCTCGTGTCCGCGACGTCGAACGAACCGGCCACGGTCGCGGCGGCGCCGGAGTAGTCCTGGCCGGCGCGCACCTGCGCGGGCGACGGCGCGCGCGAGCCGGGCAAACCGCTCCCCTTGTTGGCGTCCGACGCGTCCGACGCCGGGAACGCCACGTAGTACACCTTCCCCGGCTCGTCCAACTTGGCGACGACGTCGAATTTCGTGGTCACGGCGCCGAAGCCCGTCGCGGAGATCGGGTTGTTCGCCTGCGGGTACCCGCTCGCGAACAGAGGCGGCTGCGTGTCCACCGTCTCCGCCGCGAACGACGTCGGCGCCGCCTGCGCGTTGGGCGATGTAAGGCTGGACATGCCGCTCGGCTCGAGGTCCTCGGCGAAGGCCCACACCACGTACGGGTCCTTGAATCGCGTCGCGTCTAAACCGGAGACGGTCTCGGTCACGAACGCGCTCGCGCTCGGCACCGAGATCGAGCCAAACGTTTTGGTCGCCGTGGCGTTCGCGCACCCGTTCAAACCAGCCTTAACCTGCGCGTTCGTGGGGGCGGTGCCGCACGCGAAGTCGCTGTGGTTGGCGACGACGAGGAAGTGCACGACGCCCGGTTCGTTCAGCGCGACGGAGACGTCGAACCCGTCCCCGAAAAAGTTTGTGGCGTGCGGCGCGTCGCCGTGCCACGCCGGCGCGGTGTTATCCGCGGTGCGCAGCGACGCCACCGACGCGCTCGACGGGTGGAACGGCGTGGACACCTTCGTGGCTGACGCCTGCAGATTGCGCGCGTCCGTGAACGCCGCCGACGGCGAGGCGTGCGCGCCGTCGTCCTCGGCGACGATGTACACGTCGTACTCGGTGTCGCTTCGCAAAACCGGACACGTCGCGCACGGCGGCACGTGCGTCGCCAGCGCGCCGCCCGAGAGCGCGGGTAAGCCCGGGTGCGACGCGCCGTCGATGAGGTCCGAGTCCGGGTCGGGCCCGGTGAACCCGGAGCAGGACGCGTCGGAGAGGTCCTTCGCGACGGTCACCGTGACGTTCGTGTCCGCGGCGGCGACGTCGAAGGCGCCGCACGCGAAGACGGTGCGCGCGGCGCCGACGGCGCCGCCGCGCAGGTTCCGCACGTCCGCCGCGGTGATGGAGGGCGAGTCGCCCTTCTCCACCACCACGTAGTACACCGAGCCCGGCTCGGAGAGCGCCACGGTGAGATCGAACGTCTCCGCGCCCACGTCGCTGATCGCGCCGCGCTTGGTGTACCGCCCCACGAACGTGGGCGGGGTCACGTCTGGAGTGGTGAACGCGACGCGCGACGCCGAGGACGCCAGGTTGGGCGACGACGACGCGTCCTCCGCGGCGACGTGCAGGTAGTACGCCGTCTCCGACGAAAGCCGCTGGTTCGCGACGGCGGCGGTGACGTCCGAGTTGACATCCCCCGACGCCACCGCCTTGTACCCGGCGGCGGCGACGGCGCCGCCCGTCGCCGAGACGCCCTTGCGCACGTTCTCCGCCGAGGGGTCGCCGGCGGACTGCAAGTCGACCACGTACCACGCCGTGCCCGCCTCGTCGACGTTCACGGTGAAGTCGAAAGACGTCCCGTCCGAGCCCAGGGACGTCACCGCGGGCGACGAAGCGCCAAACGCGGGGGGGGTGGTGTCCGCGGTGGTGATCTGGACCGGAGCGGTTGGATCGAGGACGCGATTGGCGCTCGGGTAGGGGCGCCCACCGTCCAGCGCGACGTCCACGACGTCGTCCGCCGCCACGTACACGTCGTAATCCGTCGCCTCCGTCAAACCGGTGGCGGAGCACGCCGCCGGCGTCGACGCTGCGGGCACGTCAAACGCCGCGCACTTCGCCACCACCGTGACACCACTGTAGTCCGCGCCCGCCACCACCTCGTCCGCGGTGGGCGCCGTCGCGCCGCGCGCCACCACCACGAAGTACGCCTTGCCCGGCTCATCCAGCTTGACGGTCATCTCCACGCCGACGCCGCCGGTCACCGCCGAGGGGAAGCCGGAGGCGAACGAGGGCGACGCGTTGTCCCTGGTGGAGAACTGGAGCTTCACCACCTTCTCGTCGCCCTGCCGGTTCGCGGGGGAGAAGTCATCCTCCGCGACGACGTACACGTCGTACTTGGTGCCGGCGGTGAGCGCGGCGGCGGTCGTGTCCACCGCCACCACCGTGTCCGCGGCGGTGACGTTCACGCTCGCGGCGTCGGCGGCGGAGACGCCGCCGGGACCCGTGCCCGCGCGGATCTCCGCGGCGGAGGGCGTCTGCCTCTCGGTGCCGTCCGTGTACCCCGCGTGGAACTTCTGGTCGCGCGTGAGCACGACGTAGTGCACCACGCCCGGCTCGTCCAGCGCAAACTCCAGCGACGCCTTGTCGTGCGTGACGTCGCCCGAGGCTGCGAACGCCACGCGCGGGTACGCCACCGAGGCCACCGTCGCGAACGCGGGGGGCGTGATATCCGCGGTGGTCGCCGAGACGTCCGAGACGCTCGTCTGGAAGTTACTCACGGGCGGGTTCGTCTTGAGACCCGCGTGCGGCAAACGCTGGTCCTCGAAGTCCTCCGCCGCGACGTACACCTTCACGGCGGTCTCGGAGGTAAGGCCCTTCAGCACGTACTTCGTCTCCGTCTGCGCGGTGAGGAAGTGCTTGTGCCCGCACGCCAGAGGCGCCGTCGCCGAGCCGCCGGAGGGCGTGTACGTGTACGCCCCCACGTCGGCGCGGTCGCCGTCGCGCGACGCGCCGCACGCCTTCACCTGCGCGACGGTGGGCGCGCCGTCCGTCGCGAGCGCGGCGAGGTAATACACCGTGCCCGGCTCGTCCAGCGACGTCGTCACCTCCAGCTGAACGCCGCCGAGGTTGGGGCGGTACGCGTACGTCGCCGCAACGTTAGCGGAGACGTACACCGCCGCCGTTTGAGCCGTCTCGTTGCGGAACGACGGCGGCGTGACATCCGTCGTGGTGACGTTCAGCCTTCGCGGCGCGGTTTGTTGGTTGGGGGACGTCTCGTCGTCCTCAGCCACGAGGTACACCCAGTAGCGCTTCTCGGACTCGATCAGGGGACACGCGCTGCACACGCCGCTCCCGCCCGAGCCGGGGGTCTGGCCGTTGCCGTGGTCGGCGCACGCGGAGATGGTGAGGTCGGACGCCACGGTTACCGACTCGGTGACGTTGGTCGTCGCCGACGCGACGGCGAAGGAGCCGCACGCCGTCGTCCCGGTGAAGTCCCCAGTCTTGGTCTGCGCCGCCGTCGGCGGCGTCGCGGGCGGCTCATCCGTCGTACGCGGGACCACGATGTAGTACACGGTGCCCGGCTCGTCGAGCTGCACGTCGATGTCGAAGGACGTGCCGTCAATCTCCGACGTCGTCGGCGTGTACGCGCCGACGAAAACGGGAGGCGTGCCGTCGGCGGTGGTGGCGTTGACCCTCGTCGCCGTCGTCGCGACGTTGGCCGCCGTCGTGTAGTACGCGTTCGTGGCCGTGCTGGTCATGCCGCCGTCCGCGGGCACGACGTACGCGGAGTAGGCGGTGAGGTCGTCCAGCCCAGCAACGAGCGTGTCCACCTGCGTGGACGCGGCGGCGACGACGACGGTCCCTTTGGCGACGACGACGACGTCGCCGTACGTCGCGGTCTGCGCCGTCACCTGCGCGGCGGTCGGGGGCGTGTCCTGGGCCTTGACGAGGTAGTAGTACACCACGCCCGGCTCGTCCAGTTGCACGGAGATGTTCAGCGCCGAGGTGGAGACGGACGCGCTCGGGATAGACGGGAACGTCGACTCGAACGCCGGCGGCGTGACATCCGCCGTCGCCACCGTGAAGGTGTGGATCGAGGACTGGACGTTGTCCGTCTGCCCGCCGCCCAGGTCGCCGTTGTCGTCCCGCGCGAGCACGTACACGTCGTAGGTCGTGGCCTCCGCCAAGCCCGTGTTGACGGTGACCGTCTTCTGCAGCGCGCCGGCGGTCACGGCGACGCCCGCGGCGGCGGAATTGGCGACGGCGTCCGTGTTGGTCGCAAACCCATCCGCCAAATCGGAGGCGCTGGGCGCCGTATCCCCTGTCGGCAGCACCGCCCAGTGGAACAGGCCGGGCTCGTTCAGCTCCACCACCAGCTTGAACTCCGTGTCCTTGATCTCCGTGGCTTTCGGGAACCCGGTCGCGAACGAGGGCGCGGTGTCGTCCGCGGTGGTGACGTCCAGGTCGGTCACCGCGGTTTGCAGGTTGGGCGTCGCCTGGTCATCCTCCGCCACGACGAACACCGAATACACGGTGTTTTCGCTGAGGCCGGTGACATCCACGTCGTACGCCGTGTCCGCCGCCGTGAGCGTGATCTCCCCCTTGGCGAAGATGGTCACGGCGCCGTACGCCGAGGCGTACTGCGCCTCGAGCTGCGCCGGCGTCGGCGGAGTCGGGCTCGCGCCGGCCACCACGTAGTAGTACGCCTTGCCCGCCTCGTTCGATTTGACGTTCAGCGTGAACTGCGATCCCGTGACGGCCGTCACGGAGGGGTACCCCGCGGAGAAGTTGGGGGGGGTGGTGTCCGCGGCGGCGGCGCTCAAAAGCGCCAGCGCCAACACCGCGCGGAGCGCGCGCATGGCCCGAGGCATGCCTCGGGAGCGCGCGTGCCGTTTGATGAGTCGAGCCCGAGTGGCGCTTTTCGAACCGGCGACCGTTGTTGACGCAGCGTTATTATTTTTTATGGCAGACTGTTTGCTCGTAGGTTCTGCTCTCTGCCCATTGACTCAGCAACGAAGGTCTAAAAGTCTCCGACGTCCTCCATCGATCGCGCGATCGCCGGTTGACGCGGCGCTCAAAAAGCGTCACACCCGAACTTTCGAAGGCGCGCGTCACGCGTTTCGAGACGCTTCGACTTCGAAGATCTCGCTCGCCTCCCGTCACTCCCGCGCGCGCACGCCCGCTCCTCCCCGCTCGCCATGTCCGTCACCTTCCACGCCCTCCCCGTCTCCGCCAACTCCGCCTGCACGCGCTGCGTGCTCAAGTGCGCCGGCATCGACCACGTCGAGGAGAACGCGTACGGCAAGACGCGCTCACCCGAGTACGTCGCGAAGTTCGTCACGAACCTCGCGCCCGCGATCGAGCACGACGGCGCGTGCGTTTCGGAGACCAACGCGATCGCGCGGTACCTGTGCGCGGCGTTCCCCGAGCAGGCGGGCAAGTTCTACCCCGGCGACGCCAAGGAGCGCGCCAAGGTGGACATGATCGCCGACTACGCGGGCGCCTCCGTGTACAACCTCATCGCCACCGCCATGTACCCCGACGTCGGGTTCGGGTTCGGCGGACCGGGCGCCGTCGGCGCCGTCGAGGGCACCGAGCCGTTCGTGCCCGCCGCCAAGGCGGCCGCCGCGGCGCAGCTCCTGGAGCTGCTCGAGCAGAAGTTCGCCAACGGCTGGCTCAAGGATTCGCCGTTCTTAGCGGGGGACAAGCCCACCATCGCGGACTTCAGGTTCGGACCCGTGTTACTCTTTGCGCGCGTCGCGGTGATTCTCCCCGAAAAAATAGAGCAATACCTCGCGCGGCTCGACAAAGACGTGCCCGGGTACGCCGACGCGGTCGAGCCCGCGCGCGCGTTCGTCGCGGACAAGATCAAGAAGTGAATCGAGAGAACGCGAAAAGAGAGAAACGCGTCTGCGCGCCGTCTTCGGATGCGTGTTCGCATGAGTGTTACGACCGGTGTAGCGGAGCGTAGAGAGCGTACGCGCGCCGCGACGCGCGTCGAATGCAGTTTTCACCGAAACGGACGCCGTTTCGACCGGCGCGCTTCCGTCGAGAATTTCACGTTCACCGGTCTTTTTTTTTCTCGCTGCCCGGCGGGGAAAAAGTCAAACGCCGCGCCGTCCGCGCCGTCGCCTTCTTCCCCGCCCGCACTGGGCACCCACCTCGCACCCGAACACGCCCCCGCGCCGACTCCGCACACTCACCAGTCGTCGTCGTCCATGATGTTCCGTCGTTTCATCTCGATCTTGGGCCCGCCCCGGCCTCCGCCGCCCTCGCCGCCGCCGCCGTTGATCTGCTCCAGCATCTTGATCAGCGCGTCTTCGGTCACCTTGCCCCCCAGCTGACCCCGCTGCGCCGCCTGGAGCAGCATGTTCTCGAGCGCCTGCGCCTTTTCCGGCTTCACGAGCGCGATGCGGCTCAGGCGCTCGCGCGCCTTGGGGTCCATCAGCGCCGCGAGCGCGGCGCCGCGACGCTCCGCCTCGGCCTCAGCCCTGGCCGCCTGCGCCTCCTGCTCCTCCGCGCTCTGCGGCATGCCGCCGGGCTGCCCGCCCAGCTCAGCCAGGCGCTTCTGCTTGATGGCCTCGAGGGTCGGATCCTGCGATGGTAGGGGGAGGGTGTGTCAGTCGAGTCCAGCGCCGCGCGCGTCTCGCCGTCTGGGGGGAGGGGGACGCACCATGGTGTCCTGCGCCGACGAAAGTGCCCGCCAGATCCGTTCGCGCGGAAACGTCGTCTTGAGCGTCTTGTTCGTCTTGGTCTTCGGCAAAAGGGGTTTTCGGTTTTGGCTGACTGAATGCTGGTCTCATCGGGGAGGGGTAATCGAACGCGTGCCCACTTTTTTCGCGACGCACGAAACGGAGATGTCACGGTTCGCCCTCGCCACTCTGCTCAGTCACTCAGCGCCTTCCAGGATGAGCGCCACGGCGATGATGCGCCACGCGATGCGCGACGAGAACACCCGGCACCATTCCCTGTTCGCGTTTTCCCCGGAACGCGTGCTCGGCCTGAAACGCGCGGCGGAGGTGCGCGTCACGACATCGCGCGTTTCCTAATCGTCACCCGGCCGCGTCCCGACGCTTCGAGACCGACGACGAGACGAACACGCGAATCTGACCCTTTCCCCTCGCTCCCGATCCCATCCACCGCCTCGAACGCAGCCGCACCGCCCGGCAGAGGAAGGCGGACTCGAACGTCTCGCGAAAACACCGAGGACCGCGCGCAAGACGGTGCGTCCCCGGCGGACGGGGCAATCCACTTTTTCGTTTCGTGCGCACGAAATCTTTCTTCGACGCATCGCGCGACCGATCCCGCGACGATCCCACCCGTCTCTCGACGCGCCTCTCGGCGATTGGCGATTGACCATCCCCGCGTTCATCGTCTCCAACCACAGCGTCCCGGCGAAAACGACGACGACGACGACGAGGTGCGTGCTCGGCCCCGCGTCCCGATTCCGCCCCCGACCCACCCGGACGTTTTTTCGACGCACCAAACTTCACCGACCCCCGGAGCTTTTTTTTTCACGCGCGACGCGAACGCCCGCTGACGAAAAACTTCCTCCTCACGCTCCAATCGCAGTCCATGCGGTACCCGCTCCGGTCCAGGACACCCATTTCCGGCATGAAACGGCTCGGGCTTTACGTGCCCCCACCCGCGGTGCGTCCCGCGGTCGCCTCCCCGCCCCCGCGCGCGGGTTCCGCGCGTCGACCCCGACCTCCTCGCGCATCGATTTTCCGCGACTCCGGGCGTTTTCCCCCTCGCGAAAGCGGGCGGTTTCCGTCTCGTGAAACGCTCCGGGGGCTTTTTTTTTTTTTTTTTT
>ENA-OUOG01005276-OUOG01005276.1-marine-metagenome-genome-assembly--contig:-NODE-5276-length-10557-cov-6.263645_pt1 | contig 10557 bp, 4 predicted proteins | sample MGYA00248635_ERZ508505 | MGnify/ENA primary metagenome ERZ508505 (study PRJEB26176, sample SAMN06267871) | marine metagenome | isolation source: Saanich Inlet, British Columbia, Canada | place: Pacific...
CCGAGCGGCGCAAGAAAAAGGCTGAGCGCGCCGGGCTCGAGGGCTTCGACGCCGAGGACGACGAGGCGGACAGCGACGCGGAGGATGTGGACCTCGGCGACTTCGAGGACGTCGACGACAGCGACGACGAGTCTCCTGGCGGGAAGACCAAGGGCTCGGGGCTGACGGCGAGCGGCATCGACCCCAAGACGGCGGGGTTCGGCGACTACGACTCGGACGAGGACGCCGCCGCCGACCGCGAAGAGGCGAAGGAGGAGGAGGCGGCGGACGCCGACGCCTACCGATACGACGCGCTGGTCGACGCGTACGGCGAGAAGCCCGGGTACCTGCGCAGGCAGATGGAGGCCGCGGCGCTGGCGGAGGCGGAGGCGGAGGCGAGGGCTGCCGGGGACGATTCCGAGGATTCCGGGGATTCCGGGGACGACGCGTCGGACGACGGCGTGAAGGTTTGGGAGTACGAGGGGAGCGGGTCGGAGGAGGAGGCGGGTTCCGGGGAGGACCCGTCCGACGACGACGACGACGACGATTCCCTCGACGACGACGACGGCGACGATGCCCTCGTCTCCGTGCCGGAGGCGTCGGACTCGGATCCCGCGGTGACGCTGACCGCCGCGGCGCCCCGCGGCGGCGGCAAAGGGGGCGCCGACGCGTTCGCGTCCCTGGAGGACTACCAGGCGATGATCGACGCCGACTTCGCCGAGCACCCGCCGGCGAGGTCGGACGACGAGGACGACGACGAGGACGACGGAGACGCGGAGGAGGAGGTTAAGAGGTTTTCCGCGAAGAAGAAGCGCCGCGCGGCGGGCGCGGAAGAGCAGGTGAGCGCCAAGAAGAGCAAGAAAGCGTCGCCCGCGCTGACGCGCGCCGCCGCCGCGAGACGAAGGAAGTAGTATAGTTACTACCTATGTCTACATATGACTCGTCTGTTCCGAAGACGAAAAGGCACGTACCGGACAAACGCGGCTCGCTACTTTAACATAGTACTACTGCCGGTTTTCTACGTAGACTACGTTACTTCTACTACCCACGCCGGCTTCCGATGAGACGCCGCGTTCGTTTCCCGTCGCTTCCTCTCGCACTACGCCTTGTCCGCTCCGACCATCCTGAGCATGAACTGCGCGGCCGGCGGCGCGTTGGCCATGACGACGTCGCGCATCTTCTGGTTCGCGACTTTTCCAAAGTCCCTGAACCGATCCGATTCCGGGACATGCGCGGGGTACACCGCGACGAAGAAACGGTCAGGGATGACGCGCGTCGAGTTGATGTGCTCGCTCATATGCGGGTCGCCCATGTGGGTCGTCCGACTACCCCCGCCCCGGTGGAACGTCGCCGTGGCGTTGGTCAGGCCGCGCTTTTCCGCGGACCACTCGTCCAAAACTCGGCGCACATCCTTCTCGGAAAGCGCGGCGCCCGCCGCGCACCGCGCGTTGCACAGCAACGCGCAGAGGTAGTCGCGCGGAACTTTCTCGTCCAGCTGCTGCAGGAGCATCTCCCACCCCGCGCCCGGCCTCAGCAGGTCGGAGTGCACGGGCGGATCCTCCGAGCCTTCCAGGGAGACCACTCGCGCGCCGGGCTCGGACGCGAGCACATCGGGGCTGATTTCGATGATAGCCATCGCCCCCGCTTTAAAGCCCAGGGGGGGGCGCTCGTCATCCTCGCAGGGAACGGGGAGGTACTCGCCCTCCTTCATCTCGCGCTGCACGTCCGCGAGGATACCCCTGAACACGCTCTCCATGTCCATGTTGTGCATCGCGCCGGCGGGGAGCGAAGTGGGGGCTAGAGAATGGGAAGCGAAGCGCGCGAACGACGCGTTTTTTTGCTCAACAAAAAACTCAACAAAGCACTGGAGATTTTTTATTCCCTCGGCTTCTTCGTTGGAAGTTCGGTCGGAACCCTCGTCAGAACCCAACCCCCCGAGAAACGAACCTGCGAAGATTTTTCCGTCTCTCCGGGTTTTTCTTTTCTTGCATGTTCCGAATCGTCCGATCGCGCGGTGGCGGTGGGGTCCGCCTCCAGCGCGTTCCTGATCATCGCCATCTCCGCCGCCGCGGGCGCCGCGTTCCCCTCCTTCAGCTTGCGGCGCTTGTGTCTCATGTGGTTGCGGTGCGTGCGCAGGCACGAGCGGCAGGTCTTTCTTCCGGGGTCGAAGTTGTCCGCCTCGGGTTTCTGCTTCTTACACGACTTACACAGCCGCGACTCTTCGCTCGGCGAGGGGTTAAAACTCAACAGATCATCGGGGTTCAAGTCCAACAGGAGCTCGTCGAGAAATCGCTCGTCGCGCGGCTCGTTCGGCGCGATCGGGGGGAACAACGAAGTGCACGCGGAGTCGTTCGAGTCGAGCGGGCGTCCGAGCGCGTGCGCGTCGGCGGACTGCATGTCGCAGCGGTGTGGGAGCATCACGGCACGCGCGCGCGCGCGCCCCCTTCTGGGATGTGCGGTGTCTACGCGAGGTTTTAATGTATGACGTACCCGAACGGAAGAAATCGAGATGGGAATCCATTTGTCACGCGCGAGCGCTGAGACGTCGTCCGCGAGCGAGGAGAGACCGGTCGAGCGTAAACGTCGACGTTAAAACGCGCGCTCGGTACCGTACGGTAAACGCGAACACTCTCCTCACCATCCTTCCACGAAACGAAAAAAAGCCACGCGCGCGCGTCACGTGACAGGAGGCAGGTGGACCATCCACCCGTTCTTGAGCACAACCCCGAGCACTTGGCTCAGCACCGGAGAGCGCGCCAACGTCTTACCGTGTCCGACGAGCACCAACTTGCTTCTCGCGCGCGTCAACGCGACGTTGAGGCGCCTCCGGTCCGCCAGCAGCCGCCCCGCGTCGCGCGCCTCGTTCGCGCGGCAAAAGGAAAGCACCACGCAGTCCACGTCCCGGCCCTGCGCGCGGTCGATGGTCAAAGCCTCGACCCCCTCGGGGATTGGTAAATCAAAAGGGGTCCCTTCCGGATTTCCGGCATCTCCGAAATCTCCGGTACCCGCCTCGCGGCGACGCAGCTCGGCGTCCAGCTCGTCCACCTGCGAGTTGTACGGCGAAAGCACCGCGACGCTCCCCGGCTCGGCGCCCCGCGCGCGCAGCGCCTCGAGCACGCGCATGACGATGGAACGCTCGTACGCGTTGACGTGCTTGTTCCCGCGTACGGGGCCTGACTTGCTTTCGCGCACGACCCCCACGTCCGACGTCTCGAAAGCGGCGTCGCCGCCGTCGGAGGTGTCCAGGAACACCACTCTGCGATTCGGGTCGGAAGCGGCGACGAGCCACGCGGCGTCGCGTTGGTTTTTTTGTCGCGAGTCCTCCGCGTTTGCCGACCCTAAAGACCCTAAACCCAAAGCCCGCACGACGTCCGTCTCCGTCTTGCTCAGCAAACAGCGCATGACTCGCGACGCCACCTGCTCGTTCGCCGCGCGCAGCGCGCCGCCGTAGGAGATGACGTTGGAGATCTTGGCGAGGTCGTCCGCCATGCGGTACTGCGCGGTTAGCTGAAAAACAGCCGCGGGGTGCGCTTCGGCGAGCGCCTGCATGGGCGAGATAGAGAGGCCCGCGGCGGCGGCGCGCTCGGACTGCACGAGCGGCGGGAGCTGCGCCGGGTCGCCCACCAGCACGAACACCGCGCCGCGCAGAAGCGCCGGGACGGAGGCGGGCAGGGTCATCTGCCCGGCTTCGTCCACGAGCACGACGTCGAAAAAGCCCGTTTCCGTCTCGTGTTCGTTCTTCGCCGCGTCAAGGACGGTTTCCTCGGCGCTCGCTCGAGCGCTCCGCCGCGCGCGCCGCCGCGCGATCAGGGGGTGGTTCGCCGCGGCGTAGCAGGTGGCGCCGACCACGGCGCTGGCGTCCGCGAGCGCGCGCAGCTCCTCCACCGAGCGCGCCGCGTGCTTCGCGCCCCCGGGGCAGAACGCCGCCGCCGCCGCCGACGCCTTGCCTCCCTCGCCGCCGGCGCGCACGAAGGCGTCGACGCCGACGCCCGGGAGTCGCTCGAGCACGTTGTCCACGGCGCTGTGCGTGTGCGAGGTGACCAGCACGGACTTCCCGGCGTCCACGAGCGCGCGTACGATCGCGGCCAGCGTCGCGGACTTGCCCGCGCCGGGGAAACCCTGGATCAGCGCGTAATCGCGCGCCGCCAAAACGCCGCGCACCGCGCTTCTCTGCTCGTCGTTGAGCGCGGAGACAATCGCCGCGCCGGAGGGGGACAGCGTTTGGAGCGCGTCGTCGGCGGCGTCAAAGTCAAACGCGGGCGGCGCGAGTTCGAACAGCCGGCGGCGCAGCGCCACCGCGCGTTCGTTTTTAGATGCGAACGCGTCCACTAAAGCCGCACGCGCGCGGCCGGACATCGTCCCTCCGCCGTCGTCGCGGTCCACGCGCCACGCGTCGGCATCCGTCGCCGCGCCGGGTCCGTGGAAACGCACGACGCGCTCCGACTCGACGCGCGCGGCGACGGCGTATTCGATCCCGCTCGCCACCTCGTGCGGCAAAGGGTCGAACACCACGTCCAGGACGATCACGCGACCCACCACGACGCCGCCGCGCTCGCGGCTCAGCACGAGCCGGTCGCCCGCGCGAAGCGCCGCCAGATCGGTGCTTTTGCTTTTCTCGCCCGAAGGCCCGAAGGCCGACGGGAGGTACAGCTTGTACACGAACGGGCGGGGCGCCGAGCCCGAGCCGTCGTTTTTTGTTCGCGCTTTTTCTTCCGCCGCCGCGGACCCGTCCGTCTCTTCGTCCTCGGAGAGGTCGTACCGCCTGCTGTTCGCAGAAACGCCGCCTTGGCCCTCCGCGGACGCCTCCGCGAACTTCTTCGAGGGCGCGAGCTTCAAGCCCGCCACCGCGAACGCGCCGCGTCGCCGCACGTCCTCCACCGGCATCCACGGCGTCGCGCGCCGCGCCGCGCTCGCCGCGGCTTCCATGTCCACCAGCGCGAGCCAGCGTTTGAGCTCTTTCGCGAGCGCGGGCGTGATGTGCCCCACGGTTTCGCGCGCCAGCGCGGCGATGGCGGGGTCCGCGCTCCTCTCCGCGCCCCCCTCGAGCGCGGCGTTCACGGTGAGGCACGCGTCGCGCACGAAGCACCGCTCGCACTCGCTGCGGCACTGCTCCATCGGAGGCAGCGCGCCGAGCGCGAAGGGCACGCCGCCGCGCGCGACGGATCCGGATCCGACGTAGTCGTCGCGCGACTCGGCGTCCGCGCCGTCCGCCGCGCTCCCCCCGCGGTTAGTGCACAGCGCGCCCGCGAGCGCGTTGCGGCGCAGCATCAGGAACGCCAGGTCCCGCTTCCCGGGGCGAATCGCCAGCGTCTCGTCGTCCTTCTTGTTCCGCGACGCCGCACCCGCCGCCGTCCCGCCGCCGGGGTGCCGCGTGTAGTGCAGCAGGCCGAAGGGCACGCGCTGCTTGTAGCGCTCCGCCAGCATCAGCGTGTACAGCGAGAGCTGCGCGCCGTGCTCCACGGGCGAGCGCCAGTAGCCCGTCTTGAGCTCCACGGGGACGATCCCGGAGGAAACGGAGGGCTTCGAGTCCGCGCCGCCGTCGACGCCGACGCTCTCCAGCTTGCCCACCGCCACCGCGTCGACGACGCCGCGCAGGCCGAGCCGCGGCGCCCAGACGGTTTCCTCGGCGTCCACCATCTTGGTCAGAACCACGTTCCCGCGCGACCTGCGCCCGGGGCCGTCGAGCACCTCGCACACCACGCCGGGGGGCGCCGGCGCCGGCGCCGGCGCCACGCCATGCACGCCGGCGCCGCTCGGCAAAGGCGCGCACCGCCGGACCAGCGAGCGGCTCCACTTGTGCACGCCCGGCCCGACGTAGCGCAGGCGGTCCAGCGCTTCCTTCTCCGAGACGCCCGCCGCGAATAAGCGCGACGCGTTGTCCCGCACGATCGCCTCGGAGTGTTTGTAGAAGCCGATCGCTCCCGGGCCGGTGTTGAACGCCGCGGCCATGAGCGAGCCCTCGCACAGGTCGTGCGACAGCGTGCCCAGCATCGCCGCCTGCGAGTGGTCGCCGCCGCCGCCGTCGGGGACGACCGTCTGCAGCACGGCGCGGCGCAGGCACTGCATGCTCCCGCCCACCGCCGTGGAGTTGACGAGCGTCCCGGGGTGCATGACCAGCAAATCGTCGCCGTCCATGGTGACGTCGATACACTCGCTGTCGCCGTCCGGGTCGTCCAACGCGTCCAGCGCCTTGCGCTTCGAGGCGTTGAACGGGGACGCGACCAGGACGAGGTCGCCGGGAAGCGCGAGGGTCTCCGCCCACGCGTCGTGGCATCGAATCGTCCGCTCGTTTTTTTTCACACCATCCGCGCGGTCTCCGTCCGTCGTCGTCGCGACGGGGTCACAGTCGTCGGCGCCGCCGTTCGCGTCACCGCACGGACGCACGCGCAGGTCGAGTCGCCCTTCGACCCGGGACACCGACACGACCCGAAACGCGCCCAGCGCGGCGCCCTCCGCCTCGACGCGCCACTCCCGCGCCTCGCGCTCGCGGCGCGCCGCGTCCGAAGAAGGCTCGAGATCGCGCGAGTCGCCGCGACGGACGGAAGCGGCGTCGTTCGGCGCGGCGTTCGGCGCGGCGACGTCGACGTTCGGCGCCGCGGTCTCGCTCCCGGTGACGCTCGTCGCCGCCGTCTGGAGACCGCCGCGCGCCTCGACCGCGACGCCGCCGCCGCGCGCTCGATGCGCCGCCTCCGCCGCCGCCGCCGCCGCGGCGAGGTCGAAGTCGGCGTCCAGGTCGTCGTCGCCCCAGTCGCACTCGAACGGTTTCTTCGGCTCGGGGGGCGCGGAGGTCCGCCGCGCAGCCGCCGTGGGTGGCTGCCCCGGCACGATCGACGGCTGCTGTACAGCGACGACGTCGGTGGTGAGCAACCGCGTTCGTCCCGGTTCCGATGGTTCCGATGGTTCCGGGTCCGATCGTTCCGGTCGCGAAGACTTCGGCGGCGGAACCTCCGCGTCTCGCCTCGCCGAGCCCGGCGTTCTCTGCTGCGCGGCGCCGAGGGGACCCACCCCTATGGACGGCCGGCCCGCGGACCCGGGCGTCCCCGCGGGCTCCGCGCACATCGCCTGGACGTCCGCCAGGAGCGCCGCCGCGGCGACGTTCGAGGAGGAACGCTGCTCGTCGTTCCCGGCGCCTTCGCGTCTCCGACCGCGATCCGCGGCGTCGGCGTCGGCGGCGTTGGCGAGCGCCCGCTCGTCCCACGTGTCGAGCTGCTCGCAGACGCGGCGCCTGGTGTCCTCGCGCGCCTTGGCCTGCTGCATCGCCGCCGCGCTGCCCCGTCCGATGCGCAGGAGCTGGTTCACCACCGCGCCGCCGGCGCGGCTGGGGCCCGCGCCGGCGGCGGGCCCGGGCGCTCGGAACCGCGGAGGCGAGACGGACTTCCACGACACCACCGTCCGCGCCTCGCCCGTCTCGTCGTCCACCTGGCTCAGGGGGAACCCGTCCGGCGCGTCCTCCACGATCAAGTCGTGGTGCAGACCGGGCACGCGTCGGCGTTTCCCGCCCACGTGCGCGCGCGCGGCGTTCTCCTTCTCCACCTCCGACGCGCGCGCCGCGTCCGAGACGAACCCGCCTCGATCGCTCGCTCGCGAGCTCTCACGCACCCCGCGCGCGGTCCCTCCCGCGGCGCCGCCGCCCCGGCCGCCGGCGGGGGGGGGCATGGAGGGCAACGCGGTGACCCGACGGCGGTGCCACGCCGAGAATCGCTCGACCTCCTCCCCGAACGAGCCCGGCGCGCGCTCGCCTCTGATCTGGGAAGGGGTGCCTAACTCGATTTCAAAACCAGTGCCCACAGCGCTCGGGAGGGATGGGGGAAAAGTGCCCGCTGCACGACTGCAGGTCTGCACCGCGCTCGGCGATCGCGAAAACGACGCGGAAATCGTATGGAACCCAGTCACAGAACGTCCGCCCGAAACACTTCGTCGCGAAATATCTCTTGGTGTCACACCGAAGCGACGTCATCGCCCCTCAGGACGTCATTGCTGTTGCGCGCGATGAACAGCCTGCGACAGAAGCTCGTCGGGGCGGCGGCCAGGTGGGCCGCGCCCACCTGGACCCGCCAGGGCGTGTGCGGCCTGCACACCTCGGGCGCGGCCTCCTCCTCGGCCAAGGCTCCCGGTGCGTCTCCCGTTGCGCATTTTCTTTTAGGTCTCCTCCGGTTCGTCCAATCGTCGTCGACGAGCCGCGCGGCCCGGGTTCCCGGCGAGACGCGCGCGGACTGACCGGACCCCCACCCCCCTCACTCTCCCCAGGCACCGCCGCGTACACGATCATCGACCACGAGTACGATGCCGTGGTGGTGGGCGCCGGCGGGGCGGGCCTGCGCGCCGCGATCGGGCTCTCCGAGCACGGCCTGAAGACGGCGTGCATCACGAAGTTGTTCCCGACTCGGTCGCACACCGTCGCCGCGCAGGGCGGGATCAACGCCGCGCTCGGGAACATGACCGAGGATGACTGGCGGTGGCACGCGTACGACACCATCAAGGGCGCGGACTGGCTCGGCGACCAGGACGCGATTCAGTACATGTGCCGCGAGGCGCCGAAAGCCGTCGTCGAACTCGAAAACTACGGGTTGCCGTTTTCGCGCACGGATGACGGGAAGATCTACCAGCGCGCGTTCGGCGGGCAGTCGCTCGATTACGGCAAGGGCGGGCAGGCGTACCGCTGCGCGTGCGCGGCGGACCGCACGGGGCACGCCATGCTGCACACGCTCTACGGGCAGGCGCTCAAGCACGACACGCAGTTCTTCGTGGAGTATTTCGCGCTCGACCTGATCATGCACGAAGGCGAGTGCGTCGGGGTGATGGCGATGTGCATGGAGGATGGCACCATCCACCGCTTCCGGAGCCACAAGACCATCCTCGCCACCGGCGGGTACGGACGCGCGTACTTCTCCGCCACCTCCGCGCACACGTGCACGGGCGACGGGAACGCGATGGTCGCCAGGGCGGGTCTGCCTCTGCAGGACCTGGAGTTTGTGCAGTTCCACCCCACCGGCATCTACGGCGCGGGGTGCCTCATCACCGAGGGCTCCAGAGGCGAGGGCGGTATTTTGCGCAACAGCGAGGGCGAGCGGTTCATGGAGCGCTACGCGCCCTCCGCGAAGGACCTCGCGTCGCGCGACGTCGTTTCGCGGTCCATGACCATGGAGATCCGCGAGGGGCGCGGCGTCGGCCCGGAGAAGGACCACATCTACCTGCACCTCAACCACCTCCCGCCCGAGCTCCTCGCCGAGCGTCTGCCCGGCATCTCCGAGACGGCGGCTATCTTCGCCGGCGTGGACGTGACCAAGGAGCCCATCCCCGTGATCCCCACCGTGCACTACAACATGGGCGGCATCCCCACCAACTACAAGGGCGAGGTGGTGACCCTCGGGAAGGACGGCAACCCGGACTCCGTCGTGCCCGGCTTGCTCGCCGCCGGCGAGTGCGCCTCCGCCTCGGTGCACGGCGCCAACCGCCTCGGCGCCAACTCGCTGCTGGACATCGTCGTGTTCGGGCGCGCGTGCGCCAACACCGTCGCGGAGACGCTGTCTCCCGGCAAGCCGCACAAGCAGATCCCCGCGGACGCCGGCGAGCACGCGCTCGCGCACCTGGACGCCGTGCGCCACAGCGCCGGGCAGCACTCGACGGCGAGCGTGCGCAAGGCGATGCAGCGCGTCATGCAGGACGACGCGGCTGTGTTCCGCACGCAGGAGACGCTGGCGGAGGGGTGCGCCAAGATCGACGAGGTGGCGTCCCGGCTGGACGACCTCGCGGTCACGGACCGCACGCTCGTCTGGAACACCGACCTCATCGAGGCGCTCGAGCTGCACAACCTGATGCCCAACGCGCAGATCACCATGCACTCGGCGGAGCGCAGGAAGGAATCGCGCGGCGCGCACGCGCGCGAGGATTTCCCCAACCGCGACGACAAGGACTGGATGAAGCACACGCTCGGGTTCGTCGACGACAAGCGCAAGGTGTCCATCGACTACCGGCCGGTGCACCACCAGCCGCTGGACGACGAGATGGAGCACGTCCCGCCCAAGGCGCGCGTGTACTGAATCGACGGGACGGAACCGGGACGACCCGCCGGCGCGGCGCGCCGGCTCAGAAGACGCGGAGCGTCCAAAATACACCAATAGTTTTTCGCATTCGTTTGCCGCATTCGTTTGCCGACGCCGAGAGACGAGAGAGACGCGCGTTTGTTTTCCGTCCGCGCGCGGCGCGTTCGGAACTGCGCGCGTCGTGAATTTGTGACTGATCGGATCGGTACCTACACACGACGTACTTCTTTCGATATCCGTCGCGTGGCGCTCTCGTCACGCGATTGTCGACCCTGTCTGTCTGTTCGTCTCCTTTTCGTCGAGCGTTTTACGACCAACGACGAACACGTTCTCAGATCTCAGATCTCGGGCGCGGCACGCACAGCGACGCGCGCGGGGCACGCGCGACGACGCGCGAGGTGCACGCGGCATCCGCCGCGATGGTCGCCGAGGCGTCGCGCGGCGTCGTGACGCGTGCACGCAAGCGAAAGCGGGACCTCGCCGCACAGGCGGGCGTCGCCATGCCGGGCCTTCCCTTCGATGTCGCCGTCTCGCT
>ENA-OUOG01005280-OUOG01005280.1-marine-metagenome-genome-assembly--contig:-NODE-5280-length-10545-cov-8.628487_pt1 | contig 10545 bp, 10 predicted proteins | sample MGYA00248635_ERZ508505 | MGnify/ENA primary metagenome ERZ508505 (study PRJEB26176, sample SAMN06267871) | marine metagenome | isolation source: Saanich Inlet, British Columbia, Canada | place: Pacific...
GCCCGACCGCGGAGCGTATCGCGTGCCTCGTCCCAATCGAAAGCCACGCGCGGTGCAACGGGAATGCCATGTTCAGCATAGAAGATCGAAGGGGCGAGGATGTCTTCAAGCGGCAATGTCCCATGATCTTGGTGAAGGCGGCAAAATCCATCAACGGCCCCTGGCACGGTCACAGCATTGATATTGTCGAGCGGAATAGAGCGATGCCCTGCCGCACGCAGCGCTGCTGCGTCTAACGCCTTTGGCGCGCGGCCCGATGCATTTAGGCCAATAATATCCTTCTGACCCTCATAGGACACCATGGCGAATAAATCGCCGCCAAGCCCTGTTGATTGTGGCTCACAGAGCCCCAAGAGGATCGCTGTGGCAATGGCCGCATCCATCGCATTGCCGCCCTGTTCCAAGATTTGCACGCCCACTTTGGCGGCGAGCGGGTGCGAGGTTGCAACCGCCCCTTGGGTGGTAATCAAGGCTGAGCGCCCTTGCTTCTGGAAATCACGCATCATTGTCCCTGCTCCTGCCGAAAGGATTTTAGCAAAACTAGCGGGAATGGGGGGCGCTGCAAGTGGTCAAGAACCCCGATGATGCGTAACAAGTGGGGGCGATAAAAACGCACCATCGGGGGAAGCATAAGCGCTACCCTGCTTTAATGGCTGCGAATTTGGCCGCGGCTATGATCAGACCAAGGTGATTTTGTGGCAGTGTTGGCCAAATTTAGACAAGTCTACAGGCCAATTGTGGGCTTTGTTCCAATTCAGCTGCAATGGTTAGGAAAAGATGATTTTCTAAATCGCGCCGTTCATATTGGACGTCTTGCGCAATCGCGCGGATCAGGCCCCAGCCAAATCCACCTTCGGGCAGTTCATCAAAGGCAAAGCTGTCAGGGTCGCGGAACCCACCAAGAGGGGGTGTCAGGTTCGGCATCGCGCGCCCTTTATCGGTGATATGACACTGCACCTCTGCGCCCCGACAGGAAATCGCCGTTAAAATGCGTCCGTCATCGGCCCCTGCATAAGCGTGTTCGCAAATATTGTTCAGCGCTTCCGCCAAGACCAATTCAACATTTAAGCACTGGCCTTCATCAAGGTCGCATTCGCGCAGATAGGTGCAAATTTGTGCCAATGTTTGCCGCACCGACTGGGGATGGCTTGTCAAACTCCACATCATATCGTTGCGCCCCCGCATGCTTGAATATCTATCCCTGTTGTCATGCGCTTTGGTTCAGCGCTGCGGTCTTATTTGGGTGAATTGCAAAGACTTTATCCATCGCTGTAAGGCGCAGAACCTTAGCCACCAAGGGGGAGAGAGTTGTCAGTTCAAGTTGCCGATCCTGCCCAAGGGATTTGCGCATGGCGACAAGCGCGCCAAGACCGCTGGAATCTAGGAAGGTCACATCTTCCATATCCAAAATGACCCGCGCACCTTCGGTTTTTGCGGTGGCTTGTCGAAAGGCATCACGGAAGGCCAAGGCAGCGGCAGCATCCACCCGACTGGCGCAAACCTTTACGATCAACCCGTCAGGGATGGGTTCAATATCCAGACGCACATCCATTTCATCACCTATGGAGAGGGTAACACAACCAAAAGGCTAGTCCGAATTCCTTGCTGAAAGGTTACCAAGCGCAGCTTTCTTCGCCGCGCAGGATGGCCTATATCGAGGCGAAGTATTAAGAGGCCCGCAATGGATTACCCGACCCTAGCCGCAACGATTGACAGCCTGATCCATGGCGAAACCGATCAGATCGCCTTGATGGCCACCATCGCCTGCGAAGTCTATCACGCCGATGCGCGGTTTGATTGGGTTGGTTTTTACCGCGTCACCGCGCCCGAAACTCTTAAAATTGGCCCCTATCAGGGGGGGCATGGGTGCTTGGTGATCCCGTTCTCGCGCGGGGTCTGCGGGGCCTGCGCGCGCAGTCGCGCCCCGCAATTGGTTGCAGATGTGAATGCGTTTCCAGATCACATTGCGTGTTCAAGCAGCACCTTATCCGAACTGGTCTTGCCCGTTTTTGATGCCGAGGGCGCGTTAATCGCGGTTTTTGACATCGACAGCGATCAGGCGGATGCCTTTACCGAAACGGATGTGCAGGAATTAACCAAAATTCTCGCCCATGTTTTCGCGCGGAGCTGACCTATTTATCGGGAAGCGGTGGCATTGGGTCAGGGGCGATTTCCTCAAAATCGAAATTATCAAGCTTGATCGCCCGTTTGCCTGCGCGTTCTGCGGCGATTGAAATATCATCAATATCTTTGCGCGCCTGCCCGAAATGGGTGTTCAACTTATTCACCCGCTCGAACACCAGTTCCACATCACGATGCAACAGGCCCAGTTGCTTGCGGATCGCGCCCGCTTGCTCGCGCATCCGTGCATCTTTGAGAACCGCCCGCATCGTGTTGAGCGTGGCCATGCAAGTGGTGGGGGATACAATCCAGACCCGTGCCGCGAACCCTTCGCGGACAATCTCAGGGAAATTGGCGTGCAATTCTGCATAAACCGCTTCGGATGGCAGGAACATCAGCGCGCCATCGGCAGTTTCACCCTCAAGAATGTAGCGCTCAGAAATTGCCTTGATATGGCCGCGCACAGATGTGCGAAAGGCGCGGGCGGCGTCTTGGGTTTCTTGTGCGGTCTTTGCTGCGCGCAATGCCTCATAGGCCTCAAGCGGGAATTTGCTGTCGATCACAATCGGGCCAGGGGGTTTAGGCAGATGGATCAAGCAATCGGCGCGCTTGCCGTTTGAGAGGGTCGCTTGGAACGCGTAGCTGTCACTGGGCAGCGCCTTTGAGACAATATCATTGAGCTGAATTTCGCCAAATGCGCCGCGCGTTTGCTTGTTTGAAAGAATGTCCTGAAGGCCCAAAACATCGCCTGACAGTTTCTCAATCTTGGCCTGCGCGCGGTCGATCTGTTCGAGCTTCTGCTGTAACTCTCCAAGGCTGCGGGCTGTGCGCGTTGATGTGCCGTGCAGCGTCTCACTCATACCTTTTTGCACTTCCTCAAGGCGGCGCTCCATGGCCTGCAACATCTGTGCTTGGGTCTTGGATTGCAGATCAACTACCTGCGCAAGTCCACCCGATAGTTGCTGTTGCCCATCGGAAAGAGATTGAACCCGTGCTTCAAGACCGCCAAGGTTGCGGGCCAAGGGTTCCATCATTGCAGCCGATCGATTGGCCGCTTTCACCCCTGCAAGGGTCACCCAAAAAAGGGCAATGAGGATCACCCCTCCAATGAGTGCGCCAAGGATTATTGGATTTGACAGATCAAGCTGCATCACTCACCTGCGACCAAAAAGTTTTTCAATATCGCTCAAGGCAAGTTCCACATATGTGGGGCGGCCATGATTGCATTGACCGGAATGCGGGGTGGCCTCCATTTCGCGCAACAGCGCGTTCATTTCTTCCACGCGCATTGCACGCCCCGAACGGATGGATCCGTGACAGGCCACGCGTGACAAGATCGCCTCAATCCGTGCCTGCACCATTTGGCTTTCGCCCATATCGGCAATCTCGTCCAAAATATCGCGCAGCAGTGCCTCGCTGTTGACCGCACCCAGAATGGCAGGGGTTTCGCGCACGGCAAGTGCGCCTTCGCCAAAGGGCTCAATGATCAGACCAAATTGTGCAAGACTGTCAGCGTGATCCAAAAGAATGGCGGCATCAGGCCCAAGGGTCACAATATCAGGGATCAGCAAAGCTTGCCGCGCCACGCCGTTGGTGGCCATCTGTTTTTTCAGCCGCTCGTAAACCAAGCGTTCATGGGCGGCGTGTTGATCCACGATCACAAGGCCCGTGGCGGTTTGGGCGATGATGTAATTCTCATGCAGTTGCGCCGCGGCCGCCCCCAAAGGATGGCTCTTTTCGGCAAAAGAGGGCGCAGGATCAGGATCTGCCACGCGGTGGGATGGGGCGTCAAATTGGGGGGCTGTTTCAGAGAGGCCAACCTGTTCGGGCGCTTGAAACGCATAGGCGCTGCGATAGGTGCTGGGCCGCGTTTGTGGTGCCGAGTAGCCACCTTGATAGAGCTGCTGCGGCGCGCCACCCTCGGGACGCATGGCGCCCAAGGTTTCTGCGGCCACTGTGCTTGATGCGCGATGGCCCGCCTCGGCCAAGGCATGGCGCAAGCTAGAGACAATCAACCCCCGCACGACACCCGCCTCACGGAACCGCACTTCTGCCTTTGCAGGATGCACATTCACATCCACCCGTTCCGGCGGGCATTCGATAAAGAGCGCCGCAGCAGGATGGCGATCGCGGCTGAGGAAATCGGCATAAGCCCCACGCAGCGCCCCGATCAAAAGCTTGTCGCGCACGGGGCGACCATTGACGAAAAGATATTGCGCCACCGCAGAGCCGCGAGAATAGGTTGCCAGGGCTGCCAGACCGATGAGGCGGATTTCCTCGCGGGTTGCGTCAATCTGAAGGGCGTTATCCACAAAATCGCGGCCCATTACTTGGCCCAATCGACTGGAAAGCGCATCAAAGAGATCCCCTGTTTCGGGATCAACGGAAAACAGAGTGCGGCGGCCATCGCTGCAATCAATCAATTGGAACCCAACGCTGGGCTCGGCCATGGCGAGGCGTTTGATGACATCGGTGATTGCTTGGGTTTCGGCGCGTTCGGTCTTGAGGAATTTCAATCGCGCGGGGGTTGCGAAAAACAGATCGCGCAATTCCACCACCGTGCCAGTTGACATGGAGGCGGGCTTGATCCGCTCTTGCCGTCCACCTGAGACAGATATCTCATGGCCATCCTCACCAGCTGCGCGGCTGGTGATGGTCAGGCGGCCAACCGCGCCCAAACTGGGCAGCGCCTCGCCACGAAAGCCGAAACTTTGAATATTCAACAGGTCTGAGCCGTCAATCTTGGATGTCGCATGGCGGGAGAGGGCCATGGGCAAATCTTCAGGCCCCATGCCGCAGCCATCATCACTGACGCGGATCAAGGTTTTGCCGCCATGTGCGATTTCTACTGTGATCCGCCGTGCCCCTGCATCTATCGCGTTTTCCACCAATTCCTTGACCGCGGAGGCGGGCCGCTCCACGACTTCGCCTGCCGCGATTCGGTTGATTGCCGCTTCATCAAGCTGGCGGATCACCGGGCGCGCTACGGCTTCATTGGCATTTATGTTGTGGTCAGGCTTTCCCATGCCACTATCAGTAGCACGCGCCTGCACGATTCGGAAATGGAACGCGCGTTAGGGGGCGGTGTTCAGCCCTTCGGGTTGTCCCACAACCACGGTCAGCATTTTATCAATATCCAAAAGCCGTTTTGCGACACGGGCGATGTCCTCAGATGTGACCGCCTCAACGAAGGCATTGCGGTTGGCGATATAGTCAATCGGCATCCCGCTTTGCTGCATCCCTGCCATGATCCCTGCAATGGATCCATTTCCGTCAAAGCGAAGGGGATAGGCCCCCGTCATATAGCGTTTGGCGCGCAGTAATTCTTCGTCAGTTACACCATTTTCCGCGACATCGCGCAGGATTTGATCGACCAGCTCTAATGCTTGGCCAACGGTGGCGTTTGATGAGGAGAATTGTCCCAGCCACATGGGCTGCCAATCGGCTGTCGAGAGGCTTGTGCCAACCCCATAGGTCAACCCACGCTTCACGCGCAGTTCTTCCATCAGCCGCGCGCGGAACCCTCCCCCAATGATTTCATTCAACACGAAGGCAGGGAAAAAATCGGGGTCATCCATCGCAATCCCTTCCATCCCAAAGAGGATCACGGATTGTGGGCTTGGATAGTCAATCACGGCTTGGCGCGTGTTTGGTGAAAACCCTGCCATGCTCGGCAAGGCAGGCCCTGTTTGTGGCAACCCCTCAAGAAGGCGGTCAATGAGATCGCCCAATTCCTCGGCAGTGATGTCGCCCGATGCGCCAATGGACACCCGTGATGTGACCAAAGCATTGCGATGGGCCGTGATCAGATCATCGCGGGTCAAGGACGCAATGCTGTCTGGGGTGCCTTCTTCGGCGGATGCATAAGGGTGGTCGCCAAAGGCCAAGGCATTAAATGTCTGGCCTGCAATTGCATTTGGGTCTTGCGCTTGGCTTGCCAGTATTGACTGAATTTGACCCCGCACCCGTTCAATGGCATCGGCATCAAAGCGAGGATTGCTTAACGCCTCGTGCAAAAGTGCAGCCGCCGCATCGCGATTTTCCGTCAGCATGCGCGCGCTGATGGCCACAGTATCGCGATAGGATGAAAATGAAAATTCTGCGGCCAAGCCCTGCACAGCCTCGGCAAAACCCTGTGCCGTGAGGTCGCCTGCGCCTTCCTCAAGCAGGCCTGTCATCATATAGGTCGCCCCGCGTTTGCCGGGTTCATCCAAATTCGTGCCGCCCTCAAAACGAATATCAAGCGCCACAAAGGGGATCGAATGATCTTCAACCAACCATGCGCTATGGCCATTGGGGCTGAGGACAGGCTGAATTTGAATTTCCGCGCGCAGCGGTGTGACGAGGAAGATAACAGCAAAAAGTGCGGCAGAGATATGTTTGACGAAAGGCATGATCAATTCTCCGCCGCCTGTGCTTGGGTCAAATAGCCTGTCACGCGTGGCGCATCTGCAAACAGCGCCCGCGCCGCATCCATAACATCGTCCATCGTGGTGGCCGCAATCACATCTGGCCAGTTTTGGACATCTTCCACCTCAAGCCCTGAGGTCAGGGCCATCCCGTAAAGCCGCGCAAGCCCCGAAGCATTGTCGCGCGCATAGATATCCGAGGCCTCATATAGAAATTTGATCCGTTCAAACTGGTTTGGATCAATCCCGCGCTCTAGAAACTCTGCAATGACGTTATCTAGATCGGCTTCCGCCTCTGCGAGGGTGACGCCCGCGCTTGGCATATTGATCAACGTGAATTGCGTGTCGTCAAGGCTGAGGCCCGAGTAATAGGCAGTCGCAAAGACCGAGCGCTGTGTGTCGAATTGCAAGGCGCGCCCCAAGACGGAGGTAGAAGGGGCACCCCCCAAGATCTCAGCCAATAGGCTGAGGGCTGCGGCGTCTTCCTGCGCGCCATGGTCGCGCTCTGGCGTGCGATAGCTGCGCATCACATAAGGCTGCGCGACACGTTCATCGGCAAATTCAAATCGTTGATCTTGTGGAAGGGCAGCATTTTCGACCCGTGCGCGGGCGGGCAATTCTGCAGAAGCGAGCGGGCCGTAATGGGTTTGCGCCAGTCTGCGCACCTCCTCAGGGGTCACATCACCTGCCACAACAAGGATCGCGTTATTTGGGGCGTAATAGGTTTCGTAAAAGGCCAACGCATCTTCGCGGCTGAGCGTCTCCATTTCCGTGCGCCACCCGATGACCGGAATGCCGTAAGGGTGGCTTGGATAGGCCAATTGGCGGAATTCTTCGTTAAACAGCGCGCCTGGATTGCTATCTGTGCGCTGTGCGCGTTCTTCTAATATCACGCTGCGCTCGGTCTCCACCTCATCAGGGTTGAGGCGCAGATTGGCCATGCGATCGGCCTCAAGCTCCATCATCAAGGGTAAGCGGTCAGCGGCCACGCGTTGGAAATAGGCCGTATAATCCCACGAGGTGAACGCGTTATCATCGCCGCCATTTTCTTCGACAATACGCGAAAACTCTCCGCTTTCGCGGGTTTCTGTTTCTTTGAACATCAAATGTTCAAGGAAATGCGCGATGCCTGATTTGCCTTCAGGTTCATCTGCCGCGCCGGTGCGATACCAGACCATATGCACAACGGCGGGGCTGCGGTGATCTTCAATCACAACCACATCCATTCCATTGTCCAAGGTAAAGCTCGTCACATCGCCAGAGGTTTGCGCGTAGCCTGTGCCGATTGGCAGCAATGCAAGCCCCACTAAAGCCGCAATGATCCTGCGCATAACTCCTCCTAGGTTGGCCTATGTGCAAAAACAGATAGGCCGCCGCTGCACAGGGTTCAATCAGCCGCGCGCAAGGGCGCGGTCACAAAGTGATGATCAATGCGGGCTTACTGCGGCTGCGGCTCGGGGGGAGCGGCGGGGGTGCGAATGCCCGCACGGCGCAGACGCTCAAGTTCGGCATAACGATCCAAGGAGATCGGGCGATAGGCGCGGTAATAGACATTCACGCCAAAGACCCGCTCCAAGAGCCGCCCATCATTGTCACGGCGGAAGGCCAAATCTTCCGCAGCCAATTGGTCGCGGATGCCCTCTTCAATACCAAAGCGTGTTGCCTGGGCCAAAAGGCTGTTGGTCACACCACCGCCGCGCGCGGCATTTCCGCCAAGCGCGGCAATTGCATCTGCCTCAGGGGTTGGGTCGGTGCGGTTTGTGCCACCAGGTGTTGGTTCGGGCAGAGCCGCCAAATCCGTTGGGATTTCAATGGGGCGTGTTGGCAAAATGGCAAATTCATCTGGGCCAGATTGGTTGGCGCGTAAATTCATCAAAGATGGGTCGCCTTGTGAACAGGCGGCAAGGCCCATCAGGGCGCAAAAGGTCAGGAGAATATGCGGTTTGCGGCTCATAAAATCCTCCATGGCACAAAGCGCCACGTCATGCCAAGGTTTCTCTCATACCTTGGGCTTTTCGTCATTCGAAAACAAGAGCAACCCGAACACACCCGCAAATATACCGATATCTGCGATATTAAACGTATAGGGGTTATTGATCCCGCAGCAGGACATATTCAGGAAATCCACAACCGCCCCGTGATAGAGGCGGTCAAACGCATTTCCCAAAGCCCCACCTGCCACTGAGCCCGCCGCAATCGCACTAAGTTTGCTCTGGCTGTTGCGGCCCAGCTGGATCATCCACGCGGAAACCGCAAGCGCCAAAGCAATCAAACCATAACGCAGAAGGTCGGGGCTGTTGGCGAAGAGGCCAAAATTTATCCCGCGGTTCCAACCCATGATGAAATTCAGATAGGGCGGCATGACCAAGACCTGACCAACACGATCCAGATCAAGCACCAAAAGCATGATCCACTTGCTGGCCTGATCAAGGATGATCCAAAACAGTGCGGCTATAAGTGTTAAACGGGTCATCATGGCCCCCTTAGTGACGGAAATGGCGCATTCCTGTAAAGACCATCGCAAGGCCTGCCTCATCGGCGGCAGCGATCACCTCGTCATCGCGCATGGAGCCGCCCGGTTGGATGACCGCCTTGGCCCCTGCCTCTGCAGCCGACAGCAGACCGTCAGGGAAGGGGAAGAAAGCGTCAGAGGCCAAAACTGAACCAATCGCAGGGCTTTGCGCAAGACCAAGGATGTCGGCCATATCCTGCGCCTTGCGCGCGGCAATGCGCGAACTGTCGACACGGCTCATCTGGCCTGCGCCGATGCCAACAGTGGCGCCGTCTTTGACATAGACAATCGCGTTCGATTTGACGTGCTTGGCCACTTTCCATGCGAACAGCAAATCAGTGAGCTGCGCATCGGATGGTTTGAGTTTGGTCACGACTTTCAAATCGCTCAGATCAATTTGGCCATTGTCTTTATCTTGCACCAGATACCCGCCTGAAACTTGGCGGATGGTCATCGCGGCTGCTTTTGGGTCTGCAAGCGCATCCGTGGTCAAGAGGCGCAGATTTTTCTTGGCGGCGAAAATGGCGCGCGCTTCCTCATCTGCACCGGGGGCAATGACAACTTCGGTGAAGATCTTTGTGATTTCCTCTGCAGTCGCGCCATCAAGCGGTTGGTTGAAGGCGATAATCCCCCCAAAGGCCGATGTGCGGTCGCAGTCAAAGGCCCGCAAATAGGCCTCGGTCAGGCTTGCGCCACGGGCAACGCCACAGGGATTGGCATGTTTGATAATCGCACAGGCAGGGCCGCCCTCGGGCAAGAACTCGCTGACCAATTCAAAGGCTGCGTCTGTGTCGTTGATGTTATTGTAGGATAGCTCTTTGCCTTGGTGCTGTTTCGCGGTGGCAACGCCCGCACGGCCTGTGCCATCGGTATAAAAGGCCGCCGCTTGATGTGGGTTTTCGCCGTAACGCAAAGACTGCACCAAGCGCCCTGCCACAGCACGGCGGCGCGGTGCGGGATCGCCCAAAGCATTGGCCATCCAAGTGGAGACAGCTGCATCATAGGCGGCGGTGCGGGCATAGGCGGTCTGCGCCAAAGTTTGGCGGAAGCTCAGCGTGGTTTGGCCGTTTTGCGCATCCAACTCGGCCAGAAGGGCGGCATAATCTTCGGGATCGGTCACAACGCTGACAAAACCGTGGTTCTTTGCGGCAGCGCGGATCATCGCGGGCCCGCCGATGTCGATATTCTCAACGCAGTCTTCGTAGCTTGCCCCTTTGGCAACAGTCGCCTCGAACGGGTAGAGATTGACCACCAATAGATCAATCGGCGCGATGTTATGCTCGGCCATGGCGGCTTGGTGATCAGGATTGTCACGCAAAGCTAGCAAGCCGCCATGCACCATCGGGTGCAGGGTTTTGACGCGGCCATCCATCATTTCAGGAAATTTTGTAACCTCGGAGACATCACGCACCGCAAGACCTGCCTCGCGCAGGGCTTTGGCTGTGCCACCTGTCGACAAAAGATCAACCCCCCGTGCGGCCAAGGCCGTGGCAAACTCAATCA
>ENA-OUOG01005281-OUOG01005281.1-marine-metagenome-genome-assembly--contig:-NODE-5281-length-10545-cov-6.802732_pt1 | contig 10545 bp, 13 predicted proteins | sample MGYA00248635_ERZ508505 | MGnify/ENA primary metagenome ERZ508505 (study PRJEB26176, sample SAMN06267871) | marine metagenome | isolation source: Saanich Inlet, British Columbia, Canada | place: Pacific...
CAGGGTGAACTCCTTTTATAATTTATAGCTTAAAATAACTTAGGGGCTGTCCTAGATAACCCGATTAAGGGGTTTCAAAGGGACTATGAGAAAGAGTCGTATCAACCAATCGAAGCAAGGCCGCTTGATTTAACAATTTATAGCAGGAACCACGGCGCGAACGGCGGCCAGCCTCGTCGGAGTGCATCGCAATTCCGCAGCCTTCTACTTCCACCGTCTGCGCGAGGTTGTCGCGTACGAGCCAGAGGCTGAGAGCGAAGCCATGTTAGGTGGCGAGATTGAGGTTGACGAGAGCTACTTTGGGTGTCGCCAGAAAGGCAGGCGCGGACGCGGCGCTGCTGGGAAAATCCCTGTATTTGGTCTACTCAAGCATGGTGGAAAAGTTTACACACGCGTGATCCCAGATGCGGCTGGGAAGACGCTGGTGCCCATCATTGAACGTAAAGTGACGCCCGACAGCATCGTTTATTCACACAGCTGGCGGGGCTACAACGCGCTTGATTTCAGCTCGTTCAAGCACTTCCGTATCAATCATTCTGAGCTCTTTGCAGAGGGCCGAAATCACATCAATGGCATCGAGAATTTTTGGAACCAAGCCAAGCGTCATATGCGCAAATTCAACGGTGTCCCGAGAGAGCATTTTGCGCTATATTTGAAAGAATGCGAGTGGCGTTTCAACACACCTGACCCAAAGCGCCAGTTAACGACACTAAGACAATGGGTTAGGAAGAATATGGGCTAATTATCTAGAACAGCCCCTTATTTGTTATTAGGAGATCTGGGAGGTGGTAGAATGGCGCTTAAGACTGGGGCACTGCTTGCTATACTCGGGGTAGCTTTAGTTGGGGTGTATATGCTCATGACAATGCCACAATTTCTCAATGTCACACCTAAGCCGGTCGTTGCTCACGTGCAGTTAGTGAACAACTGCCCACTGCGCGAAAGCGCCTTTAGGGTGCAAGATTTGACAACGGGTAAGATTACGGCTTTTTCTGGCGGTTATGCCCGCGTAAATACAATCAATACCCATTACTTAACGCTGTCTTTGGCAAAAAAATACGAGGGTGTGGTATTTTCGGGCACCCCCGTGCGCGTCACAGGAAACATGACGCTTACGGCTGACTGTCAGACCTCGGAAAAAGAGAACGCAACATTCCAGTCATTACGTGACTCATTGGGTGGACAATAAATGGGGCGTCAAGATAGGGCAAATTCAAAGGATTATCCAAATATCTTGGAGAACTCATATTTTTTATTATTAGGTGCGAATTTTTGTTAATTAACTCATGCGCTGCTACTGAGGGAGGGTCACGTCATGGGTACTGCGTACAGACGCATTCAAAACAGATGCGGTACAGTCCTACAGCACGCTAAGCATGGTGACAAAGGCAGTAGATACGTCGACTACTTTTTAGCGACCCTTGTCATCATTAATATTGTTGCGATCGCTTTAGAGTCTGTTGCGTCGATTTACGAACAGTTTGGAGCATATTTAGACGCAATTGAAGCCGTCAGTATTTTAATCTTTTCAGTTGAGTATGTGCTGAGGATTTGGAGCGCACCTTTGCCAATAGCATTGGCGCCTAATTTTTCAGTCCGGCTCAAACAAAGGTGGGCCTACATTACGAGTTTCAACGGTCTCATTGATCTGGTTTCAATACTGCCGTTTTATATCCAAGCCATCTTCCCTTACGTGGATCTACGAATACTTCGCGCATTTCGTCTTTTGCGCATTTTGAAGCTTTCAAACTATAATTCCGCGCTGGAAGACTTGTTTGAAGCCATCATGGAAGAACGAAGGTCATTCTATGCGGCTTTGTATTTGTTTGTCATCGTGTTTATCGTATCTTCCTCACTCATGTATTTTGCCGAACATCGCGTTCATCCTGATGGATTTAAATCTATACCAGGGTCAATGTATTGGTCTTTGATTACACTCACCACCGTTGGCTACGGTGATATCACACCCGTTACGGTCGCAGGTAAGATTATTGCATCAACAGCTGCGATATTTGGCGTGATCGTTGTCGCTCTCATCACTGGGATTGTTGTGTCCTCTTTCAATTCTCAAATGGAGCGGCGCCGCTTGATATTTGAAGAACAGGTGCGATTGTTCTTGCTTGATGGAATCCTCGATAACAATGAGGAACGAGCGCTTGAAGTCCTGCGCAAAGAATTTGGGATGTCAAAGCGACGAGCGGATGAACTTGTGCAGCAAGTCAGGGCAACAAAAGCTCACGGGCCGTGAGGAGGTAGCTTCAGACAGGAGGCGCTCATTTGTTTAAGCGGCAGCTCCTACAGGCATCCACGTTATGTTTCTTGAGAATGGGAGTGCAACTATTTCTTGTGACCGAAACCCTTCCCCCGTTTTTGTCAGAGGTATTGGGCAAGCATGTCTCGGGAAGGGTATGAGATATGTCCTGTGCTTTGGTTGCGCCGCCAAACGGAACTCAACAGCACCCGCGAGGCCAGAACGGATATCAACGCTATGTGAAGCCTTCAAGCCAAAAGACAACTGATATTATCTATCCGATACAAGGCGCACCGCCAAACGTTGCTCGGGGAAGAAACGTCCATAGCTCTCGCCTGTCATGAAGCTGATACTCCAACGGTTGCGCGGTGCCACCCAGTTCTTACTTGACGTCCAATAAGGCTCTGCAGCCGTGTTGGGAAACAGTACAGAATCAATTTTTGTACCGTAACAGGTGTCGCAGACAAGCGTTTGCAACTCTGATTTTGTGGGCAAGCGCCAGCTGCCCCCAAGCTGAGTGTTGGCTTGTGCAATGGCCTGTTCAATCTCATTATAATTCAGGCGTTGTGCCTCTCCAATGCAGGTTAGCTTGTCTGGTTGCCATCTTTGCCCTAAACTACAGCGTAACCAACTTATTTTTTGCACCAGGTCGTCTATAATGTGTCCGCGGGCGTAATACTGAGCCGAAGCTGGCTGACAGGCCAATATAGCTATAATAGCAAAAACAAAGCGCAACATAGTTTTCTCCGCGGTGTTGTGGCATTTCAATTAAAACAGTAAATTGCAAGATTTGAGCCAGAGTTTGACATACTGCATTTCTAATACCATTAAATAGTTTATAAATCTTAAAATAAAAGCTGAACCGCTCAATGCCTGAGGGCAAGTTGGCATGAAAGTTGACAGTAATCTTAAGAATTTGACGAAAAGGCACAGTTTATGGATCTGGCATCACTGATTGGACTTATTGGCGCGATTGGCATGATTGTCGGCGCGATGCTGTCGGGTGGGGGGCTTGGCGCATTTATTGATGTGCCATCAATTCTCATCGTGTTTGGGGGCACTTTTTTTGCGGCAATGTATACAGCACCGTTACCTGTTTTTTTGGGTAGCTTTGGAGCTATGGCGAAAACATTCTTGCCGCCTGTGAAGAAAATGGACGAAATGATCGAGCGCATGATCGAGCTTGCTACTATCGCGCGCAAGGACGGTATGATGGCGCTGGAGGGGCAACAAGTTCCGGACAAATTCTTTGAGAAAGGCCTTCAAATGTTGGTTGATGGCGCGGATGAGGGCAAGCTTGTTAAACAGCTCAATCAAGAGATCAAGTCGATGAAAGTGCGTCATGAGCAAAATCAGGGGTGTATCAAGGCCTGGATTGACCTTGCCCCAGCGATGGGAATGATTGGAACACTGGTGGGCCTAGTTTTGATGCTGGGAAACATGGCCGACCCCAAAGCTATTGGTCCGGCGATGGCGGTTGCTTTGTTGACTACGCTATACGGCGCGTTCATTGCGAACGTGCTGTTTATGCCCATGCAGACCAAGCTCGAAGGTTACACCGCTTACGAAGTAACTTACCGGCAAATGGTGATTGAGGGATTGCGCGGGATCGCGCGCAGCGAAAGCCCACGAAACATTCAAGACCAGATGGCAGCAAACCTGCCACCAAAGCTGCAAGCTAAACTTGAAGCTGCTTAACCAGTGCCGTCGAGAGTTTGAAATGCTGAGCTTTTAAGGAGTAAACCATGGCCGACGCAGTCGATATGGAAACAGAACAGGAAGAGGAAGAATGCCCAAAGTGTCCTCCAGTCGGGGCGCCCGCGTGGATGGCAACATTTGCCGACATGGCGACTTTGTTGATGGCGTTCTTTGTTTTGATCTTGTCTTTTGCTGAGTTTAACACACCGAAGTTTAAAATGATTTCAGGCTCTTTGAAAAACGCTTTTGGTGTTCAAAAAGTTGTGCCTGTGGTCGAACAACCCAAAGGAACAACCGTTATTTCTATGGAGTTTAGCCCCTCACCGAGCCCTTCGGTGACACAAGAAATGACACAGGAAACCACTGAGGTGCAGAAGCCTGAAGTCCAGGTTGATAGTAAGCAAGAAGATGCCGTGGATGGCGATAAGAATGATGATTTCGGTCAGCAGGAAGGCTCTGGCAACGCTGGGGAGACAGAGGGGCAAAAAACGGCTGCAGAAATGAACGCCGCTGAGCTTGGTGAAGCGTTGAAAGAAGCTATTGCCAGTGGCGATGTCTCTGTTGAAATGATGGGCGAGAACGTTGTGATCAACTTCCCATCGGATAGCATCAAGGAAAAAGACTTGCCAAGTTTGCTTGAGGAAACACTTGCGGCTTTGGCTGAAGCACGCAATGCAAGCGGACAGGCTGAGAGTGAGGTATTGTTTGGAGGGTTGGAGCAGCAGCTTAAGGAATTATCCGAAGCTGCGAGTGCCGACCGTGACAGTACTGGCCCATCAGAGCAAACAATTGTCGAGCAACAGCAAGAGCAAGCGGCGATACAAAGTGCTACCTTAACTCAAGATCGCTTGGCTATCGCGCTTGTCGAAGAGATTTCTCAAGGCTTGGTTACAGTTGAGCAGCGTGAAGGCTCAGTCTTTGTGACTGTTGGTGCGGGGGGAGCGTTTCCTTCGGGTTCAGCTGATCTCACACAAGCTGCAAATGAAATTTTGAGCCGCGTTGCATTTGCTTCGATGGAGGGGGGAAGCGAAGTCACTGTAACGGGACATACAGATGATGTGCCGATTTCAGATGGAGCTTTGTTCCGTGATAACTGGGATTTGGCCGCGGCGCGTGCGGCGAGTGTTGTCCAATCGATGCAAGCGACCGGTCTTGTGGCCCCCGGAAAAATGAAAGCGGTTAGCTTAGGCGAAACAGCTCCTTTGGAGAGCAATGCTACCCCTGAAGGACGCGAAAAGAACCGCCGGATTGAAATTGAGATCAGCTACTAATACTGACGTTCTTAACAGACCGATATTCGCGTCGTTTAAGATGATATGGTGAGGAAGGAGACGAAAGCGATGACGGTAGATTATCTAAGCACGCTCAATTCAAAAGGTTCGGGCCTCAACATTACGCAATTGGTGGGAAGTATTGTTGATGCTGAAATTGAGCCTGCGAAGGCGCTTGTGAACGATAAATCAAGCGCCAATGACCTTTCTGTATCAGAAGTGGGCATGATGCGTTCGCGGATGAGCGCCTTGCAGACTGGGCTCCAAAGTGCGGGCACAGGGGGGCTATTTAAACTACAGAGTTCTAACGACGCTGTGTCGATGACAGTGACGGATAGCAGTGCGTTGAGCCCTGGTGTTACGCAGCTTGGCGTGACGCAGTTGGCCAGTGTCCAGGTGTTGGAGTTTAGCGGCTATAGCGCGGCGGACGCCACTCTGAGCGCAGGTACATTAACAGTGGAGGTTGGCGTCTGGGAGAATGGCACTTTCAGCGCTAACGGCGATCTGGACTCACGTATCATTACATTAAGCAGTTCGAGCACCTTGAGTGATCTGGCAGCAGAGCTTGATGGGCTTGATGGCATAACGGCCCAAGTTGTTGATAAAGGGAATGGGACATTCTCGTTAAGTGTGGTGTCGAAGATGGGCAAGGAAAACGCCTTGCGTTTCACCGCGTCAACGGGTGGACCAGTTGATTTTGACACAACGGATGGCACAAACGAGGTAACGGCTGCTAGTAACGCAAAAATCGTGCTGAACGGCATCACGCTGGAGCGCCCTAGCAACAGGTTGAGCGACATTATGCCAGGCATTGAGCTGACGCTTGCATCGGTGACGAGCAGTGCGGTAAACCTGAACATCATACAAGACAGGGTCGGCGCAACGGCGCAACTGCAGGCTTTGGTCTCCGATATTAACACTTTGCGCAGTTATCTGGATACGGCGACAGCACGGGGCCTCAATGGCGCTGCCCCAGGCGCCTTGGCGGGAGATGCGAGTATTGCGGCAATTAAGCGGGAGCTTTCGGCTCTGACGACTGCGCCTCTGAACGGATTTGGCAGTGAGCCGCTATATCTTTCTGAAATTGGTGTGCGGACTGAGCTGGATGGAACTTTGAGTTTGGATGAAGAACGTCTGAACTATATGTTTGAAAATGCTCCTGAAAAATTTCAGGCTGTTTATCAATCTCTAAATACAATCGAGCAGAGCAATTTGAGCCTTAGCTTTGGCCTCAAGTCGCAGCCCCCAGAAGGCGTTTATAATTTTGTTTATGATTCTGATATTGAAGCTGCCACGATAAACGGACAGGCTTTGTCTTCGCGCACCAATAGTGAGGGCCAACTGGAATTCTACCGCTTGACGGGTGATTTTGACGGTATCACAATTAAGGTTTTAGAGGGCGTACCCTTGGACAGCCAAGTCTATATAGGTGTCTCGCTTGTTGATAAGTTATCCAATTATTTCGAGGATGTATTGGGAAAGCAAGGCGAGATCTCGGCCAAAGAGACCTATTTTAGAGAAAAAGCGACTGAGTATACCGAGGCTTTGTCTGACTTGGATGAACGTGCTGTGGTGCTGGAAGCGCGTGAATTAAAGCGATTTGCCAAAATGGAGCAGATGGTCACGCAGTTGAAGTCTACAGGGGAATATATCACCACCATGATGGACGCTTGGAACAAGTCTGATTGAGGTGAGGTGTTTGATTCGATCAAGCGTCTTGTTTTTTATCGATCACCAGCTTTTTCATTTTTTCAATCAAGGTTGTGCGCCCAATGCCAAGCTTGTCAGCTGCGTGGCTGACCATTCCGTCGGTGACGCTGAGAGCCGCTTCAATTAAAACGACTTCAATGTCGCGCAGGTGCCCGCGCAAATCTATATCGTCATAGTGCGAAAACCAGGGTTTGTAGTCTTCTGGCTTTGGCGGCTCTGTCATGAAATCTGCAAATTCGGGGCTTGGGTTTCCGAACAAGTCGCTTGTTGCTTCCCATAGAGAATCTTGCTCGGCAGGCACGAGCTCGCTTGGGAGACGTAGAGAGAGCAGGTTTTCACGCACATGTTGTCCGGTTACCTCGCGGCCATCAAACAAGGCGAAAGCCCGTTCGATAACATTGCGCAACTCTCGCACGTTGCCTGGCCAATTGTAAGACAACAGAGCTTTTTGGGCGCTATCAGAAAAAATTGGTGGCTTACACGATGCGTCACGCGCGTACCTTTTGGAGACCAATGCATTGAGCAGAAGAATAATATCTTCAGTTCGGTCAGCGAGCGCTGGAACCACAATTGGAAAAACATTTAGACGATAAAAAAGATCAGCGCGAAAGCTTCCGGCTTCTACCATGTCCAATAGGTTTTTATGCGTTGCGCAGACCAGTCTGAGATTAAGTTTCACATCATCATTCCCCCCGACGCGCTGCACTGTGTGGTTTTCAAGAACACGCAGAAGCTTAGTCTGTAGACTTAGGGGCATGTCACCTATTTCATCTAGAAATAGAGTGCCGTCGTGTGACTGTTCAAATCTTCCAGTACGCCGTCTATCGGCACCTGTGAATGCACCTTTTTCATATCCAAACAGTTCAGATTCCATCAGTTCTGCTGGGATCGCGGCACAATTCACAGCTACAAGTTTGCCGGTGCGCCCACTGTCTTCATGCAATGCCTGCGCAACAAGCTCTTTGCCAGCTCCTGTGGGGCCAGTTACCAAAACTGGCCCAAAAGAGGGTGCTATGGTTTCTATCAAGCGCTTCATTTGCTGAGTTGCGGGAGCTGTCCCGACTATAATCTTAGAGGTAGCCGAGCGTAACTCTTGGGGCATAGTTTGAGGTCCGTATGACAATTGGATTTTCGCTATCTTTGAAAAAAAACCTCACTATCATATATTTAAATTTCTAATGATATTTGTTGTTTTGTGAAGTAAAAAATAATTTTTTGGAGGTATTTAACTGCGTTATATTAATATGCTAACATTTAACTGTTACTCAAGTCTACTTTAGTTTGGGGACGGCAGAGAGCGAACAATGACACCTGGAAAATCGACAGCTTTGGTGCCCGTTTCAGGCACGAAGAACACTTTGGCAAAGCATGGCTCGCCCCTTCGCGCTCAGCCTTTATTGGCTGGCGAAGATGTAACGCTTCATAATCGTGAAGAGGTGCGTAAGCAACTACCAGATATTCTGGGCAGGGCTCTGGCCCGTGCTTGGCTTGACCCAGAATTTGAGCACCACTTCAGCACAAGGCCTTTGGTCGCGCTGGAAGATGGTGGTGTGCATTTACCGTCAACCATGCTGATAGAAGTCACAAAGTCGGTAGCTGATCGGCCGAAGATAGTGGTTTATGAGCAACAGCCAGGATCAAAGTTTAAGTCGCGCGTTCTGTATCTTCAGCTGGTGATGGTGGCTGGAAAGTGACTATGTCGGCTATATTTTTTCGAAATGGTGCTTTAGCTTTCCTCTTATGCCTGAGCGCACCTGAACCTGCATTTGCGATGGACGAAGACACAGATGCCGCGTTTGATCTGGCGGTGGAGGCGGTGCACGCGCATAACTACTCCGAAGCCATTGAGGGTTTTCGCCCACTTGCCGAGCATGGAGCCGCAGATGCGCAATTTAACATGGCCTTGTTGCTAAAAGCGGGTTTGGGGCAGCCTCGCAACTATCTTGAAGCATATTACTGGGCTGTATTGTCTGATTTGGGTAGCGAGCGAAGAGCGAAAGCGTTGGTATCTGAGTTATCAGATTTTCTACCAGTTGAAGCGCGCGAGGGGGTTTATAACCGGTTGCTCGAGCGTCTTGAAGGGCAGTTGGAGGCGTCAGAGCGCTCTGCGATTATGAAATATGCGCGTTTGAATGCCGAGTTTTTGGAAGAGCCTAACTTAGAGCAGGCATATATTTGGTATTCCATCGCGCAAGCGCTTGGCATCCATGGTGGTGCTGCTGGTAGCGCGGATTTATCTGACCAACTTGAGCCTGACGCATTAATTGCGGCTCAGACGAAAGCAGCAGATGCTTTCAGTGCTTCATTGTTCTCGCAACCAACAGCATCCTCTGGTTCTGAGTGATTTTCAGCTTAGGTGAGGGGATTGGCGGGATCAGGTGACTTTTTTGAATGAAAGCGGACGATGGCGCTGATATCAATTGCAGAAAGGCCTGTCTCACGCGCGATGTTATCAGAGCTCACCCCTAGTTCTGCAAGTGCGATCGCCTCTTCAAAGCTCTTCTGCGCTGGTCTGACAACGGGCTCTACTTTTACATGCTCTTCTGTCAATTGTCTCGTGCTGATAGATTTGATTTCGTTGCTCAAAGTGTTGACGGCACAACCCACAGTTTGTTCTGTCTGCACGTGGGTTTTTGCGATGCTTTTATTGAGACGACCATAAAGTCCTAATAATACCAACACGTTTAGAAAGGTTAGCGTAACTGCAAAGGCTACGATAAGGAAAGTGTCTTGTGTCAGTAAGGCTTGGGTCATCATTGGCTTGCTCCTGTAGTAGAGCGCTTGATTAACCTCTCTAATCGTCCTGTTTTTGTGGAACGAAGGCTGCAAGCGCTTGACGCTTCAACTGCAAATTCTGTTCCAAAGACGCGATGTTAGTGATTAATTTTTCGATTTCGGATTTTTTTTCTGCATCTAAAGGCAGAGCAGCTCCACCCGTGAGAGCAGGCGCCAGACCGTCTGACAACAACGTCTGTATTTCCTGCCAGTTCTCAGACAACACGGCGGGGTCTCCCGAAGAGAGGCTTGCGTCTTCTAGTAGTTTTTGGAGACGGACAAGAGCTTTTTCAAGCTGCATTATGCGGCCCTTTTGCTCAGTTTATTGACCATCACCCTTTCATCTCGATGTAGCTTTCCATCAGGCGCTCTGATACCAAATCGAGATTTATCGGATATTTCCCGTCTGCGATCGCTTGTTTAATACGCGATACGGCTTCCATATTTATTGGCGGTGTTTGCGCAAGTGCAGACACTGATGCCTTCACTGAAACCTGGCTATCTTCTGCTGCCTTTGGAGCATCGGGCACTGCGCCCATGCTCGCAAACGCTGAACGACTGGAGGCAGCATTGGCGTCTTGCGGCGCCGGTGCTACCATTTGCCTTACATTTTGTTTAATTGAGTCAACCATGACATCCTCCTGATAAATATTTAACGACCGGATATCAGTTAATATTAGCAATCGGCGTTACTTTTTTTGAATTTTCGACTAAGGCACTGATTTTTCTGCCAGAACGGGTGTTTATAACTTCGATGATATCACCAATTTGGGCGTTTTCAAGTACTTCTCCAACGCTGGATACCTCAAAGCCACCTACTTTTTGGACAATGTTTACAGG
>ENA-OUOG01005282-OUOG01005282.1-marine-metagenome-genome-assembly--contig:-NODE-5282-length-10544-cov-37.829368_pt1 | contig 10544 bp, 15 predicted proteins | sample MGYA00248635_ERZ508505 | MGnify/ENA primary metagenome ERZ508505 (study PRJEB26176, sample SAMN06267871) | marine metagenome | isolation source: Saanich Inlet, British Columbia, Canada | place: Pacific...
TAAATATTTTTTTAGCCGTACGGGTGTGCGCACTAAGATTTTGCTTTTTTATTCTGTAGATCGTGTATCATACACATTAACAAAATTTTCAGATTTTTGTCATTTTAGATTGAATTCGTAAAAGTCGTGGGGATCCAGAACTTTATCGTTTTCATGCACTTCGAAGTGTAAATGTGACCCTGTAGACACTCCTGTATTGCCAACAAGTCCAATAACAGAGCCTTTTGATATCTTCGTATTAGATTGTAACCTATTCGTTATAATTGAATCTTGCAAATGAGCGTAGATCGTGGTATACTCTAGCGCTCCTGGATGAATGATATGTCGTAAAACAACGCGGTATCCAAAAGATCCATCCCAACCTGCATCTACAACGACTCCATCCATAGCTGCATACACAAACTCTCCATGTCCAGGAACAAAGTCCAATCCTTGATGAAATCTAGAACATTTATCACAATTAGATAACAAACGGTAGCCAAAATCGCTTGATTGAGCTTCATAATCGTCTACAGGCCAACGAACATCTAACCAATAGCTCTCTCTTTGCACAGTAGGAGCAGGTCCACTAGCAATAATGACTGTTTGAGACGATTCGCTATCGTTTTTAAAACTAATATTCGAAGAATACGCAGGGTATAGTCCTGAAAGTGCTAAAACACCAATAAGCAACAAGAAAACTACAAAAGACAGTATACGCATAACCACTCCACCTAGTAAAATATTTTTATTCAGATTCTTTATAAACTGTTTGAATGTCCTTAAGATCAACAACACGACTTGACATAAAGCCACCAGTGTCATCAAGCTTTGATCGTGCTTCTTCTTCATCTGAAGCAAATACGCTAATAACCATACTTACTCCATAGGTATAAATAGAGAAGTTTTTCTCATTTAATGATTTTGTTTTGTCTGACATATTTTCTCTCTCTCTTAGATATGTTTCGGGGTAAAAGGAATATTAAACTTCTTCAAATAGATCTCAACAAGCTTATAGGAAACATTATTTTCTGTTGCGATATCTTTGCTTGCTTTTCCTAGAGCGATTTGCTCTCTTAGGTACGTCTCGTCCTGATGGTTTTTCATTCGTCTCTCTCTTATCTTCTAGTGTATCATCCCACACACTATGTTGCTCTGTCAAGTCAATAGACCATCTATCTTTGATTCTACGGAGGATATCATCTATTTCATCCGACATGTCCTTATATTCTAGCATATAAATTTCGAGGGTATATTTCAACGACGAAGTCGTTCTTGATCAAACACCAATAACCCCTAGTGTAATACTTGATCATATAAGAAAAGAGAAAGAGGCCCTACCGAGTGGTGGAATGGAGTAGGGCCCCTTATAGATATAATCATATCACAGATATCTCCGGATTGCAAATACATTCGATATAAAGTTTATTCGGACCCATTGTCCCATAAAGGATATGTTTATATTGGGCATAGTGGTTCGGGGGAACTCTATTTGCCGCGAATTTAAAAGCTCTTATTTTCGAACGAATTAAAATCGGCGGACTGAAAATCGCAAAACTTTACACACGTTACTAACAAGTTATGCACAAAAGGTTGTTATAATTAAATAGTCATGGAAATCACAATACTGGAAATATTTGGATCCCTCGGTATAGTTGCTACAGCTCTAGTAGCCATCTTTAAAATTGTCATTCCATTTTCCAAAAAGATCAAGAAGTGGATTGGCACTTGGGAAAGCTTTATGGACGACTGGGCAGGAGAAGAGTCTCGTCCAGGCAGAGATCGGGTCCCCGGCGTTATGGAAAGACTCAACGAGATTGACGGTCAGCTTAAGAACAATGGTGGTAGCTCCGTCAAAGACTCCGTAGACAGAATTGAAACAACCGTCAACAAGCTTAGCAACGTTCAGGTCGAGATCAAAAATAGATTAGAGCAAGGCGATAAAAGATTTGACATAATTGAAAAACGCCTTACAGACTTAGAAAAATAATAACTCTTATATATATATAATATATATATATAACTTATATACTTATATCTAACTAATATCTATATCTTAATTATTTTTAATAATAAAATATCACACTTTTGACTTTCTTGCAAGTCGTTTTGATCATTATTTGATAACAAAAATATAACGAACTCATAATAATTATTTTCTGATATACTATTATAGCTAGCCCTCAAGGTTGTCTCTCTCATACCCACCACCCTTGGGGGCTAGTCCATTTTATAAAACTTTTTTTATTTGATCTGTTATAATTAGTAACGGAGGACTAATGACATTTCCAGGTACCTATAACATAAACTACTACTATGGTGACACTTTAGAATTTTTGGTAACCCCAAAAGATGTTAGTGGTGTTCCTTTCACTCTTGAAAATTATGGTAGTGTAAGATTTAATATAGCAGAAGAAAGAGGAGCTTTAGCTGCTAACCAGATTGCTTGTTATGCCGCTATCACTGATGATAAAAGAAGTGTTCTTTGTGCTATTACCCCAACTAATGCAAATTCTTTAGATCCAACAAAAGAGTATGTTTATGATGTTGAAGTAGTTAGCCAGCAATCCCCCTACGATAAGGTCTATACTCTCCTAACAGGAACTGTCAGTATTACAAGAGACGTATCGTTCCCCGTCATTGCAGCACCTGGAGAGGTTCCATTCAACCCTACAGATCTAGTAATCAACAATATTGGGTTCTCTTCGATTACCGCTTCTTGGACTCCGCCCAGCACGGGAGTGGTTGTTACCGGATACAAGGTTGCTGTCATTCCATACACCGCAACTAATGCAACTCTAGCGGCAGCACTAACGTCGCCACAGGCTCAGCTTGGACCAACAGCTACTTCTTACACATTCTTTGGACTACAAGAAAATACTCAGTATAGCCTTGTGATTGTTTCGATTGGTGCCGAAGGTGATGGCTCTTCCGATACCTTGCTTACAAACGCATTGCCAATTATGACCGACGACAACCCGCTAACTCTGGAGCCAGACTTTTTCGTTACTATTGGAAGCGCTACAGAGTATTCGATTGACGGCTCTCCTAACGATGGAATAACCGTAGTAAGAGGGGAAAGCTATGTGATAAGCGTAGACGCAGCGGGAGAAAACTTTTGGATTCAAACAAGCGGTTCTGGTTATGTTTCGGAAGACGCTTATAGCAGTGGGGTTAACAATAACGGAACAGACAGTGGTTTAATAAACTGGGTTGTTGCACAAGATACCCCGAACTTTCTTTACTATCAGTCGCAAAACACTTTCGATATGCGAGGAATTATAACAGTTATAGACGGAGGTTCTTAATTGGTAGACGTGGTGCTCTCTTCGGACACTGTTGTTGTCTTAGGGGGGCCAGAAGCAATTGAGGTTGAGACAGGCGTAGGCGCACAGGGTAATCGCGGCAGCCTCTGGTTTAGCGGTGTGGGCAATCCAAATTTACTAAACTTAGTTTCAGATTTCGTAACCCTGCCCCAGCCCCTGGATCGCTTTATCGATGTCGATCCAGACAGCGAAACTTATCTTACTGTTTTCGAGTATTTGCTTTCCGACGGATCCTCTCCATCGTGGACGGAAAGGTTTAGTCTCGACACATCTCCACAATCAGTAAACGAGGTCTTAAGCTTTACTGCTGGAAATGCAATCGTTAATCTCGACATTACGAATCTAGGAATTGACTCGTCTTTTGTGGAAAGTTTTGTAAACTCTTTTGCATTCTTTAATGTGCAAGCTACAGCAAGCAACATCGATGCTTCTTTGGCACCACTAGGCATCAGCACGCCCATGGCTTTTTCCATATCCGTAGACGATGCTTTCTATGACAATACGGGAATTGAAGACTCTCAGGAGGTCCCTCTCAAGCTGCCCATATCAGTGGATGCTGTAGAGTTTGACGGAAGCAACTGGTCGCCAGTAGATGATAAAAGCATCATCATGTACTTTACGGTTTCTTATGCAAACCCAAACACAATCATTTCTAATCTAGTTGCAGGAGGTTCTTAATGCCACAGAATATAGGATCTGCAGAGGGAGCATTTTTCAACACGCTAATTCCTCAAATTGATGAGAATGCTGATATTCAGACAGCCTTTAGGCTTTATCACTATGGAGAAAACAATTCTGGATCAAAGCCGCTCAACCCAAACTCTATTGCCGGTTACCTGGACGCTTTGAATGAAGGTAAGATAGAAAAGGTTCCAGATCAGATTCCTATATCCGCAGACCTAAATGATTACACAGATCCAGGATTCTACATTCAGACATCTAATGCCAGGGCGCAAACGGGAACAAACTATCCCAAGACCCCACCACTTATCGGACTTGAGTATGCAGGAATTCTTCGGGTAATATCCGATGGCACAAATGTTTTTCAAGAGTATCAAGTTGGCGGAATTCCTAATGGAAGAACCTTCTGGAGAACAAAGTTCGGAGCCTTAGACTTTTACCCGTGGACAACATATGCTGTAGATGGACACGTTCACGACGATCGCTACTTTACGCAGCAACAGTCTGATGACAGGTATCTTCCAGAAATTAGAAGAGTAAACGTAAGAGAAGCTAATGTTCAAAATGATGAATACACCTTAACAGCATTAGATGAGACGGCGCTAGTTATGGTAGACAACTTCTCTCTCCCAAACACGCTATATGTTCCAAACGATAGCAACGTTAATTTTCAAACTGGTGCTCAAATTACGATATTGCAAAAAAACATTGGGCAAGTTACTATTCTTGGAAAAGCTGGGGTTACCATTAACTCCACACCCGGAAACAGACTGAGAGCAATTTGGTCATCCGCATCTCTAATCAAGATTGGGCCAAATGAGTGGGTAATGGTCGGAGACCTAGCTTAGGAGTCTCTCATGAAACCTCAACCGCATCCGGTCCCCTCGTCAGTACGTAAAAAGTTTGCAGATCTTTTCAACAGGCCAGATACTCAAGATGACCTTGGAATAACTGCTGACGGAAGTCGTTGGGACGCCATCCGTGGAATCTTTAAGGTGAACTCCAACAAAGCAGTGAGCGATTCTGACCCATCTTCATATCCGATGGCTACAGTCAATATGCCGCTACAAAATGTAGAGATATCTCTAAAAGATATCGATAGCGGTGCCGGTGCTGCCTTGTGGGTTACAGACTCTGGCGAATGGTGGGGGGTTGGCTTGCAGCAAGAAGAGGTAGACTGCAATTGCACGCTTAACTCGGAATGCAATAGATGGAACGCAAGAAATTGCGCTCAGTGGAATGGTCAAGAGTGTTTCCAGTGGGGATGCCGCACTTGGTCAGGAAGTTCTAGCACAGGCTGTGCCACCTGGAGCGCTAGGAATTGTAGATTTTGGAACGCTGGAGTTTTTGTCGGATCATTCTTTGTGCCAGGAAACTGTGCAAGCTTCAATCAGAGCATATGCACCTCTTTGAATTGGTCCGCCAACAATTGCACCAGTTTTGTTTGTAATGCAGCTAATGCCAGCAACTGTAGAACCTTTAACACACAAACTTGCAATAGGTGGTTTGAGTTTACCACTGACTGTGAAACTTGTTACCCGCAATACGTAAGAGTTTTGCAGTCCTTAAGTTCGACTATATCAACTGTCTTTTCCGCTGTTGTTACCAAGACTTTTGAGACATTCAGTTCACCCGGAGGACTAACCCTTTACTCTCAGACTGACTTTACTGCACCTAACGCAAACTCTATGAAAGTTGCAACAAATCAAGATTCTTTGTCTGTAGAAGTTTTTTCTGATACAGATCTTCAAAACAAGATTGTTTTAGATGAAGAAATTACCTATGGCCCCACTGGAGCAGTCATTCCAGCCACTTATGGTATAATTATAAATCCATCTTCTTACAATCAAAACAACTTTATAGGTGAGATAGATATAGACAAAACGTAAAACGAGGTATGATGAAGCTAATTAAGTTTTTTGCTCAAGAGGAATACAAAGACTTTGGCAAGCCTACCCCTGCAAAAAAGATGATTCCTGAGTGGTATAGGAAATCGGAAAGCTACTGGAATGATCCAGACGGTAAATCTAGTGAGGGGCTAAAAAAGTGTATGCCATTTATGGACACCATGGTTTCTGGATACTTCTTGACGTTTCCAGTTAATGTCTATATTAATGAAAAAAACAATGATCTAGGACATATCTTTCAGAATAACGAAAGCGATTTGCAAATTAGATGGGGTGGACCACCACAGTACGCTGGTATGATTATGGAAAGGCCAAAAGAGCTTGGGGCAGACATGCCAAGGCCAGCAGGACACTATCCCAACCACTTGGTATTTTCGGGTAGCTGGTCTATGAAGACCCCAAGGGGCTGGAGTGTGTTAATGACACCACCATTAAACAGATACGACCTCCCCTTTACTTCTTCTTCTGGGATTATCGATTCTGATAAGTTTACTAGCCCAGGTAACATTCCGTTTTTTATTAAAAAGGGTTTCTCTGGAGTTATTGAAGCTGGCACTCCGTTCGTTCAACTTACTCCGCTAAAAAGAGAAAATTGGCTAATGGCTGAAAATGACAAATCTCTAAAAGAGTCAAGAAAAATTGAGGGAAGCCTCTTGTCAAAGTCTGAAAGCCAATATAAGCGTTTTGCTTGGAGCAGAAAGAAGTTTGACTAATGGCAAGAAATGAAAAATCTTACGACTACAGAGAATTAAAAACTATAGAGCTGGTTAGAGAATTCTTAATATCCAAGCTAACCCCTCGCGCTGAAAAACAAAGCGTGGTAAGAAAAAAGGTTGTGGACGCGGCTGCTCCTCCAGAAAACGTTACAATCAACAGCATTGCTGTTGTGTTAGATGGCAGAGTAGAGGAAGTTATTCGATGTCAGAACAGGCTGGCCGCACTATTGCTTTCGAGTCCCGAGTTCGTGGAGTTTGATCCAGAAGCCGTAAATGTTCAGGTAGGAAAAACTAAGTATGAAGATGGCAAACTAGAAAACGAAAAGGAGCAGCTCCTATCAGATCAAGAGATATCAAAACTTCTTAATAAGGAGAGCGAAGATGTCTAAAAAGATCACCTTTCATTCCGCACACACAGAGTTTGACATATTGCACCCAGAACCATCATCTAAATTTATACCTTCGTGGTTTAGAAAAATGCAAGGCGTTACAGACGGGATCATGACTGTAAAAAAGTGTGTGCCATTTCTAGATGCAATTACTGGAGGGTACATGATACCGCTAACTGCAGATGTTTTTTGGGATCACGAAAAGAAGTCTTTTGATTCCGATGCCCTTGTAGAAACCGTAACTCAGCACTACCCATCTCAGTCAGAGGACATCCATCTTCCCGAGGAATACGACCCAACACCACACAAATGGATGAGCAATTGGCATATAAAAACACCAAAAGGATACAGCTGCTTAATAACCAGCCCAATGAATAGGCCAGATCTTCCTTTCTATTCTTTTTCTGGAATAGTAGATACTGATAGACACCCCCTTGTTATTAATTTTCCTTTTGTTTTAAGAAAAGACTTTCACGGAAAGATAGAAGCCGGAACACCCCTAGTTCAGGTTATCCCATTTAAAAGAGATGCCTGGTCAAAGAAAGTCATCGACGAAGGACCCAGGTATCACTATGGGAAAGAGTATCTAGTTCAAGAACCACCGTTTGGTTTTTATAAAAGAAATTTTTGGAGTAGGAAGTCTTTTTAATGACAGAGGATAACAGAAGGCCGGTAAGGCCATGGGACCTGTTTAATAAAAACATGAACAGGGCTCCATCGGAAATAAAACAGCAGAGGCATGATATCTGTAAGCAGTGCCCATTCTATAGGAAGAAGCTTGATCAGTGCAAAAAGTGTGGTTGCATTATGGATCAAAAAACAAAGCTTGCGGACGCTTTTTGTCCAGTACACAAGTGGGACGTTTATTCTGAAAACATTTCAAACCCTACTTACAAGGAGGACATCTCCGATGACTAATTATAGTACAAATACTATATTTGTATCCATGCCTGCACAAGACGACGAAGAAACAAAACACTCTATCAGAAGCGCGTTCAACAATGCAGAGTTTCCGGAAAGAATCTACGTGGGGGTTGCACTAACATCTCTAAAGACTAAGCACAAAAAAGAGATTGAACACTTGATGTCAAATAATAAAAACATAAAGCTAGATTATGTTAAGCAAAAGAAGAATGACCTATCTACGCTTGGAATTGGTCAGGGCAGACTAAGAGCGTCAAGCCTTTATGATGATCAGGACTACATGCTTCAGGTAGACTGTCATACCTTTTTTGATAAAAACTGGGACTCCAAGATGATTGATATGTTTCACGAAGCTGCAAAAGAAGTTGGAGATGATGATATGGTTATATCTTGCATCCCACTGCTTTATTCTTATACTAAAGACGGCAAGCTTGTAAAAGACAAAAGCCCAGAATCCAGGTATGCCACTTACATTGCAGACTCTTTTTTTATAGACGTTGTTCCGCAATGGAGAGAGGTAGATATCATGTCAATGAAGAGTGAGGGGTTTTATCCAGCACATAAGCTAAATCCAGCTTGCACTTTTGGTAACAAGAAATTTGCTAAAGATCCGGGAATACACAAAGAAGCAATTTTTTATGACGAAGACTGGACTCAGCAATTAAATCTTTTTAATCGTGGAATAGCTTTTGTGTTTCCGAACTTTAAAGATTTTCCAATTAGACATTTGGACGGAAAGATAGATGAAATAAAAGATCACAGGAGGATGTTCTTCACCGAATATCTTTCTAAAGACAAGAATGTAGAAATACATAAAAGACTTATGTCAAACTATCTGAGTTTTGTAAAAGATCCCAAAAATAAAGAAGCAATTGATAAGTATGCAAAATACTCAAAGGCTCATGCAATTCGTGGGTACTTTTCTTTTTCAGAAGAGCCAATGCCAAAAAGTTATAGGGTGACAGAATGAAAGTTGCGGTGTACACAATAGCACTTAACGAGGAAAAGTTTGTAGAAGGCTGGTACGAAAGCGCAAAAGACGCAGACTACCTTCTGATTGCTGACACGGGTAGCTCTGACAACACAGTTAAGAAAGCAAAAGAATTAGGCATTAATGTTATTGATATTAGCGTAAAGCCTTGGAGGTTTGATGTAGCTCGTAATGCTTCTCTAGCTGCAATACCCGCAGACATAGATTATTGTATTGCTCTGGATATGGATGAACTGCTGGTAGGAAACTGGAGGCCTGAACTCGAAAAAGCTTTGGGTGCTGGAGTAACTCGCCCAAGGTATCAGTACACATGGTCTTGGCAGGACGCAGAAGAATCTGTCCCCTCCTTGCAGTATGGTGGAGACAAGGTTCACTCAAGAGCTGGTTATCGCTGGAAGCATCCAGTTCACGAAGTTCTAGTTGAAGACAGGATGGGAGAGGTTCAGGGCTGGTACGATTTTGAAATTCATCATCATCCAGATAACTCAAAGCCCAGGTCTCAATACTTTCCTTTGCTTGAGCTGGCGGTAAAAGAAGATCCTCTGGGAGATCGAAACGCATACTATTATGCAAGAGAGCTTTTCTTTCACAATAGATTCAACGAGGCCTTTAAGGCCTTCAAGAAGCATCTTGCTTTGCCCACGGCAACCTGGAAGCCAGAGAGGGCCTCATCTATGAGATACATGGCAAAATGTGTGGTAGGTGAAGAAAGAGAGAAGTGGCTACTTAAGGCGGCAGATGAAGCTCCTGACAGAAGAGAGTCGATTGTAGAGCTAGCTTTGTTTTACTATGACAACTATCAATGGAAAGACTGCTACAATGCTGCAAAAAGATCTTTGAGAATAAACAAAAAACCGCTAGAGTATCTTTGTGAAGACTTTGCCTGGGGCTCGGTGCCCCTAGATCTTGCTGCGATATCCGCTCATTATTTGGGAAATAAAAAGGATGCAATTCTTTATGGAAGAAAAGCCCTGAAGTTAGATCCAGATAACGAAAGATTAAAAGGAAATCTAGAGCTTTACGAAAATGCTATAATTGTGTAATGAGTATTTATTTTATAGCGGACCTAGACTCACGCACCTGGATAAGACACGGTGAATTTCAAGAAAATGATTTTGAAGTGCATCTGTGTATGTACGTCCCCTACAAAACAAAAATAAAAAACTTTCATCAAAATTTTGAGCTTCGGCCTTTTCCCTATGTAGAATCTTTGGAGTTTGAAGAGGCAGAGTTTTTTGTAACAGAAGATTCGGACCTTCCAGAGTTTTCAGCCAGAATATTCAACTCCTATAGAATAAAGAATTTAGTTTCAGATAAAGACTATGAAATAAGATTTTCAATTAGCAACCTGAGAAAAGAGTTCTCCGACTTTTTTAGATTTAAAACGAACTAATTAGTGATATAATGTTTGTGTATGTCTATTTCGTTAGGGGATAATTACTAATGGCCACTGAGCTAACACGTATGCAACAGCGTCGGGGTACCGAGGCTCAGTGGGTTGACGCCAACCCCATACTTGCATCCGGAGAAGTTGCAGTAAACCTAACTAATGGATTTGTTAAAATTGGTGATGGCTTTAAGTCTTGGTCAGAGCTTCCATATCAGATTGGTCCAACTGGACCCAGAGGTGT
>ENA-OUOG01005283-OUOG01005283.1-marine-metagenome-genome-assembly--contig:-NODE-5283-length-10544-cov-2.165664_pt1 | contig 10544 bp, 8 predicted proteins | sample MGYA00248635_ERZ508505 | MGnify/ENA primary metagenome ERZ508505 (study PRJEB26176, sample SAMN06267871) | marine metagenome | isolation source: Saanich Inlet, British Columbia, Canada | place: Pacific...
CCCAAGGGTTGTTTGGATATCTTCCAGAAAATGTATTGCAGTATATTATCAAGTCGACAAAGATGCCGCCAAGTCGTGTGTATGGGGTGGTGACGTTTTATCATTTCTTTTCGATGAAGCAACAAGGCGAGATTTGGGTGTTATTACCCAAAGGATTTGAATTGACGGATAACAAGTAGGGTTGAACTTAAGTAATAGGATGAAAAAAAGGCGCTAAAAGCGCCCCTAAAAGATGAATTCTTTTCATTATAGCTCACAGCTCATATCTGCCCCGCAGCATTGTGGAGACTTGATTTTTCCTTCGCATGACGGACAAAAAGAAATCTGAACCTCAGCGCCACTGTCCAGGGTCAACATGCCGTTTTCTAAAGGCACATCGCATTTTGCACATGAGGCGTTTACAGCCATTCCGCAAGTATTACATGAATAAGTAGCCATAGCAATATATTTTATAGTTTAGAGCAAACAAGATACTATCATTTTCTATGAAAGCCTTCGCCCCCGCATTTATTTTATTCCTATCGCTTACACTATCTGTTACAGCCCAAGGGTTAAGCAAAACAGAAAAGAAGATCAGTAAAATCGTAAGCACCAATACTCCTGACGCCATTGAATTCTTAGAGCAAGTAGTGAATATCAACAGCGGAAGTTTGAATCTTAAAGGCGTTCGCGAAGTAGGTGCTGTTTTCAGAGAGGGCTTCGACGCCATCGGATTTGAAACCGAGTGGGAAGAAATGCCCGCCGAGATGAATCGAGCCGGGCATCTTGTCGCAAAGATTGAAGGAAACAAGGGTAAAAAACTGCTGTTAATCGGCCATCTCGATACCGTATTTGAAGAAAACAGTCCATTTCAAACTTTCGAAAAATTAAACGACAGTATCGCGCTTGCACCTGGCGGAAACGACATGAAAGGTGGGGATGTCATGATCCTTTACGCGCTCAAAGCCTTGTATGAGGCCGGAGCCCTCGAGGGAGCCGACATTCAAGTAGTCTTTACCGGAGATGAAGAAAGCACCGGAAAACCGCTAGAAATTTCACGAGCATCGCTCATTAGTGCAGCCAAACGTGCAGATATTGCATTGGGTTATGAAACCTCAACCGGATTTGACTATGCAACTGTTGCGCGGCGCGGGGCCTCGGGCTGGCACCTGGTGACAGAAGGCCGCCGCGCCCATTCTTCTGGAGTGTTTTCAGAGCGCACTGGGGCCGGAGCTATTTTTGAAATGAGTCGAATTCTCAATGCCTTTTACACGCAAGTCCGTGGAGAATATGGCCTCACTTTTAACGCGGGCAATATTCAAGGGGGTACAGCGGCAACCTACGAAGCAGCAAGCAATAAAGGAACGACATTCGGAAAAACCAACGTTGTGCCCAGTCATACTGTCGTGCACGGAGGAATTCGAGCGCTGTCTGTCGAGCAACTGAAAAACGCCAAGCAACACATGCAAGCGATTGTCGCAAAACACCTACCGCATACCGAAGCGACGCTTAGCTTTGACGATAGCTACCCACCCATGGCCCCAACCGAAGGCAATAAAACACTCGCGCTGGCTCTATCTAAGGTCAACCAAGACCTCGGACGGGGTGCTATGAAAACATGGGATCCCCTGCGCAGGGGTGCTGCCGATATAGCTTTCGTGGCGCCTTATACCGATGCCCTCGCAGGATTGGGTGCTCTGGGCAAAGGGGGTCACACACCCAACGAAAGCTTGCAGCTCGACTCGATGGCTCTCGCCATAAAGCGTGCAGCCATACTGATGTTGCGCCTATCTAAGGACAGCCGGGACAAGGGCGGCCAGTAAATCTGGGGCCGTCTGGGTGCCTTGCAGGGTCGGCCCAAATCACGGCGACCGCAACCAATGTGAGCACAATATAGGCTCGGGCTTACTCTTGGTTCCAGACAGGGTTCCGTTTTTCAATGAAAGCTAACCGCCCTTCCTCAGGGTCACCACTATCTGCCATACCCTCTAGCATTACCTGATTGGCATACTCAAAGGCATCAGCCAGCGGCATTTCTATTTGCCGGTAAAAAGCGGCTTTGCCGCCGCGAATACTTTGTGCTGAACGCGAAGCGATCTTCTGCGCTAGAGCAGCCGTCTCGGCAAGCAAGACCTCAGGCGCGACATGACGATTGATCAGCCCAAACTTTACCGCGTCATCGGCAGAAAACATGTCACCGGTTAAGGCCATCTCCATAGCGTGCTTGCGGGAGACATTACGACCAATACCCACCAGTGGGGTGGTACAAAACGCGCCCACGTTAACCCCTGGTGTGCAAAAGTGCGCATCACTAGCTGCAATAGCCAAGTCACACGCCGAGACTAGCTGACAGCCTGCGGCAGTTGCAGTGCCCTGAACGCAAGCTATAACCGGCTTAGGTGCCTGAACAATACCCTGCATTAAGGCCGCACAGTTTTCGAGAATATTGACGATACGATGCCTGGTTGCAGCGTTCTCTTCGCCTTCCTTCGGGTGCATTTCTTTCAGATCGTGTCCTGAACTGAATACCGGGCCTTCGGCCGCTAGAACAATGACACGACAACGGTCATCTTCATAACCCGAGGCCAATGCCTGGGTGAGACTCGCGATCATTTGAGAAGACAATGGATTACGTATTCTTCCCTGATTTAGAGTAATCCAGAGCACCGGACCCGCTTGCTCGGTTTTCACTAATACTTCACTCATCGCTCTGTCCCAGCTTGCCTTCGTACAATAAAACCCACGATATCCGCCAAAGGTTACGGTTATCGACACAGCGTCGCAACCATAAAATACACCTCGCAGATGGGTTTATAATGCCCACCCGTAGCCCTGCCTGACCGACGTACCCATGGCAGTAAATCTTCACCTGTAGATCCTTACCAACCCGAGGCTCGATGTCAGCATGCCGCAAACTAACTTACAGCGCTGGATCATCATGTTGTCCCTTATTATGGCGGGGGAAGCCATATTTACTTTGCCCTATCACGTCACCCGTTTTTTCCGACCCACGGTACTCGAAGTTTTTGGCCTGTCAGCGACGGAGTTGGGCGTCGCCCAAGCCGCTTATGGCGTTGTTGCCATGGGCGCTTACTTTTTTGGAGGCCCCCTTGCCGATCGTTTTCCCGCCCGCAAATTACTGGCGCTCTCGCTGTGGCTAACCGCTTCAGGGGGGCTGTATCTAGCAACCTTCCCTGGCTACTACGGCGCCATGATTGTTTGGGGATTTTTTGGGCTGTCCACCGTACTGCTTTTCTGGGCGGCCCTCATTAAGGCAACAAGAAGTTGGGGCGGAATTTCCAATCAAGGTCTCGCTTATGGTGTTCTCGATGGCGGCCGGGGTTTGCTCGCTGCCGTGCTCGCATCGCTAGGGGTAGCATTGTTTTCTTTCGCATTTCCCGACGGCTACGATGCCGCAAGTGTAATGGCTAAACGGGCGGCATTGCAGCAAATCATATGGGGTTATACCGCCGTCACAGCACTAACCGGTCTTATAGTCTGGTTTACATTGCGAGGTCTTGTGGAGACCACCACATCGGCGCAATCCCCCTTGTTTGGTCACTTCTGGCAGGTGATGCGAATTCCCGCCGTATGGTTGCAGACCATCGTTTTAGTTTGCGCCTACACGAGCTATAAAGCCTTCGACCAGTACGCCTTGTTTGCTGTGCGAGGGCACGGTATTGATGAAATTGAAGCCGCGCAAATCGTGACTTTGGGTGCTTGGACGCGACCAATCGCCGCTCTGATCTTAGGGCTGATGGCCGATCGTTTTGGCGTATCGAAAATGACCGTAGTGTGTTTTGGCATTTTAATTATTAGCCACAGCTTGTTCGCTTTTACCGGTCAGGCCATGGGTAGCTTTAGCTTTATTTTGGCTAACACCGTAGTGACGGGAATCGCCATTTTTGGACTGCGCGGTTTGTACTTCGCACTGTTCGAGGAAGGTCGAATACCTCTGGCAATGACAGGCACAGCAATAGGCGTCGTGTCGGTGATTGGCTACACGCCCGATGTCTATGTGGCTGCTGTCGCCGGTTATTTAATCGACAACAACCCGGGCCTACTGGGATTCCAAAAAATGTTTATGTGCCTGCTTGGGACTGCGCTGATAGGCGCAATTGCCGCCTTCGCTTTTACCAGGCTGCCGAAAGTGGCGCCGACATCACGATAGCGTGCCCATCGGCACGCGGCTTGCTGCCAAGTCGAAGCCGAACCGAGTCCTAGTGCTTGGAAAACCTGCACCCGTGGAGCTCCCCAGCAGGTGCTGCTGCACAAGGCGACCGGTTAGTAGATGTAAGGAATGATGCGGTGCTTAACCCGACTTGTGTACTCCTGCCACAGAGGACCATATTTGGCGGCACAGCGTCGATCATCATCGCGCTCCCGGGGAAATAAAAGCACGACATAATAAAGTGGGTACAGCCAAGGCCAAATGGCCCCGGGGTAGCCCACCGCAAGGGCTATGCCGCTGGCCATCAAGATTTCTCCCAAGTAGTTGATGTGGCGACTTAGGCCCCAAAAGCCATTTACCAACAGCGTACGCTCCCCATCGGTGACCGTTTCTGGAGTGATGCCTAAAAAGGACTTGTCGGGCTGAATTTTGAAATAAAATTTTTGCATATTGGCGCCGCGAGCAAGACACCATCCCATGAAAAATAGCCCGACACTCAAATAGGGCCACCAGACCGGCTGCTCGGGATTCGGTAGGTCGACAGTTGACCAGAGTGCTATGGCATAAAAATAGGGATAGAACGTCAGGCACCCCCACCCCAGCTTAAAACCAACCCGCTCGGCAAAAATATCGTAGGTATACAGATGCACTTTTTCAAAAGTGAGGTAATCCAGAATAAAATAGATAATAAGTGCGGCACTCACGAATATTCCAGCGGACGATTCATTCCCATAGGTTAAGTGATGATGCGCAGCAAAACTCAAGACGTTGAGGGCCAACATGACAGCACCAATCAGGTACAACCACATTTTCGCGTCAATATGCCCGTCTCTAAATTGAGGGTTTTCAGGGCGTCCCAAAAAGAAGTCGACTGGAAAACTTCGGCCGGTTGACGGATAGGGTAGAACCGAAGCCAGGGAATACACCAAGCCTATGACACAGGCCCCCGCCAGACTGGACCAGCGCACTTCATAAAGCCAACCCCAAGACACCCATCCCAAATAGCCCAAGGTGTACCAAAGGCCAATCGATGCCAGTAGCACCAACCGGCCATTCAGTCGATAGCGTAATTTCTGGCCAGTGTTAGGGTTATCCACATACCCCACGACCCACCGCCCCGGGAGGAAGAAGTGCAGAAGCGTAATACAGAGGTAAACAATAAAAGGCGTTAAAAAACCCATCACTTCAATCATTACTGGAGCTCCTTAGTACTTTTAGACATTAACCGTATTGCTGTGGCTCTCGGCAACAGGCGTCGCATCAAAAATCCAACCACTTTATTGAGTCGGCCAGGGATCACGGTTGGGGTTTTACCCAAAGCAGCCAGTGTCTCCTCGGCCACAGTATGGGCACTGAGAATCCCCGGCGCCTCTGCGCCTTTCTGCGCACTTTGATAAGCGGGCGTGCGGATTGCGCCGGCACAGGAGGCGATGACATCAATGCCTTGAGACCCCAGCTCCTGCCACAGGCCCTCAGCAAGCACGGTGTTAAAGGCCTTGGTCGCGGCATAAGTGGCGATATTGGCGCTACCCTGCCCTCCCGATAAGGACGACATCAGCACAACCCCACCACGGCCGCGCTTTATCAACCTGGGAATCAGCTCACGTGTCAGCGCCAAAGGTGCCGCAGTGTTAACCGACAGTATTTGCTGCAACTGAGTCAGCGGAACTTCCTGAAATAAGCCCACAGCAGAGTAAGCAGCATTACAGATCAACAGCCCCACATCATGATGCAAACCGCGAATGAAGCTTTCGGCCGCACCGGGGACGGCAAGATCTAAAGCTTGGGTTTCAACAGTAACGCCATGACGGTCTCTCAACACTTCTGCGAAAGCCAATAATTGGGGCTCACGCCTAGCAACCAAAATAAGATTTATCCCTCTTGATGCCAGGGACTCAGCAAACGCCGCACCCAATCCCTCCGAAGCACCTGCCACCAGCGCCCAAGGACCATAGGTTGTCTGAAAGACTTTCATCATCTGTCACTCGCCCCCGAAGCAGTAGCGACTTGCCCGTAACGGCGGGTCACAAGCCACCTTTGATTTTTAGTATAGACTCCAAATTCAATAGGCACCTACCCCAAATCGGACGACGTCAATACGGTTCATCGGGAAACACTTCACAGGTTATAAAGGCTGCGCTCTCTGGCATAAAGCGTCACATGTTTACAGGCCAGGATTGAATCCAACGTGCCAAGTCTGTCCAGTCGGAAGTTTGGCCGCTTGCAACATCGACATGGGAAACACGTTATGCAAAACCTAAGGGCGATTTTCTATTTTTTACTGCTGGCCACAGTAGCTTTTTCAACAGGCGCCGAGCCGTTCTCTGTGGGTGATTTAGAAGCTTCTGAGGGAACACAGGTTTCGGGGTTTTTAGACGTTCCTGCAGGCACTGACGCTGGCAGCAAGATACCTATCACCGTTATTCATGGGGCCACTCCCGGTCCAGTACTTGCCCTACTCGCAGGCGTACACGGCTACGAATACCCTCCTATTACAGCTCTTCAGTCGATAAGATCAGAGATCGATCCTACTTTGCTACGAGGAACGGTCATTCTGGTGCATGTGGCAAATCTGCCCTCATTTTTAGGCCGCACAATTTATTACAGCCCTGTGGATGGGAAAAATCTCAATCGTATGTTCCCCGGAGATCCCGAGGGCACGCTTAGTCAGCGTATCGCTCACCAAATCACCACCAAGGTCATTGATCAGGCCGACTATCTTATTGATCTGCACAGTGGTGACGGTAATGAAGCGTTACGACCGTACGTCTACATGCCAGTTACGGGTGATAGGGTGTTTGACCAAAAAATTAAAGGCATGGCTGTTGCATTTGGGCTCGATCATATTGTGATCGACACAGGTCCGCAGCATGCCTCAGGCCCGTCGCTATTTTCCGATCAAACTGCGTTGGTGAGGGGGATACCTGCTATCACGACAGAGACAGGTCAGTCTGGCTCCAACGATCCGCACTGGGCTGAGCTTGCGAAGTCTGGCATCTGGAACGTGCTGCGCCACTTGCGCATGGTGCCCGGTGTCGAGGTTCCCAATCTCGGTATCACTTGGCTCACCGACTATCAGGTGGTTAAGAGCCCGGCTTCCGGAATTTTTAAGCCCGCTACTAAAGACGGCTATATGGTCACAAAAGGTGCTCTTCTGGGGGTTTTAGTAGATTTCTTTGGCAACGAAATCACCAAGATACGTGCGCCCTTTTCTGGTGTGATCAATTACGTCATTAGCACACCGCCGGTAACGAAAGGCGAACCTGTCGTCATGATAAGTAAAATTCAAGGGCATTAACCTGACCCAATAAGCCAAAGCACTGGCACGATGCTACAAATTTGGCCGGAGCAAAAGGTGAATTTGGTGACACCGAGTGGGCTGAAACACTCATAGATGTAGACTTGCACTGTTGTTTAAGTGATAAAAATATCGCTGGTTATTCCACATTTTACTGAACGCAGTAATAGTCGACCAATCCGCCGTTTTTGGAACTAGAAAAAGGCCATATTTTTTCTACCAAGCAGGTCGTTTTTGGTACCGTCTATGTCGGTCTAGATCAAGTCTCAAAAGGCCATTGGGGGGACATTAGCGGCGTTCATCGTTGGTTTTTAAAGTACAGTGCAAGACATGCTAGCAGCTCCTATTGTTGACACAACAGGGGCTTTAGTTGAGGAAAGGCCCACACGCAGTGGCAACGGGTAAGCCGCACTTAAAGCCGGGCGAAACGGCACAACGAAGGTCTGATGGGGGTGATGGTCGAAATGAGTGAACGAGGAGCCAGACGGAAAGGCGGCGGGCGCGCTGGACGACGCGAGGCGCGCAATACGGTCGCGGCAACGGCCCCCTTTATTGAGCGAAAGATTCCCTATTTTGAAATGCTCTCTACCGAGGCCCTTGAACTTATTGAGCACAATGCTGATCGGCTGCTAGCTGAAATTGGCATCGATTTTCTGGATGACCCTGAAGTTCTGGAGCTGTTCAAAAATGCCGGGGCAGACGTCGATGGTACTCGTGTGCGCTTTGCACCGGGGCTTTGCCGATCGATCATTCAAGCTAGCGCCCCAGCGAGCTACACCCAACACGCGCGTAATCCTGCCCGCAGCGTCACCATTGGTGGGAAAAACACCGTCCTGGTTCCTGCTTACGGCTCGCCTTTTGTTCACGATTTGGACAAAGGGCGTCGCTACGCCACCATTGAAGACTTCCGCAATTTCGTCAAGTTAGCGTACTTGGCGCCCGGCTTGCACCACTCAGGTGGTACGGTTTGTGAACCCGTTGATCTGCCGGTTAACAAGCGTCACTACGACATGGTCTACAGCCACTTCAAATACAGCGATAAACCCCTTATGGGCTCAGTCACGCTGGATAGCCGAGCTCAAGACTCTGTAGACATGGCAAAGCTCGTCTTTGGCGATGAGTTTGTTGATCAAAACTGCGTGCTAACCAGCCTGATCAACGTCAATTCCCCTATGGTCTTTGACGGCACCATGCTGGGATCATTAAAAGTCTACGCTCGCAATAATCAAGCCACCGTTGTCTCGCCCTTTATTTTGGCAGGCGCCATGTCACCTGTAACCGTGACAGGAACAGTCACGCAAATTTTGGCCGAGGCCTTAGCAGGCATCACTCTGACCCAACTAATCAGGCCCGGGGCACCTGTGGTTTTTGGAACTTTTGCCGCCGCAGTCTCTATGGCAACAGGTGCACCGACTTTTGGTACTCCAGAGCCAAGTATGGTTATTTATGCCGCAGCGGCACTCGCCCGGCGCTTGGGCGTCCCCTTCCGCAGTGGTGGCGGTTTATGCGCTTCTAAACTACCCGATGCGCAAGCCGCTTATGAATCGGCTAATACCCTTCAGACCGCTGCCTTGGCCGGCGTGAACTTTATGCTACATACCGCGGGCTGGCTCGAAGGCGGTCTCGCGATGGGCTATGAAAAATTCATTATGGATTGCGACCAGGCCAGTATGATCGGTGTACTGCTCAACGGTGTAGACCTCTCTGAAGATGCCCAGGCGATGAGTGCATTTAAAGAAGGCGGCCCTGGAAAGCACTTTTTGGGCTCAGAACACACGCTCAAACACTTTGAAACGGCTTTTTACCGCTCAACCGTAGCCGACAGTAACAGCTACGAGCAGTGGTCTGCCGAGGGAAGTCTCGACACCGCCCAGCGCGCCAATGTCATTTGGAAAAAAATGCTAGCCGACTATGAGCCACCCGCGCTAGACCCCGCTATTGATGAAGCCCTGTTGGATTATATGCGACGACAGAAAGCCTCTTTCGAAGATCGTGACTACTGACCACTGCCCAAGGAGTACCACCCAACATGTCCGATGAAGAAGACATTATCCTCGCCGACCTCTCTGATGAGGATCTCATTCCTCAGATACACGATGACCTCTATGACGGGTTGACCGAAGAAATCGAGGCAGCAACCCATATCCTGCTCGACCGAGGTTGGTCTGCTGAACAGGTTTTAAGCAAGGCCCTAGTTGACGGCATGACTATTGTTGGCATCGATTTCCGCGACGGTATTTTGTTTGTTCCTGAGGTCTTGCTAGCGGCCAACGCGATGAAAGGCGGAATGGCGATATTGCGCCCCTTGCTCGCTGAAACCGGCGCTAAGCCAGTAGGCACCATGGTGATAGGCACCGTCAAAGGTGACATCCATGACATTGGTAAAAATTTGGTCGCCATGATGCTAGAGGGCGCAGGTTTTGATGTGCACGATATTGGCATTAATAATTCTGTCGAGGATTACCTGGCTGCCCTTGAGGAGCACAAGCCCGACATTCTCGGAATGTCAGCACTGCTAACGACGACAATGCCCTACATGAAAGTGGTTATCGACGCTTTAAAAGATCAAGGGCTGAGAGATAAATACATTGTTCTTGTTGGCGGTGCCCCGCTAAATGAAGAGTTTGGCGAAGCAGTTGGCGCCGACGCCTACTGTCGTGATGCTGCCGAGGCCGCGACCACTGCCGTCAGTTTTGTACAGGCCCGACGCCTTGCTCAGGTTCCCTGATGAGTATTGCTGAGTCATCGTCACTGCTTGTGATTGCCTGTGGGGCACTCGCAAGGGAGATCGAATGGCTCAGGCGCAATAACGATTGGCAAAGTGTGTCTGTAAAGTGCCTCGACGCTGAACTGCACAACCGCCCGGAGAAAATTCCGGAAAAACTCGATGCTGTGATTGCTGAAAACCATGATCAGTTTGACCAGATTTTTGTCGCCTATGGCGACTGTGGCACCGGCGGCGGCATTGATAAAGTCTTGGCGCGGTGGAACCTAGAACGTCTTCCCGGTGCTCACTGCTATGCCTTTTATGCCACTGAAGCTCGGTTTGATGCGCTAGCTGACGCCGAGCCTGGCACCTTTTATCTCACCGATTTC
>ENA-OUOG01005284-OUOG01005284.1-marine-metagenome-genome-assembly--contig:-NODE-5284-length-10540-cov-7.605562_pt1 | contig 10540 bp, 14 predicted proteins | sample MGYA00248635_ERZ508505 | MGnify/ENA primary metagenome ERZ508505 (study PRJEB26176, sample SAMN06267871) | marine metagenome | isolation source: Saanich Inlet, British Columbia, Canada | place: Pacific...
GTTTCCGCCAGCAAAACCGTAACCACCGTCCGCAGAGCCTGGTTGTGTCGCAGACGCACCGTTAGAGGTGCCACCGCGCCCACCGCCACCACCCGAGCCGCCGCTGAGCGCACTCTGGTCTGCCTTGCCGCCACCGCCACCGCCTAGCGCGGTCTTAGACAGAAAAACACTATCGCCTCCGTTTGACCCCCTACTACTACCACCGTTAGACGCGCCGCCTGCGCCAACCTCGACGGTAATCGTTTGACCAGAGGTAAGAGTAGTTTCGCCATCTATAACACCACCGGCACCGCCACCACCAGCGCCACCTCTTAGACTGCTACTCGATTGTTGGGAGCCACCGCCACCGCCACCGGCGACTATTACATAACCAGCGTCAAAAGATGCTCCGAAAACTGGTTTCGTAATTCTCCAGATTCCACTAGCAGCATTCCACTGGAAGCCTTGGTAAAATTGCCCATCACTTGGGCTATCAGGAAAATCTAAAGCCACGATTAAGACCCTTCGTCAATAGACTGGGGGTAAGGATTTGCATCCTTTACCGCTTGAACAGCATCTAACCATTCCTGCTCGGTATTATCCCCTCGCTGATACGAGAAGAACAATGGATCAGTAGTTTTTTGGTATTCGGCTTGACGTGCTCTTTCTACAGCTTCATATTCTGTATCAAACTGTACTTGTGCCCAATGCCCCTGCAATTCTTCGAGGGTAGGTCTTGGTGTATCCGATAGCCAGGTGAGACCCGAGTAGGAATGTCCAGCAAGAGTCCATTCTGAATCGGGGTATTTTCCTGAAAGTATTTGTGCGATATCCATTATGCCTCTATCTCCATAAGGGTCAGGTCGCTGCCAGGAAACTGGGTGTAAACAGTATCTAATTGAGAATGTGTTCTATTTACATAGGAAGTTCCATCAAATGGCTCAGCAAACTGGACCTGGTAAGTAAGTGAAGAAGTGCTAGCCGGAGAGTCTAAGTAAGACCTTGAAGCGTTAAGCAATTTGTATGGCTGGGTGGTATTGGCATCTCTAGACAAAGCTGGTGTTGAAACAAAAGTGTCAATCTGATTTCCGGTTGCAACACCTGCAGTTCCAATAGAGTTGCCGTTTCTTTTCATCAAAAAATAAGGATAGTTATCGTTGGCCGAATACCCAACCCACGACTGAAACAAAACAAGTATTTTGTTCGTTGATGATTTTGGTGTAATCGTTGCGGAAAATCCAGGAACATTTGAAGGTGTAGAACTTGAGGTAGAAAAGGTGTCAGTGTAATGAGTGTTCACAACCTGAACCACATTTCCAGCGGTATTGTTATTAGACACCGCACCAATCCATTGTGAATTAGACCCACCGGGATCAGTGTAATAAACATACATAGACCCATCAGTAGAGTCTAGCCACAATTGCCCCTCATAGCCCGTAGGAGCCGTGTCCTGGACCGCAACACCTGGTCCAGCTGCATCTACCCACTGTGAATTAGTTCCATCGTTATAATAGATAAATAGTGTTCCATTATCAGAGTCCCACCACATATCCCCCGACACGGGGCTGCTCGGGGCAGATCCAGAAATAGAAGCACCAGTATAAATATTATCAATAGATACTAGTTGCCAAGTTCCCTCTGTAGAGTTATAAATATAATTCTCGTACAGGTCACCATTTGATGGAGAGCTAGGGAAGTTTAGAGCCATTATTCAGATGCCTCCACAACTAATTCCCATACTCCCTGGTTTTCATTCCAGACATAAGCTTCACCATCTGTGGGGTATGCAACAGGTGCTTCCCAAAGGTAAGAATCGCTTAGTGTCCAAGAGGGGTAGGGTTGAGGGGCAACGAATACATCTAGTGCTTCGTCATATTTAAAACCAATACCCGCATAGTTTCCACGGAATGGAGTTCCTCCACCTGAGTGAACATTTCCAACGGTATTGTACGAAGTACGAAGACAGGTTTGACCCATCTTTTCACCATAATAGGCTTCCCAATCGGTAATGCCATCAACAACTTCATCTTCATCGCGTCCAACAATAACTTGTGTTACGATGTTGTTGCTATTGATAAAAGCGTAATGTGCCATAGTTTTTCCTTTTCTTATACTACTGTAATTGTATCAGATCCTGCTGTAAACGTGGTTATTTTATACCCCGAAACAGATACAGAATCTGTAGTTGATGTAAGTCCTGCGCCAATAGTAAGTGATGCTGTGTCGGGGTATTTGAGGATGACAACACCCGACCCACCGGAAGCCGCAGCGACCTGCCAAGTTCCACCACCACCGCCACCGGTGTTTGCCGTTCCCGCAGTCGCGCTATTAGTTTGAATCGCCCCAGCACCACCACCACCGGCCCCACCAGCGCCACCAGAACCTCCCAGCGCAGCGCCACCACCACCACCAGCGCGAGTAACAGCAGAACCAGTGATGGATGACGAAACACCATCACCACCGGGGCTACCGTCATCAGAGGCGTTAGCTGTCGTCCCGCCAACAGCGCCAGCACCACCACCACCACCACAAGGATAGTTGGTTGCACCACTGGGGCCGTCACCACCCGCAAAACCCTGACTTGCTTCACCGGAACCACCACTACGCCCATTCGTACCCGCACCACCACCACCGCCGGAACCGCCTGACGGTGCGTTTCCGGAACTTTCGCTACTACCCCCACCGCCACCAAGAGAAGTAACTACGTCAAAAACAGAGTCGCTGCCATTAGAACCAGGAGAGTTTGTGAGTGCGGAACCGGTACCACCGGCCCCAACCGTAACAGTGTAGGTCGAAGGGCTGCGGCTTAGTGAAGCTTCAGCCGACGCACCGCCGCCCGAGGACTCTCCATAAACACCCGAACGATAACCGCCAGCACCGCCACCGCCACCAACATTTGTGGCACCACCGCCGCCACCGGCAATAACTAAATACTCAAGATAGTAAACAGGAGTATATTCGGGCAGATCTAAATCCCAAACAGAATTAGTTGCATTCCATTTATATTTTTCAAAGGTATCGCCATCAGAAGGTGATGCGGGAAAGTCATAAGCCATTAGAAAGTCACCGTATCCGTTCCTGCAGTAAAGGTTGTAATTTGAAAACCATCTACAGTAGTTTGGGTATATGTAAGCCCTGATCCTATAGAGGCAATAGCGCCAGGGAGGTGTTTAAGAATAACAACGCCAGATCCTCCAGCAGCAGAATTTGGGTTTCCCCCGCCAGCACCACCATCACCAGAGTTGGCGTCACCATCTACTATAGTTGGGGTACCTCCACCGTCGCCACCAGCAGCTCTAGTAACAGAAGAGCCGGTAATACTAGAAGCAACCCCAGCTCCTCCTTCTCGAACTGGAGAGCCATACAGGCTCGCACCAGTTTCACCAACACCACCAGCACCACCGCCAGCACCACCGGCAGTGTTACTTGTGGTGGTCGAACCACCTCCTGAAAAGCCCTGCCCTGAAGTACCGGAACCCCCAGCGCCACCGGTAGAACCACCACCGCCCGAACCGCCGACACCGCCAGCAGTTGAACCAGAAGAAGCTCCTCGCCCACCACCCAAAGAAGTGATACTAGAAAAAACGCTAGATCCGCCTGCGCCCCCCACTCCGCCAAGAGAATTACTAGCAGCGCCTCCGCCACCAACAGTAACCGTGGCGCCATCGCCCGGATCAAAAGTTAAAGTTGACTCGGCTAAACCTCCGCCACCTGACGACTCTCCCGAAACAGAAGAGCGATAACCACCGGCACCGCCACCTCCGCCTCCACGAGTGTTTGATGTAGCAGCTGATCCTCCGCCACCGCCGCCTCCAATGACGAGAAATTGAACGTCTGCTGGTACTGCTTGTATGTCCCAATCCCACACGCTACGAGTATTGTTCCACTTCCACAACTCAAACTTAAGACCGTCACCGGGACTGTCAGGAAAATCAATATCAGTCATTACGACTCCAACCCAAACGCAACCTTTACCTCTTCGAGGGTAAGACCTAGTGCTTCTAGTTTATCAATGGCAGATGCTTTAGCATCGATCTTGGACTGTACCTCGTTTTGAATAGCGGTTTCAACGGTAGGCCACAGGGCTTTAAGTTCCGCCTCAGTTGGCTTGGTTGTTTCGGAAAGCCAGGTGAGTCCTGTGTAGTCTTCACCGTCAAGAGTCCACTCTGATCCCGAGTATTCGCGTCCTAAAATCTGTGCAATATCCATTAGCCTGCCACCTCCATAAGAGTAATTGTAGAAGCCCCTCGATAGGCATAAATTTGATTATCGTCAAGCTCAGAACGGTTAATATACACATTTGTAGTAACAGATTCATGACCCACTGATATTGAATAAGTAATAGACGAAGAAGTTGCTGGAGAGTCAAGAAAGTTGGCAGAGGCAGAGGGTAGTGCGCGTTCTGTCTGGGTAGTTGACGAGTTTTGAAAGCTAATTCCTTGTCTATTGCCTTCGTCTTCTCCCACACCAATAGGAGTGCCGTCTCGAAGAATTCTGTAGGACTGCTGCCTATTCAAATTCGCATCATTTCCACCTGAAACGTGAGCAATAACAAGAATTTTGCTAGAAGTAGAGCTTGGCGTAATTGAAGCGGACAAGCCTGTGATTGCGGTAAAAGCGCCTTGGTTTACGCTTGCACTAAAAATGTTTGTCTTAGTCGTAGAAACAACCTGCAACACCGAACCCGCAGGCAAATCACTTGATTGAATGTTTAAGCCACCAATAGCGGACACCCACTGAGCTGATGTGCCATCATCGTAATAAATGTAAGTTTTACCGGTAGAAGAGTCAAACCAGAGTTGTCCCTGGTACCCTGCAGGAGAGGTGGATCCTACAAATACTTGAGGTCCATTTGCTGCAACCCACTGCTGGCTATCGCCATCATCGTAGTATACATAAAGATTTCCGTTATCTGGATCCCACCACAAAGCGCCGTTCTCTGGGCTAGAAGGAGCGGTAGAGTTAACTGTAATAAAAGCACCAGAAACAGATGCACCAACTTCAACCCACTGACTACTATCTCCATCTGTATAGTAAACGTATGTTTTACCATCGTTGGAGTTAAACCACATGTCTCCATTTTCGGGATCAGATGGTGCCGTAGCCGAAACAGTAAGTCCACCACCACCAGCGGGATCTTGGTTTACCCACTGAGATCCGTCATAAACTAGTGTTTGGTCTGCTACTGGAGTCGTGATATTTGTATCTGTCATATCGTCTAGCGATTGGAAAGATACTGTTCCAGCAGTTGCTTCTACCCAGTAGCCGTCAGAATCTCCGTCTATAAAATAAACATAGAGGGCCCCGTCTTCGGAGTTCCACCACAGGTCACCGTTTTCTAGATCTACTGAAGGAGCTGTGGTTGATGTTGTAACACTTGCACCCGCTTCGATTATTGAGTTGACCCATTCAGAAGAAACGGGGTCGTAAAGAAGTGCTTCGCCCTCGGCTGGTGTGCCAGTGATTGTGACATCGCCAAGATCTCCGACATTTACGGTTACGATATCATCGATTGACAACTCGTCCCATGTTGCCGTAGTTCCATCTGTTTTTAAGTAATATCCAGAATTACCCGACTGATCGGGAAGGGCATCAACTTCTGCCCAAATTGCATCAGTACCGTCTGTGCTTAAAAAATATCCCGAGTTGCCTGACTGGTCTGGCAAAGGAGCTTCCCAAGCTGCATCAGTTCCGTCAGTAGTTAGAAACTTACCAGAGTTTCCTGTTTGGTCTGGAAGCGAACCTTCCCAGTACTCTAGATCGGTCCACTGAGTTGTGCCATCTCCGAGTTTAAAGTTTGAGGTGTCTGTTTCATACCCAATTTCTCCAGCTTGAAGAATTGGGTTTGCGGCAGTCCATTGGGCTGCTGTACCCCGCCTTTGCTGCATTCTAGCATAAAATTTTGACATAAATAGCTCCTACAGCTATTCTATCATCTATTTAAAAATATTTTTTTAATTATCTTGGGACTTGGTACATTTTTAAATATTTTTGAGGATCAACGTTTTCTCCATCAACAATCAATTCAAAATGCAAGTGTGCTCCTGTTGAAATTCCTGTATTACCTACAGTTCCTATCAAATCCCCCGCCTTTACGACAGAGCCTACTCGAACACTTTTTGGGGTTGTCCCTATTTCCAGATGGGCATAAATTGTTTTCCAGTCTTCAAATCTATCATCATTAAAGTTTGCAATGTGCTCAATGTATACGTGTTGCCCAAATCCGTATCCGTATTCTATTCTCGAAACAATGCCGTCCATAGCTGCATACACAGGCTCTCCTTTTCCAGGGGCAAAGTCAACACCTTTATGATTTGAGGAACATGCAGAGCAAGAAGATTTGCGGTATCCATATCCGCTTGAAATATAGCCATCGTCAGTTGGTAGAACCATTTTAGGAATTTGCATTGCAGAAACTCTGTTAACTTGTGGCTGGTAGCTAGATGTAATGAAAACAGGCTTGATGTCTACTTCGTACCAGATATCGCCTTCGTTATCTATTGAGTAGTCATTCTCGGTTGCAAACGCAGGAGAAGAAAGTAAAGAAGTATATATACTAAATAAAATAATTATTGATAGTTTTTTTAACATCCATAAATTGTAACAGAGTATTTTATAAAAATCAAACTTCTACAAAGTTTCCAGAAGCTACCCATTCATCGGAGCCCCGGTATCTAAGAGAAATTTCTGTATATTGCTCTGAAAGCTCAATGGTGTCTCCAGTACCGTCTCCGTAAGGTCGGAGGGTAACCCCAACAGCTCCAGCAACCCTTACTGTTCCTGTTCCTGCCCAAAATACATTAACCAATGTGCCTGTCTGGAATGCTACAGAACTGCTTAGCGGGATAGTCACAGTGGTAGTGCCCGAGTTGCTCATAGCAATTACCTTGTTTACGTCCGTAAGGGCTAGGGTGTAATCAGATGTTTGCGCATTTTCAACAACATACTGTCTAGTATTTGCATCAGCAATGCTCAGATAGATCAAGTCCGCATCTTGACCAGCACCTGATTGTAAAAACTTATTATTCGCTACCGCCGTAGTGTCATAGCTTGCCAACAATGCGCTCAGGTTTTCAGAGTTTGTAAGCTTAACCCACGCCTGCCAAGTTGAGCCAGTGTCACGAGAGTATCTGATCCACATGTTCTTGTCGGATGCCGTTCCTCCAATTACTTGGTAGGTTTGAAAAACATCTGTGCCAGAAGCTATAACTGTCATTGCTCCTGCGAGAGCTACGGGATAGGTCGATCCACTTGGTGTAGCGTTAGGCTGAGAATAAAAGCCTGTTGTGAGTTTGTCATCCAAGTCGTCACTGGCAGTAAGAACCGTGGGAGATGTTCCAAGTTTTGTGTTCTCTAAAGTTTTAAGGTGCCCAGCTATAAAGTCTTCTGAGCCATCCCCTGCAAGCGCTCCGGGGTTTGTGGTGTCTGCACCATAGTGATAAAGTCTAAGGGCTGCAGTTATGTCAGCATTATCGGCAAGGGCAGGTATAACTGTGTTGTACTCAGCCCCTCCTGTACCAATGTTTTCGGTCATGATCCCAGCTCTTCCGTAATAACTGTGGCATCTACTACACTAACCATAATGTGGGCAATCACCCTGTCTCCTAAGTCTGCCCAAGCAGATCCATCATACTTGCTTGCATAGAGAGTAATTGGCAAAACGTTTTCGTCGTCGCCATTAGTCTCTACGTCTGAAACCTTTACGGATACCGCTGCTGGATAGTGTGTTTCTGTAACAGCGTCAACATCGTAGTTGCTAAGCGTCACCTGCACATTGAACCAGTATTTGCTGTCTACCAGTGTAGAAAGTGAAGCGGCTTTATCTACGTACCCAATGTCAGCAGTTTTGATCTGTATTTCTGGGGAAACCCCTGAAGTAAACTGAACAACTTGACTTGTAGAATAAAAGTCCGGAGAAAGCTTTACGACTGGAACCCAGCTGCCTACACCAGAGACGCTCTTCCATTGGTAAACCTGAAGATAGTTTTCGCTTTCGGGGTTTACGATCGTGTATGTGTCAAAGTACTCTCTAGTACCGTCTGCAAGGTCGGAAAGGCTTAGTGCAGAAGTCTCTACAATTCCATAGTTGGCGTAGGAGCCCCTGTCTCCGGTTGCGCCGATGTTTGTGTCAACCTCAACAACTTCTGGTGATCCAGTAACTGTAACTTCTACAGCGCTAATTCCGACATTAGTCACTATATACCCCTACGGCTCAATCACTTCGTCGGTTACAGAGATAGTTCCGGTCAGGAGGGTAAAGTCAAGGGGGTAGGGAGATCCAGTCTTAGCAATATGAATATCGTAAACATAAGAAGTTCCAGCTGTTAGCTCTGCTCCGTTTGTTGGTGTGATAGCGCACTGCAGATAAGTGTTATCTGCAGAAATTGCGATATAACCAGACACCGCGTCAGACGGGTCGTCAAGAGTCCCTCGTGAAGGAGCAATAGTAAAGCTTACGGATGCAGTAGCAGGATCTGCCGCAATTCCTGTTGCGTACTCAGCCAAAGAGAACACAGCGCCTGCTGAGTCTTTTGGAAACACTCTAAACTCAAAGGTGTCACCCTTGTAGTAGTTGATGTTATATGTACCTGGAAATGCCATACTGCTCCTTAATAAAATTATACACTATCTAAGATTTTTTAGCATAGCTTTACTCTACTAATTATAGCATTAAAAAAACGCTAGTGCCCAGGCGGCGGGTATGAGAGAGACGAGCCCAGGCACTAGCAATGTCTAGTATAACATATATTTACCTAATTGTTACACATTGATTTTGCCAATGATTTAAAGGGCTCTTTTTGCTACCGAGCTAAAAAATAAAATTTACGTGTACAAAATCATTATTTTGTGTGTATAATAAATTCTATGGGGGTAGGGGGCAAGGGAAGCTGGGAAGATGGAAAGATATAAGATATAAGATATAAGATATAAAGAGTATTATTTAGTATTCTTATCAATCTGATCTAGACGATGTTCAATTTCATCAAATTCTTTATCGCCAGTATCTAGTCTATAATCTATCTCTTTGATCTTCTTTTCAATTCTATCGACTGCGTCCTTGATTGACGAACCACCATTGTGACTAAGTTCTCCATCAATCTTGTTGAGCCTTTCCATAACACCGGGAGTACCAGCACGACCATCTCTGTGCTCTATTCCCTTCCAGTCTTCCATAAACTCATCCACCTGATCTATAACCCTCTTTGCCGCTTTGATCATAGGGAAAAACACACGGGCAATAAGAAAGAATGCACCTAAGACAGTACCGACAGCTGCAGCTATCTGAACAATAAGAAGATCTTCTGGCGATATAGACATATTATTACAATTATAAACTATTATTTAAACAGTTGTTGATAATATGTGGATAAATTGTGTAAAAGTTTTAAAAATTTTTTAAGCTCCGCGAAAAAGTTCGCCGCGATATAGAGTTCCCACACCCCCCTGCAACATAAACCGCAAAGCGGTATTATAGCACGATATGGGAGATATGTCGGATATCCCCCCTAATCAGAAGAGATTTAGTGTATATAGCTTTGTATGATCATTATAGTCAAATTGACTGTTTGATCAAGAGTGACTTCGTCACATGTACCCTCGAAGTTTTGTGATACACTTGTCGTATGGAATCAAATTCCCCAAAAGACAATAACTATCTTTGGGACGATTCTTGGTTTACACCTGAGAAAGAAGAAGATGAAGCATCATCAGAATGAAGATTCCCTTCGAAAATATATCAGCCTAGGCTTTACATCAAGAGACATTGCTAAGGAGCTTAATGTGTCTTATAAGCTTGTAGAGATCTACCTTGCCAAATTTGACATACCCTTCGTCAGCAGCAAGCCATCTTCTTTGTAACAATAATATAACGTTATCTAATTGTTACATTATATACCCCCTTCCGATCTGAAAAAATTTTTAGATCCAAAATGGCAAAAATCTGAATATTTTATTAATGTGTATGATACACGATCACCAATAATACCCGTACGCCATTAGTGAGCACACTGGTACGCCCTAAACAAAAACTACCCCTACGCCGTTATTGGCATAGAGGTAGTGGGTGGTGTCTGTTAGACAGCCATACGCTCTAGCAATTCATCTAGAGTAACCTTAGGTTCCATGATGATGGAATAGTATCCTTCACCTTGACCAACGCTAGACTGGTAGTCAAGTGCTTCGTCTAAGTCAGCGAGCAATTCGCTACGCATAATCTCCGAACCATCTTGACGGTTATATACTCTAACTTCAAACATTTAGTTTTCCTTTCTTTTGATTTCTTTTAGTTTAGCAGGTACCACTGACATTAGCCAACTACATTGGCAATGTCTGGATATTCTTCGTACTCGTAAGCACAAAGCAAGTCACCGTCTACTTCGACGGTTGGGACATAGTTACCACAGCAATCGCAGTAAGCCAAATCCATTTCATTTAGTAAGTTAGTCATTTGCTAACTCCTTTCTTTTATCTAATCTTTATACTACTAACTATAATGCCTATACCCGCAAAAGTCAAGCCCGCCCTCGGCGTGTCGCAAAAAAACTTTTTATTTTTTTTATCG
>ENA-OUOG01005287-OUOG01005287.1-marine-metagenome-genome-assembly--contig:-NODE-5287-length-10535-cov-5.228055_pt1 | contig 10535 bp, 10 predicted proteins | sample MGYA00248635_ERZ508505 | MGnify/ENA primary metagenome ERZ508505 (study PRJEB26176, sample SAMN06267871) | marine metagenome | isolation source: Saanich Inlet, British Columbia, Canada | place: Pacific...
TTCTTGCCTACACTTTCTCTTTTAGATCCGTTAATTGTAATTGATTTCATATTGATTTAATTGATAAAATTTTCGTGTATTGATTTGTTGAGGTGTACGCTTTTCATGGTAGAACCAAAGAGTTCTGCACAGCTCAATATTTTGATTTTTGGACTTTCTTTTTTTGAGGGTATGGTATCAGTAATGATGAGTTCTTCTAATTTGGAGTTCTCAATACGTTCATGCGCATTACCAGATAAAATACCGTGAGTACATACAGCTCGAACAGAAAGAGCACCCCGCTCGATCATGAGTTCAGCTGCTTTGGCAAGGGTTCCTGCAGTATCGACCATGTCATCAACGAGGACAACATTTTTTCCTTTCACCTCACCAATTAATTCCATATGAGAAATTACATTGGCTTTTTGACGTTGCTTGTAGCAAATAACTACATCGCTACTCAAGAACTTAGAATAAGCATAAGCTCTTTTAGAACCTCCCATATCTGGAGAGGCAATGGTCAGGTTTTCGAGCTTTAAGCTTTCGATATAGGGGACAAAAATGGTTGAGGCAAAGAGGTGATCAACGGGTTTTTCAAAGAAACCTTGGATCTGATCTGCGTGTAAATCCATTGTAATGATGCGAGTTGCTCCCGCAGTTTCTAAGAGTTTGGCGATCATTTTTGCACCAATGGGGACGCGTGGTTTGTCTTTTCGATCCTGACGGGCCCAGCCAAAATAGGGCATGACAGCAGTAATGTGTCGAGCAGAAGCGCGTTTCGCCGCATCTAACATCAATAACATTTCCATTAAATTGTCTGAACTTGGGTGAGTAGATCCCACAATAAAGATTCGTGAACCACGAACAGACTCCTCGAAGGAGGGTTGAAACTCTCCGTCACTGTAGTGAGAGAAAGTAACGTTTCCCATCGGAATTCCGAAGTTTTCTGCTATTCGCATCGCCAGATCCTCACTTTGAGTACAACTAAAAATTTTCGCCTCTGTCATTTTTTCCTAATTCTTTTAGCTTCTTTTGATTAGGGATTGCAAATGTAAAAATTTATTTCCCTTCTCTAACTTAAAATGGTAGTTTTTCTAGTTCTTATAATTTATTTGATTAATTTTGTGCTCCTTGATGCCTTGGTGGCGGAATTGGTAGACGCGCTGGATTCAAAATCCAGTTCTTTCGGGAGTGTGGGTTCGATTCCCACCCAAGGTACAAAAATGCAATTCGTGATACGGCTTGCATTTTTTTTTGAGCGTTGCTAAAACCTTGGCTTTCGCTTCTCTAAAAACGCGGCAAGGCCTTCTTTCCCTTCTTTTGATTCGCGGACAGTGGCAATGACATCTGCGGTATAGTCAATTACACCATCATCGATTGATTGGTGCGCAAGGTTGAGCAATAAGGCTTTGGTAATTTCCATAGCAGCTGGCGCGTTTTTTGTGATTTTAGCAGCAAGTTCATTTACTTTTTCGTTAAATTTTTCCAGAGAAAAAATACCCGATAAAAACTGACAGTCCACTGCTTGCTGTCCTTGCATGACTTCTGCGGTTAACATTAATCGGTGAGCATTGCGAAGTCCAATGGCCTTGATGACATAGGGGCCAATGGTTGCGGGTACCATACCGATTTTTACCTCACTTAAACACAGCTTGGTTTCTTTTGTTCCAAAGGCCATATCACAACAGCAGACTAGTCCAACACCTCCGCCATAGGCAGCACCATTAACACGGGCAATGGTAGGTTTTGGGAATTCGTGTAAGCTGTTCATTAAAAAGGCGAGGGCCTGAGCATCTTCTTTGTTTTCTTCAAAGGAGTTGTGGCCAATTTTTTTCATATAGTTGATGTCTCCGCCCGCACAAAAATTTGTTCCCGCTCCTGTGAGCACAAGCACTTTTACATCTTCATTTTCAGCTGCCTTTTCAAGGGCAAGGGTCATGTTTTTAATTTGCTCCCCATTGAAGGCATTGTGGACTTGGGGTCGATGCATGATCAGGTACAATACACCATCAGGCGATAGGAATTGAAGTAATTCTTTTGAGCTGGAATGCGCTGTGCAATTGGGAGGGAGAAAGTCGTACACGATTATTTTTTTTACGAAGATAGCCCAAACTTCTGTTATGCAGAAGTCCGGATAAAATCGAGGAGTTCATTCTCCGTTATTTTAGGGTTGGCTCCTTGCCTAGATGCTACCAAAGCCCCCATTGCACAGGCGCGTTCTAGGCTTACTTCTGGCCTGCGTTTTGTTAGTATACCCTCTAATAAGGTAGCCAGGAAAGAATCGCCGGCACCAACTGTATCAACAATTGTAATGGAAAAGCTCTTTTGCGTGTATAATTTCCCCTCTAGATACAACAGTGCACCCTCACTTCCTTTGGTGACACAAATGTTTTTGGTATTGGTCTGTTTAACGATAAAGTGTATTTGCTCTTCCAGTTGAAAACTGTGACAACCCATTTGTTGAGAAATTTCTGTCAATTCTTCATGGTTGAATTTAATGAAGTCTGCATTTACCATTAATTCTTTAAGCAGTGGGTATGTATAGTGCGGTGGTCTAAGATTGACATCAAAAACCCTAAAAGGTGCAACAGATAAAAGGTTGGATAATGTTTTTCTGGAAACCTCATCCCTTGCTGCTAAGCTCCCAAAAATAAATAATTCACTGTTGCGCACAGCTTCGAGAAGTGCTGTGTTTAAATCAATTTTATCCCATGCGGCCGATGGGGCAATTTCGTAGGTAGCAGCCCCTTCTTTATCAATCGAAACAATTACTTTTCCAGTGTCAAATTGAGTGCTTTGTTGAATATGGTTAGTGGCTAGGCCATTGTGTTGGGCAAAATCAAGTATTCTTTTTCCCAACTCATCCTTCCCCACTTTACTTGTAATAGTGGTTGGTACACCAAGACTACTTAATCGAATGGCAACATTTAGGGGAGCTCCACCAATTTTTTTGTCATTGGGAAAAATATCCCAAAGTATTTCACCAAAACAAAATGCACCTTTAGTCATGCCGACAAATTACTTTTTCTTTTCAAGAATGAGTTGCTGACTTAATTTCTCCAATGAAATTCCTTTTGTTTCGGGCATTAGGAAGTAGACAAATAAAAGTTGTAAAACCATCATAAACGCAAAGACTGCGAAGACAGCGCCTGCACCAATACTGGCAAATAAAACAGGAACAAGCGAGGGGATAATGGCAGCCAATACCCAGTGGGTAGAAGTCCCAAAGGACTGACCTGCACTGCGTAAGTGGTTAGGGTATATTTCGGAGATAAAAACCCAAATCACAGCACCTTGACCAATGGCATGAGAGGCGATAAAGACAAAGAGGAAGATCGGGAGAGACAAACCTTCCCATTGCAAGAAAAATGAAGCTGTAATCAAAGAGAGTGAAATGATATAGCCAATGGAGCCAATATACATGAGAATTTTACGCCCAAGCCGATCGATCAAATTGATTCCAATTAGCGTAAAAACGAGGTTGGTGAGGCCAATGCCAACACTACTCAAGAGGGCAGTACTTTCGCCTAATCCTCCTTCTTCAAAAATGCGAGGAGCATAATACAAAAAGGCGTTAATTCCAGAGAATTGATTAAAAAAAGCAATCAAGAAGGCTAGCCATAAAATGAATCGGTATTTTTTATCGAGGATACTTTCGTTAGTGGGGGAAGCGTCTTGTTCATTTGAAATTTCTAAGATCAATTGTTCTGCATCTTCAGAGGAATAGGCAGCATGGATAATTTGTTTTGCCTCAGCTGTTTTTCTTTGTAAATAGAGCCAGCGGGGACTTCTGGGGATGCTAATTACGAGCAAGGTATAGAGCACAGCCGGCAAGGCTTCAATCCCCATCATATACCTCCATGCCTCTTCTCCCGTATCTCGTAAAAAATAATTGGAAACAAAGGCAATGAGGATTCCAAAGACAATATTGAATTGATAAAGACCTACTAATTGTCCACGGTTTTTAGCGGGAGCGATTTCTGAAATATAGGCAGGAGCAGCAATGGTAGATGTACCAACACCCAATCCACCAATAAAACGGAAGAATGCAAAAACATAAGGATCATTCGCTAAGGCAGATCCAATGGCAGAAACGGTATAAAAAACACCAATCCACAGCAGTGTTTTTTTACGGCCCAAGATTCGGGTAGGGATACCGCCCAGAAGAGCACCTACTACTGTTCCCCACAGTGCCGTAGCCATGACTACAAAGCCGTGAAACATATCAGATGAGACCCATAAAGATTGTAGTTTTTGATCAGCTCCAGAGATGACAACAGTGTCAAATCCAAACAGAAAGCCAGCCAGCGCAGCGGTCAAGGACCATTGTTTAAGTTTATTCATTGGGATAAATTGATACATACAAGGTATAATTTTCTTTTGATAAAATAAATCTTCTTACATTATGCTTTATTTCACAAACTAAACCGTCATGAAAAACAAAACCCTTATTGCCTTTCTTTCACTTGCACTTACAGGCGCAAGCTGCGATCAAAATCAATCCATTCCTAAAATGACTGAAGCTGAAAAAATTCATAAAGCTGTAATCACCATTGATACCCACGATGATATTGATGTAGGGAATTTTACAGCAGAACTCAATTATACGCAAAAAACAAACTCTCAAGTAAATCTTCCAAACATGAAGGCGGGTGGATTAGATGTTTCTTGGTTCATTGTTTATACCGCTCAAGATAGTTTAACAACTTCGGGATTCAGTAATGCAACACAGAATGCAAGCGATAAATTTGACGCCATTCATCGTTTGGTCAATGATTATGCACCAGACCAGATTGAATTGGCCCTTACTGCAGCCGATGTTCGTCGCATATGGAAAAATGGGAAAAAAGTTGCCATGATTGGAATAGAGAATGGCTATCCAGTTGGGACAGATATATCAAATGTAAAAAAATTCTTTGATCGCGGAGGGCGCTATATGTCTTTGGCCCACAATGGGCATAGTCAATTGTCCGATTCAAATACGGGGGAGAGAAATGGAGTTTATTTACACAATGGGTTGAGCGAGTTAGGTAAACAGGTGATCGATGAAATGAATTATTATGGGATGATGGTCGATATTTCTCATCCTTCTAAGGAAGCCATTCGCCAAATGGCAGAGCGTTCAAAAGCACCTATAATTGCCTCTCATTCTTCTGCTCGCGCGCTCTGTGATCATTCAAGAAATTTAGATGATGAGCAATTGGAGTGGGTCAAGCAAAGTGGGGGAGTTGTGCAAACGGTTGCCTTTAGCTCCTATTTACACACGCAAAAACACAACGATTACAATGCGGCAAAAGACTCTGTCTTAAAGATAGTTGGAAAAAAACATGGGATTCCAGTTTTGGATAAGTACGAAATGCGCGCCCTAGAATTTGCCGATCTTCAGGAGTATATTGGACAGCGAAAAAAATTATTTGCTTTGGCAGCAGCTGATTTAGAAGCGGTTAAAAAAACACATCCTCCAGTATCGGTGAGTGATTTTGTCGATCATATCGATTACATTAAAAACAAAATTGGTATTGACCATGTTGGAATAAGTTCAGATTTTGACGGTGGCGGTGGAATTGAGGGCTGGCAAGATGCTTCAGAAACCCTAAACGTGACCAAAGAATTGGTCAAAAGGGGATATACCCAAGAAGAAATTGAAAAAATATGGGGGGGCAATTTATTACGTGTAATGGAAGAAGTTGAGGCCGTTGCGCAAAAATTACAAGCCAAATCATAAAAAAACAGTAATTTACGAATCTAAATTTATTTTATGCCAAGTAGTGAACCCCCCAAACGAAAAAGGGGAAGACCCAGTTTATCTCAAACACTTGATTTAAACGATATTCTTATTGCCGCTTTAGATGTTTTTGCTGAAAAAGGATACGATGGAGCTCAGCTCAAAGATGTCGCCCAAAAAGTAGGGGTAACCAATCCGTTGATCAGTTATCGGTTTGAAAACAAGGAAGACTTATGGAAAAAAGCAGTTACTTTTTTGGGAGAAAAATTAGTCGATCGTTTTGAGCATATCAAAAGTTACTATGTCGATTTAACGGGTACTATGGCCTTGCGTGCATATACAAGACAATACATTTATTTTTTAGCTAAAAACCCTGCCTTGTATAAAATCATTTTTCAAGAAATGGGGCATGATTCATGGCGTTCAACCTATTTAATTGAGCAACTGTTTACACCTGTGATCTGGTTTGGAGAAAAGAGTATCGAAGCTCCTTTGGATTCGTTAAAGGAATTTAAAACCATACCTCGAGCGAATTTTATTTCAATCATCATCGGTGCTTCAAGTAGTTTCTTTATGCTCGCCCAGTTGATGGAAAATCAATACGGAACAGCAGTCTTTTCTGAAGAACAGATAGAGCAACATGCCGAGGTAGTAAACAACATTATTTTTAGCCAATTTGAAGTATAAAGCGACAGTCTGAAAAAGGCATATTTTTGTCAATCTGCACTCGTTTCAGAGGCTAAGATAGATTGAGAAACAGCCATTACACTTTTTTCAGACAGCCGCTTTGTGCTGTGATAAGTTCGGTTTATTTCCCGAAATCATGAATCGATTTTCCCGCAGCGGCTAAATCCCGCAGGCTTTGGGGAACTTCCCAATGTGCCCCATAGGCAGCTTTAAAGGCATCGCAATCTGCAATGAAGTTATCCATGCCCACATAATCAATATAGGAAAGAGCACCTCCTGTAAAGATGGGGAATCCCCACCCAAGAATAGAGCCAATATCTCCATCTGTTGTAGAACGCAATACGCCCTCATCCAAACAACGGTAACTTTCCAATACTTGACGACTTAAAAGGCGTTTGCTGATTATTTCTTCTGAGACGGCCGCTACATTTGGCGTGAATATTTCTTTTAAACCAGGCCAAAGTTTCTTTTGTCCACCTTTTGGGTAGTCGTAGAAACCTGCCCCATCCCGTTTTCCGGTGCGCTTATGATTCTCAACGAGGTTTTTTACAATTGCATAGGTGCGTTTCTCACTCTCTTGTTTCTCGGCAGGATCGCTTTCAAAAATATGTACTGAAAGGGTCAACGAAACTTCATCGTGAACGGCCAAGGGGCCAACGGGCATTCCAATTTTTGTCGCAATGCGTTCAAGCATTGGAGCGGGCACACCCTCTTCTAGCAAAAACATTCCTTCACTTACAAAGGTTCCAAAACAACGGGAGGTAAAGAAACCACGGCTGTCGTTCACAACAATTGGTACCTTTTTGATTGCTACGGTATAATCTACAGCCGCTGCAATGGCTTTATCTTCTGTCTTTTCTCCAACGATAATTTCTACCAAGGGCATTTTATCTACGGGGGAGAAAAAGTGAATCCCTATAAAATTCTCTGGTCGTTTAGACGATTGGGCTAACAAACTAATTGGAATGGTTGAGGTGTTTGATCCATAGATTTTATCTTCCCCAAGCACTGCTTCGGTTTCTTTGGTCACACGGTCTTTTAGGTCAACGTTTTCAAACACTGCTTCAATGATTAAGTCACTTCCTTCAACCGCATTCGGGTCATCTGTAGGAGTAATCTTTGCCAGTAAGGCTTCTTTCTTTTCGGGTGTTGAGTATTTTTTGGCAATTGCTTTGTCCAATAAGTTTGCAGAGTAAGCCTTTCCTTTTTCAGCTCCTTCAACACTCACGTCTTTAAGGACTACATTCATGCCAGCTTTGGCAGAGACATAGGCTATTCCGGCTCCCATCATTCCAGCGCCAAGTACACCAAGTTTATTGACCTCATACTTTGGTTGGTCTTTTGGACGTGCTTTTCCTTTTGCAGCGTCTTGTATGGCAAAAAAGCCGGTGCGAATCATGTTCTTTGCTTCCTTAGAGCAAGCAGCATGGGTAAAGCTTCGCGCTTCAACCTCAAGGGCTCTGTCGATAGGAATTTGTAATCCGTCATGAATGACCTTTACAATTTTTTGTGCAGAAGGGTAATTCCCATGCGTAAGTTTTCCAACGTTTCCAGATGCTCCAGCCAAGGTTTGAATTCCGTTAGGAGTCCAAATGCCCCCACCAGGGATTTTATGGCGTTTGTTGTCCCATGGTTGAACGGGATTAGGTGTGGCAAGAATAAATGCTTTTGCCGCAGCCAGCATTTCCGCTTCTGTTTCGGCAACGGCATCAATTAAGCCATCTTTTAGGGCTTTTTGCGGACGTGCTTCAATTCCTTGAAGTAAATACATTAATGCGGTTTGAATTCCTAGGAGATAAGGAGCTTTAACCGTTCCACCTCCTCCGGGGAATAAACCTACTTTGATTTCCGGGAAACCGATTTTTATTTTTGTTGAGTCGATCGCAATTCTGTGGTGACAGGCCAAACACAATTCTAGCCCACCCCCAAGAGCAGTTCCATTGATAGCAGCTACAAAGGGTTTTCCTCCAGTTTCAATAGAGCGTAAACTTGTGTGTAAATGTAGTATGCGTTCTGTAAATGCTTTTTTGTCTGGAATATCTTCAAGTAAAGCGCGCAAGTCTGCACCAGCCATAAAGATGGGTTTTCCAGAAGTGACAATCACCCCTTTGACAGTATCATCTGCAATAGCTTGTTGTGCCACATCGATGTACTGGGTGATAAATGCCTCAGAAAAGAGGTTGGTCGATTCTTCGGTTTGGTTGATCACCAATGTTCCAATCCCTTCGCTATCTACACTAAAGGACAATAATTTATTTTGAATAGTTTCCATTTTCTTCTATTACTTAAAATTAAACACGCTCGATGATGGTGGCAATTCCCATTCCTCCAGCGATGCATAAGGTTACCAATCCCGTGTTCAGATCACGACGTTCCATCTCATCCATCAAAGTTCCCGTGAGCATACAGCCTGTGGCGCCAAGTGGATGTCCCATAGCGATTGCTCCACCATTAACATTGACAATGTCGTGGGAGAGGCCCATTTCTTCCATAAACAACATTGGGATGGCAGAAAAGGCCTCATTGACTTCAATTAGGTCAATGTCACCAATGTTCATACCGGCTTGTTTCAGGGCTTTGCGCGAGGCCGGGGCAGGTCCAGTCAGCATAATGGTTGGATCACTTCCGCTTATCGCCGCAGTGGTCATTTTAAAACGAGCTTTTAATCCCATTTTTTCACCAGCTTCTTTGTTACCAATTAGCGAAATAGCTGCTCCATCAACAATGGCAGAGGAATTTCCCGCATGGTGAACGTGGTGAAGTGTTTCAACTTCAGGATATTTATCAAGCGCAACGTCGTCAAAACCAGCCATAGCTCCCATCATTTGGAAGGCAGGTTGAAGTGATGCCAAAGAGGCAGCTGTTGTGCCTGGGCGAATATTTTCATCGGTGGTGAGGATGTCTACACCGTTTTGATCTTTTACAGCAATACGTGATTTGAACAAACCTTTTGCTTCTGCTTCAGCAGCTCTTCGTTGCGATTCAGCAGCAAAAGCATCAGTAGCTTCTCGCGTATAGCCGTATTTGGAAGCGATTAAATCGGCTGAAATTCCTTGAGGCACTAGGTTTCCTGGAATGGCCATTGAAGGGTCAATAAACATTCCTCCTCCATCAGATCCCATTTGAACACGCGACATACTTTCTACTCCTCCAGCCACAATCAAATCGCGAAATCCAGATTTGATATAAGCAGCGGCTTGATTCATGGACTCTAGACCTGACCCACAAAAACGGTTCAAGGTCACCCCACATAGATGATCTCCATAGCCAGAGGCTTGAGCAGCAGACTTGGCAACATTTGCGCCTTGGTCCATTACTTGTGCAACACAACCTAAAATTACGTCATTCACTAAAGTAGTGTCTAATTGATGTTTACGCTGTAATTCAGCCAGTGTTTGACGTGCCAATTCGGCCGGGGTAATTCCGATTAAGGCTCCTTTTTTGTTTCCTTTTCCGCGGACGGTGCGAATGGCGTCATAAATGTATGCTTCCATGCTAGTTAAGTTTTATATATATATTTTGTGTGCTTTAATTTAATTGAAATTCAATTAAATATAGCATGTAAATCTAGTGTTAAATGATAGATTATCCAAACAATCTTTCTTGGATGATGGGTATTGTCTTTAAGCTAAGGTTTAGGATTCTGTTTCTTCCTTTTTTTTTGGGTCTTTTCCCAACATCCGTTCAAGACGATCGGGGATATAATTTTTATTTACATCTTCTTCAATGCCCATGGAGGTGCTTATAACACCATAAACAATTACTGCAACAATGAGTACTACAATTGCAAGTACTACGATAACTACTTCATTCATAATCGTGTATTTTACATAAATATACTAAATATTATTTTAAATTGAAAATCCCCCAGACAAATAGCCCAAAAAGCAAATGCTGCTTTAGGGATAGGCTAGGGGTTCTGGATTGAGAAGGAACTACGGGATATTTTGAAGCAGAGGAAAAGAAATCAATGGTTTAATACCACATTTTATAACAGTGTTTTACTCATGTTATTATTTAAAACTAGTATTTGAAAAAACAAAAAACCCTCCTTTTATGGAGGGTTTTGTACTCGAGGCGGGACTTGAACCCGCACGCCCCAAAGAGCACAGGATTTTAAGTCCGGCGTGTCTACCAATTCCAC
>ENA-OUOG01005288-OUOG01005288.1-marine-metagenome-genome-assembly--contig:-NODE-5288-length-10535-cov-3.528686_pt1 | contig 10535 bp, 12 predicted proteins | sample MGYA00248635_ERZ508505 | MGnify/ENA primary metagenome ERZ508505 (study PRJEB26176, sample SAMN06267871) | marine metagenome | isolation source: Saanich Inlet, British Columbia, Canada | place: Pacific...
TTGATCAGCTCCACTAGGCATAAAAAAACCCAGGGTTTGACGCCTGGGTTCAAATGGCTTTTATCGCAAGGCTGATTCAACAAGGGAGAACAATGAATCAACCTAGTGGCAATATACCACAACAACAAAAAGAAATAGCTAAAGCATAACTGATGAATTTACATTTTCGCTTGCAGAATCATTTCCGTAAGAGTAATCTGTAAAAGTTAAATGTCGGTGGGTTGTTAAGGCCCTGAATCCCGGCTAGATCAACTGCGAAGAAAGTGTAGCAAGAAACCCGACAAGGGCTATTGTACACCATATGTTGTGTTCATCAACATATCTTCTTACCAGATTTGATCATAACCGTGCGGCAAAGCCAGACGTACTCTTGGCTCATGGTTAGCTGACCCTGTAAATCAGCCCCAGAAATGGGAGAGACGAGCGACCTAAAACTCCTGCGCTGACCCGCCCATGTCAACAGGAACCCGCAAACACACACACACCAGGTCGTGAGTTAGGCATTGAAATAACGTCCAGTTAAGTCTGGCGGGGGAGCGGTTCACCATTGTGGATCGTCGTAATGAGTACCAAGCCTTCGGGCTTTCCCATCAGGGAGCGTAAGAACACCTAATGCCGTAGGTGTGTTTGCGGGGGAAAATGGGCACTGCTGCCTGTAAATCCTAGTAACAAAAACGGAGAACAATATGACCAACAAAACTAGCGAGATAATAGAATCAATTAGAACCCCGGCAGGAGGGTTTACAAGGAAGGGCCTAGAGAGCATAGGCGTATCCTGGCCGCCAAAGAAAGGGTGGAAGCGAAAGCTGATTCAGGAGGACGCCTTAGCCACTGAGGAAGCGGACATATCAACGTCGAATGTTATTGCATTCCCAGAGACGTTCAAATTCACGGTGCCAAAAGATAATGAATACCAGTTAGTCGAAGTTCATATGAAAACGTCTGACCTAAAAATGCTAAGGGATATCAGTATAGAAAAGATGAAACCCCTGGGAGAGATCATAGTCGAGCTAGCAAACAAGTACGGCTCAGATATAGAGAGATATATCCCACCTAACATGAGGGACTAGCAATGGACAACCTAAGCCAGAAGCCCTGCCCATGCGGAGACATAGCAGGCGAAGTAATCGGCTTTAACCACCGATCTACAGACGACACCTATATGCCATACCGGGTCGGATGGTACTGCCCTGAGTGCCATGCCTTTGAGCAGGCGATTCTCAGAGAGCGAGTAATTGATACAAAGTGATGCCAATTAATGTAAACAGATCTGTTGACACTTGTCCTTGGTTAGAGCAATATACTCCCAACAGCAACGAAATAACCTTGGAGATACAACATGACTGATAAAGAAATTATAGAAATTCATTTAAACAACGGCGATTTAAACATTAAAAATCTCGCTGCAATTCACAACTCAGACGTTTCTACTGTCGCAGCAATCCTAGCGCATTATTACTGCAACAAGCCTTGGGCTGCTTCTCTCGAATTAAACCTCGAAGCTTAAATCATCAGCCCCTTCGGGGGCATCATGTCGAATCTGGAGATAAAACATGAACGCACTCAACATCAAGCTTGCAGCATTCAAATCACTGTACGAACAGAAAGACCCCTTCGCAGCATTAACCGACTGCCATAAAGATTGGCAGCGCGACAACGAGCTCACTGAGCAGCTCTGCATCCTTAAGCAAGATATCCTTGGCCTTAATGGAAAGGAAGAGCTCGACCGTATTGTTGCTGAGTTCAAAGCACAGCGAGAAGACTCTAATCAGCGCCTAATCGAAAGCAACCGCAAGCACCGCATAGAAATGATGTACGCTCAGTACAAGCGTCAATACGGCTGGGGCGACCTGGACGAGCAGGATCAGCGATTCGAGAAGGAGTTCGGTGATTTGTGGCTAGAGCACCAGGACGACATCTGGGAGCAAGTCTGCCCCAAGCATCGTGCCAACAAGTACGCCGAGCAAGCTATCGCTGACTCTAAGATTGTGGAGGTGCGCCATGACTAACACAGAAAAACTGATCTTTGCCTTTATGGTTATCCCGGTAGGCTTTTGCTTCACAATGATGGAGTCTGACCTGGACATTGCGCTCGCAGAGGAATTCCAATACTGCTCAGACGTAGAGCTCTGGAAGACATTTGAGATGACCGATGGCTCAAGCCAGTACGGCCACCCAGATTTCAAAGGCATTTACGAATCAGTATGCATGCCTAAGTACAGGATGACTGACCTATGACTAGCCGCCATAAAGTGTCGCAATGCATCATATAAAGCGCATTAAAGTGCTTAATGACCAAGATATGTTTCATTACTGGAGAAGAAGATGATTGAGCTCAGACCCCACCAGGTAGAGATCATAGATGCCGTAAGGGAGTCTCTTCGTAAGGGGAATAAGCGAGTAATCATCCAAGCGCCCTGCTCGACAGGGAAGACGGTCCTTGCAGCACATATGCTAGAAAGTGCAATGTTGAAAAACAGGAAATCGGTGATGCTCTGCGACAGAATCCAACTCGTAGGGCAAACATGTAAGACCCTGGACGACTTCGGCCTGGCTGGCAAATATTCAATTATGATGGGTGATCATCCCTTATACGATCCCAATAAACTTATCCAGGTATGCAGCACCCAGACCGCAATGAACCGCAAGGACAGCCTAGCATTAGCAGCGGACCTGTTTATCATTGACGAGTGCCATGTGCTGTTTAAGTCTGTCCGGGACCTCATGCTACGTTTTAACAACGTCGTGTGGGTGGGACTCTCTGCCACGCCCATGAGCAAGGGATTGGGGGCCCCTGGTCTATTTGAGGACCTGGTCACAACGGTAACCCCTCCAGAATTAATGGCTCGAGGTTGGTTATGCAAGACTGAGTATTACCAGGGGCATCAGATCAACCTAAGCGGGGTGAGGTCCATATCCAACCCGATGGGTGGTAGTGATTACGATCCGAAAGATGTCGAACGAGCCCTAATGAGCGATGCCATCCTCCAGGGAGATATCATAAAAAACTGGAAGCTCCACGCCGGCGAGACAAAGCGAGGCATAGCATTCTCCAGCTCTATAAAGCACAGCAAGGCTCTGGTCGAAGCAATGACTGAGGAGGGTGTTCGCTGCGCTCATATAGACGGATACATGAAGCCGGAAGAAAGGCAGGTGCTGTTTGACGCTCACGAGGCCGGGGACATTCAGCTCTTATCAACTGCCAAGCTCCTGAATACGGGGTACGACGCAAGTCACATTTCAGTGCTTTTGGATCTCGCGCCCACCCAATCTAAGATTCGATTTTGCCAGACAGCGGGCCGGTTGTGGCGATTGCATCCAGGCAAAGAAAAGGCGATTTACTTGGATTTCTGCGGCAACGTAAGGCGACATGGGCACCCGGAGGATATCTGGGCTGAGAGGCTCGACGATGGATCTAAGAAGTACAATGAGAAGGAGCTGGTAAAGAAAGAGGCCAGCGACAAAGAGCCCATCATGCACACCTGCCCACGATGTGCGAGCCTGTACAAGTTTAGGAAGTGCCTGGCATGTGGCTATGAGCTACCCAGTGACGCCAAGATCTACCACGACGACCAGATCCTCAAGAAAGCAGAGAAGGTCTCAGTCGCAGATCAACAACGCTTTTACCAGGAACTCTTGGGGTACACGTTAGATCATGGATACAACGAGGGCTGGGCAGCTCATACGTTTAAGCTTAAGTTTGGTAAGTTTCCCAAGGGCCTAGAGAAGGTGGCCAAGAAACCTACGAGTGAAGACGTGCTGGGATTCATTAAATACAAGAATATAAGGGACCGTCATGCAAGAAATACTCGAGCGGCTTGATAAGGTCAGACGCTATGGTGATAGCTACAGAGCTCTATGCCCGGTTCATGGGGGAGATAATCACTCAGCTCTTAAGCTTACCCACAAGGAAGGCAAGGTCCTCATACACTGCTTTGCCTGTGGCGCTTCTGCGATGCAGATCATGGACTCACTCAATCTGAGCATGGACCTATTGTTTGACGAGAAGAGAGAGTTCGTACGAGACCCCAACTGGATGCTTAAGAAGACCCAGATGGAGGACGACACCCTCATACTAATCGCCCAGGCTGCGGAGGAGAGAGGTGAGCGGTTAAAGTACGGCGATCGTAAAGGACTACAGTTAGCACTGGCCAGACGGGATCAGCGTAAGGCTAAAGGGATTGACCAGGTTGACCTATGTGTGGATATAAGACCGTATGGGGTATAATGTCTAAGGATTTACCCGACAAGACTAAATCTAGGTCATTTAAGAGGATTATTACACATGACCACAGAGCTGGGCGGACCGCCCGTAATCGTACTAAGCGAGGAAGACGTAAAGCGCGTGGAGCAGATGGCGGCAGTATTGACCCAGGCTCAGATCAGTGATTATTTTGGCTTTACAGACAAGACCTTACGAAAGATAATGGAAAGACAGCCGGAAGTTCGTACCGCTTACAACCGGGGTAAGGCATTAGCTATTATGAATGTGGCTAACAACCTGGTCGTTAAGGCACACGACGGCGACGTTAATGCAATGAAGTTCTACCTCTCGCACCAAGCTGGATGGTCAGAGAAGACCAAGACAGAGATCACCGGGGCGGATGGGGCTGACTTAACCTGGAAGGTAGAGGTGGTGAAGCCATGAGTACAGGACCCTGGGAAGGCGGCAAGGGCTCACGGCCCAGGAAGTACAGCGTCAAGAAGTACCTTGATAACTACGAGAGGATATTCAATGCCAGCAAGCAAGAAGAAGGGCAAGAAGGGAATCAGCGAGAACATCAAGATCGAGATGGCAGCGGGAAAGCCTCGCAACCAGGCGATAGCCATAGCCATGTCAAGAGCGAAAACTAAGAAGAAGGCAACATACGAATAACTGGTTGATGTCAAACCAAAGCCCCAGTGGCCGGTGGGTATAGTTATAAGGTTCTGTAAAAACAGCCACAGTGCGCGCACAATTTTTTAGTCATAGGACGTTATTCACGTCTTTGACCTCCTCTTTGTGTGAGCGCACCGACTAAGCCACGAGACGGTTAGCCGTGTAAAGCGAAGCAAACTGAACTGAATAGGTGGGGATGTTTGGTTAGCGGATTACGCACCTTAACTATTTAACTGGAGAAAAATTATGCTAGATATGAATTACCCAGAAACAACATTTGCAGACGCAGTTAACAAGCACCACGACACAAACCTTCCTGAGCACCTGACGCTGAAGTTAACCCAGGCCCACAGGTGCATGAGAGACCTCAAGCAAGGTGATGATTCGTGGCTAAACCAACAGGACTCAGAGTCTGCGGAGTATGGCCTGTTCTATCACCTGTTAGAGTTTGAATACTTCCTCCAGGACCTGAAAGAGAACGTGCCCCTGGCTTACGACATGTTCAGGAAGTGCTACAACGTATGGGCTGAAGAGCCTTACAACGCATCTATGGTCGAAGACATGATGTCGGACATCTGGGACTAAATACTAAGTGCCGAGCCTCCAGCTACCAGACAAGTTACTTCCTTTCCTGGAGCGCCCCAAGCGTTTCTGTATCTTGTACGGTGGCAGAGGCTCAGCTAAGAGCTACTCAGTCGCTGCGCTATGTCTTATGGCCGCACAGACCGAGGGCATCAAGACCGCATGCTATCGCGAGTTCATGAACTCTATCGACGACTCGGTGCACTCCCTCCTAAAGCAACAGATCGAATCCATGCAACTATCCGGGTTCGAGATCCAGAACAATCAAATCTTATTCGGTGGTGAGCCGGCCTTTAAATTCCGTGGTCTAGCAAGGAACACAGAGTCAGTTAAGTCTATGTCTGGCTTTAACAGATTCTGGATCGAGGAAGCCCAGACCATCAGCGAGGAAAGCCTGCGCGTCATAACGCCTACGCTGCGCGAGGAGGGCTCTCAACTTTGGATGACAGCCAACCCTAGGTCACGCAACGATCCTTTCTCTAAGCGCTTTCTGGTGCCCTTTGAGCATGAACTCAACAAGAACGGCATCTACGAGGATGACCTGCACCTGATCATCCGGGTCAACTGGGACGACAACCCATTCTTCCCAGAAGTATTGCGCCAAGAGATGGAGTATGACCGTGAGAACACGTCTACAGCTATGTTCCGGCATGTCTGGGAGGGTGACTACTACGACAGCGTAGAGGACGCCCTGATCAGCGTGGAGTGGTTCGAGGCTGCGATAGACGCTCATACCAAGCTAGGGTTCAAGCCAGAGGGCCCGATCATTGCATCGCACGATCCATCAGACCTGGGACCAGACGCAAAGGGGTACTGCCTCAGACAGGGCTCAGTGATCCTGGATGTAAAAGAGATGATCACCGGCGACACGAACGAGGGGGTAGATTGGGCTATTGATCTAGCCAGGCAGAGCAAAGCAGATTGGTTCGTATGGGACGGTGACGGTATAGGCTTGGGATTGAGACGCCAGGTCATGCAATCGCTAGACGGCTCAAGGATCAACTACGAGATGTTTAGGGGCTCAGAGGGCGCAGAAGACCCTATGCTATACTATGGCGGTGATAAGGGCAGGACTAACAAGGACACGTTCCTCAATCGTCGGGCCCAATACTATTGGAAGCTTAGGGATAGATTTGAGGCTACCTGGCGAGCAGTCACCAAGGGCGAGTACATTGACCCGGAGGAGCTCATCAGCATCTCATCAGACATCGAGTACCTGGACCAGCTCAGGGCTGAGATTACCAGGATCCCACAGAAGCGCAGCAACAACGGCAAGCTACAGGTTCTCTCGAAGGTGGACATGAAGAAGAAGCCCTACCAAATCGAAAGCCCTAACATGGCCGACGCTGTCATGATGTCTATGTTCAGCCCGAAGACACTCAACAAACAAACAGTGCAAATCAATTTTAGCGGATGGGGCAAGTAATGGCCGAATACGACGGTAAAGAAGACCGAGAAGAAGGCGAAGGATCAGACGGTCACCAGAGGGTCCTAGAGCTCTTGCAGAAAGCCCAGGACGCAGACCATGACATGCGCGAGAAGGCGCGTGAGACCTTTTTGTTCGTTACCAAGGCCGACGGCCAGTGGGAACCGTATTTCTGGTCCAGTAACGCCTCAAAGCCTCGCTATACCTTTGACATGTGCACTCCCATCATAGACCAAGTGGCGGGTGGATTAGAGCAAGCCAGCTTTGACATTAGAGTAAACCCAGCTGGTGGTAGTGCTACCAAGGACGTGGCTAACACGTTCGACGGCATGATCCGCAACATTGAGAACATCTCCCAGGCTACAACTGTCTACAACCAGGCAGCTCGAGGCATGATCGTTTCCGGGTATGACGGATGGCGAGTAAGCCAGAAGTACCTGAACGACGACTCCTTTGACCAGGACCTGGTGATTGAGAAGATAGCTAACTTCATTGACCGTGTATGGTTCGACCCCTCAGCAGAGCTCCAGGATAAGTCAGACTCAAAGTATTGCTTTGTCCTGCACCCGGTAGACGTAGATGAGTACGACCGACGCTGGCCAGAGGGTGGGCGTGAGTCCGTATCAGACGACCGTGACGGTGATGCTTACTTTGATAAAAACGAGGTCATCCTGGTGGGTGAGTACCTCTACGTTGAAGAGGAAGAGCGTGAGCTGGTAATGATCAACAACGGCCACGTCTACGAGGCTGAAGAGTACGACAAGATCAAGGACGAGCTCGCAGCTATCGGCGTGGAAGAGGTCCGTCGACGTAAGCGCATGGACAAGAAGATCTGCTCAAGGTTCTTTGATGCTAAGGGATTCCTCGAGGACAAGAAGGAGACTGTGTTCTCTACTATCCCGGTGGTTCCTGTGTACGCCAACTACAAGGTGTTCGAGCACAAGACCCTCTATTCAGGCGTGGTAGACAAGCTCATGGATCCGCAACGAGTCCTCAACTACTCAATGTCGCGTGAGATCGAAGAAGGAGCCCTGGCACCACGAGCTAAGTATTGGATGACTATGGCTCAGGCGGCAGGTCACGAAGACTCTCTGTCTACCCTCAACACCAACTCAGACCCGGTGCAATTCTTTAACGTGGACCAGGAGAACCCTGGCGCACCACAGCAGCAAGGTGGGGCCATCGTAAACCCAGGGCTCAGGACTATCACTGAGGCTATGCGCGGGATGATCGGCTACACGGCTGGTATGTTCGCAGCCAACATGGGAGACAACCCAGGCCTACAGTCTGGCGTGGCTATCAACTCCCTACAGGACAAGGGCGACTCAGCTACGATCAAGTACCACAAGGCACTCCAGATCGCTATAGCTAGAACCGGACGCCTATTGGTTAAGGCTATCCCCAAGGTCTACGATACGCCTCGCACGGTCCGCATCATGAAAGAGGACCAGGAATACAGCATGGCCGAGATCAACGCCCAGGTGTTCGATCAGCAGACTCAGGAGTTCGTTACACTCAACGACCTATCAGCGGGTCAGTACGACGTGATCTGCCGGGCAGGGCCAAGCTTCCGCAACCGACAGCAGGAGACTATCGAGGCAATCATTGAGATGGCTAAGGTTGATCCTTCTATCATCCAGATGGGTGGCGACATCCTATTGGATAACATCTCTACGCCGGCGGCAGAGCAACTGTCTAACCGCAAGCGAGCCCTAATGATTAAGCAGGGCATCATCCCTATGGATCAGATGACCGAGGAAGAGCTCGCAGAGCAACAGCAGCAGATGGCTCAGGCTGGACAGCAGCAAGCACCGGATCCAAACATGGTCCTGGCACAAGCCGAACAGCTCAAGGCTGAGGCTGAGATGATGCGCTCACAGATCGAGATGCAGAAGCTCCAGAACGAGCAATTCAAGCTACAACTGGAAGCACAGAAGCTACAGACTCAAACCATTGGTGACCAGGCTGACAACCAGATCGACGCATTCAACGCTGAGACCAAGCGCATGGATACACAGATCAAGGCACAGCAAGCAGGGGCCACGATTGATAACACCTCAGCCAAGACTATGGGCGAGGAGCTAGACAATCAGAAGAAGATGTCCGATATGATGGAAGAGCAGATGCTCAAGTCACGGATCCCATTCATGTCTGAAGCGGAGTTAGTAAGCCTTGCCAACAACTGATGCGATAAAGCAGCTAGCCAACCAGGAGCTCTCAAAGAGGGCGTATATGAGCCGAGACGTATTAGCTAGGGGCAATGTAATGCCTCCGGCTGATCGTGGCGCATTCGGCGTTACAGGAGCTCTCACGGACTACGGCACAGGCATGCTGGACGCTGGCAGCTCTGCATTGGGTTACATGCTTGATACGTCTCTTGCAGACATGGGCAGGGACGCTGCTAGGTTCGGCGGTGCGATGGTAGAGGGGATGGTCGAAGATCCGCTAATGACAGCGGTAGACTTCATCCCTGGCGCTGGGCTTGCTATGGGTGCGTACGAGGCAGAGCAACTACGAGGCCAGGCACTCGAGGCGGAACGAGCAGGGCAGTTTGACCTGGCTCAATCTCTAAGGTCCCAGGCCGGCGCTATCGCTGCTATGAGCGCAATCCCGGGAGGGAGAACAGCTAGACGTGGTGCTCGCATGGATATGTCTCCAGACCAATCCTCTATGCGTGAGCTCTTTGGCGACATCCCAGAGGTGACGAGAGACACTAAGCTTTTAAAGCGTGTGGGTGATGTAGACTCAGTAAACCAAATGCAGGTTGAGATGAGTGCGCCAGAGTTTAATAGGATTAACCTTCTATCTGCCGAGGACCTTATTGATCGCCCCTGGGTCTCAATGATGGCAGACACCTCTCGCAGCGCATTAGAGAACGTCACCTCTATTAATGGCGTTCCTGTTAATGCCGTAATGGAGGGTGGTAGATATTACGGCGCTCAATCTAGAAACCGTGCCAGAAATTCTGCATGGGGCAGTGCCGAGGGAGCTGTTAGCGGAATAGAAAACAGAGCAGCCAGGGCTCAGGCCTTATCTGGGCGTCCTGTGATAGCTATTCCTTATGGTATGGCAGCGCCATCACCAGACTTTGCAACTATGACCACCGACATCATGGTTCCTTATGCCAGGCAAATGATGTCTAGGTCAGATAAAAAGCTTTTAGATAACCTAGCGTTTCGGTCGACATTTCCCATGGTTGAGGAATCGTTGATAACAGACTGTAGTGCAGGTGAGGAGGTTTGTTTATCGCGTTCCCCGTTCGTCCTAACTCAGCTATTTTTTCGCCAGAAAACGCGATGGCTCCTCGACTAGTGGTAATACGTGATAGATGCGCAAAATAATGAACCCGCAGACTACGATCCATTCCTAAGACGATCTTACCCCCGATCGGAATTTCACCAGTATATAAAATCATAAGATCAGTCGGAGCAATTACACCCTGACCAGTTTTCCCGAAGATATCGATGCCTCTGTGAACTATTGATGCTCCCCAAGGCTCATACCAAAAGGTTCTGGGGTTCCAATCCATCTTGGTTGCACCTGCGACTGGTATCTCGAGCTTTGGCTGTATCAGTAAAAGTGTTGCAACCCCTGTAAAGCCAAATCCCAATAGCATTAAAAGTTTTCGCCGTCGAAACCAAATACCGA